>Ga0334722_10000329_pt1 | contig 72958 bp, 85 predicted proteins | sample C3_bottom_MG_FD_207210 | JGI IMG/M metagenome (GOLD analysis project Ga0334722, IMG submission 207210) | Sediment microbial communities from Yellowstone Lake, YNP, Wyoming, USA - C3_bottom | ecosystem: Environmental > Aquatic > Freshwater > Lake > Sediment | place: USA: Wyoming | collected...
TAACAAACAAACAAAGATTATGCCTGGAATTCCAATTAATGCTTCTATTTTTGAATTTGATTTTTCGTAGTACATCGCCGTTAAAGAGAGCAATAAAACGTACATTATCCATATTATTTCTTAGTGAGGTATAATGTTCAGAATGAATAATATCGTCGTAAAGACGTGTAAACCACTCTAGTTTTCCAGTTACTAGAACAGATGCGCCTCGTTTAGTGCGTGTTGAATTTTTTCGATAATCTTGAATCGATGTTAGCGATGATTTAGGCGACAATGTACACCAAAAATTATGCCATGTTTTATCGTATAAAAAATAAGTATCGACATGTAACAACGATTGTGCCGTTGAAATATCTAAAGCTGTTTCTTCTGCTAATTCCCTTACAAGTCCTTCGATAAAGGTTTCGTTTATATTTACAGAGCCAGATACGCCAATCTGAATATCCAAAATATGATCTTTTTTATCTTTGGATGCATAACCAACACCAAGCGCATAAATGTCTGAATCAAGTGAATGTATATTTTCTACACATTCACATGTAAATGGAAAATAGCCAGAAATAGGGATATAAAACGTACAAGCTGTGATTGGTTTGATAGACATTTCTATTTTCATGCCTGAGAAAATATCGTATATAATGACATCCGATGCCATTCAAAAGCATTTTATTAGAGAATTAGACTTATTAATGTAAAAACAGTAAGAATTTTTAATGAAAATGGAGTGTCGAATGTACGAGTCTGTTTTTCCTGCCCAACACGATATAGTTTTAGCTAAAATTTATCATATAGACGATATCGGCGCGTATGCTTATCTGCCAGAATATAACAACATTGAAGGTAATAATTGTCTTATTTTATGTAAACAATTACTTATTTCTATATTGACAGGCATGATTCCTCTTCCTGAACTATCCAATAAACGAATACGATCTATTCATAAAATAACCAAAATTGGAAAATCAGAAATTGTTTCTGTTATTCGCATCGATGAATCAAAGGTATTTTTAGATTAAAAAAATGGTTTTTTTTCTAATACTATATTTTACAGGGATATATTGATCTATCAAAAAAGAATATGACACATGAAGAAATCGTAAAATTTAATGAAAAATATAACATGAGCAAGGCGGTTCATACCTTAATGCGTCGCATGTCTGAAAAAACAGGAATAGAGTTGATAAAGGTATGTATTTCTTTTTATTTTTTTTCTTTTTTACATTTATTCATTTTTTACAGATAAATGAACAAATTACATGGCCTCTGTACAAAAAATATAAACATGCCTTTTTTGGATTCAAACAAGCATTGATTGAGCCCGAAAAGGTAGTTTAAATTATTTTTAAAAAATGAATTAAACTTATAATTTGCAAACAGGTATTGGATCAACTTGAATTATCTGAATCCATTAAACATGAATTTCTATCCGCTATTGAGAAATTAAGAAATGATACATTTGTAAAATTAAAAGCACATGTTGAATTGACATGTTTCGAGTAAGTTTTTAATTTTTTTTAGCAATTGACTATTTAAAAATATACAGCTATGCAGGAATCGACGGTATTGTGGATGCCATAAAAGAAATTGAAAGGAATGAAATCAGCATCAAATTAGTAACTTCTCCTTTGTATTCTATCATCTGCCAAAATGTCGATGCAAAAAAAGGATTTGTCATTATGGAGGAAACATTGGAAAAATTAGGTACTGTATAAAAATTCATTTTTTTTTTGCAAAATGATTGATATGAACATAATAATAGGTCAATGTATACGAAAAAATGGAGGCGATATGGTCATTAAAACAAAGCCATCTATTATGACAAGCAATGAAGAAGATGAAAAACCTGAATCTTCGGATGAAAGTGTATCGGATGATGACTAGAGATAAGGAGCTATACAAAATTGATGTTCCATTTCAGTAAGAATATCGGTAGCATATAATATAACACGACTATCGAAATCCTTTGCTGGAAAAGAATGACCTATACTCTTTTCAAAAACAACTTGATCACTAATAAATGTTTTTATTGTAAATTCAATTTCATCGTTCGTTTTAATTGACTTTACAACGATATTGAAATGACGACTGTTTATATCAAAGTCAATCTGTGCTTGATGTGGTTGACAATCCTTGAAATCATTGGTTAGACATGTTATAATAAAATCAATTTGATTTGATGAATACATTTCAAGTAAAAAATTTATTGTTAAAATCTTCGTATCAAATAAACATTGATATCTCGAGATATCTCTTTAATATTTCGAATAAAGAATAAAACCCATGTTATACATAATAATGTATGTATATCGCGTATCGTGTTGATATATTGAATAAAGTAAATATTCAAATGCATTGTTATAGAATGGCTGTCATAATAGGCAAATTGCATAAGCTTGTAAGTCGGTATTCGAAGAATAGTTGGGATCATTTCAACATACGAAATTTGTTCATTCATGATGACCAAAAAAACAAATGTTATTGCCACAAAGGATTGATTTTTCGCAAAATTCATAATGACATCCATTTTTTTTGATGAACAAACAAGTTTATTTCATCAAAGAATATATAAATGGAATAAAATATAGTTGAAACTATACTCATTGACTCAAAATTAGACTTTTAGTGATTTTATCTACTTGTTCCTTTAATTTCTTGTTATCATCTGCCAACTGCTTAATGGCTTCAATGAGTACTCCGACTAACGCACCATATCCGACGGTCAATGTTTTATTGTCTTGTGGTGCAACAACTACTACTTCAGGAATAACTTCTTGGACTTCTTGAGCAATACATCCCATAAATCGTTTGGACATATCCAAACCTTTATCGGCAACACTGTCTGGATTCCAATTAAAATAAACACCTCGAAGTGAACATACTTTGTTCAAAGCATCATCGATTGTTTCAATATTCTTTTTTAATGTTTTATCTGAAAAAGTAACTTCCATTTGTAATCATTTTTTTGTTTATTAAATGAAATTAGATTTGAATTAATTCCATATTAATTTATCGTGATCGATAGGATATTCTTTTATTTTTTTAATCGTTACATCTATTTTATCGTTTGAAATTTTTCTTTTTCGAGACAAGACCCAAAAATATGAAAAATTATCATTTGTCACAAATGCTATTCCTTTTTTATAATAGACAATATTGTATTGGTTTCTAAACGAAAAAGGAAATCTAACATAAAAAGATGCATTATCTGTCTTTGGATCAACAGGATAGGCATATCCTTCAATTCTACTAACGGTTCCATTTCGATCACATGTATTCACAATTGATATTTTATCCTCTGAGAATCGATAATAGGCTATAGAATTTTTACATCCTGACTCGAACCATGAATCAATTCGTGCAATTTCATACCATTTGCCTGAAAAATATGATATTTGTTGTGATTTGGTCATTTTAACTGTTTTACTCACTGTAGTTCCCATTTATAATTATAAGAATAATTCATTGTAATTTTCTATAAATACAAAGAGGAATACATATAACCGTTTATTGAAAATGAAGACATTATTTCCAACTACCAAACAGAATCGTTGCCAGTCAAAAACATCAAAAGGGAAGCGCTGCTTGAAAAAAAAAGTATTTTATTCGGATACCTACTGTTTTTCACATATGCCTGAATGCGGAATATGTTTTGAAAAAACAGATCAAGAAACATTATTAAATTGCTGTCATACGGTATGCACATCATGCAGAAAAAAAATAATCAAATGTCCATTTTGTCGGAAAATTGATGTTTCTGGAAAAGAATATGCCGACTTTTTACTAATGGATAATTACATTAGCCGGCTCTCTTTTTCTAGTTCATTGACCGATGTATCTATTCTTTATAATGAAATTGTAGATCATCAGACTAATCTTGTTGTTTGGATTAATAATAGAATTGTAAAACAAACTTTGCGAGACGATCTTATTTCGGCATTAAATGCTAAAATCAATACATTATTAGATCTTTTAATTGTAAATAACAACTATATTTCAAGATATATGCGAATGAATAATGTATAAAAAGACAACAAATAAAAATTTATTTGGTATCCAAAAATGAGAGTTTCCAAAATGAGAGTTTCCAAAATGAGAGTATCCAAGCGCTACAAGAAGCATTCTTCTACTTCAAATGAATTTGAAGTATCGGCTATAATTCGGTCCCGTATTCAAAATAATCGACGAGAATTTCTTATTTCATGGAAAAAATTTTCTGAATCCTCTTGGGAGCCATTGGAAAATTTAGCTAATTGCAAGGAACTATTGGATGAATTTATCGATAATTTTCCACTGGAATGTATGCTATGTTTCAATCCTGCAAAACAAATCAAGCTTTTAAATTGCCATCATGAAATCTGCGAAAATTGCCGAGAAGATGTGTTTATCTGCCCTTTTTGTCTTGAACTGGATGTGGACAGCGAAGAACATTATAGTTTTGAACAAAATTATAATGCATTGAAATTTTTAAACTATCGTTGTGTAGTGGACAATGTTTGTTCGCATGACGTAAAAGACATTCAATGTTCCATCAAACAAAAAATAGATGCCAATATTCATGACAAACGACTGAAAAAATATATTTTGAAAAAATGGAATGATAGTATTATTTTTTCAAAAGCTATTTGTGCTTGATAAAAAATAAAGCAAATATAAATGATGTTAATTAGACCTTATCTTGATTTTATTCGTTCAAATAATTATATGGAAGGTATCATTGATACCGATAAAAAATTAAACAAACATCTTAAATGGAAGAATGCATTAGCGACATTTCATACACATGTCGGTTCATGTGATAAAAAATCAGCTATTTGCTATATCGATCCTCCCAGTCGAAAAGATTTGATAGTCTTTAATGAATTGTACGGTAAATACGGCATAAAAAATCATTTTGTTATTGGAAAAGACTATATCTATCATGTTAAAATAAATTCCTTTAATCCTGATTTACAGGATATTTACACAATTGATGTGGTAGATATGCATAAAAATTACAATGATTTTTTTAAGAAATATGCTTATAATATGACACTTAAAAAATACAATGAATAATATCAATACTTTAAATGAATGAATTCAATCTACTATAAATCCTATGTAATCGTTATTATTCTTTTCTCTATGCTATTGCTCATGTTGATTGCTACACAACTTCATATCGACTGGGTAGGCGGTTCTCCAACAAAATCCATCATCTATCATACGGAAGGAAAAACACCTCTAAAATGGCTGTTATCGACGGTATGTCCTTTAGGAAAAATATTCGGTATCGTATGTTGTCTTATTTATGTCTTGATTGCTGTTTTTTATGTAGTTTTACGACACAAATACTATGTTGAACAACAGGACGAGGAATTGTACAATCATTTAGACATTGTGACAGGATCGATCGTCATTTCATTTACACTTGTTGGAATTATTATTGCTGTTCTAATGAATAAACCCCTTTTTATAAGACTCGTTCCCGTTATTCTTTTTTTTATTATCTACATAATCGTTCTATTTGAATGGCCAAATTATCCTTTTAACAACGGAGCAAGTAATTCAATGGAATGATCATCAAATGGATTGTGATTTGGTTGAATGTTAAAGAATAGTAAAATACATTTTAAAAAAATGAATATATCTCTTCTAAACGGTCGATCATGTGAAACATTTTTGCCGTTTCGTTTTACCCAAATGACATTTGTAGTGTGCCGATAAGACAAAAAAGAGAAAGGAAGCATGTACACCGGATCATCGGCAAAGTAGGATCGATGACTAACATCAACTCTCGAGTCAAATAATCTTGCAAAATTGCTATTTCCGGCTTTACTAGGAAAGAATGCATAACATGATATATGAGTAGTTGGATGCATCAATTTATAGCGAAGAGAATTAATCATAGCAATACATGCGCCTTGCGAAAAACCAATCATTGTTATGTTGGTAGAATGTAGAAGCAATAAGTCTAATTTTTCACGAATAGATTCTAATTTACTAGCATAACCACCGTGAATTTTGATAGTCGGACACCATGTTGGTCTTATTAAAACACATGCTAAATCGGTCAAGATATCTCCAACCGATGAAATGTCTGTACCCGGATAAACAACTAGTACCTGATTATCAATATATTTAACAGCCACTTTAGAATCTGTTTTTTCATCTGTAATCACAAGTTGATTTTCTTCAATAAAAATAGATTTTGTTAAAAGTGCATACTCTTTTAATGTTGCCATATATTTCAAACTATAGTTTTATTTTTGTATAAAACATTTTGATAAAAAATGTTTTTTTTCCAAGCGAATTTGTACATTTAAGCAACATGGGTAAAATGGAACGAACCGTGACGATTGTTGAAATGACTTCATCCGAATTAACAGTGTATAATACGTCTATTCTGGTGCAAGATGATTTACAGAAAATGTATCTTATTCCTATCGACTATGTTTTTTGCAAGTTATCTCTTATGACAAATTATTCATTTTTCTATATGAAGTCGACGAATGAGCCGGCAGCATCCAGGGAAGAAACACGTTTCGTGCTAAAAATATGCAACCGTGAACTAATTCAATGGATGAATGCTCAGCCAGTGGAATACAAAAAACAAATATTGGACGATTTTTTGCCTTCTTTTACAAAATCAACTTTATTGACAAGTAGATGAATCTTCCTTTTTTGGTCGAACGTGAACAGTTATTTCATGACCAAACAATTCAATTTTTTGATTAGCAGCACACATTAATACGTCTTTTATTATCGTATGATAGATTTTACGTTCTATACTATCTGGAATATATTGATTATTGAAATTAGACTTTAATAGTTGATCAACAGCTTCATTGATTAATGTGTCAGAAATAACGACATTTGTTTTTTCGTTTGTAGCATGTTTTTTGTTTTTTTGACAAAATATCTCTTTCAATAAATTCATTTACTAACTGGAAAAAATAATGTTCCTATCTCATCTGTTCCAACACCAGATAGTTCACAGACTGTCAGATAAACTGATGCATCAGGCGATTTTATGCGATATCCTCCAGCCCAAATATCTCGTTCAATTTGTACTTCATTATTGGAAATAAAAACCTGATTGCATTCATTATTTGTCAAATCAAGTCCAAAAAGAGACGAGCCGTCTGTCAATTGAGTTGTATACCAGTAGTACTCTCCACTTGTATTGACTGTTATTTTTCCTGTATCGAATCTTAAAAATCCAGGTGTTTTTTGATTGCTTCTAAAAACATATCCAGCTTGATAAAAGTAATAAGTAGAAGAATACAATGGGATTATACGCGGTGAATCGTCAACTTTGTACAATGGTGCAGGAGATACAGGTCCATGATCGATTAATTTAATAAAAGATTCAGTTTCTGATAATCCGACAGACGTCAAATAGTTTCCATTTATATTTTTAATAGCTAATTTTCCATTTTTTTCCAGTAATGTATACGAAAAAAATATACCATATGCCAATTTTCCAGTCGGATCAATGGAATGAGTCGGAAAATCATACGATACAATCGAAAATACTGGACTTGTACTTCTAGCCATTATAATTCGCCATTTGTACATGTCGCCTTCGCCTGAAAGAGGCGATACATAATTTCTTTTCAAAAAAATTCCTTTTTCAGGTACATTTACCTTTTCAGGTAAGAGAAAAGCAAGCAGTTGGTTATCTATTGATAGTGTGATATACTCCCAATTTACTGCTTCCCGTGCACCAGCTAGTGTAACCCCAGAAGATTGAAAAGGAGTGTTTTTACAATAAGCTACTTCTGAATCCGCCGTTTTACTTGTACAGTATTCATCGCATAGTGGATTATTTGCACAATAAGCATTGACAACTGTCGGTTCTTGACATGCAGGAGATCGCCAATTAGTTATACATGGAGAACAAGGAGTATAGAAACTTCGACAATAAGATGATTCACACGGATTTTTAAGTGTTTTACATGCATTATTACAAATATTTAATAAATTAGAAGATGTGTTGTTACAAACAAAATCTAATTGTGTCGGTGAACAGTCCGTTACGTCTGTTTCGTCACATTTTAAAGTGTAACGACTGTTTTTCCACACGGAAGAAACGACTATAAAAAGGACCACCGACAAAACTAGAAAAGACAAAATCAACCATCCAGCAATCATCTTCTTTTTAACGGAGGAAAAAACAAAAACACTTAACTGGAGTATAGTGCTTGTATAAAAGACATATTATTGAAATGGCACCCGCTAAGACCACCGTCGCAAAGTCTGAAGTTTCTAAGAAAGGTTCGCCTGTTGTAAAGAAGCCCAAGGTCGATGAACCTGCAGCCGTCGTCCCTGTCAAGCCTGCTGTTGCATCTGAAGACGCCGGTTCCTCCTCTCAAGACAAGGACAAGCGCCGTTCTCGCAATATGTATGCACGTACCTCCAACCAACTCATGACCCCGTTTTTGACGGGTCTACGTGAGCATGTTGTTGCTGCTCTTGTTGCTGAAAACGTCGGAACGGAAGAGAAGCTGGATGCTCTTCTTGATTCTGCCATTCAGAGCTATGATGCTCGCAAGTACTTTAGTAGTCTGTATGAATCTCGAGGTCGTAATCGCAAGAATCGCGATAAGAAGGACGGCACTCATCGTGTCCTTAGCACGTTCATGTTGTTCCAAGCCGAGATGAGACCGAAGGTCTTGGAGAAGTTGGTACAGGTATATGGTCGTACTCCTACCCAGCCCGAACTGGTAAAGTATCTTGGAGGTCTATGGACGGAACTCAAGAAGAATGGTGGCACTACGCCGTATGAACAAAAATATGAAGAACTGAAGCAGCAGCAGCTTGCACTACAGGCTGCTGCTTAATTGTACAAAATGAATCGTAATTGTTGTGAATATGTTTTTGTTCAATCAATAAACTATTATTGATTTTTCTATTCTATCTTAAAACATGGAAAAAAACAACACATTAACTAAAAGTATAGCTTTTTCTCTTCCTATTGCATCTTTCATTATTCTTATTGTTACTGGTATAATATTAGCTAAAAAGAATAGTGAATGGTGGACACAATTCATAACAACATTTTACATGCCCAATGCAGCCTTGTACTATACTCTATCTCTTCTTTTTGTAATTTTACTGCCATTCGTGTGGATAGCAGCTATTCAAAGATGTACGATTCCACAATGTGTGACGACTCATGTTATATTTATCCTTATTTCTCTTTTCTTATTGCTATGGCTTATTTATATCTACAAAGTCAAAAATATAAGATTAGCATTAAGCTTTTTGGCGATTGCATGGTTCTTTATGATTATTTCAACTATTATGTTATGGAGCATCGGTCAACAAGTCGGTGCAAGCATTATGTTGTTGATGGTACTTTGGACTACTGTTGTATGGCTATTAGTTAATAATTCTCACCAAGTGATGCTTCAAACGATGTTTACGAATATGCGCACGGTTGTAGATCATAAACGTTTAGACCCAATAGATGAGGAACAAGGACTTGACGATTTATTCAGAGAATAATTAATGTATTAATAAATGAAATTCAGTGAAAGAATTTTCATATCTGTCTTTTTTGTCGTTTGCATTTCTTTACTATTACTTGTAGCTATATCATGCAGTAGAATTCTATCTCAACTGTCAGATGATACAACATTTGTTTACAGTGCCGGTAAAAAGGCGGCTGGTATGTTGTATACATCTATTGTATTTGCTGGATTAGCAGCTATATCCATCCCGTTTACAATTATCGATCGAAAAAGATTAAAATATTTTATTTATTTCATTTTAGCTGTTAGTATTTCCATTCTAATCAGTCTTCCCATCGTATCAGGTTCGATGTTGTTAAATGCAGCAAATGCAATCAATAGTGAATTACCGATTACTAATGATGCAACTGTTTTAGACAATAGCAATTTGAAATTTATTTCAGGTTCTTATCGAATTCTAGGCTGGTTGAGTATTCTAATTGGCATAATTGCATTTCTTCTTATGCTTATTTTATTGATACTTTTGTTTAAAAGATCAGAAACAATATATGAAAATTTATATCCTAAAATAGAATAAAAATAAACATATATAAACAGATTACCAGAATAATTTTATTTAGAAAATGGAGGACCAAGATGAATTGCCTGAACGGTTCATTTACAATGACAAAAACACATTTCGTGTTTTTGAAGACTATATTCAATATCGTTCGGCCACAGGCCCTATGATTGAGTCATGGAATCAAATGCTGATACGATTAAGATCCTTTATTTTAGATACGTGGATATGGACGACAGATACCGGTGAATTTTACATTAGAGATGTAAAATATAAAAGACCACATGTGGACAATACAAGTGAATTATTGTATCCTTCTGATCCTAGAGCCGTTTCTTATGTGGGAGATATTGTTCTTCAGCTTTCCTATCGAAATAATTCTGACAAGGAAGAGATTATTGGTAATCGTCAGATAAAAGCACATATTCCTGTCATGGTCAGATCGTGTATGTGTAATTTATCTGGACTCGACCAAAAAGAAATATGGGAGAAGAATCAGAATATTCATGAACCTGGAGGATACTTTATTCTGGGTGGTGTCCAAAAAGTCATCATGACACGTCAAAGTTTACGATTAAATACAATTATGATTATTCCTATTACAAAAGTGCCATTCAAAGGACAAGTTCAGGCTCATTATAGTTCTATGAGTAGTGAACTCCATCGTAAAATATACATACGTCGCGGTAAAAAAGGAGAATATCGTGTAGCTTTCCTAAAACTAAACAAAAACAAGCATTTATCGCTTGTAGCTGTTTTCATGATCATGGGCATTATGACAGTTGCAGACATTAATCTTTATCTTTGGCAGATGGTACCTGATCAGTATCGCTCACGCTTTCATATTAATGTCGCCTCTCAATTTTGTAAACGTTTTAAATTAGATGGAACAATTGAAGAGAATGAAAAATTATTGTATCATTACGTTCAGTTGAAATACACTGAAAAGAAATCAAGCTGGGAGATATTGCGTTCTGAAATTCTTGGCAATATTTTTGTCAATATTCCATCCACAGAATCTTTAGAGTGCAAACGGTATATGCTGGCTATGATGGTTGTTCGACTTATGCTTTATTACATGGGTGCTATACCGATGGACGAACGTGATAATTATGCCAACAAACGACTGGAAGTTGGAGCAGATGCATTTTATGCACAATGTACAAGTGTACTAAATCAATATCGTCAAGAATTGGACAAGAGTATGACAGATTATGCATCATTTGATCATTTTGAATTATCGATTATGGATAAAATGGGGTCATTAACAGCGGCCATTGTAAGTATGATTTGCGGAACGCATTTTGGACGACAATCCAATGTGAATTACGATGTCGACCGGACAGAGACCATGAAGTCTGGCGATCCACTATTACAACGACAGTCGTTAGTTTTGACGGTACGCATTCCTATGAATCGAAATACTGAATCGACAAAAGCACGAGAAGTTCATCCAAGTCAAATTGGAGTGATTGATGCTATTCAAACACCAGAAGGTCAGCGAGCAGGAACAGTCGTTCATATGACAATGGTATGTCATCCATCTCTTGAGCGTTCTCCAAGTGATTTTTTGATGTATGTCAAGTCGTTTCGATGTGAAAAAATGTTTACAACTCAACCTGCAATATTCCCCTATATCTTTTTGGTCAATGGTGTTTTTTATGGATGGGGAACATTGGAATTGTATCGATTAAGTCTACACTTCAAACGACAGCTGATGCTAGGACAATATGCAGCAGTTGTACTACGAGAAAATGAATGCATTATTGCTGTCAACACAGATGCACAGAGACCAATGGTCCCATACTTTATTATCAACCAAGAACGACATGTTCTTCAAAAGATAGTTTTTGAAGAACAATATGGCCGAAAAATCGATTCATTTCAGGAATTATTACAAATGGGCGCCATTGAGTTTCTGGACCCAGCTGAAATCGATCAGCGTGTTTTGCTGGCCGAATCAGAAGAATCTATTAAAAAAGTTGTCAATGAGAATTTAACGTTTATTCGCTGTTTAGAACAAAAAATAGAAAAAGAAGCAATGACATCTGGTATGCTTGAAAAAAACAAGGCAAAGTTGGAACGATGGAAACAATTTATTTGTCCGACACATTTAGCATTGGATCCGAGCGCATACATGTCAATTTCAGCTGCAATGATTCCTTTTCCAGATTATGCTGCTGCCGGACGCAACACCTTTCAATCCAATATGAATCGTCATACTCTTAGTCTTTCCAGTGGAGCAGGAGCTGGCCATTTTTTACCTGGAAAATATCTCATCTATCCAAGTCAACCTCTTTTTACTTCTAAAATCGACGAGTTGTTTGGTGCGGATGACTATCCGACCGGCATCTCATTGACGGTCGCAATCATGCCATCTCCTCAAAACAGTGAGGACGGATGTATCATCAATGCTGAAACAGCCAAATTCAAGTTGGCCAACGTCAAAACATCTGTTGTCAAGGTCAAGAAACAAAACAATGAAGTGTGGGGTATTCCAACGAGACTTTCTGAAAAAGATATGCTTAAATTTAACCATATCGATCCTATTACACATTGTGCTAAAATCGGAACAGTATTGGACGAAGGCATGATTGTTGTGGCTAAATATCGTCCTGCTACTGGGAAAACAATTTTTGAAGATACAAGTGTCATCGTGCCAGTAGGAGAGAGCGGCAAGGTTGTAGCTGTTTATGTCAACGACAATATCCAGCAATTAAAAAACAAGGAGGATACAAAACATCAACGATGGGTAAAAATCGATAAAGCCCGAGAATTCCAAAATGGTGACAAGATTACAATGCGTGCTGCCCAAAAAATGATTGGACAAGTTTGGCCGAAAGAAAAAATGCCTAGAACAGCTGATGGACGACATGTTGATTTAATTGTAAATCCAAATGCTTTTTGTGGGAGAATGACGCCAAACAATATGATGGAAATGTATGCATCTAAAGCTATTTTAGCGGCCGATTTAAACACATTTGATGCAACGACAAATCGACCTTACGATATTGAACTCTTACAATCTTTAATGACACATTATGGTTTTCCTGTAGACGGATGTGAAGTATTGTATGTTCCTGATATTAACGGCAATCTTCAACCTTTATGTCGTCCTGTATTTACTGGACCTGTTTGTGTTTTTGCACTCAAGCATCAAACAGACGATAAAATTAATGCTCGAGGAACTGTTCGAAAATCATGGCTGACAAAACAACTTGTGAAAGGTCGAAAGATGAGAGGCGGATTAAGGACAGGTGTCATGGAACGCACAAATATGATTGCACAAGGAATGTCTGGTTTTCTGGCAGATCGAATGTTTACCAATTCAGATGAAGTTCGCACTTTTTTCTGTACACGCTGTTCTCGTTTTGCCTATATCAATTCAAGAATAGGGCCTATTTGTCCTACTCTATCATGCAAAGGACATTTAATCACATTGACTACAACCGGTGCTGCTTTACTTTTGCAAGAAGTTTTTTTAATAGGTGGATATTTACTACAATTTCGAGCAAAAAGTATTGAAGATGCTGTTCAACCCGAAGAAACGATTGACGACGACGAGGATGTGTTAGCACTTAATTCTGATTCAGATGAAGAAGAATCTGAATCTGATTTTACAGATGATGATGAAGATGATCAAGAAATGGATATTAGCGATAATGAGGGTCCTGAAATAGACAATGCTTAATGTAAACATGTTTATAATAAAATGTATCGTGTATTTCGTTTCCATTGCTTCGGTATACCTCACGTTCAAACAATCGCTGAAGAGTCAGCATGCGCATACACACAAAAAGTTATCAAATTCTGTAAAATGATGAAAATGTACTATCCTAAACATACAATCATCTTTTATGGTTCCAAGCGTAATGATGTTATTGCTGATGAATATGTTCCGTTAGTAGATGAAGCAGATTTTGAGAGAACCTATGGTGATTACAACACTCGGAAGAATTTTTATAAATTTGATGCACATGATCATATCAATGCCAAATTTAATACGTTAGGAGGACAGGAATTTACAAAACGAGCTAAACCTGGCGATTTTGCTCTATTATTCTGGGGATACGGTCATTATGGTTTCAATGAGGCGGCTACAAAAATGGGAGGAATAAATATTGTTGAACCCGGGATTGGTTACAATGATAGTTTTTGTAATTACAGAGTCTTTGAATCCTATGCTATCATGGCATGGGCCCATGGAAAACAAGATACTGGTCCTAATTCTTATTTTTCAGTCATTCCAAATTATTTTGATTTGGATGATTTTGAGTATAATGATACAAAAGAAGATTATTTTCTTTGTTTAGGCCGTATTGGTAATGTCAAGGGAACAAATGTTGCAGTTGAAGCAGCTATAAAATTAGGTTTTAAACTAAAGATTGCAGGTCAGGGAAGTATAAAAAATGAACTAGGTTATGATACTCTGCCAGATAACATTGAACATCTCGGTTACGTTGGTCCTGTGGAACGTAAAAAATTGTTGAAAAACGCAAAAGGATTATTTATCTATCCTTGTTATTTAGAACCATTTGGCGGTGTCGTCATTGAAGCATTATTGAGTGGAACTCCTGTTATTACAAGCGACAATGGTGTTTTTAATGAAACAAATATTCACGGCTTGACTGGCTATCGTGTACATACTTTTGATCATATCTGTTGGGCTTTCAATAATATTGACAAGATAAAGCCAATTAATTGTCGAAAATGGGCAGAAAACTATTCTTTGAAAAATATTGCACCCATGTATCAGGAATACTTTAGCATGGTAGCAGATATTTCAGTTGGCCAAGGTTGGTATACTCTACATCCAGAACGGACCGAACTTGACTGGTTATCGAAAGAGTATACTTTTATTCCAGCTAAAGTCGATCGTCCCATTGAACATGATGTTTCAATGTATAAACCTCCCAAGATTGTCCATCATTCCAACCTGGAAACGATTTTAGTGAATGCTACGGCTGCAGATTTTAACAATTTGACACTAACCCCACCTGGTTTTTTTATTTCAGATGAAGCACATAATGTTATGACTCTTTATGATTGGGAGTTTGAAAGTAAAAAGGTAAAAACAATGAGTGATTCTGAGGGAGTTGATATGATCAAGATTTGTGAGGAAAAAAAGATAATGCAATGCAAATGTATGATTATTGCTTCTGAAGTCGATTTACAATTTTTAGATACATTAGTCGATAGTAAAAGAATAGCATGTCTTAAATTTAAATATACACATCAGTCGGAACTAGCCAAGTATACGGATAAATATACTATTCAGCTCAATGCTGCTGGATGGTATACAATGACACGTTTAGATGAGAAAATTCAAGTTTTGGAAGAAGTACCTACACGTTTTGGAGATTATATCACACTTAGTAACAAGTGGCAGGATGTTATGATTGTCAGTTGTATGCATGGACATGTACAGCATGTTCCGCTGTGTGCTTATATGACGATGCTTCAACATCCCAACGCATGCAATCAATGCTAAAGAGAGGATGTTACGGTATAATAGACGATCATGCCCCCGACCATAGCAGTATAGCCATATTGATAAGTAAGTAGTAAAAGTGCTGTTTTTGGGAAAACGGCAATAGAGAGTGCAAGACCTGTTAGCAACATATTTTTATAACTAATAAAAATGTCTTCTATTAATGATTTTTTAAACGGACAAGTACTTGTTTATCCTGATGAATTAGAAATGCCATTTTTTTGGAAGACGAAAAAAATTACGAATAAAGAAACAGTCTTTGATCAGAAATTTACGCCCACCAAAAAATTAGACGTTCCTCAAAATTATACTGCTTTTGAAAAATATATTCATTTATCGACAAATGATTATGCTGTCGCTTTTCAAAATTTAACAGGTGATTTAATCCTTGTTATTCCAATGCCTCGTGCAAAAAAAGATTTTTCAAATTTAAAACGTTTTATGGATACAGCCAGTTTGCTTCAGCAACGAGAATTTTGGAAGACTGTTGGACGAATGTCTAGTCATTTATTAAAGTATCATTCAAAAATACAACTAGAAGCACATGGACTTAGTGTTCCGTATCTTCATATAAGAATATCAGTATCTTAAACAGGAATAGCAAACCAAAGCACGACAGACATATCAAGAGGTGTAGGCACAAGTGTCAGTATGTCATCACATGGACATGCAGTGGATGATTTGCCAAGACCTAAGAAATAATAGGAGTACGTACCTCCTCCCGTTTTAAACAATGTATTGCATCTAAAATAAAATTGATTTTGTTGACCGCTTAATACTGTCGTAAAAGACAACGGTTCAATGTCTGAACTAAAAAATAAAACTAGTCCTGCTGTACTACATAAATATTGAGAATAAATGTTTCTAAAATAAACACGATCATCACGGACTTCCATAAATACTTTGAATTCATGTAAATTAGATGACATATAGTCTACTAAATAGATGGCTGTTATAGTATATGTTATCATTAATCCTGTTACGTCGTTTATCAATTGAACAGGTAAAGTTGTCACGTTACATTCTTCTGGTGTAGAACAATCAATATCGCATCCTTTTTTTGGGTCGACGATACATCGGACTGTTTTACAAATATCTTCATTTTTATGACTAGTACAATAGTTTATACATTCTTCATATTCATCACCTGTTTGTAAAAACATATAACAAGAACATTCTGCATTATTTAATTCAGAAGAACAGGTTCGATCAAAACACACATTGTCAAATTTTCTATTCTCGCAAAAAGTGTTACACATTACTGTGACATCCGTTGATTCGTCTGGAAGATAGTCATTTGGTTTAGAACAAAGAAAGGTTGAACAATAAATGCTTTGTATTCCATCTTTTGTTCGTTGTTGACATTCATTATAGCAAGACTCAATAATAGTTGAATGTATATATTCGCCATTCACATTTTTTGACCAGATGTTGTTAATTCCAGATAGGGCTAAATCACAGTCATACGATAAACAATCATCATTGAACCGATTATTTGAGTCCTTATAATAAAGATTTTTACAATAATTGGCGCATCGTTGCACATCATCTGAGGAGGATGGATTATAACAAAATGTCTGTATATCATCGCATTTTGAAATGGATTTTTTACACGCGGAAACTTCAACAACATCTTTTTTGCCATGTTTCCATGTGAAAAAGCATGCTACTACAGAAGCAGCAGTGATACATAGAGCTATAATTAGCCACACTGTTCGTTTTTTTCCTTTTTTAGTGAATACATTTATCCATGTAAAGAATACAATAATTGATAAAATAACAGCTACTACCAAAAAAACAATTTGATCTTTCTCCATCTTTATTTACTAGATATTTTCAGTGTACGCCACGATACGATTAGATAGATTAAAAAACTTGTCGCTCCTATGAAACTCGTCATACATCGAGCAAATGTTATACTCAGATGATATAATCTTAGCCTATCCTGTTCCTTGGCATAAAAATAATTCTTATAGTGTCGAATTATTCTATCCATATTTCGATCGTAATCTTCAAGATACTGTGTTTTCAATTTGTTCTCATACATTTGATTCTCTATTATCCGTTGTTTTTGCTGTAATATCTGGTCTTGTTCCTTTAGATTCCATCTATTCGTTTGACTTATGCTATTATCAATGGAAAGTTCTCTAGCTGAAATACTCAATAGATTGGATCTAATCATCATCTTTTTTAAAAAGGAATATTCATCTAGTGAACGAGTACATTGATATACATTATAATCATCTAGACAATACATTAATACGTTTGAATCTTCTATCTTTTCATCGAAAGAAATATGACCAGTTAAATCATCGATTGCATCGTTTTGAAGATAATCAATGTAACTTGACAATGTAGTAGCAATAAAGGGAATACGACCAATAAAAGAAAGATGAAATAGTAGAATGATAGTCAATGCACTAGTCCAATAAAAAATGGATATTTTTAAGCAATTATACATATTATAGATGATATATGCATTTATTAAACAATATCAAAATATCCATCTGACCAAAGAATAAAAGAAATCGATTTATTGGATGATTTCATATCACAATAACTATATTTCAATAAAATAATTTAATGATTTCAACCAATTCTTCATTTTCTTCTTGTTTGATTCTTTCTATTTGTTCAGCCATCGTATCCAGTAGAATAGTAATACGATCTTCAATATCCGTTTTATCAGTCGGTGTTTCATCGGGGTTAAAACGAATAAAAATCCATTTTCCACTATGGATCATGTATAAATCATCATATCTAATTTCTTCATCTGATTTATCATATTTTCGATGACTAAATTCATCCGTTTCAATGGCCAATAATGTATTCCCAAATAATTTACGATGATCAACACGACGACGATGGATACAATTGCAACCATTCGTATAAAGTGATCTGTCATGTACAAATCCTTTAAAGTCTTCATCTGATTCACCCTTTTCTGTTATAGCATTTCGAACACGAATTTCCTTTGTATGAGTGTAAATAACAGTCGATCTTGGATCTTCTGGAAAAAGTCTTTTGAAGCATGTGGCACAATAATTATCGTATTTTATGCTTCCAGAGCGTGAATCAATCCAATCAATGCAATTCGGACATCGTTTGCCTCCGCCGTGTGCTTTGCAATAATCAGTAGCTCCTGCAGCTGATTTTGTACAGTCTGGTTCAATGCATCGTTTGCCTCCACCGTGTTCAACACAATAGTCAGTAACTCCTTGAGCTGATTTTGTACAGCCTGGATGAATGCATCGTTTGCCTCCACCGTGTTCAACACAATAGTCAGTAGCTCCTATAGCTGATTTTGTACAGTCTGGTTCAATGCATCGTTTGCCTCCACCGTGTTCAATACAAGAATCAGTAGCTCCTCGAGCTGATTTTGTACAGTCTGGTTCAATGCATCGTTTGCCTCCACCGTGTTCAACACAAGAGTCAGTAGCTCCTTGAGCTGATTTTGTACAGCCTGGTTCAATGCATCGTTTGCCTCCACCGTGTTCAACACAAGAGTCAGTAGCTCCTTGAGCTGATTTTGTACAGTCTGGTTCAATGCATCGTTTGCCTCCACCGTGTGCAATGCAATAATCAGTAGCTCCTTGAGCTGATTTTGTACAGTCTGGATATTTGCATAAATGTTGTGTCCTCTTTTGTTTTCGACCAGATAATCTAGTATTGCTTGTAACAATATTGCTTTTTTGAAGTTTTATTTTTGGAGACATCTTCGATTCAACTAATAATTGATCTCTTATAACAACACAACATGCTCTTTATAGGTGTTTTTCACAAGGTATATATACTTTACAAACATATGTAATATTAAACAATACAGCCAGTGATATCAAAATATCCATCTGACCAAAGAATTGCATATACTTCGTGTGAATACTGTACCAAATATTTCCATCGACTTATTCTATTTCGACCTGGACCTGTCATTATCTCAAACAAACCATCTCCATCTTCCTTATTGGGTTTTGCATACAATCTACTAGGTTTTGGAGCAGGCATAGCATGTTGATTCGCATCAACGATAAAACACGAATAAGCATCATCTAAATGGCGATGAATAATACGCTGATGACGTTTTTTCAAAATGTCTGTTGCAATATTGAAAAGTGTATGAATACGAGCTTCCTTTTTCTCATGGACTGGACGAATGACACAAACGTCGTCGATACAGCACGCTTCTTCCATTTTATATTAAAATGGAATTCGTTATTCAATTATTTCATTACTTTTTCGATATATTTGCTAGCTTGGCGTAAAATCATTCGTTCTTCTGAATAGGAAAAGATGACATACATGACAACAAGTCCTAATGCTATAAAGATTGAAATGATAGATGCATACCAAAGACAAGATATTTTATCCAATTGTTCATCTACCATGACGAATGACGGAACTAGGGAATAAAGGAGAATCCATATCAAAGAAAATAGAATAAGGAAATTCCAAAAAATATGCATCATAGACCTATTGAATATAATGTTGAACATTCCGATTGTTTAATTAAATCAAAAAAATCATTGTAAAAAAGATAAGTTGGCCAATATTTTTACTTTATATTAAAATGGATTTAACAGCGTATGGATGGATGTTGACGACGTTGGCACTTATCTTTATCTTTATATTTGGTATGCCGTTTCTCGGTATTGTATGCATACTTGGAAGCGGTACACTCTTTGCTATTTCTTTAGGTAAGATTGATGATGATACCATTCAATATGTCAAACAAATCGGCAATATCGTGTTACAACAGAAAATAGAGCAATTCAAGGAAAATCCAATGGTAAAGGAATTAATAAATGCAAGTGTCATAGAACGAGATAGACGTAAAATTAATTGATTTGTTTTTTTTTCTACTTAAAAAATGGCACGTAAATCCAGCATAAAAAATTCAGACAAATCGAAATCTAAAAAATCACCAAAGGTGACTTTTTTCATGACGAAGCGATCGGCCAAGACATCACCGATTAGAAGCACTATCTCAAAAATTGTCAATACTAAAGTAGCTGATCATTATTACGATTCTGACGACGAACCTGGTTTTCTGCAGTCTGTTTTCTATCGTATGATCCTGCCTGTCATTCCTGTTAAATCAAAGCGTAGTCGTCGTTATTAACTTTGTAATGGATGGAGTACTGTAAAATAGAAAAGAGCTAATGTCATTATATTGGTGAATGAATCTGCTGCTGGATCATGAGATGGTAATAATGTCATGTTTCCAATATCCGATGAATATAATGAAAATTCTGAATTTTCATCCATATGATATGCCCAACAATGACATTTATAACATTCTTTAGGATAGGTACCTAATAAATGAAAGTTATCATCATCGTCTTCACAGAATTTAGCCTGAATTTCAATCGTCAACGGATATCTACACATTGGACATAATCTGTTTTTGGAGGGCACAGATGATAAAAAATCAAAAAGACAGTCGCTGTGAAAGGAATGGTTGCATTCCGTCAAACAAACATTTTTATTCAAAATAGAATCTAAACAGATTGAGCATTCATCGCCGACATAAACACATTTCCATTTTTTTTCAGTATAGTTGCATTTCAAAATACTACTATCATCATGATAACGAGTCATATTTTATTTAAAAAATAATTTTCATTAAACAATCTTCATTATTTAAAAAATAATCAACTCATTATTTTTTTAAAAAGGAGAGAGATCGACGAATAACGAGAATAATGTATGACAAGTCGGCGTTCTTCATTCTAAATATTTCTTTTTCAGAATACCAATTCATCCCAAATCTAGACGTATGAGGGTTTGTAATTAGCCTATAACAGACTGAAATATGGTCCATTAGTCTCTTTTTTTCAAGTAAAAGATACATTTCATATATTGTCTTATTTTCAATGTTGAAATAAATAATTTTTAAGCTTTCCATGACAAATAATGTATCTATATAAACCTCACTGCCGTTTTGTTCTATAAAGTTGTTATGTTTTAAATAGTTTGTCACTTGACAAATTGTTATTAATCTTTCACTATCAGAATACGTCATTTTAATAACGAGTAAAAATGAATCTCGTTTTGCAGCCGTATCAATGGGATACATCTAAAACAATTAATCCGAATACTGGCTGCAATGAAATTTACATATGGTGTCATGACAAGGATGTAAACCGATTTCTTATACGTATCATTGATTTTAGATTAACGGCCTATGTAACGATGCCTCGTCCTATGGAAGAAAAATGCAGAGAAGCTAATTGCAATAATCCACCTTATTATGCTCATCAAGACGAACGAGGAAAATATTGTTTTTACCATAAACAACCCGATATGATTATTGCACAATGGTCCTACGACTGCTTGCACAATATAGCTTCCGATAAACTGGAAAATATATTATGCAAGTGTCGTAATAAAAACGATTGTTACCTCCATCGGTTGGAAGTAAAAATCGTTTATCGAAAAACACTTTACTTTTATCAAGAAACTGATCAGCCCATGTTTGAAGTACGCGTCAAGTCATTAGATGAAATGCGATCTCTCAAAAAGGCACTGGTCTCATTGAAATATACATTGCTAGAAGATGATATTCCTGCTCCACGACAATTGTGTACCCTTAAAGGCATTGATTATACATCATGGATTAATATTCGGTGTCTATCTATTGATAATGGAGATGTGGATTATGTTTCTACTCTTAAATCAAATGAACTTATGGGCGAATGGAACACGATTAGTATGAATGATACACCAATGTATCACAATTTAACTATCCATATGAAAATTCTCTGTTTCGATATTGAAACATACTCACATGACGATAATATTTTTCCAGATCCAAAAAATCCGAAACATGAAGTGTTTATGATTAGTGTTATTGTTCAACATTACTTGCAACCAGAAACCCGAGTCATTTATTGTCTGACTACCGTTCCTGTTTCTTACATGGAAGGAGTGGATGTTCGCATGTTTCCCGATGAAATTTCTATGATTACTGATTTTATAAAAATTATTCGAGATACCGATCCAACTATTATTACAGGTTTCAACATATATGGTTTCGATATGAAATACATTTATCATCGTATGAATATGAAAACACAATTTCCATCCATTGGCTGTATGAAGACACCTCATACTATACTGGCAAAACGTTATACACGCTATGACAAGGAAACAGAATATATTGACTGTCCTGGCCGAATTGAATTAGACGTAATGCATTGTGTATCTACGGATTATCGTCTCCGATTTTACAGTCTAGAACGCGCATCTTCTGAAATATTAAATGAGCACAAGGATGATGTATCAGCAAAAGACATGTTTGAAGCTTTTCGTTTGTCTCGATCTAATGATCCAACAGCCCTTGAAAAGATGAATCTTGTCATGAAATATTGTATCCAAGATTCATTTTTGACGATAAAATTGTTTCATCATTTAAAATGTCAGCATTTTATTATGGAACGTTCTTCGATTGTCGGTGTAAATCCAGTGGATATTTTATTAAATGGTGCTGAACAAAATTGTATTTCATTGATGTACAACAAAGCACACAGTCGTGGGGTTATCATGGAGAAAAGAAAAGCCAATCCTGCTATTCCTATTATCGAAGGAGGACTTGTTATGCAGCCAGTTGTTGGTTATCATGAAAAAGATATTGCTGATTCTGATTTTTCATCTCTTTATCCTAGTATCATCCAAGCTTACAATATTTGCTATACGACACTGGAAAATCAACATGTGGCGGATATATTATACCATCATGAGTCGCGTGAAATTACAATTTCTCAAACAGAAGCAGTAAAGCCTGTTTCGTCGGCTGCGCCAGCTAGTGAAGCAGAAGAAGAAGACACTGTCAAAACAAGAGTACAAAGCTATACATATCGTTACGTTTTGGCAGAAAAAAGACGAGGTATTTTACCAGAATTAGTTGAAGAATTGGTTCGACGACGAGGTCAAGCAAAAAAAGAAGCTGAATTAGAACCGGATCCTACTAAGAAAACACTACTCGATCAACGACAATTAGGGTTAAAGATTGCAGCTAATGCATTGTATGGGTTTACGGCTATGATGTATCATGGCCGATATCCATTGTCTGAAATTGCACAGACAATAACAGGCATAGGACGACAATCGGTCCTCAAATGTGCTCATTGGATGCAAAAAGAACGTGGTTGTACAATCGTTTACGGAGATACAGATTCTATTTTCTATATGTATCCTGATGACTATTCTCCCATTGAATTGAAAGCCAAAGCAGTTGAAGATTCGGCTATCATGACAAAGGAATTGTTTTTGCCGCCAATGAAGATCGAATATGAAAAAACGATGCGATTTATTATTAAAAAGAAGAAAAACTATGCTTATTTGAAAGCAGATGAAGATGGACAATTTCATTATAACGAAAAAGACATTTTAGTCAAGGGTATGGTGCCGACACGTCGAGACAATTGTTTATGGACGGTTGATATCTTTAACAGATTCTTGTTATTGATTTTTAAAAGAAAAACAATAATTGAAGCTATTGATTTTTTATTTGAAGCTGCCGAAGGATTATTGCAGAAAAATATAAGTATCGATCAACTTACAATTTCCAAAAAACTTAATTCGGTATACAAAAGCGAAGGAGCACAAATGAAGGTTTTTTCAGATGAATGTACCAAGAGAAATCAACCATTGCAAACAGGGTCCAGGATTGAATTTGTAGTAACAAAGAGCGATGAAAAACTTGTTCTTGGAAAACGCATGAAATTGACAAAATTGGCGACTGTTGAAGAAATTGATTATGATTATTATCTAAAAAGTATGTTTAGTCGACCTTTGGATGATATTTTTGCTGTGGCGTTTAACAAACAGCTTCGTGATTTTCAAGAAATGACAAAGAAAAATATAAGAGAAACCTATATTTTTGATCCAATGAAGCCGGCGACAATTATTTCAGATATGCTATTAGGACATCGACCGATTAAAAAGGAGGAAATTATCGACTTTTATAGGAAAATTGCTGGCTTGATACCATTGTCATCTTCTTTTTCAGATACAACAGCAAAAAAAAGAAAAAAATCAGTGGAATCAGTTTTACCTGGTAAAAAAAAGGCTCCCGTGACAGATGAAAAAAATCCTCCTAAAACGAGAAAAAAAAAGATACCGAATTCAAACCAACCAAAGCTATCCTTTCCAAGTACGAAAGGATTATATGAAGAAGAAGCTAGAAAAGAAAAATATCGTCTCGAAAGAATGTGCGGCGAGTACTACCAAGTGTTAAAATATGTTTCAGATGAATGGGTGAATGTATCCGGTCCAATAGATGAAAATAAGGCAAAAAAAGTATCGTCCCTCGTCGAACGTGATTTTATTATTTAACATTTTAATTTAGTAGCAGCAGTATGAATATGTTTATAGCCATATTGTGAAGATCTTGTTTTAGCAGCAATAACTGCTTTACAATCGATTTTACACGAACATTTTGATCCAATACATTTATCGCAAATAGGAAAGCCTTTGTGAATTGGATCTAAAAAACATTTAGGTCCACATGCGTCCATTAAATGTTTACGTTCTTTTCCTTTATGAGGCTCTATTTTTTTCCAGCCTTTCGTAGCAGATCCTCTTCCAGATGTTTTGGATATATTCGAATAACTCTTTTTCGCATTTTTCTTGGCACTCTTTTTAGTGCTCTTTTTGGCGCTCTGTTTAACACTCTTTTTCATGTTTTTATCTGTACTCTTTTTGGAACTCTTTTGAATGCTTTTCTTGGATGCTGGGCTTTTGCGATGAATTACCATTTTATAATATAAAAATTAAACACTTGGAATAAAAGGAATACCTGTTGCATCACACATAACCCACCATATACGATCGTGTTTTACTAAAATATCGTGGGTCTTGACAATCCTAAATTCATCCATCATACACGGATGCTTTCTAGCTTCTAAATGTTTATGTAATCGAAATCCTGTATTCAACGACGACTTGCGTAATTCTGGAAATTCTGTTATAATTTGCAAAAACAACGGTTGTGTTCGTATATAGTCTTGAATAACAATATCTCGTACACTACTGATATCACGTCTTTTGTAACCCCAATAAACAACACATATACTCATCGTATAATCATAATAACATGCCATTTCAATGGCTCGAAGGGCTTGACGCATCAATTGTGGAGACGTATTCTCCTTTCGACCATTTTTATCACATTCCATCTTTCGTATTTCCTCGCCGATCGGTCTCGAATAGCGTTTAAAATAAACATCTAATTTTTCACAAATATCGCTCAAAATAGCATCGGACAATCTAAGTGTACCATCATAGCGATTTAATTGTTTAATAAAATTTCCAAGATCTTTATAGTTGCCTCGTGATGATTGTACAATATCATCAGAAAGACTAGTCTCCATGATTAAACCACATACGCATGACACGATATTATTGTTTAAATTCGTTTCAGTGCTTCCACATAAGGAACAAACAGACGAAGATGACATGTCTAATTCATCTTTATTAATGTAAATAATCAATACGTATTGAGAAAAATTATCCAATATAGCAGAAAGATATTTATCGTTGGTAACATCTTCATTCTGAACAGCTGTTTTAGTGAAATTGATAACTTTTTTGCGACCATTGACTATTTGTGTATATTCCTGATAGAGTTTCGGAGTTGTTTTATGGAAATTAGAAATGATGAGTGCATTCTCATCAATCTGGTTTTCGATATCTTGCCATCCAATACTCTGAGGAGAATAATTCAATTGTTCTTGTTGTAGCAATGTATTCTCTTTTTCTTTTTTCATTATCAACTTTTTGATGTCATTATAAATTTTATCTATATTCACATAATCCATATTTAAAATTTTTATTCGTTCAATAAATCCATTTTTGTAAATATAATCGACAGGATTATCTCCCATTTCGTTTTTTTATAACAACTAAAAGAACTTGTCTTTAATCTAAAACATGTCAAATAAAACATGCGTTACACTTATTACCCATCCATGCGAAGAAACAATAAACACTCATTTTAAAACAAATGAGATGGTAGATCATGTTATGGCAAATCGGCCGATTGAAGAAAAAGAAATTGTAAAAGATGTATGTAATAACATGAAAGATTTAAGTCATGATAAATTAGCAACATTTTTAGCCATGACGGACAAAAAATCGTACTCTGGAAGCAATGCTAGAATATTCAATCATTTATTAGATGATGTTATCGAAACATGTAAAACAAATAAGTCCGACGATGCACGCTCGAATTTAGAATCACTGATTCAAAATGCCTCTGGCTATTATTTTGAAAAAGTAGCTCCTTCTCGAAAAGAGGATCAGGCATTTTTGCAACAAAAGTTGACAAATGATTGTTTAAAAACTATGGAGCGATATACTCGATGTGAAGGAGATATATGTTTTACTGAACGATTCAAGCCGTTTTTTTACACAGAAGATAAAACGACGATTGTTATTGTGTCAGAAAAAGATAATGTTATTATTACAGAGTACCAAACAATTTCTGACCCAGATACTTCGACTACCTTGAAAGAAGCACAGAAAAAGATACCGCCGATGAAGGCATCGGCGGTTACAAATGTACTTGAAACAACGATTTTAGGCCAATTTATTATTCCATTGGAACAACTCATTGAAGTTGTAGCCATGGGAAAATTGAATCCTATTACAAACAAGCCATTTTCAGAATTATCTATGACAGCCCTAAGATCAAAATTTAGAATAGAAATAGCATGTTATTCCCATTATATTGCTTATTTGTCAGATAATCTTAAATGAAATAGCTTTTAATAGTTTCAATTCACGATCATTGTTTGTTGAATCGTTATAATAGGATTTAACAAATGGATTTTTTTTCAATCCAAACCATTTTAAACAAATAACTTTTATAGTAGAAATATCTTTGATGGAGACTATAGACGACAATTCTTTAATTTTTTCTTCTATTTCAACTGAAAATGACATTGGCCTTGAAATAGTCTTTTTCTTTTTGAATGGATAAATCGTATATTTGTTTTCAAAAAGAGGTAAAAGATCAACAGCCTTTGTTCTTTTTTTATAATCTACAACGACAAGTTTATTTATAAAACAGTTTATTTGAGCATTTCCTGACCAATCGTCAGGCCAAGGTGTGGATGGTTCAAGATCCATCGTATCGGACAAATAAGGATAATAATAAAATGGTAACGCATGTGTTACATGTATATGATTCAATGTTTTCACGAGGTCTTCTCCTTGATATGTGAATGCGTTATTTTTATAGGCTAGTTGAAAGATTGTACAACCAAGAGCCCATAAATCTGCTTCTATTCCCCATTGATAATTTAAATCCAGTTGTGCAAGTATAACTTCAGGTGCACGATGTGTTAGCGTATAAGCAGCATTATTATACCGTACATTTGAATTGGGTTGCTGAAAACTCAGAGAGAAATCGGTCAATTTAATTGAATTATCGTCAAAAACAAGAATATTTTCAGCTTTTATGTCACCATGTACAATAGCGTTCTCGTGAAGATAGGCAATGGATTGTACAAGTGAATTTATCCAATAAAAAAGTTTTATTTTCTCATTGTCGACCATAGAGACATTAGATGAAATATAAGTGTATGCGTCCTGTACAGCCAAGGGTTGTACAATAAAAATAGTGTCTATGTGGATATCAACACACAATGCTTTTTGTAAAAACGGATGATCTAACATTTGCATGATTACTAATTCGTTAAATGGAATACCATATTTCTGATTTTTAAATGTTATTTTTTTAACGGCAATGTGATTTTTATTGTGTATAGCCTTGTAAATTATACCATACACTCCTTTTCCAATAGTATGGGAAAAGGTATAGGTATTGTTTTGAATAATTACATTCATTATTTCATTGGAACTTATTTGATTTTTGTTTATATATTAAATAAACAAGTATTTAAAATGTTGTATATACATAAAAATCATTAAACTACAGAATTATAAATCGCTTATGATTAGTTGGATGTTAATTTTTCAACGATATAGGAATGAAACTTCTCCAATTTTTCACTATTCTGTTGAGAAATAGCAGATTGGAGCTGATCAAGAAATGAAGTATTTTTTATCGTATCCATCTGAACGATGCATTCAGTTTGTATAGTCGGAAAAATGTTGGTTTTCCGATGACAATCCCTGAATGCTTTAAATTTAGCATTCGCATACATGGATCGAATCGCTGAATCAGTATCTTGAATCTCAATCGTTAAAAGTTCTTTTTTTTCGTCTAAACGAGGATTTTTGTCAATAAATTCCATAAATTCAGCAGCTGTAAATGTTTTTTGTTTTTTTATAGGGAGTGATTCAAGACGAACACGTTCATAATGTACATCACGGCGATAATCCACCTGACCAGAATAAGGTTTGAATTCCATAAACATTATTTTACGATCATGTCCATCGCTCGCATGTTGTTGCCAACATGCGCCAGCCAAGATAAAATTTGGTCGTTCATGGCTATAGCCATGAATATGTCCATTCACCAATAAAGGATCTGTTGGATTCCAGTCGTCTCCTTTTTCCATTTTTTTTCCATTTGACAATTTTACACCATTTATATCCTGGTGTGCAAAAATACATTGAAAAGATTCCAACTCTTTACACGAATCTAAAAATGCGTTACGAAATTGACCAGGAGGGACGTACGGAGCAAATGCAAAATTCCATCCTGGAATATCAGTATTCACCAGTATTTCTGTTGCCGCCACAAAAACGTTGGGTATCTGATTGATACCGTGAAAGGCATGTTCCGTTGTTAAATACGTCTTGTTGCTCGGACGATCATGATTGCCGGTCAAAATATAAATTTTCATATTGTCTATTTCTTTTAATTTTTTAATCATATCACATACTTCTCGAAGACAGGACGAATGAGCAACAGACATTGCATCAAAAACATCACCTAAAAAAACAATAAATATGGGCTTTTTAGCTTTAGCTAAAGAAACAATATCGTTCATTGCTAATTTTGATTCATCATTTAGATTTTTAGGATGGACATGTAAATCTCCTACAACCATTACAATATTGTTTTCTTCTATTTTCTGGTATTTTGAATTAGAGTCATTCTCGTCCTCCCTCAAACGTTTCAAAGACTCCATTTTTTTTATGAATAGTGTTTATTCATAATACATTATATACTATTTTTCTGGATCCATTTTATCCTTTTTAATCATGTCGTCCAACAACATTTCGCAAATTTTAGATAATTTTTCAACATTCTCATTCTCCTCGTCTGTATCCACTGATTCAGATGAATCATCTGATAGGTCAATATAATCTTCTGATTCCGACGATTCAGATGGCTGGTAATCTGGAGATGAATCAGAATCTGATTCGGAATCTGAGTTTTCAGGTGGATGAAAGCCATTGTTATTCATAGCATCCCAAGTTCTCTTCATTTTTAAAATGTTGTATTGTCTTATTAAATAAAAAGTTAAATAAAGTTTTTACATTCGATGCCTTTATATAGTACTTTCATTGGCGTTCTAGATTCGTCTTCATATTCAAAGGGTATGCCTTGTCGTATAGCTTCAAAATGAAAATCACAGGCAAATAAATCGTTATCTGGAACAAGGTGCGAACGAACAGATTTGGCACTAGAAAATCGTTTCAATGTTTCTTGCAATTTTGAAACGTTTGTTTTGTAATTTTCATCAAATGTTCCATCAGAATTTCTTTTGAGTGTAATCGCATAATCAAAAAAGTACAAGACGATATTATTCTGACGAATATATCGGCTGGTTCGGGCACGAGTAACAGTGTTCTTATCAGGTCCTGTTCCTGCTTTCAAATACAATAAATAGTATTTGTGAACAGTCATCCACCAATATGCTTGTGCCATCTTGAATAAATTGTCTGAAAAATCACGGTCCACCTTGAAATGACGATTTGTATACTGTTCTTGTTCATCATCAGGAGCATAATTATCAAATGTTGATGTAAATGGTACAGCAAATACACGTGCATCGAATGCTTTTCCACCTTGAACAACTTGTAAGTTGTAATTAGATTGGATAATAATTTTAAATTTGAAGACAACTTTACGTCCTGATTCATATATATTTCGAACATACATTGGATCTCCGCCCGATGTAAACAATTTAATTCGTCCACCAAACATATATTCGCTTGAATCTGGTTCAGATAACAGTACGAGAAATGATCCTTCTGCTTCTGCTAATTCAGATAAAGCACCGCCTGATGAAACGGCTTTTCCCGAAAAAAGAGAAGTCGGAATACTGTTGCATAATTCGCCATATGCAATGCTTAAACATAGCACCATCATCGATTTGGAATTGTTTCCCATGCCTAAAAATGTTCGAAACAATTTCTCTTTGTTGCCAGCTCTAGCATAGCTGGCAAAATCTATTTTCATAAATTCATCCAATGAATCTTCTGTTCCAAATGTTTTTCGAAACCATTCATTCCAGTCGTCAATAATAGGATGATACTTTCCATGCATGTTATAATAGTCGTCCATAAAAAAAGGATAGTCCATTTTGGTTCCTTTTGTTAAAAAATCTTCTACAAATCCTGTCCGAATATAGATACCCGATTTGGTCGTTTGAAGAACACAATTGTTGAAACGAATACGATCAATTGGGTAACGATACGTTAAAAAATCATTTCTGTCTAAAAAACCAGCAGCTAATTTTGGAATAACTGTTGGCTCGGTATTTCCAATGATTTTTTTGATAATATAATCAATTTTTTCAATGATAGGTTTTTTATCACAATAGATATAACTTGACAAAAATTGATGCATTTTTTCAAGATAACGAACAACTTTTGTAATGAGAAGTGTATACAAGGTTGTTTTCGTTACTGCTTCTCTATTCAAACCATATCCATCGAAGGCATAGAAATCGTAATTTCCTTGTTTTGATAAACCGTTGATTGTTATAATATTCGGCCAAGCAAACCTGGCAAGTAGAATAGCTATAGAAAGTTTGTTTCCTTCATTTCGTACAACTTCACCAAATGCTTGGGATATCCAATCTGATTTCCAACTCATATACATATTCGGATTATGTTTATAAACGAATTGAACGATTGTAGGTAAACCTCGAGGATTAGGTTCAATAGAATCCCACTTACTGTGTGTGTTATTTTGATTTTTACTACTCCAAAGTGTAAAACCATCTTCTTGGTTGGTTTTGAAAATATTCCACAATGCTTCACCAATCATTATATTTGACCATTCGACTTGAAATACCTCAAATGGAATAAAAGAAATAAACCAACAAGCTAATTTTTTTTCATCATCGATTCCTAATGGCGTCCGTGGTCTACTTGGACATACAGGGTAATTTCCAAACAAAGCGGACACATGCACTCTTCTATTATAGTCATAATCCATTTGTGTTACATTAGCTTGTTCAAATATGATAGATTCTTCAAACGGTTCCATAATTTCTAGTGCAACATCTTCATTTAGTCCAGACATAGAACTATTTCTCCTTTGTCTTTCTACGTTACTTGTTGACTCGGACTCGTCATCCGAGTTGACTGGACTAGACACAAAACCCATTTATAATTAAATTAAATAATTATTGGTTCTATTTTTTTTCCAAATAAACGACCAGGTATTTATATTAACATCTGTTTCTTTAATTTTTACTTAACCGAAACTAAATGCTAATCAAAATGGACGAAATTAATGATGCATACGACTCTGATGCTATGGAAGAAGAGCCTACTTATTCTGTATTCAGCACGATATTTAAATATGCAAAAAGTTGTACTAGACAATGTATAACCTATATTTGCAATCTCGTATTTATCGTTGGAATATTCAATTCAGAGACAGTAGCACAAGGACCTGTTCGTCTACTGTGTTTTTCGTGTAAAGGAATAAATAGTGCATTTCTTCCTTATACAAAAAAGAATGCTAATGCATTTATCTATGGCAATAATATATATTACAAGACATTGCCCGGTCATCTTATTTGTCAGTTGCCAGAATGTAATGACATTTATGTTTTAAAGAATAATGAAGAACTTGAATTAATTCATTCAAATGATGAACACGCAGTCTATAAAATAAATAAATTTTTTTGTTCATAATCTAATAAAATATTCTATTATAAACACAATGTCTGATCTTCCTGCAAGTCCATTTACGATTGCAGGTTATGACCCCTGTTTGTTACCTACTCCATGTAATTGTTATAGTATTTGTTCACCCAACTGTAATGATTGTTTTTCACAAATAAATACGAATTGTGCAGCAATCAATTATGCGACTATTTGTAATCTAACAGGATTATTCAAAACAAATTATATTGCTACAGTCGGTGCATATGTTACTGTTAATATTCTTTCTAGTTTTGTTGGAACAATTCAGGTACTCGGTGTAACAGTCGCACCATTAAATAGTTTAGTAATAACTGTCGCTAACTTAATTACTATTGATGCTTCAATCATTTTGGCAACATCGCAGGCTACATTACCATCAGCAGTCGGAACTTCCGTTAGTGTACCTGCTGTAGTAAATGGAACATTTGTATTTACTTTTACTAACTTGGATCCATTAATTACCGTTACTGGTTTTAAAATCGGATTTATGATTTTATAATTTTTTATTTAATAAAAACAATGTCTTACCCTTGCGGTCCTTGTGGTGGATTTAGTTACGGTTATAACCCGTGTTTCCAATGTCCTAGTCCATGTCCTCCTCCTACCTCATGTTTTAATTCGATTACGTCAACGTATGCAACTATTAGCAATGCTTCTATTTGTACACTTACAGGTTTATGTCGTGCAAGCTATACGGCCACAGTCAGTCAGTCTACCACGGCAAATACTTCCTCTAGCTTGGTCGGAACGATTGTTGTACCTGCTATTGTTGCACCAGGTGCGACATTGACTATTACAGTAACCAGTTCAGTTGTTACGCCTACTTCTATCATTCTAGCTTCTACTCAATCTGTTACACCGGCCATTGGAACCTCTGTCGGCGTTACTGGTATTACTAGTGGATCATATATTCTCACTTTTACTAACTTGGATACTGTATTATCCACAAGTACGTTTACGATTGGATTTATGATTCTGTAATTTAGTCGAAATTTAAAGATATAAATACAACATCTTATTCTATTTTTTTAATAAAAAATGGAAAACGGGACGTTGATGACTGGCTTGTTGTATGAAAAAAACAAACATGGTCGTGACCACTTGATTTTATTTGAAGAAAAAACACATACCTATTATGTTGATTGGGAACAAACTGCCAATTTCTCTAAAACAAACTATAGTGTCAGTGCGCTATCTAAACAGTTTTTTTCTAAATTTGATGCAGTCAATATCTCAAAGTACATCAAGAAAGATGATCCGGATACGCCTTATTTTGGAAAAACAGCAGAAGAAATAAGAGAAATGTGGCAAACTACTGGAAAAAAAGCAGCCGAATACGGAACTCTCTGTCATTCTATTTTAGAAGATTATTACAATACCGGCATTATTGATACGATTTCTCATGCTGATAAAAAAGAAGTATTTCAATTCATAGATTGGAATAAGACGATGATGGCAAAAGGATTCGATCCGTATCGTGTCGAATGGAGATTATGTAGTTCTGAAAAATACAAGATTGTTGGCACGCTCGATCTCATTTGTGTAGATCCTTCCCGTACTACAGAAGATGTATTAGCATTTGTTTTATATGATCATAAATTCAGCAAAGGAATTAACATGACTGGATACAAAGGAAAACGTGGATTTGGACCTTGTGCCGAATTAGAGGATTGTAATTTCTCACATTATACAATTGCAATGAATATGTATCGTTATTTGTTGGAAAATTTTTATAGTGATTTTCAGTATAATGGTAAAACATATTCTAAATGTAAAATTTTTTCTATGCATTTGTCTGTTTTTCATGATTCACATGTCGATAACATGTGTAAAGAATATGAAGTACCGTTTATAGAATCTATTATTGTATCTTTGTTTGAATGGCGAGCTTTTCAACTCAAATAATAAACTATTTGGTATTTTTAATTGGTAAAATCTCGCCTGTGATATGAGTATACAGTATCATTGCATTTGTAACGGCCGATTCAATATTGTTAAATGAATAACTGTTTTTTCCAGTATGGCAACCAACTGTAAAAATATTGACATCTTTTGATTTAAAAGACATTGTTTCTGTTCCAAGTACTTTAACAAATGATTTTTCCAACATTTGCCAACTTCCGTTTACATGTTTATTTTTGTCAAATACAAATCCTGTTTTATAATCTGGTACAGTTGACGGCATATCCAATGCTTTGTATACTGATGACACGACCTTCTTTTTAGTTGAAATCTCATTTAATGTTTTATTTAAAAATAAGGTGTCTAATTTTGAGCATTCAACCGTCAATACAGTATAAGGATCGTCGTATTGTGTAGTATAAATTATTCCCCATGGATGATCTCTGTCTATTCTGGGATGTATGTCTACGATTCCGTCCCAGATATAACTCAAACAAAGAAATGTAATTCTCGACGTTTTTTCAACATATGCATCAAATTCGTTCATAAACAAATCTTTATTAGAAAGTAATTGATTGGATGAAATAGGAGGAATTGCTAAAATTAACGTATCATATTGAATTATATGAATAGGACGAATTGGATCTGTATTTTTAATACAAATGTACTTTTCGTGTGTTTCTATTTTTTCTACTTTAGAATTCAATAGGATATCAACATCTTTTAATTTTAGTGCATATTGCCATATATTAAATAAAGCTTTATCATTTGGTAATCTTGGTTTGTATAATCTAAGTTTATTTTGAACAAAAAAATCAATAAAGTCAGAAAGTGTGTATTTTTCAGGCTTTAAACCTGAAAAACTACATATTAAATCTATTTCATACTTGCTATAATCCGAAAAGTTATTTTTTTGTATAAAATCTGCAATAGAAATAGTTTTTCCATATTTTTTATTCATCTTTCTTCTGATATGTGCAATCATAAGATGAAACCATTCCTTGTATGTAACAACATTTAAAAAACCAGATAAATCAATTGAATTATCCGTTATTTTTTCAAATAAATCATAAAAATCAATGTATAATTCGTTTTTAAGAAGCTGCTTGAAATTAACAGCATTGTCATTGTATACTTTGGGTGCATGTTCGCTAAAAAACCCATTGTGTTTTTTATCGCGATAAACACGATGACAGCCGCCAATAGAGTCGTTTTGATCAACAAGTGTTACTTTTGCTGACTTATATTTTGATAAATACAATGCTAGTGTAAGACCTGATGGGCCAGCTCCTACGATAACTATATGCATATTCTTATAATTATCATATTTTAAATTTCAAATAAATGGTCGTTGTTCATTTCAACTTTTTTATACTTGAACCATCGACATTGATATTTATGAAAAAAGTCTTTAAATTTAAAAATAGAATGGTATTTCCACCGATAAAAAACGACTGAATCTAGACGATCTTTGTTTCTAAACGATTCTATATCCCTAGCCCATTGTACGGCATCTAGCCCTGTAAGAGTATATGAAAAATCATGTGTATACAAAACAACTTTTTCAATATAGTTGGATTCCATCGGCAGTACTGACATTTTATTAAAACAACAATTCATACCCTAACTGTTTTTACATGCCATCATTTCTAAATATTCATTATACAGATGAATATCATATCTTTTAATGTTCATAAAAAACATTGATTTCAATGCGCCGAAATACATTTCATGTACACGATTCTTTTGCCACATAGAATATAAATCGAGATGATTGTTTCGATATAAAAAAATATAAATCATTTCATTCAAGCTACTTTTTGTATGATCAAACAATTGATTAAAAAAAAGAATAAAATAACGACATGTTGTTTTATCCGGTATTTTCAAAAACGGGATTGTATGTAAAATCCACGTAATTTCTTTTTTGCTGAATATAATTTCCATTTTATGTTTAGCAACAAATATCGCCCCTGGGAAGACTTGAACTTCCAACCTTGTGATTAACAGTCACACGCGCTAACCGATTACGCTACAGAGGAAACGGTGCAGACAATATGTCGATTTCGTATCGACAACCTGTATTGAAGATATCAACATAAACGCTTTATGTATTTATATTCAATTAATAAAAGAACTTTAAAGTAAAAACAATGTTTCGTCATCCGTTTAAAACCACTAATTCTTATGCGTCAAGTTCTTCCTCTCCTAACAACAAACAATCTTATAGATTTAGTGATGCAAATCAATCATCAAATTATATGGGAAATTCTAATCCTGTAAATCGTCCTTCAAATATGGGATTTGAACAGCCCCAAAAACAAGGAATGAAACCAAACTATAGTTCGAATCATGGATCAAGTATGGTTCCTCAGAGTATGGGTGAAAATATGCAAGGTATGGGTATGAATCAGAGCATGAATCCTCAAAGTATGAATCAAACCATGAATCCTCAAGGTATTAATCCTCAAGGTATGAATCAGAGTATGCGTCCTCAAGGTATGAATCCTCAAGGTATGAATCAGAGTATGCATCCTCAAGGTATGAATCCTCAAGGTATGAATCAGAGTATGCGTCCTCAAGGTATGAATCAGAGTATGCGCCCTCAAGGTATGAATCAGAGTATGAATCCTCAAGGTATGAATCCTCAAGGTATGAATCCTCAAGGTATGAATCAAGGTATGAATCCTCAAGGTATGAATCAAGGTATGAATCCTCAAGGTATGAATCAAGGTATGAATCAAGGTATGAATCAAGGTATGAATCCTCAAGGTATGAATCCTCAAGGTATGAATCAAGGTATGAATCCTCAAGGTATGAATCCTCAAGGTATGAATCCTCAAGGTATGAATCAACATGGATCAAGTCAAAATATGAATTCATATAATTCGAGTCAAACTCAGAATTATAGAATGAATCAGCGTCCTTCTCCTTCAAATTATGGAACAAATAGACCTCTTGAAAATCAACGTTATTCTGGAAATTATCAAATGCAATCTAATCCGAATCAATTTTCTGGAAATTCAACGTCTAATAATTACATGTCGTACGCTTCTCGACAAAATCAGTAATGGAGCGGAAGAGGTATACCTCTTCCTTCAGGTACAAGGGTCGTTACATTATCTTTTTGCTGCGCTATCCTGTATGCAGTAGAAGTTGAAATTGGAGAAATAATAAAAACAAATGGAATCATTGAAAGTGAAGTAATCAAGACACCAATGAAAAATAATACAATGCCTGTAATATAGACACGATTATAACTTTGTGGAATAGGTTGAAAACGTTTTACTTTTGAGAAAAGACTGATGGCTACAATAAACATAACTAGTCCAACTAGTAATAAAATCATACCGATTGTTACACCAGCTACTGCTGCATTTCGTCTTTTGTTCAACATTTTAAAAACATCAAAAATTAATATCAAAAATTATGCCTATTTTTGACTATTCCAATTATTAATAGAATCAATAAAAAAATGCATATTATATAGAAAATAATTGAAAGTTTGTTTAAAATAAAATTATTTAAATATCCAATCGCCAACAATAATACAATTAAAACGATAAAACAAAAAACAAACGAAATTTCAGACATTTTATAAGTATAAAAGGAAAAACACCCATTTATTTATCGGAAAAAAAATGGGTGTTTTTCAATTAGGAACATGGCTTAATACTCATGATTCAAATAATGCTAATACGTTTGATAATACAAACGTATCTCATCTGGCAGTCGATATGAATCATGTGTTTCATTTTGTCGTTGGTCAGTATGTAGAAGATCAAACGGAGCATTTTAATTATCGAATTGAAGAACATATGTCTCTTTTTGTGGATTTAGTCATGACATATTTGTATGCTCTTCTTAAGATTACTAAACCTAAAAAGGTACTGTATTTAGCTATCGATGGAATAGCACCGTATGCCAAGATAAAACGTCAACGTGCATCTCGCTATGGCGGAGTAACTGAGAATTCTGTATTTGACCGTGCAATGATTACAGTCGGTACACCTTTTATGTTGGCATTAGACAATCTCATGCAACAACGTATTCATTCAGATAGTATGAGTAATATGGACAATTTATTTCCTTTACAAGTTGTATGGAATGGTCATCTTATAAAAGGAGAAGGAGAACATAAAATTATGACGTATCTACGGGATTTAGAGAACGATTATGATTCGTCTGTTATTATTCATGGCATGGATGGCGATCTTGTTTTTTTATCAATGTTATCACCGGCTCCGAAAATACAAGTATTACGGACAATTCATTTTGATAAAAAAAAACGAGAATTTAAAAAAGGAGGAAGTATCCAGATTAATGCTGTCAAATACGGCGTTTACAACGATGTTTATTCTACTCAATCGCCGGTGGACATTCAACGATTAAATGCAACAGTCCATGATTTTGTTTTTATGATGACACTTATTGGAAACGATTTTGTTCCAGCTCTTCCCATGTTCAAAATTGTCAATCAAAGCATTCGACTTATTCTTTTATATTATTCGTATTTCAAGCAATCTGAACAATTGGCTGGTCGCGGTGATGTTTTTCTTACCAACTTTATAAAAAAAACAGTACATTGGGATGTAGTTGTACGATGGATTCATTTTTTGGAGACAGACGAAAAAGTACACTTGGAGAATACAATCGACTATCTATTTAAAATGCATTCGAATGGTTTAGCTACAAAATGCAATTATGCATCGATGGACGAATATGAACACAGCCTGACCAATCTGGAGGATATATCTGAAAAATACATGTGTGGTCTAGGATGGACATATTCCTATTATACAACTGGAAAAGCAGATCCTTTTTTTTTCTATCCATCATGCTATCCTCCAACGTTACGAGCAATCAAAAAATACATGAATATTGAATCATGTGCAAAGGCATGTATATGTCCCATTGATCAAGAATTTATTTTTTTTACACCTATTCATACATTGCTGGCAACTATTCCACCGTCGTCTAAATTTGTTTTACAGAAAGAATTATACGATATTATAGAAAAATATCCTGAATTCTTTCCACAACGTATCAAAGTTGATACATCTGGTCTTTTATTTGAAAAAAATGAAACAAGTATTCCAACATATCGCGGATTCTCCAAAATTCCGCCGATCGATCTTTTATTTTTATTTTCAATTGTTCATAAATTATTTGAGGATACCAGATTAAAGATTGAGCAATACAGAAAAATGGCAATCGAATCTGAAACAAATGACAGATTAGATACGCCTACTTTTATCAAATTAATGCAGGATATGAGACAAAATACGATTAAAACGTTCTCAGTACATCATCGTCATACAAACAACTATTTGTCGTCTGAAATACGACAAAGTTTATATTATCCTCCGCCTGATTATTGGAAACTACCACGTCACTCTAGAACGCCAAATTTAACAATTAAGCTGTTTGAACTATAGTCCAACATATAGTTCAAAGAATGTATATAATAAACGATCATTTTTTACTTATACCTAAAATGGCAACCATTAAGAAAAAGGAAGTTGGATTGAGAAAGAAAAGCAAGTCTCTTCTCTATAATCTCTTATTGTCTCAAGAATCAAAAAAGCAAAATGAAATCATCGATTCCATGTATGATGTCGTATACATGCAATGGCATATACTGAATGTTATTATAAAGGAATATGAGAGCTGCAAATCGCTTATTCCTATGGGTTTCAATGTGTTGGCTCGTACTACTAAAACGGATATACTTAGTCACATGGGCGCTGTAAGCGATATTAATACCCGCAAGATCAGTCAGTTATCGACGGATGATCTTTCTTTGAAAAAAGCTATTCAAGTCTATCAACAGATTACAAAGGAATTGACAGAGATTATTATGGAACAACGACTTGACATGTTTCATTTTATAAGAGCCTATATAGATTCTAACTGTGTCATGCCGTTATCTTTTATTGACTCGATTAGTGCAGCTAGAAAGTATGAACATGAAAGTATATTAGACATTCAAAAATGGGTAAATCAATACGAAAAGGAGATGATGTTGATTTGACCTTTTAATAAATTATTTTCAATTCTTTAAAATGTCAATTTGGATTGCTTCATCATCTGGTATTGAAAATCTAAAAGATATGAGTGATGATATAAAAAAAGAAATACGTGAAGCAAAAGAACGAATAGTTATTCTAGATAAAACCATAGAAACCGTTAAAAAATCATATAAGATACAAGAAAAAATATTTAATAAACTTGAAAAGGATTATACTAAAATAACACGTAGAACGTCGAATCCATTTTAGTTTATTATATAACTTTTTATGTTATATAAAATGTCATTTCCATCTGTATCGCGTCCTAAGGTACTTCCTAAGGTATATAATTTAAAAGGCCGAGATAGAGAAATGATGGATGAAACGTCCGAGCCATTTCCATTTGTGCCACTTCCTAACTCAAATAATTTGAAAAGCCAACAGAGAGAAATTATTCGGAAAAAAATAAACAATGCAACGGAGGAAAATATGGAAAAAACATTGGGTGTAACGGATTTGCATACTTTTCTATCGAAGCAGCCTAAAACGGTTACAAATAGTAGAATGGACGATATGATAAATTATACATTGAGGTACAAACAACTTGTAGCTACAAATAACCTTTTGAACAAGGAGTTAACTACTCTCTTGGGAATAGAAGAGAAAAAAAAGAAAGAATTGGAGGATTTAATGTATAAGAAAACAAACATGGAATTGCACATGAATAATTTAAAAATCGATATAAATAAGATGGAAAGGAAACCGAGTTTTACTAATCTATTCAAGAAAAAATAAAATGGAACTGAATCAATTCTCGTTGAAAAAATTGATTGGTGTAGGTGCTTATGGAAAAGTGTATCTGGCTTATCATAATGAGAAGAAAGAGTATATTTCTCTAAAAATACTGGATAAAGAGACTATCAATCGAAAAAAAATAATGAATCGTGTTTTGAATGAGAAAAAAATACTGGAAACGACTCATTATCCCATGATCATTCATTTACTTGATTTTTTCGATGATAAAACACATATTTATCTCATGTTTGATTTTATTAATGGTGGCGAACTATTTTACTATTTGAATCATTATGGCAAATTTTCAAGCAGATTAAGCTGTTTTTATGCAGCCGAAATTTTATGTGCTATAAATTATTTACATTCTGTAGATATTATACATCGAGATATTAAGCCTGAAAATATCATGTTAAAATACGACGGTCACATTGTACTGGTTGACTTTGGAGAGGCGAAAATCATCCGCGACAATGAGAAAACATTTACTTTTTGTGGTACGTCTGAATACATGGCCCCTGAAACGATATTACGTATCGGACACGATAAATCCGTAGACTTGTACTGTTTGGGTATTCTTATTTTTGAGATGATGGCTGGATTTACGCCGTTTGACATTAGTACAACTAAAAATATTGATTTACTATTCCGTCGAATAGTAAATGGTTATATTTCTTATCCAAGTCATATGAATAGTCAAGAAAAAAATTTATGTCAGAATTTAATATGTGATAAAAAAAAACGTTTGACATTAGAAGATGTCAAACAACATAGCTGGTTTAATGAAATTGATTGGGATTGTGCAAATCAGGGAAAGTTAATACCTCCTATTATTCCAATTACTACTAGTAAAGAGGATACGCGTAATTTTATAAGTTATCCAGAAAATGAATAAATCAATGAAACGGTAAATCTATTGCCCATTGCTTTGAATGCAAATTTAAATTTATTTGAGGTAGAAACTTGCATCCATACATAGGTTGCGGGTTTCCAGATGCATCGATTCTCTTTTTTGGCACTCGTCTTGAATGTATAAAATCAATCATGATGTATATAAAGGAGTCAAAGAAATCCCAAAAAATAGTACGATCTTTTATCGATAAAACAAATTCATTGTTTTTTTTCTGGGACATGATCGTTGTCAAAATCTGTTTATTGCCTCCTTTGATTGGAAATTTAGACAACGTTTCATCCATTTTTGTAAAAAAAATCTCGTCTCGTTGTTTAACCAGTGGCCAATGTTCGTGCGTATTCATCGCAAACATAGCAATTATCATTTCAATATCATAACATTCGATTAGATTCATCATTGCCTGAATTGTTTGGATTTCGCCTATTTTGGTCTCATTCATTACTTTCTGGACATGTTGGAAAAAACTTGATAAATTATCCTTGAAACGAACTTGAGCAGGAGGAATTGCCATTTTATAACGAACAAAACAATCTTAAGTAAAATGAAAACAAAATTTTTAGATACTATTTTGTCTTTCATTCCAAAATTACACAGTGAATTATCGAATGTAAAAGTTCAATGTATTGAAATTGAAATACGACATTGTACATTTATTGATCGATTTGAAAAACAGCCTTATGTTTGTGAAAAAACAAAGAATGGATTATCATTGGCTCAAACATCCTTGATTATGGACCATTACAAGCTGTTTTTGGTAGATCATTATGTAAAAAATTATACTGTTATCCGGACAAAAAGTGAAAAATTTCGACAACTTCCAGACAATACATGGGAACGAAAGAGAGAATTGGCCTGGAGTATGCCCATCTCTAAAAAAATGTATGATATTTCTTATGCATTCAATATTCCTATTCATATCTGTACAGAAGATAAAGTCGATACTGTATCAGGAAAAATGGAGGAGAGTCAGTTGGAACGATTCGTCTATCAACTGGAAGAATCCATTTTTTTACATCTATCTAGACGTCAAGAAAATCAATTTTTTGATATTGAAATTGATTTTACATTTTCAATGCCTATCGATTTGTCCGTATTTGTTTCGACAGTAGAAAAAGTTGTTCGCCATGGATGCAACTTGCTGGAATTATTGTATGGTCCTTTTTTGTTTCCTTATACTTTTTTCAAAGATAGTATGAATCATGTCAATTCTATTTTGGGTCATCCTGATTATCGGTACATTATCGATCAAATAGCCGTCAAAGTAAAGCCGATGGAATGGAATGATCTTACTTTTAATTTTGAAAAATACTGTATTACCGAAAAAATAGATGGCATCAAGAAACTTTTATTGATAACGAATTACAAAATTAAAGAATCAGACGTTGATCATCAACTCATTTGGTTAATAGGTGGAACGGAATATCAACTTATTTTTTACGGTGTTCCGCCATTTGGTACAACAGTTAAAACATATCTTTTTGATTGTGAGTTGTTTGAAAATACTATCTGGTTATACGACACGCTGATATCAAATGATCATGACATTCGTCAAAACAAAAAATTGATTGAACGTATTAATGTATACGAAGACAACCCTTTACATGGTCCGACAGATTATCCTGTATCATTACTCTTGAAAGCTTGTTTATTCCCTACCTATTCTATTCGCTTCAAACAACATGTTAGATTGAACGAATTCAAATTTACGAGAAATAATACACTCTTTAAACAAGACGGCTTTATTTTAACGCCACTCGATGAATCGTATCATGCATGTAAGAAAAACAACCTTGTTTTAAAATGGAAAGAAACAATCAACCAAACCAATGATTTTTATATAAAAAAGAACGATCAACAATGGAATTTTTATGTGGATACGCCGTCAGGATTATCTCTTTTTCAAGGAAGCAAAAATAATCCTTTTCCTCAGAATGTATGCGACATTGAAAACAGTGAATTATTGATATCGGATGGTGTTTTTGAGGTAGCATGGACTACGAAACCAGTTATTGTACGCCAACGGCTGGATAAAAAGAAGCCTAATTTTTCTACTATTGCTCTATCGAATTGGGAATTGATTTTTGATCCAATTCCTTTCTCTTTTTTGACCAAGAATGAAAACGAACGGAGATCTATTCTAACAATGCGTTCGTTAAAATCCTCTATTGTTTCGATGATTTTTGATCTTGGATTTTCAAGTTACCGTGTTTTTTGTTCAAGTATGGATATGTCAACACATGTCAAAACGACAAAAAACCCATATTCCATACATGATATTATGGTAACAGATCATTTTGATACTTTCCGTTATTCATTGGCAAAATATTGTATCGTTTACCATCATCAATGTATATCTGAAAGCCTAAAAACAATCCAGCAAGACGACTATTATATTCAGTTGTTTGAAACAAAAAGTACATTTAACCTTGCTATTTTGCCTATTGATTTAAATTGTAAAGATTTTAGTTTTTCCCAGGCAATCGGTACGGGGAATATGTATTCTGACGAGTATTTGAACATTCCACACGCTATTGAAAATGTATTGAAAAAAACACGACGCAATTATCTATTATTGTCTGATTCTGGTGAAATCAAGATTAATATTGTTTGGGAACATCAGCTGAAAAAAACAGGTATTTTAAAAACGATTCTAAATGATGAAACGAATCCCATGATTCAGCCTCTTTACATTGATGATAAAGTACATAAAGTATGTAATTTAAGAGATAGGTCATTAGCTATTACAAGAAAAGATATATCTTATTTATTATTACAATGACAACAACATTATAAAACAAATAACAAAAATAAATGAAACAATCATCGAGTACGATATCACAATAGAATTAAAAATAAAAACAAGATTTGATTTCTCTTTTTCAAACAATGAAATATGACGTATTTTTAGAATATAATTTGCTTTTTCAAAAATAGAATTATAATATTCATTTGTATCGGAATGAATAAGGATGTCATCTACCATTTGATATATCTTATTTTTCTTCAATAAAAATTTCTCAATCTTGTCTTTTTGTAACTGCACAATGAGCGCCATATCTTTAAGTTCTGAATGAACAACGATGAAATGATAATCTAACGATAGACGTGCTTTTCCAGTTGCAAGATAGGGTAGAATATCACGAATACTTCCATTTGGAAATTCCCATGAATCAGTATCTAAATACGTTTTATGAATCTCAAATTGAGAACGTACAATACAATCGCATAAATATTCCGAATGTTTCTTGCATGATTTTACATGACCAAGTAATGAAATGTAGTAAATAACAACATTTCGAGTAGCCAGTGCTTCTTTCAAGAATGAAACAGGAAAGTCGATAAGATTTTTGTATAAGAAAACAGACAAAACTGGTTTGTTTGACGTGATCATATTAGCATATGTAGTACAATTTATCGTTTTTTCATCAAAACGAGAATCGCCTGCCATTTCAAGTACATTGTTAATACATGACAAATAGCCTTTTTCTCGAAAAAGATCAGCAATGGTCGGTGTATATTCGTGCGGATTTCGTTTTCCAGTCATTAAATAATTCCAATTCTCTTCTAGATCGTCAGATACAGAGAACCAATTTTGTTTCTCATTTTCGATGCATCTCGGATGGGATGCATACGGCTGAACAAAAAGAACGATATGTGCCATCTTTTTTAAAATAAACAATGAATGTATAGTTGTTTATATACTTTTATTTATCAAACAATTCATTCCTATAATACTGAAAACTAAATTTTCGAACGGGAATAAGTTCATATATACACTTTATATCCTCTTCAAACGTATCAATTGGTAGCAGCTGTTCATCTGACCCGATAGCATCTATAAGTCGAACATGACAGTATTCATTTGTCGTTTCTTTTGGAAACAAGAAAAGGTAGATTCGTTTATCATTTATAATCAATGAGCAATGTAGAGTAGAATCATCATACAAATACTCTTCAATAGTCATTGTAATATTTTTATGACGATTATCAATTATAATTCTATTGTATGATTCTTGAATAACTCTCCAGTCTCTATGAAGCCCTACCTTCAATCGGAAAGGAGCGTACCAGATTTCAGACATTTTATTTAAATTCTACTCTAATTAATGTATTTTTGTTTTAATTTTATTAATTTTTCAGGAGTATATTTTTTTCCACCATCTGTAATTTTAAAACGTTCTAATTTAGATGCTATTTGTGAATAACTTTCTGGTGGAGTCGCATTTCTAGATTCTGATAAAATAACAAGGACTGTTTCATGTCGTTTAATTGCTTCTTCATGTCTTTTTTTATTTCCATCTTGTGCATGATCACCAAATGATGTTTTTCCTAGCGTCTTACCTTTTAATTTAGCTTGACGTAAACCAGCTTTAATACGTTCTGAAATCATTTCAAGTTCGGCTTCTGCTAACACTGACATCATGCCAAATACAACGGCCGTCATTTCACCATTCTCAGCAGATTCAATGGCGATTTTTTCATGTTTAAGACTACTTAAAAAAACCTGTGATCTTCCAAGTCGATCAAGACGGCTAACTAGTAAAATAGCATTGTGTTGTTTACACAACCGAATGGCTTCCTGAACGACAGGTCGAACAGATTTATGGGAGCCGCTTTTTACTTCTTCTAATATAGCAACTATGACTGCTTTTTTTTGTGCAACATAGTGTTCACATTCTCGACGTTGACTACTTAGACCTAAATGTGTCTCTCCTTGATGAAGAGTTGAAACACGCGTATAAATAACATATTTACTCATTTTAAATATGTTGTATTATAATTATTTAGGTATTTACTTCTTGGAGTGCTTCTTCGCAGACTTCTTCGCAGACTTCTTGTGGGACTTCTTCTCAGACTTGTGGGACTGCTTCTTGTAGGAAGCCTTGGCCTTGACCAAAGCAGTCTTGTAAGAGACCGAAGGGTGAGCGCGGCGGAAAGCCTTGACGTGAGTAATCCATGCGTTGTGTGCCATTTATAATAAAATGATTAGTTTGTAATAGTTTTTATTTTTTTATCGATATTTTTTTTATTTTTATTGATCATTTCCATTGTAATTATTTTTCAAGAAAATAGCATACAATTGAAAACACACGACTTAGTATACCAAGACGATGAGCATTTAATGTATAACGATTTGTATCTCTTATAAATTACACGACACATGTTGTTTTTTTAATATTTTTATGAGAAACGACAAGATTCAAAACTTGATTAATAATTTTTCGAATTATAAAGAATGAAATTGAAAGCAAATCGTGGTACTGCCAAAATAAAATTAGAAGAGGATACCGATTGGAGAAAGATCGAGACGGATTTACAGGCAATGCGTTTAATGGGAGAAAAAAGAATTGTGGATTTATCAGATAAGGAGAGTAATTATTTTATCAATGTTGCCAGTTTTACAAAATCATTGTATGAAAAACCAGACGATTATGAAAAATTACAAACATTGACTAAAAAAATATTTTCAAATACTAGTATACTCCCTGGTACTATTAATTCCTATTTTAATGGATGTTCCGTTGAAACCTCTGTTCCACGAGGATGCAGTAAAACATGTGCTGGTTCATTACCGTTATCGATGGACAGTATTGATTCTTCCTCGTATTGTGAAGATGATGTTTTAGATACACGCATTGAAAATGGACATTATGTCTTTGTACGAAAAATTCCTGAAAAGGGAACACGCCGTGCCTATATTTATCTAAATTTAAACGATCCAACAGATTTTCAAGGATTCAATACAAAAGAGAAAAATGCTTTAAAAGCAATTGGAATAGACAGTATTATCTTGTATGCTCAACCTGAAAATAGCAATAAATATATAGGAATTTATACAAATTGGACGTCGGTACAAACTATAAAAGAACGAACCGTTTCATTAACAGATGCATCATCAAAAGATGTTATAATCGTCCCATCGTCCAATTATTGGAGTAGCCGAGCATTGACTATTTTTGGCATCGTATTTTTTGTTATTCTCTTTATTTTTATTATTTACATGATTGTTGCAGATACCAAATAACGAAAATGGAGAAGGAATGTGCAATCTGTATAAATGAATTCTCCCATCTAAATTATCATTGTTCCGATACAAATGCAATCTGTTCAGATTGCATTGAAACACTATCTTCTTTTCCATCTCCAAAATGTCCATTTTGTCGTAAACATTTAATTGTTTCGTGCGAGAAAAAACTTACACAAATAGGTTTTTTTTACTTATTATGTATGTTATTACTTATTTTTTATATGATAATCATGTATTTTATTCTCTATTACCAAGTTATTATTTTAACTCAATTTTACCAATCTTTTCTCTTAATTGTTTTTCCTTTTCAATGTTTTTATTGGCAAATAATGATCCTTATCGTTATACAATATTATCCTTTTCGTCATAAAAAAACGTGTTCATTTTTTCATAAAAAATACACTATTTTATCGGAATAATATAAATGGAGAAAGAAGTAGAGGATAGTATTTTGATTCCAATAATTTCTGTCTACTCGCCTATAACAACTTCAACAGAATACGGATTTTTTTATATCGGTGACTACTTGCAAGATATATTTAAAAGTTATCATTACAACGATGCTAATATTCATCGGCAATTGATACTGGATGTTCCAAGAAGCAATGTTTACGTCAACTTTACAAAAATACAGACTGCTACCACTTTTTTGGAATCAATGAATTTCTCATTACCAAGATTATTGTGTACTCAGGCATCTTTATTTTTTCCATATATGCTCATTACAAAATTATACAGTTCATTTATTGTAACAGGCGGTGGAGATGAAAAAGAGAACAACAATGCATTTTTTTTCGAACAATTAAAGGATGAAATAATAGAGATTACAATTACACGAACATTTAAACTTTATGATCCGGATAATATGACGACGAATACAGTCGATATAAAATTGTTATTTAGTGTATGTACATTAAAAAATACGAAAAAAGCAATCACGTTCATGCGTAAAAAAATAGGAACCATTGAATGGACACATCTTATCTAGATTTTTTCTTAAAAGGAGAATTACTTTCAATATCTAAAGATCGAGCATACATTGTTCTTTTCTCAGTTTTTGTAACATTTACAGTTTGATATTTCTCTTTTTCAGCAATAAAAGAATCAATTTCCATTGCTGTGTTCTCATTCTGAATTGTTCCATCAGAATGAATATACTGATTTGTTTTATAGGCATTTTCAATAACATCAGTTAACATATCGTCTATTTTTCGAGGGATTGTTTCCACTGTTTTATAATTGTCAATTGTAATGGCTCGAATGGATCCAGTACCGGACGACGGCAGCATACCGATTGCTACAGCTGCTGTATCAGATGCAACAGTCGAAAACGACTTGGAATGTAAAAGTCGTTCAACGCCACCAAATGTTCCTTGAGCTTTGATTTTTTTTCCAGCATGTCCTTGTGTCAATTTGGTAATGCCTAAATTTTTAACGGTGCCATTAATAGCATTTTGGATTTGACCATTTGAAGACATGACGTCAGATAACAAGTAATGATGTCGATTTTGAATATCTGATCCTCCGGATCGAAGATAAGTCATGACTTCGTCGATATGAATAGAGCGCATAGCTTCGCTTCCCAGTAATTTGAATCCTGTTGCAAAATGACCCGTATAAGATCGAGACAAGTCGATAGGGACATTCCAGATAAATCTAAAAATAGAGGAATAACTGTCTCCATTTCCTTGACCCGTGATATAGAAAATCATACTTTTGGCTAAAAAATCAGAAGGAGGGCTGTATAAATCGTCTATACTCATCTGAGGATTATCCGATCGATCTTTGTACATTTTAAATTCTTTTTGGAATTCTGTTGCATAAATAACATTCGGGGCCTGACGAGATGATGGACTCGTGTCTTTTGTACAAATGTAAAGATAGGGATAGTTAGCAATTACTTGAACAATGGACGACGATGAAGATTGTTTGTTCATCAATAGCGAAAAAGCATCAAAGATCCGTTCAAATGAGAAACCGTATTTGTCCATTTGAATAATTGATAATGTTAATTTCCACCATGTTCCATATTCCATAAAAGGCGTTTTTTCTGGTAAAAAATCAGAGATACCATTTTTTACACTACATTGCTCTTCTTCGTCTTTTAAAAAGAATTTTAAAAATCGTTTGCCGATCGACCACTCTGAAAAGGATGGAATACCTCGAAAAAGCGTATTGGAAATTAAATGCATAAAATTATCAACAATAAAGGCCTGAAAATGACCTTTGACTCTAAAATAAATGTCCACAATGCCTTCAGATTGTGGACTATGTGCAATACCGCCAAAGTATTTTTTTCGTTGCTCGTCGTCATGACACCGACAAATAAAGGATGAAATATCTTTAAGTGTCACGTCGTTCAATGCTAATAAATAAATATCAAATTCTAGACGAACAATAAGGCCGTCGTGTATCAAGTTCATACCAAAAAAATTATACCACCATGGTCTAGGAACGTTGATATCGACTCGTTTTACAGCATTAATACCTGAAACTAGTAATTCAGGTAAACGAATATCCTTCATATGTGATCCGGCTTTGAAAATTTCAAATAGCGATTGATTATTTTGTTCAAAAAAAATATGAAACCTTCCTTTTTTTCCACCCGAACCACGTATCAATGGTTTTATTCTACTTGCTGTCTCACGAGCGTCATCTTTGCCTGGTGTTTTACGAAGGACAGACTGTGTAACAGGTCGTCCAAGAGAATCGCCAGCTGTTAGACCTACACTTGATCCAGATGGAACCCATGCACGAAGATATTGTGTTCGAATACGACGTGCAAGTTGTAATAAACCATCATATATCATTTCAGTATATTCCTCTGTTTTTTTTGCAATCATTTCAAAGTCTTCTTCATACGATAGTAATTTATTGGGGTCAAAATCAGCGTATATTCCATCACAGTAAAATCGACGAATGAGTAGCGGCAATACTCTGTTTTTTAATTCCAAATGTGCAATTTCAATGAGATCGTATATCCCAGTTGTATCAATTGTCGATACTGCTCCGTATTGTAATTGAACTGCTCGACGACTTAATAAATGTGCAATTTCAAACCGTGTCAAGTAATAATCTCTCTTTTTTTCATTAGTTAAAAAACTTGTATAGCTTGGTGCATGTTCGGCCAAAGGATTCCACGGACGAAGAAACCCTCTACTGAATTTTTGATTAGAAATGGCTTTACCGATTGTCGAGTGAAGATGAAAAATAAATGCTTTTTCATATTGTTCTGGCAAAAATCGTTTTTCAGTTAAATTGGAAGATGGACCACTCAATTCAAGCGATGAAACTAAAAAATAAATAATCCAGTCAATGTCATATTTTGACAGATAATCTGGTTTTTCAGGTATCATTTTTTGATAATGCTTAAAAAGAAATAAAAATAACACAAATGATTGTGCCTGTTTATATACTAACCAATGACAGCAAAAATGAACGTGCAAGATTAACCCTTAATTTTTTTAATGATAAACTTTTTTCTCCTATTCTCGTCTCAATCGATGCACCGTCCATTAACGAGGACGAAGATGAAGTCTATCGTTTTAAAAAGATATTAGAGATTTCTGAAAAGAAAAAGGATACCTATTTTATTTTTATAAAAGAGTCTTGTACAACACAGTGTTCATCTATAGATATAGCAGACATTATCCGTTCGATTTTGTCACAAGATAATGTAAAAGATATCACTTATTTAGCTACATGGAATGAACAATGTACTCAGCTTGAAAATAAACGATATATTGGCGACCGAAAATCGATGATTGCAGATGCAATTAGTCCAATGGGTACACAGGCTTTGTTAATTACTGAATCTGGACGAAGCTTATTTTTGAACAACAATGTGTCAATTCTAAACATGAAAAAGGAGATCAAGGAGAAACGAATTACAGCCGATGTTCTCTATCCAAGTATGTTTGTTTTTGATATCATCCATAATGGTGAAAATTCAAACGATTTATCTAAAACAATATTATGTAGTAGTATCGAATTATCTGAAAAACCAACCGATATTTTACCGTCATCAATCGAAGAATTGCAAATTTTGATGCGTCGTCAACTCAACGACCAAACAATCATTTTGAAAGAACCTGTTGGATATAGCCCGCTTGTCATTTTTATCATTTTATTATGTGTTTTATTAGGAGTCGGTCTCCTTTTTTTAATTTTTAAACCTTAATCAATTTTGTCCGACATTATAAATATGTCGGAAATCGCAAATGAAGAGTTGATTCGTAAACGTCATAATGTTAGCCTTGTGATGGAAAAATATTATGATGTATTAGTGAATGGAACACACAATAAGTATACAACGGGACTGGCTATTCAACCTGAACACTATCCTGTAAAGCTGATGGAACATCAACTTGTTCTTTTGCAGGGCATGCTATCGTTAGAGAAAGATCGTGTGAGTATGCGATACTATGAGAATGAACTTATTTTCTATCGTATGCAACTCGGTGTTTTATTGGAAGAGGCTGGATCGGGCAAAACAAACGTCATCTTGTCACTTATTCATGCTGTTCCCCGATTATCGGAAACGTCCAAGCATTTTAATATTCGAGAGTTGATTCACCATAGACGTCTAGAATTATCCTATGTTCATTTAAAATATACCAATATCGATCGTTCTTTACCTAAAAGAGGTGGCCCAAATCTAATTATTGTACCATCTCATTTGATTCATAAATGGATCAGTGCAATTGAGGAATCTGAATTAACTTATACGTATGCAACAACCAGTTCTGATTTTATTTTAAAAAATCAGGATATCATACTCATCAGTGATGTTTCATTGTATAAAATGGAGGATTTTCAACATTTTGAACTTTTTTCACGTCTTATTTTTGACGAAAACACATACGATACAATTCCTGCAGAAATATACAAAAGTATTTCTGCTTGTTTTACGTGGATTATTTCGAATAATGGTGAACGAATTTTAAACCCTATTCGCTATTCAAAACATAAAAATGAAATTGACAAGACACTTTATGCTTTGAATAAAATTGGAAATGGTCATATTATACGCAACAAGTTGGAACATACACTTCAAAGCATGAATCTATCCGAACCAGAAAATCGTCAGTTTTGGGTAATTAATCCATCTCTATATTCAAATTCTAGTCAATTTCCGCCATTCATTATTGAGAAAGCTCTTCAAAAATATGAAAATAAAGATTACAAGAATGCTGCTTCGATGATGGGATATTCTATTGCAACTTCTCCCAGCGAAAAAGAATTCATCCATTATTTACTTTATAAATATCAACAGGAACATGTAATCGAAATAAGTAAAATCGAATTGCTTAAAAACAGATTGACTCCATCCAGTGATTGTTCCATCTGTTTTTCAGACATTAAAGATGCTCCAATATATACTCCCTGTTGTTATACTAAAGTATGTATGGAATGCATATTTACATGGCAAAAGATAAATTATAAATGTCCATACTGTCGGAATGACTTAATAGAACAAGGACAGAAAATGATTATGGTCGATATCAATCCGACTATTTCGGTTACTAGTGTAATAGAAGGACATACGATTCTATATAAAAATCGGGTCAGTGTATTACGAACGATTCTTGCAACTATTTTACATACAGAATCCGAAGTCGGGAGTCGAATCATTATTTATGGTTCTAGATATTCTAAATATGGTATCAAAACAATCTGTCGAGAACTCAATTTAAATTTACGCGAACGTTTAGGCGGAGAAAAGACTATTAAGACAATGATTAGGGTATGGAACAATACATCTATTTCAGAACCACGTGGTTTATTAATTCATCGTATGGATTCTGAATCAATGATTAGTGGACTTGATTTAACAGGAACATCAGATATCATTTTTTTTGATTCGCCTGAAACAGAGTATGAGAAACATCAAATTATTTCCAGAGTAAATAGAATTGGATACAAAGGATCATTAAAAGTGTACAACATTACAGGTTCCTATGAAAATAGGCTTTATTAAATAATAAACTTATAAAAAATGACAGCCTCTCTTCAACTTCCTAATTTAAGCGATGAGTCTATTTTTCACGAATTAGTCTTGTCAGTTTCTAATTTGTCTGAAACCAATAGACGGTTTGCTAGAAATTATATGCTATCATGCGAAAAAGAGACGTATCATTTATCGTTTCATGATTTTTACGATTCCGTTATCGGACCTATATTAGCTATGGCAGAAGATTCCAGTCAATTTTGGAGAATGTTTACTTTTAAACCTCGACATATTGTTTACAAAGATGCCTCTTTGTCGTTGAATACAAAAAATGCAAATTTCCGAAAATCTATTCACTTGTGGATCGTCAGTCATGATTTGTCATACCATTTAACGTATCCAATTTATAATTCATCCGTTATAGCAAGTCCTCCTATTTCAACTATTCAACTACAACACCTATCACAAAATAGAAATTCGTTTAATAGTCCTGCTCAAAAAGAAATAATAAGAATACTTACATCAAGGATTGTATAATGAAACAGGTACTAATGAAATAGAGACAAATCCATTGGATTGTCGTTTACGTCTTAAATAATATATAATGATACAAAAAATAAATACATTCAAGATGAGTAAAAATGTAAAAACACACACGTCGATGGTCGAATTGGCCAGATATGTTTGACGAATAATAAGATGATATGTGTTATATTCATCACTGAAACATGGAACTGTCGAATTAGGAATAAATTGGTAGGATGCATCGATTACTTGATAAAAAATACCATCTTGTGATAAATATTCAATTCGTTTGTCGAATATTAGAAATAGATTTTCAATAGATACTATTGTACAATTTGAAATACAAACAGCTATTTTTGACAGTTCGATAGTGATAATGTCACCATAGATCATGACACCAGAAAATAGTATCATGGAAATGATAAACATACCGGATACGGATAAAAAAAAATAAAGATACATTTAATTGAATAAAATGTATAAAAATGTATAGAAAATGAAGCTTACTGTCGTTTGCGATTGCAGGGAACACGTTGATTTTGAAAAAATCAAGGATGATATTTATACGAATTATAGTCAGGATATTTCCGTAGAAGTAAATGTACAACAGCTTACAGTAGCCGATTTTGTAATTGTCGATTCCCTCACAAACACTTGTTTAGCACTTATCGAACATAAACAAGTGGATGATTTTAAACATAGTCTACAACCTGAACATATGCAACCAAAACGACTGATTGAACAACTTGATCGTATGAAAAATACATCTGTACCATTCCTCTTTCTTTTATTATCTGGACCTTATCATTTAATGCCCGATTATATGCAAAAAACACTCATTACGAAATCTGTATCGCTTCAAACGTCAAGTGTTAAAGTTGTTCATATTCCATCAACTGATTATATTGGCTTTTTCTTGAGTAGAGTATTGAGAAGAATCGATCCTGTTGATCCGCCGAATTATAGACCAGGTCCAGATTTTCACGAATTAATGGTCAGTGTAAAAAAGAAAAAAACAGATACGCCTCAAAAGTTATACCATGTTTTACTACAACTTGTACCTGGCGTATCTGTTCAAATAGCCGAAGAAATAAGTCGTATTTATCCTACTTTTTCAATTCTTCAATCTGAATGTCAACGAATAGGCATAAATGCTTTTTCAATTATTAAAGTAAAGAATCGAAGTATTAACAAGAGCATAGGTAAACTTATTTGTGATTTTTGTTGTGAATATCCACATTCGGATTCACATTCGGAGGAAGAAAATTTTTGCAAAAATCCGCATATATTCCATTACAATCTGGATGTCAACAAATAGGCATAGGTGCTTTTTTTAATATTAAAGTAAAGAATCGAAGTATTAACAAGAACATAGGTAACTTTATTTATGATTTTTGTTGTGAATATCCACATTCGGAGGAATAAAATGTTTGCAAATATTCAATAATATAAAATTGTCAACAGTAATGGAATCAGATTTTACCAGCAAACTTAACAGATGAAAAAAAGGAGTATCTTTGATATTTATCGTATGAACTGTATTATCGGATGGATCCGTTTGAATGTTCATATGTATAGTTGGCGCATCGAATTCTTCTGCAACATGTTTTAGTTTTTCGATAATAGAGGATATGTTCTTATCGGGCGTAAACATTTTGATAGATGAAAAAGAACAGTAATTATTTTTTTCAAGAAATATGTAATTACTATCTAAAAAAAAGACGTGTAATGTATCGATTAAAGACGAATGAACATTTTTTTGAAAAACAATATTTTTTGGTTTATACGGAAGAATAGAAACAATTAATCCTAAAATCAGGTTAAAGTCATGGTACATGTCGTATACAATTGGAAATAAAACGGATAATCCATCTGTCATTTTTTCATTTTTTTCTGCAGGTTTAATATGGAGCATTGTATCATACATTAAAGATATGTCAGTATAAACAGTATTATTTTGCAACATTTTAATATAAAAGTATTTATATTAAAAGAATGGCAAATTTTAGTGTACAATGGCGAGTTTTACTAGAAGGTATTTTGGGTGGAATATTGGGTATTGTCTTTGGATTTATTGTTGATCTTTTATTCGGCCTGACGGACGGAATGGAATCCGCTGTAAAACTTGTCGGATTAATTATAGCACAGCTTTTAGCGAATATTATAGTCGTTTGGTTTATTTTAATGATATCTGAATATATTCATATTTTTAATACTAATGATCATGCCGGTATTATTGGATTTTTATTGTTTACAGTTATTTTGTTTACTGTTCAGACTCAATTGCAAAAAAGATTGTTGAATTTGTACAATAAGATAAAACCTGGAAGAATACAGATAGATTAACTTAATTTTTTACTTATTCTTTTACATAAAACATCTTTATTTTTGCTAGGTTTAACATTCAGTACTTTGGCAGTAACAGCAACATCTTCGATTGGACTTGTTTCACAAATGGAGTAACTAATGGATTGTTTTTTTAGCGATTTTTTAGGTTTGGGCGATTTTTTAGGTGTGGGCGATTTTTTGGATTGGGGCGATTTTTTAGGTGTTGGTGATTTTTTAAGTTTGGGTGATTTTTTAGACGTGGGGTTAGGAGATGTTCTAGTTTTTGGCGTGAATTCGGACGATAATCTTCTTTTAGGAAGAGATATACTGACCGACGTTCGTCGAGGAGAATATCGTCTTTTTTCAGATATATTCTCGTCTTTTACGCTTCTTGTAGAATTTATAATTGATTTTCCTGAATCTATCATTAATTTACCTGTATAAACAACTCCTTTGCCAAGTTCTTCAACTGCAATTACTCCAGATTTTCCTATTTTAAAGCCAGCATTTGCTACAGAAATGCCAGCTCCTATCGTATTTATTTTTGCATTGGCTAAGCTAGCAGCAAGATTTCGGGATGCTTCTTCAGTTTCATCATTGTTTAATTGGGGTATTGTATTACTTTCTCCTTTTTTTAAATGACAAGTAGAACATGAACATGTCACTTTTGCAGGGCACACTGTTGACATTTTAATAAAGTTAAATTTTATCTTTTTTCATTTATTCTATGAAAAATAGTCAATTCTCTATTATCTAGAGTTTATTTTTTTGTCAATCTTTTTACATAAAGCATTTTTACTTGTCGTCTTGCCGGTTTTGATTCCAATAATTTTCGAAGCCGTTAAAACATCTTTTTTTGGCAACGACGTACATTTAGGTGCTGATCTCTTTGATTTTGTTTTTTGGGGTACAGAAGAAGGACATTTACATTCTTTTTTCACTGATTTTCTTACAGGTTTAAGAGATATAGACTTTTTTGGTTTAGGAGATGCAATTTCAACAGATGTTTTTCTAGGCGAATAGCGTCGAACAGTACTTCCTATTTTTTGTCCAATTTTTATAGCACCTTTCGTAGCTTTTACAGTTGTATCGATTGCTGTTTTTCCAACCGTTCCAGTAATTGTTGCACCTGAACTGACTAGATTAGCACCTGAACTGACTATATTTGCTGCCTTGGATGCAGCATTCATTGCATTCACTGTCATTTTTTGAGCAGCATCAATTCCTCCTGTTGTAGAAGATATCATTGGACATTCTGTACATATGCAGCGAGTCTCAGTGACGGTCGGACAAACATGCTCTTTTTTGGTATTTGTAGGCTTCGGAGTTGGCAACATTGTAACAGCTCCTAGCGTCGTTGCAATAGCTGTAGCTCCAGCTAAAATAGCAGTGTGATTTGAGACAATATCTGTAAATGTCGTGATTGTTTTTATCATTAAGGATGAAATGGCTTGATAATCCAATCTTGAAATAAGATCAATACCAAGATATTGCATAAATGATGCAACAAGGGTAATGATTGAAAGAACAGGTGCTGCCAATCCAGCTATAGACAAAACAGCCATAAATATAAAAAGTCCAATTGAGATATGTATTATAGATTGGAAACCTCCAAATGAATACAGATAACTAACAGTCGATCCAATAATACCCAAAAAACCTTTAATTTTTCCAAAAATACTACTGGCCGATGTTGTTTCATATACAGCATTGATAGATTTTTTCAAAACAGGCAAAACATACAATGTAAAAATACGGTATATACCGTATAAAAATGCCGGTGATAGTAGTAATGTAGCAACGCATAAAAAAGGATGTTGATTGCAACCTAGCCATGTCGGTAGATTAGATGATAGACTATTTCCGGCTAGTTCGGCTGTCGTACTTGAAATCGTATTAATAGAATTCCAAAAATTGGAAGCAATTTGTTGGTCAGCGACGACTAAATCTGTATTGCCAGGGTAAAAGCTACTAATTCCCTTTAAAATATTTTGAGAAGCGACAATTGAAGATCGAAAAAAATCCATAGATACAGGCGCTTCTGAAATTGCAATATTCCGAATAGAAAGACTTTTCATCAAACTTGTAGCCGCATTCGCTCCATTGGATGCTAATTCATTTAAAATCGTATTACTACTGATAGTTGCTATTTCATACAATCTGTTTCCATCCGGAATAAACATTGTTGGCGGATCGATGGTTAAAAGCCCTACCGTTTTAGATGCTACACTAGCTCCTGTATCTATGAACGATACAAGTGGTTTTAAAAAGATTGCTGCAGATGCCAAACTAGTGATACCTAGCAATACATTTGAATCGACTTTTTCAACTGGAATATGAGCTGTTCGAGTAGTCGATGCCTCTACTAACTTATTGGAAAACTTGTAGATTTCAACGGCATAGGGAATGATTAGATCTGTCGTTAATGGTAAAGCAGTAAAATCAATTTTTGTAATAATGCGTGCGGCTAAACGAACATATTGGTCTTCTGACAACAATGACAAGGATTTAATATTAGGTGTTGCACGGGTAAAAATAGGAAGAACAGACTGTGCATATTGAACAGGTTCATATAATGCTGTCGTACATTGTTCCAATAACAGTTCAGGAATAGTTCCTCCAAATTTAACATCCAAAGGAGTGTGTTCAATATCGTGTCGGATTTTTCCTATTTTACGATTTAATTGTTGAATTGAGTTTGCTGTTTTCTGTGCAAATTCAACCATAAATGTACCTCCCGATTTTACCTGATCTAAAGTAGCAGATAGATCATTCGATAATTGATTTTTCAAATCATTCATAACATTCTCTTGAATCGGTTTTAATTTATCAAAGGGTAGTTTTGTCAATAATTCTGCACCGGATGAAAGTAAATGATCGATACTTTCTAATGCTACTTTATTAGCTTGCATAGAAATATCAAAAACATTTTGTAACTGAGAAAGAAGTTCAGGTGTATATTTTCTTATCCCCAAGGAAATACCTTGGCCTGATTCATAGACATAATCAAATATATTGGATAGTGTAATAGCTGCATCATAGGATAGTTTAACATTAGAAGCAACTGGTTCTGCTTCTTTAACAAAATTGGAATACTGAAGTGTTGTGTTGTACAATTCTCTTATTTTTTCAACATTATCATTTATTCTACAATAACCATATGTTGTTTTTGACGTCAGAGGATGATTAAAAATAAACTGTTCAATGTCAATCATGGCATTGTATGTAGTAGCAAATGTTGTTTGTCCGTAAATGTCAATAGCGCCTTCTAGCATGTCCATCATTACTGAATCTGATTGTGACCCGTTTATACCATATGCCTGTGTTGTAAAAGTTAGAATTGTCTCGTGCAAAGCTGCAGCCGGTAATTTAATATCTGTTGATAGTCCCGAATGAGAGGAAACAGATAAATTCCAAAATTTAGCAATTGATTTTTGAGTATCGTTATAGGCCAAAATTTTCTGTTCGAGTTTAGCAGACGTTGTCGATGAGGCCGAATCGGACAAGGTGATATTAGCAGGAGATAATATACCTGGATCGGATAAACTATTAAAAATTAACGACGTTAATCGTAATTCATTGGCTAAACATGTATGATCGATCTCTAATTGCTGATGATGCAATGCATCCAAAGGAGGATTGGCAGTCCATTGATTAATTGGATCGACAATATACGACGAATTAGCAGAAAGAGGGACACCTGTTATATCTGAAATATCTTGAACAATTTCGTCTGTCATAACCGTTGAAGCGATCGTACCTAACTTTTCTCGTAATTGAGACGACATATCTTCTGACTGGATTTCAGGTTTGGATCGTGTCAACATTGTTCGCATTTTTCCGTAACCGCTTGAAAAAAAACCGCCGATATTCTTAACTTGTGTTCCAATTCCCTCCATCAAATTCATTATTTTTTCAACCCGTATACGCTTCTCTTCTTCTGTTTCTGGTATAGGTGTATCGCCTATAACCCTGTCAATAAGTTGTTGTCCTACCATTTCAACTATAAATTCTCCAACCCCTTCCTGAGCAAAGGGTTCCATATTCAATATGTTTTTTTCTTTATTCATAAGTAAATATATTATTTATATGTCTGATAAAAATTCAAAAGCACAGTTTGAAGCATTTTTACTTGTTATTGCTGTTTTATTTGAAAAAACAGCTAATCATCAACAGCAGACGTTACTTTTAAATATTGTAAAACAACTAGAAGAACTAGTCGATTTTACAAGTGTTAGTATACAACAACCAGTGTATATCCCTACCGTTAAAGTATTCGGACAAGATTTTTTTGAACAAGTAGGTGCAGACACAGATAATATAAAACAGCTTGTTGAAACAGCTTCTTCTCCTGAAACATTTGCAAAAGCTGTTTCATTTCTTATGAATACAAACCGTTTTACAATCAAGTCAAAGGCAAGTTTATGCTTTATCATGATTTTTATTATGAATCAATTGTATCCTGGTTCAAGTAATCAAATGAATATATTATCCATAATAGGTAAAAATGTCATGGCGACACAAACTTTAAATTTATTGGTTGCATTGACGAGTCCAATTGCAAATAAAATAACTCGATTATTTCCTACTATTTCTCTTTCTTTGTTCGGAAGAAATCAATCAGCCGATGTAGCAAATAGTCGAGATATTCGTGAAGAAATCAAAAGCAAATGTGATATGATGAGACCAGAATTGATAAAACAATTTGATGAATTGTTAAAAGATCCAGAATTAAAAGCACAATTTCCACTGTTGGTTGAAAAAGGCATTGAAAAAATCAATGAGGTAGAAAACCTTAAATTGCAACTCGAAAAACAGTTGGAGAAGGAGAAACAAAATTTAAAAGAAAAAGAAAAACTTGAAAAAGTAATAGAAAAACTTCAACAGAAGAAACGAAAAAGAGTAGATGATGAATTACCTAAAAAAACAAAAAAAGTAAAATAATCAAATTTCATTAACGAAAATGGAATTAAAATTCAATGACATTATGTTCAGACATTACACATACAAATTCCTGAAAAAGACGAATAGTTTCTTCATAGAGATAAACAACAGGTTCACTGTTTATCCATTCTATAAATAATTCAAAATAGTTCATTTTATAATATAAAACTTTTACTATTAGGCGAATACGTTAAAAGATAGATACTGTTTTCTTTGCATTCTGGGCAAGTATATATCTTTTTATTTTTTATAAAATTTAGACATTCGACATGTATTTCTTTTTGACAACATGGCATGATTTGATATAAACATGAAATATTTTGAGAACAGATACAACACAGTGTATTTTTTGGTGTACATCGTTTAAAAAAGCAAGAATAGCAGTACTGATCGATCTTTTTCTCATTGAAACAAATGATACATCGGTTATCTACATTCGACAATAAATCGATATAACAAAGAATATCGGAGGAATATTCTCCAATATTCAATGTTAATTCTTGTTGCTTAAAAATAGTATATGAATACACGATATCTTTTTCTACTCCAATTTCAATAGCTAAATCTAATTTTTCATTTTTAACACGATATGTCAGCCAGATATAGATATTTAATCCATTTTTTTTAAACGCCATATATTTAACCGACATTTCTTTTTTATTAACAATTTCATCCAGGTCATCTACTATCATATCTCTCAGTAATTCTACACGAGTACTCCTTTTTAATAAAATGATATCCTTTTTTTTGATCATTTAAATGATGTATTTTTTTATTTAAATGATTAATTCATAATTATATTGGGTCGTACAAAGGCTTGACGAGAAGGAGAGTAAATTAGATAGTGTATGCCTTCAATATTACAAATAGGGCATTTTTGAAGATGTTTACGTCGCATTTCATTCAAGCATTCAATATGTACATTTTTTTGACAACACACCATTGTGTTGTACAACAATGAAATATTTTGAAGACAAACTGGACAGTTTTCATCTGTTCCTTTTATCGTCGCCCGCTTAAAATAACACATGTTGCAGAAGCCATGTATCACACTTTCATGAAAACATATAAAACAGAGTTTGTTTTGTACAACACGATCAACCAAATCATCTATTTTTTTTAGTATATCGACGGAATGTGTTGTTACATAATCTTCGATATTGTCCTCTTTGAAAATAAACGGTTCCATAATTCGAGTTGTCGTTATTAATTCAAGATCTACGTTGAGATTCAAATAAATAGATATTTTATCTTCTTCAATTTCATCATCATGATCAAAATCTAATCCGATATTATACAATAAACCATTGTGATTAAAGCTCAAATCCAGATCGGTGTCAATAGATTCTTCAGATTCATCCATAGAAGCCAATTCATTTTTCAAGTCCGAAATGAGTATAGCCTTGAATGTATTTAGCCGCTTTTCTTGTGTAAAAAGAGTATCCATTTTTAAATAACTGAATGAATAATTAAGTTATATTTATACTTTTTATTATACTTAATTATTATCAATTTATTTTAAAAATAGATGGGTAGTGCGTGCACGTCGTTACAAAAATGTACAAAGGAGGTCATACATGATTCACCTATACTGATGGATGCTATTGCCGATATTAATTTGATAAAATCAGATATCCTTTCCATGAAAAAAGAATTTACAGTCAATGATGTTTCAAACTTTATTGAAAGCATACAAACACTAGTTGAAGATATAACTCGAGTTAAAAATGATATTGATGTATTGAAAACGCTTGTTATGCAAAATACTCAATCGCCAGCCGAACCTGCCGTTCCAGCCGAACCTGCCGTTCCAGCCGAACCTGCCGTTCCAGCCGAACCTGCCGTTCCAGCCGAACCTGCCGTTCCAGCCGAACCTGTCATTCCAGCTGAATTTGTATCCGTCAAGTTATCTGATTAATTTTTTTCATTATATTCTCATCATATACAACATCATATACATTTTTACTATGAAATGCATAATCCAAGGCATAATTATCATTTACTATTTTTAGGTAGTCAAATGTTAATTTCACATCAAATGACTGTTGCAAGGAATCAAGTAGTTGAAGTTGATGATTGTACTTTTGATTGATTTTATAAACAAGTGTTGTTTTTTGCTGTTGCAAATTCTCATAATGCGTGTTTTTAAGTTCCCATATAGATGCACGTTCAAAGACTGCTTCAGCATCGGCTTTTGTTTTTTTACCGGACCGGAGAGCTTTCATAATATCGGATCGATTACTATAAGATTCAACAATGTTTTTTCGCTGAAGGGATTCAGATGTCTGAATATCATCCATGATTATAGAAGCAGTATTTTCTGGCTGTTTATCAACGGGTGAAACATCGTCTTTTTTCTTACAATAAGAAACATACTTTTCGATTATTGTTGTTAGTTCGACTTCTTGCAATTCAGGTAAAACAATCGTTTCTTTCAATTTAATATTCTTTTTGCGTTTCGACATTTTAGAAAAAAATACTATAATCTATTGATGATGGGATTGTATTTATAGTGTTTTTCGTAAAAGTTCTAATCCACATACATTTTTAACATCTTGTATCTCCTTTTTATCGTCAAATGAAAAGAGTTTCCATTCACCGTTCAAATAACAAACATTTCGAATATTGCTTTTCTCTTTTTCGGCCAATACAAGTGTTCCATCTTCGTGAAGCATTGCAACATCGCTTTTATTATTACCATAGAATCTCTTTGTATTTTTAGGCATTGGTTCTTCCGTATAATTTTTCATGTCAGCGGGAATTAAAATACCTTGTTTGGCTGTTTGAGCCCAAATGTAGTTGCCGTCTACGGTTGTAGAAATATGAATAATTTTTCCATCTAATGTTATATTGTATGGTTCAAATTTAAGAAAGGTCGGAACATTCTCAAATTCTCCAATCATATGATACATGATCTTTCCATCATCCGTTATAGCAATAATACGATCGTTCGTTTTAACAAGTTTAGAAATAGACATGTTTGTTTTTACATTGATTGTATTTCCAGAGTCAACATTGTACAATAGTTTCTCATCTTCTGTTACAATAAAAACATATTTAGTATTGTATTCTATAAAATCAATTATATTTTCATTTAAAATAGGTTTTTCATATCCATTTTTGTATAATTTTGATTTTTCATCTGGTAAAGGGGTTGTAGGTGTAGTAGGTCGGCTATCAAAATCGTACAATTTTCGAATTTTTTCGATCGAATCAGGTTCGATGATTTCCTGTTGTTTTTCACTCGGTTTTATTTCTTCATAGTCTTGTATCGGAGATGCTTTTTCCCGTTTAAAAAGACGAACTTTTTTTTCAACTGTCTTTATTTCTTCAGGGATTTGCTGTTTATCCAGTAAACGAGATTTTGATTGATTGTTCCCTTGATTTTTGGCAATAATTCTGGCTATTTCATCCTTTTTGATATTTTTTGTTGCTACTACGGGAATACAAATATTTGATTCGCATACATATCCTATTGCACAATCTTTATCGATTTTACATTTACCATTTTCTAAAACGGCACAATAGCCTCTACTTTCATCACAATAGAATCCAACGCCACAATCGCTTGTTGTCAAACATTTCTTGTCTCTTCCGAAACCTGCCAAAAATCCAAATGACCATGAAATAATACAGTATATAAACAATCCTAGCAGTGTAAGTAAAAACATAACTAGAAGAAATATTACAATATTTTGCATTTTTTAAAGACGATAAAAAAATGGTAGCTTATGATAGTGTTATTGCATGGAGAACAATTTTAGAGATAATTCATTTTCATGGTTATAATGTTCCTGATTTACATTTTAAATTATGCAAGGACTATGTTCAAACTGTTTTTGAACATCAACTGTATGAAAAATTTGGAACATCAGATATTCCAAAAGAAAAGTATATTCCATTGAACGAAACAGCTCTTTTGCAAGTATATGAAACAACAAAAGTAAAAATATGGTTTCAGCGCTATATGAAGGATGACAAATCCATGATTGTTATCCATGCTGGACAAGTGTTGGATATTGTTGCAAAGGAATTGATGCGTCATATTCTAACAAATAATACATCTATATTACACGAGTCGATAGAATGGGTTGTTATTGTTTACGATACATTTCAAGAGAAACAACTGGCTGCTCGCAAAGTCGAAACAATGTTTACCTCTTTTTTTGAAAAGGATCGAATTACTCCTTTTACTATTCAACTTTATGACTATGATGGACTATTGATAAATCCGCTGACACATAAACAGGTGCCAAAACAAAGGATTCTATCCGACCAGGAAAAAACATCGCTTTTAAATATAGGTTATATTTCAAATCAGTATAAATCAAGCAAGAAAAAAACGCATTTATGTAACATGCCAGTTGAAAATTATAATGATTCTCATCAAGTAACATCGGATCCTGTTGCCAAGGCATTACTTGCAAAACATGGTGATATTGTTATGATTGAACGCAATGACGATTATCAATATGTTTTTTTTAGAGAAATTGTTTAACTATGTAAAATATGAAAAAAGAGATTTTGGAAAGTAAGATAATTGAACTTTTAGAGAATTTTCCGGATAAAATTCCAGTTATTTTTGATGGACCTGGAGAGGAAAGAAGTTGTCTTATTGTCCCTAAACATTTTACAGCTATTCAATGTTTATATACTATTCGAAATAAACTGTCAATAAAAACATCCGATGCTTTATTTATTTACACCCCAGATAATAAACTACTTCCCTGTCATGAATCAATCGATGAACTTTATATAAAATATAAATCCAACAAAGATCAAGCATTGTATCTGTATGTTGAAAGGGAATCTACATTTGGATAATAATGAATGCTAATTAATCAATTAGTATTTATCCTTTCAATAAAGTACACTATGGATGGGAAAAAATTACTGTTACTTATTCTTGTTGCTGCCTTAGCATTTCTATGTATAGCCACTGTGTTTTTTTCAGCAATAAAGGGAGAAATAACCAGAATAGAAAGATGGAGTGAAGACGAATCAGATCAACAGAAAAGACAAATTTTAAATCCGGTGTCAAGGATTGTATTAGAAGAAAATGATCCCAATCAATTGTTAAAAAGAGCGCTGCGAATTGAATGTCGACGTACAGGTAAAAGTCTAATGGTGACATTTAATCATTTTTTAATAAACGATATTCCACTTCCTCCTAATTCATATGCTATACCTACATCACCGACATCTATTGGACTTCTTGAAATTCCATACACAAATGACTATTCTTATACAGACATCTTATCTAGTTGGTCATTAAAACGAATTGAAAGAGGACGTTATTCTATTCTTCCATGGGCATGGCCACAAACATGTATTCAATCGAATGCACCACATCAAATAAATTTTGATAATACATTGAATTATACTGGATTGAGTGTATCAACCCATAAGTTTGAATTGTGGCAATCCGATATTTTACATTATTATTTTATTCGAAATCAAGCCAATCTTTTTCTGCGAGAAGTTTCGCTGTCAAATGCAGATCCATTTTATCCGCTCGAAAAAGGCATATTAGAATGGACTCCAGATGCTAAAAAAGCAGATCTTTTTTTAATTGTACCGCATGCTAGAAATACACGTTTCAACTACTATCAGCCATTGCTAACCATCAATAAAATGATTAGTATGCGTTCTGTTTTAGCTGGCGAATTAATGAAATCAACTGGTATTTCAACTGAAAATGAATCCTTTATTCGAAACATTGATCGAAACGATGATGGAACGATACATACAACAGAATATGCAAATACACTCCAAGTTGAAATAGAGCCAATGCCAGTAAAAAAAGATGTGAATTGGGAATATAGAAGTTATAAACTACTGACGCCTGTATTAGTTGACGACCTGTACAAGATTCAAACTATTACAATTCAAAGTAAAGTATTAACAGATAAAAGCAGTGGAGGATGTAGTTCTTGCAATGGATCTAACTCTTATTCTTCTTTTGAATATAGATTAACACAAACCTTGGCCGCGTCTTTAGACTATAAAATGGAAGAAAAGGTAGGATGTGATACATTAGGATACACACCTATAGGCGAAAAAGATTTTACTACATACGACTATTTCATGTTATGTCGACCTTTTAATTTCTCTTTCAAGTATCCAATACCAACAACCATTGCATCTGAAATTGACACTGTTGATCGCAAGTATTATATTCAACGACCGTCGTATCTATTAACAACGACTAATACGAATCCAGATTTTTCATGTGATATTCCACAGTATTCATCCACAGGCGATAATTATTCATTTGATAGAGCAACAAGTTTTAATTCGGCTTTTTCAGTCGTTTCACAGTCTGCATTACTCGTTGACAGTAGTATGGAGGCAATGCAAATTAAAGATACGTGTTTTCAACTAGTTCCATTGGCGACGATTGATATTCCTCAAGGAACAGGAATTTATCCATATTATTCTGGTAATGTATGTACAACGGGAAATTGTAAAACAAATAAGGGATTTGTATTTGAAAATAAAAAGATATATAACAATGATGGTTATTCTATTTTAAGTGTATATGGGCCAACGTATGAGGACAATGATAAAAAAATAGTATTCAATAGACTAAGTTATATGGGCTATACAGACACTCAATTTCTTACTGAAAAATGCAACTGTGATGCCTATAAAGGGAGAACCAAATTGAACTATAGTTCCTATGACAATTATAATTCACCCAATTCTCCCATGCTTCTTTTTACTTTTGATTAATTTTTGCATATAAAATGCCATTTAAAAGTCTTGCACAAGCAAAAGCATGTTATGCAAAAAAGAATTCAAAGTGGAACTGTGATGAATGGGCTGCTAAAACAGATTGGGGTGATTTACGTAAAAAAAAGTCTTCAAAAAAGTCTTCAAAAAAGTCTTCAAAGAAATCAATAAAGAGACCGTCAGAGAAAATGAAGAAATTAGCAAAGAAATCAACAAAGAAAAGATAAAAATAAACACAAAAATAAATAAAAAAAATTATTATAATGTAAAATAATTTTAGATTTATTAAATGACATTTACACTTAGAAATTATCACACTATTTATGAAAATACACATAATACTAAAAAAGAGAGATATTTAAAGATTTTTGATTTAACTGGTCAGCTTTCAAATCGAACAACTATTTCACCAAGAGCTACTTCTCCTACATTTATCGTCAATGATTTAATAAAAGCATATCGTTTTCCAGCTGGAAATGGGCTAGGCAGAAAAATTGGTATTATTCAATTGGGTGGAGGATTTATCCTATCTGATTTAGAGGCATCTTTGAAAATGAATAATATACTAACGATGCCAATACTAAATTTGATAAGTATAGACGGAGCACAAAATACACCAGGGCTTAATGCTAGTGCAGATTCGGAAGTCGCACTAGATCTACAAATTGCGGCAACAGTGGCTCCTATGGCAACATTTAATATCTACTTTTGTCAGAATTCACCTACTTCATTTTACAATGGTATAGCTCGAGCAATCAGTGATGGTTGCACAATTGTCTCAATAAGTTGGGGGGCGCCCGAATTCTATTGGCCAAATGATATTAAAACTCAATTCAACGAGTTGTTCAAGGAACATGCCAATAAAGGGGTTGTTTTTCTTGTTGCTTCAGGCGATTTTGGTTCAAGTGACGGACTCGAAGGAAATAATGTTGATTTTCCAGGATCATGTCCTTATGCCGTTTCATGTGGTGGAACAAATTTAATAGTTGAACGAGGAAGCATCATTAAAGAGACAGTATGGAATACTGGAACACATAGCTCAACAGGTGGAGGGTATAGCCAGTTTTTTGGTCGACCCGATTATCAAACCACCAATAAATATAATACAAGAGGCGTTCCTGATATTTCAGCATGTGCTGATCCCTATACAGGCTATATTATTATCATGAATGGTCAACAATCGGTTATCGGTGGCACAAGCGCCGTTGCACCGCTTCTAGCAGGTCTTTTTGCTCGTCTTCCTCCTTTAACTACACTATTTCATCCTATTCTTTATTCTCGTGCTGGAAGTATGTGTCGAGATATTACGGCTGGAACTAATGGTTCATTTTCTGCATCAAAAGGATGGGATCCGACTACTGGAAATGGATCTCCTATTGCTTCTTCCTGGCAAAAATGGTTTAAATAATTGATTTAAAACATATTGATATGTTTTAAAAATGATTACAACTGTTACAAAATCATGGGAACAGCTTCAACAAAAGGAACGAGAAGAACCATTTATACCTAATATTATACATATGATATGGGTAGGAAAACGTTCCATACCAACATATGCACTATCGAATTTTGAAAAGATTAAACAAATCATGCCTGATTTTACCTGTTTTTTATGGACAAATGATAATTATGAATCTGTTGTTGATGATCCAATCATATTAGAACAGATTCATAATTGTACTACAGGTGTACAACAAGCCGATATTTTAAAATATTATGTCGTTTTCAAATTTGGAGGATTTTATGTTGATACAGATGTCATACCTCATCGTTCTTTTGAAGAGTTAAGATACCATTGTGATCTAGTAATATGTCATTATAATATTATCGAATGGGCTTTTATTGCCGTTGGATTTTTTGGCAGCAGTGCTAACCATCCTACTCTCGAAAAGGCTGTTTCAATGACAAAACAGGCTGTTTTAAATGATGGTTCGCCTCATTTAGCAACAGGTCCTGGGTTATTCGGGAGAGCTTTTTTTGAAACAGGAATAGAAGCCTTGATACTTTCTATTCAAGCTTTTTATTGTAATAATAATGTCAAGGAACGTTATGGTCATCATTTTTTTGCATGCGATTGGAACGAAAATGATGAAACATCAGATGTATCTAGTAAACGATACGAAGAAGTAACTCAATTATTACAATAAGCTACTTCTTTTTTGAAGATACTGTTTTTTGTATGTATCTGCATTTTAGTTTCAGTTTGAATTGTTTTTTTAACTTTGTTCTTGTTCGGGATCATTTTGTTAGGCTCGGCTGTCAATTGAACGGCGACATTAACAGTTATTGGTTTTGAAGCCATTTTTGAATTAGTTGATTGTAATTTTTTATGGATGTATTATATACATTCATCTACCTATAATTATATTTCATATTATTCATCATTTTTTGGATAAATAAATAAAATATATTAAAAATGAATCCATTTATTAACGGCACATCATTCATGCAATTGAACCCTTGCAGAAGATCGGAAATATCATTATATACATCAACTGTCCATTTTATAGATAGTGATACTATAGAAATACCATTGACGTATGTAAGCGGACCAAAATTATTACTATTGAATAATACGTCTTTTTCATGTATAGAGCCTGTTTCAATAGTTGTTACACTAAAAGATTTTATTACAGGTGATAGTTTATGTGTTTACTCTAACATAGTTGATAATACAAATACAATTGTTGCCGGAACAGGACAAATAATTGAAGTTTCAACAGATGCTGTTTCTTTTCCATCTGTATTGAATAATTTAAGCACGTACACATTAAAAGGTCGCCTTACTGATTTTTCAGGAGATCATTTAGTGGGAACAGATATTGTCGCTACTATAACCATTACTATTAGGTTTTAAAGTTTATTATAAATTTTAAAAGTATGTCAACTTATCATTAAATTCATTGCTCTATTTCATATTTTTTTTTATAGTCGTTGAGGAAAACAAATAATATTAATTATAAAAAGTTATTATTTTTAATATTATATAAATATACCATGAATCCATTTTGTTATAGTCGACCGGAATTTTGTATTCCAAACTCCAGAGGCCCTACGGGTCCAACGGGGCCGACAGGCCCGATAGGCCCGACCGGCCCGACCGGTCCGACTGGTCCTGTAGGACTAACGGGACCAATGGGACCGACGGGACCGACGGGACCATCAGGACCGGGACTTAGTGGTCTGACGACAGATACGCTTCCGGTTGCATCAAGCTCAAGTACGCTTTCAGATTCTATTCTGAAACAACAAGTTGGAACGACCTATGCATTGACATTTCCTACAACAATTCCTACGACAACGTCAGTATCGGCATTATTTCCATTAACTACAACCATTGCTGGTGCAGGATCATTTGGCCCTACGAGTTATACATCTGGAACTTTTTCAAATGTAGGTGCACTTGCTTTTTCGGTCATCCCTATAGATTTTACCAATTTTAGATCTCATGTTCTGAATGTCCGTTTTAGGAATGTTGGAGTAACAGGTACAGGCGCAAACGATTATACAGGATCTATTATAATACGAACACTTACAGCATTTGGTTTTGTAAGTGGAATCCCCACGCACCAACATTCGACAGGAACCGGGGTATGGTCTACTGTACCACCTGTCCCTTCGGCAGAAACAATATTATGTGTATCTCAAATGTCAAACGCAACTGTATGGTCTAATGCAACCATTACATTGAATTGGGACCCGATTTCAGGATTTATAAGCGCTTTCGTCGTATCTAGCTATGTAACAACATATGGTTCAACGGGATGGGGTTATCTATTGTCTGCTGGTGCACAAGCCGATGCTGCACCAACAGGTATACGTCTAGACAATGGAACACTTGTTGGTTATAGTACCAATGGTTATTGGAGACTCCAATCTTATCCCGATTAATTTTAAAAATATATTATATTATTATGTGGAAAATATATGAATTATTTATTTAATGAGAATGAAATAAATATAGAGTAATATAAATATAATGATTATATTTTGGTGTTTTATAAAATATATGAATCCATTTATATACCGTCAACAGGATTTAAATATTTCGACTACTTTGACAAGTTTAAATGGTTCGACGGGTCCATCTGGTCCATCTGGTCCGACAGGGCCGACAGGGCCTTCAGGGCCGATAGGTTTTATCGGTGCAACAGGACCTGGCGGAGGAGATCCAGGAAATACAGGTCCGACAGGATCGACAGGTCCAACGGGTCCAACGGGTCCACTTGGTCCTACGGGC
>Ga0334722_10000330_pt1 | contig 72891 bp, 99 predicted proteins | sample C3_bottom_MG_FD_207210 | JGI IMG/M metagenome (GOLD analysis project Ga0334722, IMG submission 207210) | Sediment microbial communities from Yellowstone Lake, YNP, Wyoming, USA - C3_bottom | ecosystem: Environmental > Aquatic > Freshwater > Lake > Sediment | place: USA: Wyoming | collected...
CTGGAGACGACGCCGTTCGTACGCTTTGATTTCTTGGCCATGTGGCTGGGAGTATAGGTGCATCCGCTTTGTATAGCAACAGCCTGATGTGACAGCGGTTCAACCGTTCGCAGGGAGAGCGAACGGTGCGAACGAGAAGGAGCCAGACATGACGGACGAGAAGCGCCCTGACGGGAACGTTGTCGAAATCGATCGCCTGCGCATGCGCAAGGCGCAGCACGAGAAGGGCGCCAAGCGCGCCATCGAGCTCCACGACAAGGGCAAGGACTTCGACGAAGCCATCAAGAAGGCGGTCACCGAAGGACGCCTTGACACCATCGGGGAGACGTACGTTCGTGCGCAGCTCATTGCGCACAACCTCGCGCGCGCCGTCGCACAGGTACGCAAGCAGATGGAGAGTGATCCAGCGCTCAGCGTTGACGTTGTCTCTCAACAAGCCGCGCGTCAGTTCGAGAACGTCAAGTCGCAAACCGTCAAGAGTGCCTACGAGACGGAGCGCACACGCGAGCTCGTGCTGGCGTTCCTCAAGACGACCGACGAAGCCACGATCGAGCAAGTGATTCAAGCGACGTCGCTCACCGAAGCTACGATCAGAGCAACGGTCGACAAGAAGACGATCTTCTGGACGGGTCGACGTGGCAGTGAGTGGTTTCTCGGAACCGCACCCAAGCTCGACAAGACCGCGAAGCAGATCGTCGTCGACTACCTCACCGCGAATGGGAACTCGCTGATCGGCGATGTCGTGCGTAGCACGGGCCTCAAGGAGAAGGTCGTCAAGGATCAGGTCGACAAGCAAGAGATCTTCTGGATCGAGAAAAAGGACAACCAGTGGATCATCGGTCTCGACAAGAAGTCGAAAGAAGCTCCGGCGGCTGCGGATAACGATCCACGCATCATCATCGACTTCGATCCCAACAACCTTCAGGGCAATGTCGAAGCTGCCGTCCAAGCGCTACTCGCGTTGCCCGACCTCTTCGTCTCTAGCGGCAAGCTCACACGCTTGTTTGTTGACAGGGATCACGCAGAGCTCGTCACGCTCAGCTACGGAACGCTTCTCACACGCTTGGCAGCATCGACGCGCTGGCGCATGTGGGCCACCGACAAGTACACGAAGGAGCGCGTCGCGTCGTTCGGACCGCCACCCAAAGCGGTCGTGAGCTCGATCCTCGACCAAGGCATCTACCCAGGCTTGCCCGAGATCCTCGGCATCTCACGTTTGCCGGTTGTGCACCATGCGATCGATGAGCACACACCGGTCATCAAGATCGCAACCGAGCCGGGGTTCGTTTGCACCGAGCGCGTGAACTCCGGTTACTACATGCATGCAGCCGTACCGTGGACCATTCCTACTGTTCACGGAATTGCTTCTCAACATGAAGCCGTAGAAGCACTTGCAGAGATCGAAGCTCCGCTCGTCGATTTTCCGTTCGACAACCCGAAGGTTGCGAAGAGCGTGTTCGTTGCAGCACTCCTCACGCTCATTCTTCGTCCGATGATTCGAGGAGCAATCCCGGGTTTGCTCATCGAGGCACCCACCGCCGGCTCCGGCAAGGGACTCTTCCTCGATCTCATCAGCATCATCGCGTTCGGCAAAGGCGCGAGTCGCATCCACATCCCTACCAAGACGTGGTTCGATCGTGCAGGCGGATCGATTCTCAAAATCGACGAAGAAGAGCTCGAGAAGCGTCTTGCAGGGTATGCCGAGCGCGCCGAGATCCTCGTGCCGTTCGACAACTGCAACGGCGAGATCGGTGGTGGATCGCTCGAGAGCGTACTCACAGCCGTCGACGAAGTGGACTTCCGCAGTCTTGGCAAGACAAAAATTCACCGCGTGCGATGGCGCGGCATGCTCACGTTCAACGGCAACAACCCCGAGCTCATCGGCGACATGCATCGTCGTCTCTTGCGCATTCGCCTCGTGCCTTCAGAGACCAACCCAGCCCTCAGCACGAAGAAGTACACCTACGGCAACGACGATGAGCTTCGTCACTGGGTCATGAAGCACCGCAAGCACTTCGTGCAGTGTCTCTTGCTCATGATCAAAGCGTACTACGACGCGGTGAAACCACTCACCAGAGACGCCGAGGGCAGCATCGTTGCTTGGGACAAGCCGATGTTCAACACCAGCGCTTGGGGTTCGTACACAGCGTGGATCGATCTCATCCCGAACATCATCATGTACGCCGGCGGCGAGAACCCACTCAAGTCGCGTCCGATCAAAGATGCATCGAGCATGGTCTCGGATGAAGACGACAACTTGCGCATTCTCTCGCGAGCCGTTGATCTACTCATCGCTGACACGAAGAACACGTCGACGGTGAAGCTCGTGACGGGTGGCATCACAGGCATCACCCTCGCGACGCTCATCGAACACCTCTTCGAACACCGTGGAATGGACGAGCGTTTCAACGACGCCCGCAGTGTCATCGGCGAGATGCTCGGCAAGCCCAAGCGCGTTGGTACTGATCATGTGCGCAAGTTGAACAAGCGCTTGCTCAAGTTGGACGATAAGATCACGGAAGGACGTAAGTTCTCCGTCAGCAAAGACCGCGACAGCCATCCGGCCATCGGTTTCCAGACCCTCGACGCCTGATCTCACATCGACGTCCGCGCGACGTGCCTCACGATCTGTACCAACGGTCGTGGAGGCGTCGCTCGATCTATTTTGTGTTGTTTAGCGGACACAAACCTCGTTTTGTCCCGTTGAGTGAACCAATTTTAGCGAGTGCGGGCGAACGAGGTCTTGTCACGCCCGCACACTTGCGCCCAATCATTCTCGGCGTGTCAATTTGGTCAATGTATACTCCACGCATTGTTCGCCCGCACGTTCGCCCGCAAAAAATCCAAAGGCTGTCGCTGGAGTTAGCTGTTGTAAACGTTGTAATGCGGGCGAGAAACTACAAACCTTCGAATCTCAATGGTGAAAAAAAAAGTGGGAGAGGGAGGATCGTGGAAGGAGGTCCCGCTTTTTTTGTCGGGTGATGAAACTGGGTTTTGTCATTTCGACGGTGAACAACTTACTGAACTAGAGCCTAACTCCAGTAACAGCCTTCGAAATTTTTGCGGGCGAAAGTGCGGGCGAAGCGATTTCGTTCGCCCGCACCTCACCAAGAAAATCGACCTGGCTGCGAGAGATTTCACCGGAACGCAGACATAGAAGCGAAGAGCGTACAACGCTGGTGGACTCGCTCCATACACGTTGGTTTCGCTGCCGCGACGTATCCGTTCCCTCGGCCCAACAGTTCGAGCGATGTCGTCGAGCTGTCGACGCTCACGCGTACAACGCGAGCTAGACAACTCAGTCAAGTCCTGGTCATTGCGTACGCCGCAAACCTAGCGGATTGGGTAGTGCGTAGATTTTCTTGGTCGACAACACTGCTCGATGAGCTGGTAGGCTTGCTTCATGCGCGCCACCTCCCGAGCTGCCTTCGCCGCTGCGACGTACCCTCTTCCGCCGCAGATCAGTGCAAGCGCAGCAGCATCAGTAGAGACGACGTTCGTCTTTAGACCCGGAGGTGTGGCGTTCAAGAACGTCTTCACGTCGTGGGCTGCACTCGTTGCGGCTGCGGGTGCCGTCGCAGGGCCGCGCACCATCGAGTTCGACGATACATTCGCGGCGTGCATCATCCCGGCAGGGGTATGGAACTTCGGGCCGATCGAAGACGTAACGTTCTTCGGGATCAACGCTTTCAGTACGCTCACGATCGCCGACGGCGCAACGTTGATCGGTTTCTGGAAAGCGCTCGATCTCAACATCGTTTACCAAGGCACCGCAACAGCGTGCATCGCGGCCAAGCCGTTCAGTCTCTACACGTTTGAGACATGCACCGTTGCAACCACTGGTGGCCAACCGTTCATCCGCAACTCGACAGGCTTTTTCGTTGCGATCATCATGCTTGGGCCTGCGCAAGCTGGCGGTTTTGGAAGTGGAGTTGTGTTCGACAACGCACTCGGCTTCATCCAATTGGTTGCATACGACGACGCCTTCATTGGTGCGAACGCGCTCAGCGGCGTGACCTTCTTCGTCAACAGCGCGTCGCCAGCCACCGCGATCAGCCTCACGCAACCCGGCATCGTAGGCGGGCTCGTACCCAACGGGAATTACTTCCCCGAATCGAAGCCGGTCAATACGATCGTCATCGATGCAGCAGCAGTGAACCCCACGGGCAACGTGTTCAACACGTTCGCGCAAGCGGTCGGTTTCGCAGCGCAGTTTTCGGGTCCAAAGACGTTTGAGTTTCGTGGTGCAGCGGCAGTCATCGCACCAGGCGCCTACTCACTTGGAGTCGATCCAGTCACGATCACGAGCCAGAACGGAGGATTCCCGTCAACGCTCACGATCGCAGACGGCGCGACGTTCCCGAGCCCACCGATCGTCAACTTCGTGGGCCTCAACATCCACTGGCTCGGCTCGACGCCGCTCATGGACTTTTCGTCGGGAGTGTCTCGCGTATTTTTCGACGACGTGAACCTGAACAACACCGGTGCGGGCGCAACGGCAGCCTTCGTTCAGGCGAGCGGAACGGGCATCGTCATCGTCTCACTCATTCGTGCATCGCAAGCATTTCCGACGGGCGGAGGCGGCGCTTCGTTTGCGTCGGTCACGCTCGGATCGTTCCTCGCTTTCGATTGCTACGACTCCGCCGTTCTTGGCGTCAGTTCGTGCAGAGAAGCTGGCGGTGGGCTCATTGGCGCGAACCAAACTGATGGCGTGAACGTGAACCTCCCACAAGTGGGGTTTTCCTTCGTCGTCGGGACGTCACTGATTTTCAACAGCTCGACAGACAAGGCGAAAGGCCCTGGCGGTGGGACGCCTGCGCTGCAAGCCGGCGTCACGACACTGGCCGGCGGTGTCTCGCCAGTCATTCCAGTGGTGCTCACTGCGACAAGCCGCATCGTTGTGTCACCGAAGACACTATTGGGAACGGGACTCACGACCAATGGCGTCTACGCAGCGCTGAGTGCAGACCGCAACGTCGGTTTGCAACAGTTCCAGGTGACGTGCTTCGACCCGGTAGCGGGCGGGCCGATGGCTGGGAACACATCCGATGTCGATTGGGAAGTCGTCAACTAACATCTGAGGACGAAATGAAAATCTACCACAACGATCAGGTCTGCACGCTACCCGACGGCAAGCCCAACGACTTCAAGTCAAAAGACGAAGCGCAGAAGTACCTAGACAGCGTGCTCGACAAGACCGTAGCGATGGCAGCGCGGTTCATACGCAACCCAAATATTGAGATCGCGATTCGTAGCAGTTACGAGATTCGCTAGTCATGCGCGCCACCTCTCGAGCTGCCTTCGCCGCCGCGTCGTACCCCCTTCCGCCGCAGATCAGCGCAAGCGCGATGGCGTCGGTAGAGACAACGTTTGTCTTCCGTCCAGGCGGCGTTGCGAACAAGAACGTCTTTACGTCGTGGCCAGCACTATTCGCGGCTGCCTCCGTCGTGGCAGGGCCGCGCACCGTAGAGTTCGATGCGTCGCTCGCGCCGACTGTGATCCCTGCGGGTGCGTGGGATTTCGGTATTTGGGATGTGATGTTTTTCGGCTCGACCACAACCAACTTCGGGGACACGACGGTCACGATCGTAGACGGTGCAACACTCGCTGGTGTCTATGCTTTCTTTGACGTAGCGATCCGCTATCAGGGAAACACTGCGCCATGCATGACGCCGCCTTTCCGCGCGCAGCTCCATTTTTACGGTGAAGCGAATGTCCGATCTGACGGACTAAGCCCCTTCGTGCGCGCAGGTGCAGGAACAACCGTCCACAACTATTTTCTCCATGACTCAACCGGCATACTCACAGGCGTAAGTCCTGCGCTCGAAGTGTTCGGGCCCAATTCACGTATCTTCCTCAACCTACTCGATGCCGCAGACGTCCAGACGGACACGTTGGCGAACACGGGTGGGACTGCGATGGTGCTGGTTACGCGCTCGACGGCGAGTAACTTCTCGTTCACCCAAACAGCGTGCCCTGGTGGTGTGCTCGTTCTTGGCTCGACGTACATCCAAGCAAACGATGCTGTCATAGAGAGCTACACACCTGCCGTTCTCGCTGATTGGTCTGGCATCCCACCGACAAGTGTCGCGAACGCTCTCGATCGCATTGCTGCGAAGATCACACCTATTCCCTAGCTTCACGACCTCAGTAGAGGATTCATGCATGCACTAACTCGAGTTGGGTTCGCTGCTGGGACGTACCCGCTTCCTCGCCAGGCCACTCCGGGTTCGGGAGCGTCACCGTTTCTTTTCCAGCCCGCGTGGTTCGTCGATCCGCAGAACGTCTCCGGCAACGCCAGCGACGTCAATTCGGGTGCGACTGCGCTCGTACCGCTTCTGACGAAAGCTGAGCTCTTGCGGCGCATCGGCGCCAAGAACGGCTCGATTCAGGTTCCCATGTCCGTCACGTTCCTGAGCGAAGAGCTTCCTGGGCAGGGAACGACAGATGAGATTGTGATCGATGTAGCGCTCTTCTCGCTCGTGTGGACGATGCCGATGGCGGTAGTCGCCTCCGGGACGTTGACGGCGGCGACGCCGAAGAACCGCGCAGCCGGCGTAGCAGGCCGTCAGACGGTGAGCGGTCCCAACATCAACACGAATGTCGGACTCATCTTCGAGGATACGAGCCTGTCGGCACAGGCGTTCATTCGCGCGAGCGCAGGCGGAACGACCGCTGTCATCTGCTCGCTCGTCCAGAACGTCAACCCGACCCCAATCAACCCGTTCGCGATCTTTGCGAACACCCAAATCGATCCCGTCGCGACCAACACCTACCGCGTGCTTCGTCCGGGTCGCCTGAACATGGCGTTCGCGCAGGCTGTCAATGGGCTCGGAGGCGCGCTCGTCTTCGTGGACACGGCGTTTCACGGGGATCCAACATTCGCCGAACAATTCATCGGCATCTGTTGGACGGCATTCTGTTCATTCGCCAACTTTTATCTTCCGCGCGCTGCGGAAGGCGCTGCGGGATCGGCGGCCAATTGTTTCGCTCCCGGTGGCGGCTTCGGCTCCGGCATAGGTACAACGATCCCGTTCTACGAAGGCGGGGCCATACTGTCTTTCGTAGGCGGCACATTCTTCCTCGACGGGGATGTACTTCTTCAAGGCGCGAACAATCTACAAAATGACACCACGTTCAGCTTGGTCTGTCTCGAAAATTTCTTCGTTGTTGGATTCCGTTCGCTAGGCCAAGGCGGCAACTACCGCGTGCAGAACGGCGACTACGGACCTCCGGTTCTGTGGGGCGACCGTATCTTCGTGTACCCGGAGACGAAGCTCTTCTGGCAGTACAACCGCACGGCCGTGCAAACGTTTTTGCTCGCGTCGCTGCACATCGAAGCCAACGGGCCGATCAACGCGGGCGACATGGCTTTTGCGATCGACGTCGCCACGGGAAACAAGGCGGCAGCGCCATCTCAACGAGCGATCACGGCCGCGAACCTCGATACGCCCGTCGCGCTTGGCGGCTTCGCGCTAGGCGACCTGATCTTCGGACCTACCGGCTCTGGATTCGCAGTGGGTTGCGAAAACGGCGCGATCCTTCGCGATCTGGCCTGAGAGGACATCATGTTCATTGAGCTTGTCTGTAACGGATCGCCGACGCACACCATCTTTCCCACGCAAGCAACCGTCGACGCAGCGCTCACACGTGATGCCCTCCGCGAGGAGCGCTTGAAATTCTACCCGACCAAGATGTCGCGACGGATCGGTTCGATGTCGGTCGACGTTCCGCTCAAGTGGACGACCCGCGAGGTCGACGATGCCTACGCGAAGATGTTCTTGCAGCCAGGACGCGACACGACAGACCCAACAGGACCGTGATGCTCAAGCACTTCGTTGCGCTGCTCGCTGTAGCTGCTGTCGGCTGCCCCGGACCGCATCTGCCGCTGCGGGACTTTCTTTATTACTACCCGCAGCATCACTACGTCATCGCACCGACACTCACGACGCCGAAGGGCATTCGCGTCGACGCGGGCGGACCGATCAACTTGAAGCGCATCGATCGCGTCGTCGACGCGACAGAAGCGTGCATCACGAAGACGTTCGGCAACCCACCAACGCTTCCTGACGTCTTCAAGAGTGCACAAGGCGCTTCGTGCGTCGGACGCACGTTTCCGCTGCCCTTCGAGCGCTCGAAGTTCATCATCAAGATCGCACGCGACTGGATGTTGTCGCTCGACGGAACCGAGCAGCTCTTGCCACTCGATGCGGGTCATGGATGCGAAGCGAAGGGCCAGAAGCCGCCGTGCTTCTGGCGCGCGATCATCGTCGACGAACCGCTCACGCTCGTCGTGACGCCGTCGATGTATCTCTTGCCCGACGTGCTCATCCGCGTATCGACCGGGTGCTTGAATCCGTGGTTCGACCATGCAATGGCCGTGTGCGCGACGCCAACGACGGGATCGATCGACGACGGCACTGCTGACTGAGCGAGAACGACAAGGAAGCCACGAAGGTTAGCCATCGTGGCTTCCTTGTCGTTCCGCTGAGACGCTCAGCACTACTGGTGAGGAGGCGCAACGCCTCCTGTCTATTCACCAGAGGGCGTAATGGGTTGGATCAGCAAACGTCACATGCAATCAGGTGGCAGTATCGGGCCAGGCGGTCTGAAACCGCACAAGAAGGGTGCGCCACTGCGCAAAGTCATCAGCACAGTCGTCCCTTCAACATCGATTTTCTCGCCTGCACGCGTGCTTCTTGAGTGTGGTCATGAAGCCGAGAGTTGGGGCGGGATGCGTGCTCGCTGCGTCATTTGCAAGCGCACCTAATACATGCGGTATGCAACCGTTGCACTCCGCATGTCATTCAGATTTGACCCGCTAGAAAGCCACTGTTAGCTTCCGTGTGGGTGGTCCCCCGCGTCAGCGTGGGCTCCTTCTCCGCGTCGCACGGCCGCTCCGCAGCCTCGATCGTCCCCTCGATCGGGGCTGCACTTATTTTGTGCCAACTTTCTATGTCCCATCGCGAGGTTGCAGGCGTAGAATGGGTTCATTGATCCTGCCTTCACGGCGGGTGCTTGACAGCTTCTCGAAGCCTGCATTACAAGCGTATGACCATCTCGACAGGGATTGAACCTGTGGCTGACGAAGCTTCAGGTTGATCGAGACGGTGGGTCGGGGTCGTAGAGAAGGAGCAAGACATGCCGTACAGCGCGGCCGACGTGCGCGCGCGCGAGACGATCGCGCGCATTTTGATCTGTGGTTTGCCCAAAGCTGGCAAGAGTTGTAGCGCGGTGCTCACCTCGCCCAAGCCGGTGTTCGTGTTCAACACGGACGGGAAAGGTGCGCTCGATCCTGTGATGTTGCTCGGCGGCGAGTTCGCGGCCGAAGACATCACCGACTTCGGCAGTTACCAGCGCACGTTCTTGTGGCTGAAGACGAACATGTCGAAGTTCCACGACCCTGCGAAGGGCGTTCGTGGCACGGTTGTCTTCGACAACATCTCAACCTTCGCAGGGTCGCTACAGGAAGAGCTCAAGAAGGACTTCAAGGATGGGCGCCAGCTCTTTCCCGAGCTTGCGCAGCGTTTGACTCGAGTCATGCGTGATCTCCTCTCGCTGCCGCTGCACCTCGTGGTGCTTGGTCACCTCAAGCAAGGTGAAAAACTTTCCGGCGAGTCGACGAAGTTCCTCTCCGTGCCAGGTAGTGGAGGCATCGCGATCTCGGCGCTGATGCAGGATTGGATCGGACTCGAGGTCAGCCTCGATGCGAACACCAACGAAGTGAAGCGTGAGTTCTTGCTCGCGCCCGAAGGCTCGTGGCAATCAGCGGTGCGCTCGATCAAGAACATCAAGCGCATGCCTGCTGACGTCGGTCAGTTCCTCGATCTCGTCAAGCAACAGCACTCGTTGTCAGATGCGCTGCCGAACGAAGAGACGGAGGAAGCAGAGGAAGAAGTTCAGGAAGAGGAAGAAGTCCAAACGACAGTGCATCCGCCGCTCGATCAAGCCGACGTCACGGGTGGCTTCCCTGTTCAGTCATCAGCCGCTATGCCTGCGGCCAAACCACCTGTTCGCGCGGCGACGCGCGCACCGGTACGATCCAACACCCGTCCTGTGGCTGCGCAGCGTCCCACAACCAACGGATCACGTTCACGCTGAAAGGAGATCACGACGATGACCACCGGCAACGGCTACAACAGCGAGGGCTTCACGGACTACGAGGACAATCTCAACTGGGACGCCGTCGGATCGCCAGTACCCGAGGGCAACTACGACGTCGAAGTCCTCAAGTCCGATTACAAGCCGACGAGCGCCGGCAAGCACATGGCAAAGGTGCAGTTCAAGATCGAAGCTGCGGCGCAGATGGAAAACGAAGATCCCGAAGCGTTCCAGCAGCGCGAAGAGAAGAGCAAGGATCGCATCATCTTCGAGAACTTCGTCTTCACACAGGAAGCCGGCTTCCGCGTGAAGAACTTCGCCGAGATGGCGGGCGTCGATCTGCCGACATTCGTGACCAAGCAGATCGTCGAGGAGTGGGCCGCAGGCATCATGGGCCTCAAAGTCAGCGTCAACCTCAAGCACCGCGAGTGGCAGGGCAGCAAGCAAGCCAGCGTCAGCAAGTTCTTCCCGTATCAGTCGGGAGGAGCCGTACCGGAGCAGCAGCAAGCCGAAGAGCAGCAGATGGAAGCAGAGCAAGAAGCTCCGCCGCCGCCCGCTCCTAAGCCGCAGTCGACGCTGCGCCAGGCTGTTCAACCGAAGGTCAACGGCACCACCAACGGTGCAGCACACAAGCCGGCTGCCAAGCCGACGCCGCCCAAGAGCAACAAGCCGCAAGCACGGCGCTAGGTCGTGGCGGTCGCGCAGGTCGCGCGAGAGCATGTACCGGTGCCCTCGCGTCCAGCAGGCACACCCGCCGCACTTCGCTACGCGGAGCTCGGTTGGTCGATCATTCCGGTAGACGGTACGAGCAAGCAACCGCTCGTGCCGTGGAGAAACTTCATCGATCGTCGTCCTTCGATCGAAGAGATCCAAAGTTGGTCGATGCGCTTTCGTGGCGCCGGCATCGCGGTCATCACAGGCCCGGTGTCGAAGATCGTAGTGCTCGATGCAGATGGTGCCGAAGGTGTCGCCGAAGCAGAGAGACTCGGCGTCCCAAAGACCCCGACAGCGCATACGCCTCGCGGCGGTGCTCACTACTACTTTCGGCTGCCTGCTGACCTGCCGACGACGTTCAAGAACGCCGTCAAGCTCGGTGAAAGCAAGAAGCTCGACGTGCGTGGGTACGCCGGCTACGTCGTCGCGCCGTTCACCAAGCGCGCCGATGGCAAGCGTTATGAGTGGGTGCTCGACCCTGAAAAGGTTGAGCTCGCCGCACCGCCTGCATGGTTCGTGAAGATGCTACGTGCGAACGCCAAGCTGCCGGTGCCCAACGGACGAAGCCAGCCACCTCGTGGCTCCCCTGTCGTTCACGAACAAGCGCAGAGTGACGAAGCGGATCACTTCATCGCGAAGTTGCCGATGTACATCCAGACGATGATCCGTGAAGGGCATGATCTCTTGCGCCACAAGAGCAAGAGCGAGTGTGACTTCGCGGTCATCGTTACGATGCTCGCTGCGGGCGCAGATGAGACCTTCATCGAAGAGATCTACACGCACTTTCCGATCGGTGAGAAGTTTCAGGAGCCGAAGTCCGGCATCTACTATCTCCATCGTACGATCGAGCAAGCGCTCGAGCGTGTACGCGTCGTTCGCGTCAAGTACGCCGACCCCATCGCGTACGACGAAGCACGCATGATTGGTACACCACCTGGCGCGCGCGTCCATCTGGCGCTCGTCATCGAAGAGGCATCGGACGCAGGTCGCATGATTCGGTGCGGTCTTACGTTGCCCGATCCTTCGCGACCTGCCGGTCTTGCAGCGCGTTGGCTTCGTTTTTTCGAAGCCGCAGGAATGCCTGCACCGACAACATACGAAGGAACCAAGCTCGCGTGCAGACGGCTAGTCGGCAAGCGTCTTCGCGTCGAGCTCGGTGGAGATCGTCACGCGCAGAATCCGATCTCGGCGTTCTACGGAGCGTGAGCGCCTCAAAGGAGAAGAGCATGAGCGACAAGGAGAAGGAAGCGCAGGTGTGGCTTGCGTTCGCGAGCGCCGCCATCGCGGGTTACACACCCGACGACGAGCTCGAGACGTTCGATGATCTCGTCGAGGACATCGTCGATGTCTCGACTACGGTGGCCGACAACATGCTGAGCGAGTTCAACGCTCGCTACGGCGCGCGTGATCGTGCTCCTCGTTCTCCATCCAAGGAGCGCGGTCGTGGACGTGGACGACGCAAGTCCAAAGAAGAGCCCGAGGAATAGGCTGTCGTGAAGCACATCACGCTCGCTCCCGATCTGCATTTTCCGCTCGATGCGGTGACGCAGACGTTCGCCGTGCTCGGCAAGCGTGGGAGCGGAAAAACGAACACATCGGGCGTGATGACCGAGCAGATGATCAAAGCGGGTCTGCCCGTCGTGGCGATCGATCCAATCGGCGTGTGGTGGGGTCTTCGTCACGACGCCGATGGCAAGAGTCCGGGCCTGCCTGTCGTCATTCTTGGTGGCGAGCACGCCGACGTACCGATCGACGAGTCGAGCGGCGTTGTGATCGCGGACTTCGTCATCGAGCACCGCACGCCTGTCGTCATCGATCTCGGGCTCTTCAGCAAGGGCGCGCAGCGACGGTTCATGGTGGACTTCGCTGAACGTCTCTACGTGAAGAACCGCGATGCGCTTCACGTCGTGCTCGACGAGTGCGACACGTTCGTGCCGCAGCGGATCGATCACGGTGGTGAACGCCTCGTCGGTGCCATCAACGACATCGTACGCAAGGGTCGCGCGCGCGGCTTGGGTGTCACGCTCATCAGCCAACGTCCAGCGCTCGTCAACAAAGACGTGCTTACGCAGATCGAGTGCTTGATCGCGCATCGCATGACCGGTCCGCACGACCGTGACGCTATCGAGCGCTGGGTCGAGTACAACGCCGACAAGGATCAGGCGAAAACAGTTCTTGCATCGCTTCAGTCACTCGGCGACGGCGATGCGTGGGTGTGGAGTCCGGGATGGCTCGGACTCTTCAAGAAGACGCACATCAACCTGCGTACGACGTTCGACTCGAGCGCGACACCAAAAGCTGGTGCACGCGTTCGCGCACCGAAGAACGCTGCGGCTGTTGATCTGGAGTCGCTCAAGACCAAGCTCGCAACAACCATCGAGCGCGCGAAGGAAGACGATCCGAAAGAGCTGCGGCGACAAATCACAGCACTCAAGAAGCAGGTCGCAGAGCGTCCGGTCGAGACGAGCACGCTGGAAGTGCCTGTCCTGCCGGCAGCCGTTCGTGAAGCTGTCGAAGCACTCGAGCAATCGGCAGCCAAGGTACGTGATCGCGCGAACGATGTTGCGACTGCATCGCGCAACCTAGAAGCAACACTCGACGAACATGTCGATGCGATCGGACGGGTCACGTCCTCGATGACGATCGCAGATCAAGAAGTCGCGAAGATCAGCCGCACGATCGCAAAATCCGTTCGCATGTCGACGGCTGCGATGGTGGAGGTAGAGCCATCACCACCTCGTCGACGGCGCACGATCGATTCTCACAACGGGTTGCACGTTGGTAGCAATCCTCAGCTCAAAGGTGGTGAGCGACGCATCCTGTCCGCGCTTGCGCAGCACGGTCCGATGGATCGCAATCGTCTCGCGTTGCTCGCGGGATACACCGTCGGCGGCGGCGGATTCTTGAACTTGCTCTCGGCTCTTCGTACGAAGGAGTACATCGAGCGTGGTTTGGGTGATGTCGAGCAGATCACAAACGATGGTGCACGTGCGGTGGGTTTCATCGACGTGCTGCCTGCGCCTGGTGACGCGCTTTTTCAGTTCTGGCTCAACCACCCGAAGCTCGGCAAAGCTCATCGCTCCATTCTTGTCGTGCTTCGCAAGTACGGTCGCATGATGACCAAGGAGCAGATCGCAGAGGCAACGACCTACGAAGTGAATGGGGGAGGTTTCTTGAACGCTTTGTCGCGTCTTCGCACGCTCGGCCTGATCGAAGGTCGTAGTGAACTTCAGCTCGTCCAAGATCTGCGCAAGTAACCGGAGACCACGCCCATGATGAACGTCGTGCCTGTCACCGACAGCAGAGTCGAAGTGGAACCGATCACACGAACGATTCGCAAGCGCGATGGGGTGACGCTCCAGGGCTTCGACACCACGAAGATCAAGCAGGCGATGTCGTGCGCGTGGCAGGAGTGCTTTGGTTCGATCGACGAGTTGGCGATTCAGAAAATCGTACATTCCGTTCTGACGACGCTGCCCGATGGGACCGTGGACGTGGAAACGGTTCAAGATGCTGTCGAAGTCGCGCTCATGCGTCATGGCTACTTCGCCGTCGCCAAGGCGTACATCCTCTACAGACAGAAGCGCACCGAAGCGCGAGCTCTTCGTGGCAAGAAGCCTGATCCGAAGGCCGTATCCGAGTACATCCACGCGAGCAAGTACGCACGCTACCGACCGGAGCTTGGTCGACGAGAGGTGTACGCCGAGACTGTGACGCGCGTCGAAGAGATGCACATCAACCGCTTCCCCAAGTTCCAGGACGAGATCCAACAGGCGTTCGATCTGGTACGTGAGCAGCGTGTGCTGCCATCCATGCGCTCGATGCAGTTCGGGGGCGCAGCGATCCTGTCGAACAACAATCGCCTTTACAACTGCTCGTTCTCGCTGATCGATCGTCTCGAAGCGTTCTCCGAAGCGATGTTCTTGCTGCTCTGTGGGTGCGGCGTCGGGTACTCGGTGCAGTTCGATCACGTCGAGTCGCTTCCACTGGTCGGCTACGTCGATCCGAAGAAGATTCGTCACTACGTCATCGCTGACAGCATCGAGGGTTGGGCTGACGCGCTCAAGGCGTTGCTCCAGAGCTACCAAGACAACGTCTACCTCGAGATCAGCTACCACCTGATCCGTCCGGCAGGCACTCCTCTCAAGACTTCAGGAGGACGTGCACCGGGACACATGCAGCTCAAGGACAGCCTCGAGCGCATCCGCAAAGTGCTCGACGCAGCACAAGGGCGCAAGCTTCGTCCGATCGAGTGCCACAGGATCATGTGCCACGCAGCCGACGCGGTCCTGTCGGGTGGCATTCGCCGCAGCGCGATGATCTGCCTCTTCTCGCTCGACGACAGCGAGATGATGAACGTCAAGACGGGCAACTGGTACGTCAATGAGCCTTGGTTGTCGAACGCGAACAACTCCGTCGTGCTCAAGCGCGACGACGTACGCAAGAAGCAGTTCCAGCGCATCTTCGCGATGACCAAGCAGTGGGGCGAGCCCGGGTTCTTCTTCACGAACAGCTACGACCATGGGACCAATCCGTGTTTCCACCCGGACACTCGGCTGTGGACCTCGGACGGCTATGTGCGCATGATCGATCTGTTCAACAGCGGCAACGCACTCACCGTGCTTGCTGATCGTCGTCCGGGTCGCGATGATGATCTCTCCGCGACGATGGGTGTCGTTGCGTTGCCAGCGACGAATGTTGTGCTCACGCAACACGACGTCGAGGTCTACGATCTCGTCACTGAGCACGGCTACACAGTGCGTGTCACGGCGAACCACGCCTTTCCGACGCCGCAGGGGCGTAAGGAGCTTCGCCAGCTAGAAGTCGGCGATACGCTCTATTTGCCTTCGGGTGAGGGGCTCTTCGGATCGAAGGGCACAGTGGAGGAAGGCTTCGTACTCGGCGCGTACGTCGGCGACGGTGCGACGGTCCACGATGATGGAGAGGCGTTCGTCGATGTATGGGAGCAGGACTTCGATTCGCTCGACTGGATTGGCGAAGCGGTCAACGGCATCGTGCAAAAAGTCGCAACGCATCGCGGCGGTCGTGTTTACGGTCCCATGGGATGGATAGACAGGGCCGTGTCCGACAACGGCGTCGAGAGCAAGCGAATCGGAGGTGTCCGTCTCTATCGCTGGTTCGAAGAGCTATCGGACGGCGACGTCCGCAGTCTCAAGGCGCGCGTGCTCGAGGCAGTGTGGCGTGGCTCGCGCGAGTTCGTGACTGGCTACCTTCGTGGTTTGTTCTTCACGGACGGATTCGTACTCTTGAGCGGTAAGGACAGTGGCGCGACACTTTCGCTGCGTCTTGCACAGGCCAACGAGGATCTGCTCAAGGATGTGCAGGTGCTTCTGAGCATGTTCGGGATCGTCAGCCGCATCTATCCACGCCATGAAGCAGGTCTACGTCCGTTGCCGGATGGTCACGGCGGTACAAAGGACTACGACTGCAAAGCGACGTTCGAGTTGGTCATCAGCCGCCCAAACGTCATCGTGTTTCGTGACAAGATTGGACTCGATGGCTGGAAGAAAGACACGCTCGACACTTACCTCCGCTTGCGCGGCGAGTCGTGTCGCAAGCCTGAGCGCTTCATCGCGCGCATCAAGGAGATCCGCGCGGCAGGGCGATCGGATGTCTACTGCCTAACGCAGCCCGAGACGAACGTCGTGACCGCAAACGGCATCGTTACGGGGCAATGTGCCGAAATCGGTTTGAATCCCAAGCTCGTGATCGACAAGAAGGTCCAACACAAGTTGGCCGATCGAGGCATCGAGGTCAAAGTCGGTCAGACATTCACGGGCTGGGCGTTCTGCAACCTGTGCGAGATCAACGCCGCGAAGCTGACGTCGCTCGATGATTTTCTACAAGCTGCACGTGCTGCAACGCTCATCGGCACGCTTCAAGCGAGCTACACCGACATGCCGTATTTGGGCTGGGTATCGGAGACAATTGCCGAGCGTGAAGCGTTGCTCGGCATCGGCATGACAGGGATGCTCGATGCGCCCGACGTCGCGTGCAACCCCGAGTACCAAGCCCGCGTGGCGAAGCAGATCAAGATCTGGAACGCCGAGTTTGCTGGTTGGCTCGGAATCCAACCTGCATCGCGCACGACGTGTGTGAAGCCGAGCGGCACGACGAGTTTGGAGCTAGGTTGCGTGGCCTCGGGGCATCACGCACATCACGCTCGTCGTTACATCCGTCGCGTCACTGCCGACGAGCTCGAGTTCGTTTTCCAAGCATTCAAGACTGCCAACCCGCACATGTGCGTGCGCAAGCCGGATGGCAAGTGGGTGATCGAGTTCCCGGTCGAGGCGCCGCCAGGAGCGCTGATCAAGAAAGACCTGACCGCCATCGAGTTTCTCGACATGGTCAAGTCGACGCAGCAAAACTGGGTTGTGCCTGGCACTGCGAGCGAGAACTACTCGCCAGGGCTGACGCACAACGTGTCCAACACCGTAACGGTGCACCCTGACGACTGGGACAAGGTAGCGGCCTATCTGTGGGAGAACCGCGAATACTTCACGGGCGTGTCGATGCTTCCAGCCAGCGGAGACAAAGACTTCGCATTCGCACCCAACGAAGAGATCCAGACCGAGGCCGATGAAGTTCGTTGGAACACCATCTTGGCCCACTACAAACAGGTCGACTACGCAGCCCTTCAAGAAGGGTCTGATGGAACTGATCTGATCGGGGAGCTCGCATGCGCGGGCGGTGCCTGTTCGATCATCTAGGAGTGCAACATGTTCGCTGATGACGATCTTTCTTTTCTGAAGCCACCTCGTCCACGTCCGCGTCCGCGTCCAGGTCTCGGACGCGACATTCTCAAGATCGTGGCGGTTGCAGGTCTGAGCGTGATCGCGAAGGACTTGGCCAAGTGGCTCGTCGAAGAAATCCGCGAAGCTGCCGGTCGCCCAGCGAAGAAAGAAAAAACGAAGAAGCCGTCGGATGAATCGCCGACAGAGGACGAGTGACGTGCGCACGCAGATCGAAATCGATCTCCTCGTGTTGGACGGCAAAGAGACGTCCAACATGAATGGTCGCCCGCCGCATCTCGTGCTGCGCGACGGTCCTGCTACGCGCATTTCTCGCGCAGGCGGAGGTGGTCGTGCAGCCGTCGTCCTCGAGCAGGGCGACCACTCGATGGTGGTCCCGTTCGACGAGCTCGAAGCTGCTGTACGTGCATTAGGAGTAGTGATTCGCAAGGAGTAGTGATGAAGCAAGAACATGTGCGCGTGAGCGAGCTCAGCTCGTTCGTGAAGCGCGTGAACGAGCTACGCACGGAGGGCCTCTCGACGCGCGACATCGCTCGTCGACTCAACGTGCCGGTCAGCACCATGAACGAGCGATTGCGCAAGCTCCGCCAGAACGAGGCAGCATGAACATCAACTCGCATTTCCATCGGTACGTGCAGTCGAGAGGTGATGCTCAACTCGCGCGCGTCGCGATGCTCTCGTCGCAACACGATCGTGCTGCGTCACTTACGAAAGCTTGGCGTGATCGTCATCGCGTTCGCGACCTGAACGACGTGCTTGAAGTGCACGGTCTTCCGATTCGTATACGCCTTCCAAGGAATGCGTGATGAGCAACCAGTCGACCAAACGCTATCGCGTTGTGCAGCACGGCAAGGCGTTCTCCATACACGACACCAAGCGCGACAACGCGGTAGTTGGTCGCTCACCGACGCGTGAAGGTGCCAACCGCATCCGTCGATCAAAGGAGAAGCACCAACCATGAGCTCTGTCCTCAAGCAGTGGGTCATGGACGCGGGATGGAAAATGCAATCCATCCTCTTGTCGGGTCTGCGCGCGCCTGACTTCCCGACGGTCGCGACGAAGAAGATCTGCCGCTGGATGCGCGCCGAGTGTCAGAACAACGCCGATCCGTCGAAGGGCTACATGGAGCCGCAAGTCTTCTCGACAGAGCTCGTCGAGGATTGCATGAACGAGCTCGAGTACCTGCCGTGTCACTACGTGCACCACTTCGCCGACGCACTCGCAGTCGTCGCGTACTACCACTTCAACAAGGAAGCGCGTGCGAACGCGCTTCACGTTCACGGCCTCATCGCAACAGAGATCTTCCACTTCAAGCCAGAGACGCAGGAAGAGTTCATCGAGCGTCACAAGGACAAGACGGTGCACTCGTGATCACCAAAGAGAAGATCCGTCTCTGTCGCCATCGCGATGACGAATACTGGGACGAGATCTCCGTCCATGCGCCACTACATGAAGGTCGCGCGGCGGGTCTCGGCATTGCTGTCATCCCTCGCTACAAGTCGAGCGGGTTGTCTGGTGACGAATGGCGCATCTCTACGCGCTTCACGCTCAGTAACCGTCAAGGCACGCTCTTCGAGCGCACCTTCCATACGATGAAGCAGTCGATGGATTTCGGCTCGCACTTCGTGTGGAAGGAAGGCAAAGAGCTGCTCAATGCTCCCAACGCCTCCCTCGTGGTCAGCCGCAAGGGCCACACGCTCTGGTCGCAACAGTTCCCGACGTTCGCGGACGCTGCGATTGGGATGGCGTGGCATCTCTGCATCGCGAGCGAGCAAGAAGACGGTTGGCGCCAACTGACGGACGACGAGGAGCGTGCACACTGTCAGCAGCCAGGCTGTGAAATGCCACCCGAGTGTCTCTACAGTCTGAAACGGATTCAGAAGGGCAACAGCCACTCGACGTTGCTCGCACCCGAGTACGACTTCGAAGCATGTCATCGATGGTTCTGCGCTCGACATGCCGAGCGTGGCGACTGTGGACTCGAGGACTGCGACAAGAACTACGACGTGATCATCGCCATCGACCCGCGACGTGATCCGCACGACGTGAGTCCATCGATCTTCGGCGGCGCGATCACCCTCGGCAAGGAGTAGCCATGTACGACGCAAAGATCATCCTCGACTCGATCGGTCCAAACGGTGCGCGCCTGACGACCTTCGAGCTCACGTACCCGCACCGTGTTTTCAGCCGCAATTCAGCGAGCAGCCGTGCCATCCCAACCGAAAAGCTTCTCGCGCGCATCGAGAGCGATCCGGCACTCCCTGTCTGGTGGGGCAAGAACGAGAGCGGGATGCAAGCGCGTGCGCAGCTCGAGGGTGCAGATCGAGATCAAGCACAACGCGATTGGCTCGACGCACGCAATTCTGCGGTAACGTACGCACGCAATCTCGTGTGCGACGGTCTGCACAAACAGATCGCCAATCGCATCGTCGAGCCGTGGATGTTCATCACGGTGATCGTGACGGCGACCGAGTGGAGCAACTTTTTCGGCCTCCGCGATCACGCCGATGCGCAACCGGAGCTCGCTCACGTCGCTGCCAAAGCGCACCAGCTCTTCAAGGGAAGCACTCCACGGCAGCTTCACTCAGGGCAATGGCACTTGCCCCTTGTCACGGGCAACGACGAAGAAGAGCTGCGCACGACTGGCTTGGCCACCGTCGACGACATCAAGCTCTGTCTCATCTCCATCGGTCGCTGCGCGCGCGTGAGCTACCTCACGCATGATGGCAAGCGCGATCCGCAAGCCGACATCGATCTCGCCACGCAACGTCTTCGCCCGAGCGGGCACATGTCGCCGTTCGAGCACGTCGCGCAGGCCGTGACCTCCGAAGAGTGGGAGCGCTACGGCACGCTCCTCATGCGCGAGTGGATCGAGAAGCGCATCCCACCTGGCAACTTGTGGGGCTGGAAGCAGTTCAGGAAGACACTCCAGAACGAGCACGACTTCAGCCAACTCGAGAAGACGACATGAGCCTCCGCCATCGTGTCATGCAGCACGCGACGACCAACCCGGACGCTCCCGACGTTCCGTTCGAACCGTTCGGAGCCGCACGTCGCGAAGGTCGCGAGATCGAGAAGCCTGCCGTCTTCCTCAAGAAGAAGGCTCCACAGCTCTACAAGTGGCTCATCGAGCTCTTTCGTTGGGATGGAGGCATCGATGCGCACATCACTGTGCGCAATCGCACCGAGAAGGGTGAAGCAACCCACTTCTCGATTTCGATGTGGGGACACGCACACGAGTACATCCTCAGCGTGACCCTTCCATCGGGGAAGATGGTCCCGAAGATGGTGCGCGTCAGCCGCAAGTACCAATCACTGGGACCATCCAAGACAAAGAAGACTCGCGACACCGGCTACATGGGCCTCGGCTCCGTCGCCCGCGCACCGTACGCCGGCGAACAACATCGTCGCGCTAGCGACAAATACGACGGTGATTTCAGCGAGAAGACCTGGCGTGCCATCGTGAACGACATTCTTCAAGACACGCTCGTCGAGCTTCACGAGTGGGCACGCAATCGCCGTGGCGACGGACCTCGTCCCATGCGTCATCGTCGCAAGCGCCGTCGCATGACGAAAGGTGTCATCAAGAAGGCACGAACGAGCAAGCACAAGGTGATACGAGCAACATAAAACATCGTGGCTTCCTTGTCGGACTCGTTGCTTTAGACAACAACCATCGAAAGCTGATCATGAACCGTATGCAACTCGAGCGAAAGAAGCAGGCGGATGAGTACATGCCCGGCGTGCGCTCCGTGTTGGGCGTCTTCTTTTTTCGCGAAGCCACTGTTGTTGAAGATCGAGAAGAGAACACCGATCTTCGCATCATCCAGGCACGCGATCTGCGCATCGCTGTACGCGTTCGTACACCTGATACGTTGCGTCGTGCACAGATCGAGGCTCCTTCATGGCTTCAGGAAATCACATTCCGTTCCGGCGGAGAGATCCAGAAGATGTTTCGCAAGGATCTTGGCACTCATTTCTTCTACGGTTTCGGTAATGAAGATGGACGCAGTCTTCATTCTTGGATTCTTGTCGATCTGGATCTACTCCGTAGGTGCGCCGCCATCGATCAGATCATGGGTCGAAAATACAACGTGACCCATGTCGACATGGACGACGGCACCGCGTTCGAGGCGCTCGACATGCTGTCCGTCGATCCGTCGTGCATCGTTGCGGCTTCGGAAAATCATCCTTGCCGCGCGATGTCGCTGCAATCTAACGGTGTACCGTCCAGCACTCTCCGAGAAGCTGTGTCATCCAAGAGTTCGACAAAAACCAAGGGCGAATCGATCAAGAGCGAAAGCGTACCTGTTACGTCGACACCGCCACACTCCGGGTATGGTTTTGACGGGTTCACAGATTATGAAGATCTGTGTTGGGATACGAATGACGGGGAGCCTGTTCCGCAAGGCGAATACGTCTTCATGGTTGAACACGTCAACTGCAAGGACACACTCGACTACACAATCAAGCTCTGCATCCAGAGTGCAAGCAATTCAACACACGATTCATTTGTTGGAAGATCGGTGTTTGAAACACTCAACTTCAGCAACCCCAAGCGAATGGCCTTCGTTCGAAGGTTTGCAGAAGCAGCCGAGATCGCCGTTCCGAAAAGCACTGCTGACCTACCCGAATGGACTGCGTCTCTCCAGGGAGTTGTAGTAGCAGGCCGCGTAGTACACAAAGCCAAAGCCTACGGTGATGGCTTCTTCGTGAACGTCATCTTCAAGAAGCCTTCGACCACAACACCTTCTACGAGCTCCAGGGCATCATGAACGATCTCACCCTCCGCGAGCTTCAGACGCAGCTCCCGTGGACCATCCATTACCACCACGACTTCCGCGCGAGCCCGATGTCCCACAAAGACTTCGGTCATGCACTCCTCCACGTGATGAAAGCTGCCGGCAAGATCGCCGCGATCGTCAACGACGCCGAGCATGGCGGCTCCGAGTTCAAGCCCGAAGACGTCGATCCGTACCTCGCGGACTTCGTGGTCTGTGCACTCAGGATGGCTAATACGTGCCCCGGCAGAACCATCGATCTTCAGCGCGCCGTCGAAGATCGCATCGAGACCAAGAACGGCGTGAAGTTGAACCGCAACCCTTGAAGGAGAAGGATCATGGCCACAGCAACCTCAACGACACGCAAGCCACGAAACGGTGCACCTCCGCCTCAACTCGAACCGCCGGTGGAAGAAGAGCCGGAGATCGAAGAGGAGATCACGCCCGAAGAGCAAGCAGCCGCCGCTGCGGAGCCGTCGCGCACGCTTCAGCTCCAGAAGGTGCAGTCGCGCATCGTCGGCCTTCTCGAGCGCACGCTCGGTGACGACGAAGAGGGCAAGCGTCGCGTCATCCGCTCCACCGAAGCACTCCTCGGCATCGAGATCTGAGGACCAACCGAAATTCTGGCGGAGCCTCGTTTCATGTCGAGGCAAGGGTATTGCGAAAGGGTTGCAATTTGACTCGCCTGCCTCTCGGTCCGATGTGGGGTGCTCTGTGCTCACATCGGACCGCCGCCGAGGGTTCTTCATTTCTCGTCGGCACACTCAGCATCGAGATCTGAGAACCGACAAGGGAGCCACGAAGATGGCTTGGGCGTGGGAACCGGGTCGGCAAGGTACGGGCTATCGCAAGCTTCTCCTTGCACACGGTTTGAGCTGGGATGCGTACGTCATCGATTACCCGCCCGGTTCTCACATCCCAATCCACCGCGATCAAGTGGTCGGTAAGAAGCACTACCGCTTGAACATTGTGCTCTTGGGCGACCCGCAAGCGTTCTTCGTTGCTTTTGGGCACACCCTCTTTCAACGCGGTCGAGTCATCCTCTTTCGGCCCGATGAAATTCTACATGGCGTCGAGCCGATCGAACGGCGACGCGTTGTTTTCTCTGTGGGATGGGCCAAGTCGTAATTTCCGCCCGACACTCCTTGACGCTGCACTACGTTCTGCATTACATAATCACGTTCCTCGAAACCGAAGAAGAGGAAGGGAAATGGACAAGAAACCAGCGCCGTCCAAGACGGCTGCGCTCGCAAAGCCTCCAGTAACCGCACTCGCGAAGCCCAAGCCGCTCCCGCCGCCTCCGAATGGAGGAGAGTGGTCGAGCTACCAGAAGGACGTCTTCAACGACGTCGCGACGGGTGAAGGTCACACCATCGTCGAGGCGTACGCTGGCAGCGCCAAGACAACCACGATCGTCGGCGCGCTCGGCATGGTAGGTGGGCGTGAGAAGGTGTTCTTCTCGGCGTTCAACAAGCGCGTCGTCGACGAGCTCAAGGACAAAGTGCCTTGGACCGTGGACGTGAGCACACTCCACAGCTACGGATTTCGCTCCATCAAGGAGAAGTACGGCAAGGACACCCGTCCGAACACCAAGCGTGTTCGCGGGATGCTCGACGAGATGTGTGATCCCAAGGTCACGTACGAGACACGCGGTCAGATTGGGAAACTCGTCTCTCTTGCCAAAAACTCCCTCGTTCATGATGCAGATGGACTCGATGCCCTCATCGATAGCTTCTCGCTCTCCGTCGGCTGCGACAACATCCACGATTGCTCTCTAAAGCACTGCTCGAAGCGCGATCAGTTCGTCCAGCTTGCACTCGACGTCCTACAGCGTTGCAAGACGGATACGCATACCGGAGAGATCGACTTCGACGACATGATCTGGCTCCCCATCGTCAAGGAGTTCGTGCTGCCGAAGTTTGATCGTGTGTTCGTAGACGAGTGCCAGGACTTGAACCCGGCGCAGGTCGCCCTAGTGATGCGTGCGGTTGCACCACGTGGGCGTTTCACCGCCGTCGGTGACGAGAACCAGGCGATCTACTTGTTTCGTGGAGCCGACAGCAACTCGATCCGCAATTTGAAGGCACACTTCAACGCGAAGACGCTGCCGTTGCCTATCTGCTACCGCTGTCCGGTTTCCGTTGTGGAGCTCGCACAAGAAGTCGTGCCGGGTATCCAGCCGGCACCCGGAGCGCCGCAGGGTGTGGTCGGCGACATCTCGAGCAACGTGATGTACGAGGAAGCGGAGCCTGGTGACTTCGTCTTGTCACGAGCGAACGCGCCCCTGCTCAAGCACGCGATGAAGTTCATCGCTGGCAACAAACGCGCGATCGTCTACGGCCGCGACATCGGCAACATGCTCATGGCGTTCGTTCGTCGCAGCAAGCAGACGACCGTCAAGGATCTCCTCAAGCACACGGGTGATTGGATCAAGGTCGAACGCGAGCGCCTTCTTGGGCGTGATCCTCCTCGAAAGCAGGAGTTCCAAACCGCGATCGACACCGCGATGTGCATCGAAGTCGTCGCAGAAGAGTGCGAGTCGGTGCAAGAGGTGCTCGAGAAGATCGATCGCATCTTCACCGACGCTGACGACAAGAACAGCATCGTGCTGTCGACGGTGCACAAAGCGAAAGGTATGGAGGCCCGCCGCGTCTTCGTGCTCGTCGATACATTCCGTCATCGTCGCGAATACTGGGAACGGTTCGCGCGCACCGAGGGATGGCTCGAAGCACGTATGGAGGAGAACTCTACGCGAGAGGAGCTCAACATCTGGTACGTCGCCATCACGCGCGCCAAAGCAGAGCTGATGCTCACGCGCTCCCCGAACCCGTCGATCACCTCTTTCGAGGATTTCTAAGATGGCTACGCGCAAGAAGAAGTCGGAAGCATTGGCAGTTGTGCCCTCCGAAGCGTTGGCGGTGGTACCGAAACGGCATGATTCCATGAAAGTTGGTTTCAAGACCAACTACGGCGGCACCACCGAAATGGGAACGCTGGCTGCCGAGTTGGAGTCGCCATCTTCGAAGCCCGCGTCGATCGTACCGGTACGCACCTTCACGTCGAAGGATCTTTCGGAAGAGCAACGCGATGCGTTCATGCGCACCCTCGAGTGGGTCGAGGCTAACCGCCACGGCGCTCCGACCATGACGTTTGGTGGCTACGCAGGTACCGGTAAGACCACGGTGCTTGGCGTTCTCGCTAGGGAGATCGGCATCGTCCCGCTTGCGTTCGTCGCTTTCACGGGCAAAGCATCGAGTGTGCTTCGTCGCAAGCTCCGCGAAGCGGGCATTGCAACCACCGACCAAGCACTCAAGCACAACGAACGCGATGAGTTCTCGGTGCGAGGTGGTAAACCGTTCTGCGGAACGATTCACAGCCTCATTTACGCACCAGTGGAGCTTTGTCGCTGCTCCGTTTGTGGGATGGAAGGCATCGATACCAGCGGCACCTGTCCACAATTCGATGCGAACAGTGAACCCTGCAAGGGTGTGTTCGAGCCTACAGGTCGTGTCGTAGGGTGGGCCAAACGCGATAAGCTCGATCGCGAGTATCAACTCATCGTCATCGACGAAGCCTCCATGGTGTCCGATGACATGCTCGAGGACTTGCGTACTTATGCTGTTCCGATTCTCGCCGTCGGAGACCACGGGCAGCTCCCGCCAGTCAACGGCATTGGGACGCTCATGCGCGAGCCTGACGTTCGTCTCGAGCACATTCATCGGCAGGCAGAAGGCAACCCGATCATCAAGCTCTCGAAAATCGTGCGCGAGACTGGACGTCTCGACACGAAGCTCGCGGACGGTGAACACATCATTTTCGACCGCCTTTCGAAGCTGCCGGAGTACATCGAGCAGCGCTACAAGAACATCGACACGTCCAAGCTCTTCGACCTCGGGATGATCTGTTGGACGAATGATCGTCGCGTGAATCTGAATCTCGCGGCGCGCAAGGCACGTGGCTTCGAAGGTGCCCCTCGCAAAGATGATCAGGTCATCTGCCTGCGCAATCAGCGCAACGCGCGCGTGTTCAACGGTATGCGTGCGCTCGTCACGAGCGACGTCTTCAAGAAGGTCCCACCGAAAGACGCGACCCAAGAAGAACTCGACGAAGGAGACTGGGCGCCGCCTTGGCAACTCTTCGCGGAGCTCGACTTCGTAGAGGACGGTGTGAAGGGTGCGTTCAGTATGTGCGCCAACCAGTTCAACCGGAAGTACACCTTCAAGGACTACGACGAGCTGCTTGAGTGTCGCATCCGTGTGGCCAACTGGGACGAAGCCGGTGGACTTTTCGATTTCGGCTACGCACTCACGTGCCACAAATCACAAGGCAGTCAGTTCAACGACCTCCTCCTCATCGTCGATGGCCCTGGACGTATGGGTTTCGACGAGTACAAGCGTTGGCTCTACACAGCCGTTACGCGTGCAGTGAACCGCATCACCATCCTCATGTGAAGGGCAGATCAATGGCAACCATCGACAGCATCCGCGAACGACTCACGAAGGCGACCGACAGCAAGAAGGAGCTCGCTACCACTCGGCGCGAGATCAACACGCAGCTCAACGCAGCGTTCAAGGAGCAGCGCATCGCCGACAAGACGGTGGACCGTCTCGAGAACCAGATCACTCGCTTCGACGACAAGATCAGCGACGTCAACGCGAAGATCGACAATCTCAAGGCCGATCTCGAGGAGGCAAAGGCGAAGAAGGCTGCGCCCAAGCCGGCGGCCAACAAGAAGACCAAGGCGGCCGTGAAGAACCGTTCGAAGGCATCGACGGTCGATCTCGACGACGAAGAGGAAGCGGAGCCGGTAGAAGACGAGTCTGCCGACATGGACGACAGGGAGTAGTACCTCTCATGGCTTCCTTGTCGTTCCGCCGATCGTGGTTAGGTAACTACGATCGGCGGAACGGAGGAGCCATGGGATTCCAGCACTTGGATAAGCAAACGCTACGGGAGACGTCACGCAAGGGCGGTCGCGCGGTTGCGGCCAGAGGCACGGGTCATCGGTGGAATGCTGATCAGGCTCGTGCTGCCGGGATAAAAAGCGGGAAGGCCATGCGCGCCAAACGGCGCGCACAAGCGAATCGAGAGAACGCGTCATGACAACGAAGATGATCGATCAGGTGGCTGGGTATGCATCGTACGCGCTCGTGGCAGACAGCGGCGAGCGTCGCGAAAAGAGCGAAGGCGGGATCATCATCCCGGACTCGGCGAAGAAGACCGAGTGGTTCAAGATCGTGGCCGTCGGCTCGGAATGCAACAAAGGCTACGTCGCAGCCGATGGCAGCAAGAAGATGCTGAAGAAAGGCGACCGCATTCAGTTCTTCCAAGGTGTCAACGTCGACATCGACGGCGTGCGCTACCAAGCAGTGCCCGAGAACAACATCATGATCGTCCTGCCGGGGGAGGCTCTGTAGTCATGAGCAAGCTCAACGAGACGTTGCACACGCTCGCCATCAACTTCGCCGACGCCGTCTTGGAAGCGCTTCGATCTTCTTCACTCGAAGAGATCATGGGCGGACATCCGATCAACAAGCCCAAGTTGGCATCCGCAAAAGCTGCACCCACTAAGGCTGCGCCTACCAAGACGCGTCAGAAGGGTCGCACTCGACTGCCGCGTCGCTCGCTCGAACAGATCGCGGGAGCGGTAGATCAGATCGTGACGCTGCTGCACAAGCACCCCGAAGGGCTACGTGCGGAGAACATCCGTCAGGAGCTCAACCTCGATGCACGCGAAGTTCCACGCGTGCTTCACATGGGCATCGACACCAAGAAGCTCGTCATCCTGTCGGGGCAGCGTCGCTCGACAACGTACGGGTTGCCTGGAAGTCGCAAGGTCGCCAAGAAGGTCGAGAAGGTGGTCAAGAAGGCCGCGAAGGTCGTGAAGATCACGAAGAAAGCGCCGTCCAAAGCCAAGACCAAGAGCCACAAGAAGAAGGCGGCGTAGTCATGCACTGGCAACCGAGTGACGATCTCGATCGCGTCACGCTCGCCACTGCCGAAGAAGAGCGCCGCCGTGCCAAGAGTTGGATGGACACGGCGGCGCAGCACGCTCGCAACGAAACGTACTGGCGCGTGCGCGCTCTCAAGGCTGAGGGTGCCACGCTGAGTCCAGACGACGCATCGCTGCTCGAGGTGATGGACAAGACGGCGCGCGAAGGTGATCAAGTCGTCGATGAGCGTGTGCGTGAAGTGCTCGATGCATCAGCGCTCGCGCGCGGCAAGATCGTATTCGAAGCGTACGGACAGGAGCTCCCTACACACTTGCCGGAAGGTCACAAGGACGATTGGGAGCTCTTGCCCAAGAATCAGAAGAAGAGTTGGGCGCGGATCGCTGAAGCGATCGTGAGCTCTCTCGCACCGGACTGGTGACGGCGTGAAGATCTACGGACGACTTCTCGACCAACCTGAATCGGAGCAGTCCCTCGAAATCGAGGAAGACGACTTCGAAACAGCGCCCGATGACTTCGTCCAACAGTTCTGCAATTGCAGCAGTTGTGGTCTCGTCTACGTCGAGATCTCGAAAGATCGCAAGACTTGGGAGTTGTGGCGATCAGAGATCCTGTCGCCTTCTCCGCTCGTCATGTTGCTCACGTCGCGAACGACCGTCGAAGAAGCTCACGCTGAGATCACCAAGTACACCAAAGGTGTTTCATGAGAACCACTCTACGCTTCATGAAGCTGCTCAACGAGCGCATCCCTCCGATCGCGCCTACGCGTCATGGCATCACACTGGATGCAGACGGTCGCTTGATAATCTCGCTGAGCGCCTTCTTTACGTTCTACGTCGACGAAGAGGACATGGACAAGTCGCCCGAACAGCTCGTCGAAGAGTTCGTCAAGATCTGGAACAAGATGCCGGCGAGCAAGCTCACGAGCTTTCCCGATCCGCCAAAGGCATAGTCGTGAACGATCTTCGCGTTACCAACTGCGATGAGTGTGACAAGGAGGGGCCGTGCCAGGTGCGTGAGGGCACGGCTGGCAAAGGTGACCCGCAGAAGACGCTCTGGTTTCTGTCACCGCCTGGTTGGTGGGCGGCTTACTACGTCGTGCCGAACGGTCCGCAGAAGGGTGCCCTCATGGTCCTCTCGCGCTGTCCTGAATGCGTCGACAAAGCAGCGCTGCCGCAAAAGTCATGACCAAAGCCAAGGAGAGATCTGTGATCAAGCCCCTCAGCCTCAGCGCAGCAATTTTGGCTCTCGCTATTGCAGGTGATGGACGCGCCGAGCCGCAATCAGTCAAGCACGGGCACTTCATCCAACTCTGTGGTGACCCCACGGACTACTCCTGGATGCGGCTCGATGGCACCTACGACCCGAACTGGCGCTGGACCGACCACATTTGGGTTTGTGGCGATACGCTCGTGCCCGGCGCGCGCGGTCCATTCCAAGCATGGGTCGATGACTCCGTGAAGTTTGACGGAACGAGATGAAGCACGTCCTCATCATCGATACCGAGACCACTGGGCTCTCACCCAAGCAGGGTTCGCAGCTCGTTGAGGTCGCTTGCATGCTCTACGACCTCGAGTTCGCGTCGCCGGTGATGTCCTTTGCGAGCCTCACGCGCGTGCAAAGCAACGGCGCCGAGCACGTGAACCGCGTCAAGCCAGAGCTTCTCGTTGACGCACCACCGATCCAAGAGGTCTGGCCAATCGTTCGTGGGCTTGCCAAGAAGGCCGATGTCTTCTGTGCGCATCGCGCCGAGTTCGACATGCAATTCATGCCCGAGGACATCCGCACAGCAGCGCCGTGGGTCTGCACGAAGGTCGACATCGATTGGCCCGAGGAAAAAATCGGCGAGGATCTCGTGCATCTCGCGCTCGCATATGGCGTCGGCGTCGTGACAGCACACCGTGCGATGGCCGACGTCGACATGCTGAGTCGCATCTTCACACGCGTTGCGGAGATGGGTTTCTCGCTCGAAGAGCTCTTCGCTCGTGCGATGCGTCCGAAGAAACGCTTCGTCGCGATCGTCGCGATGCACCAGAAGGACTTGGCGAAGCGACGAGGCTTCTTGTGGGACGAAATGAAGCGGGAGTGGTACCGCTTCATGCCAGAAGAAGATGTGGGCAAGCTGCCGTTCAAGGTGCGCACAGCGTAAGGAGAGTCATGAGGGTTGCATTCACAGGCGCATCAGGAACCGGCAAGACAACGCTCGCCGAGTACGCTGCGAAGAAGCATGGCCTCGAGTTCAATCCCGTCGGCTCGCGATCTGTCGCGAAGGAGATGGGCTTCGACTCGCCGTACGACGTCGACAAGGTTGGCAAGCGTGCGGAGTTCCAACGCCGGCTCATCGCGTCCAAGCGCGAGTGGGAGGCATCACACGAATCGTTCGTGACCGATCGCACGACGTTCGACAACCTAGCATACCTCGCGCTTCATGACGTCCAAGCGATCGATGCCGATCTCGTAGCTGCTGCGATTGATGGCCTTCGTCGCTACACACACATCATCTACTGCCCGTTGAACGCGTTCTTCGCGGTGGGTGACGATCCGATGCGCGTGAAGGCGCAGGACTACCACACGATCTTCGACATCTTGCTCGAAGGACTCTTCATCCGACACGCGTGGGGTGCGCGCGTCTCGCCGTTGGTGCTCGAAACCGGTTCGATTGCGGATCGCAAGTTTGGTATCGATGCGTACCTGGCGTTGAAAGACACGCTCGTCGGTGCTCAGGCGTAGCGACCCATGGTGAACTTTTTCAGGTTCCTCGGCGAGATTTTTGCGAGCGCTCTGGACGACGGAGAGTCGACCGCGAAGCGCACGCTCTGCTGCGACGCGCTCATGTGGGATCTATGGATGCACACCAAGACGTGTCCCAACTTCAACGCGAGGCTCGACAAGATCAAAGCGTGGCGTGCAGCCAATCCGAACGTACCACTCGAGAAGATGCCTCATTCAGTCAACGTCTCGCCACGCGGTGACAAGGACATGTGTCCACGGTGTGGCTTCCCAGCGGTAGTTCGAGGTGAAGTAACCGCACACTTCGGGGTCTACATCGTCGGTGAGAAGTGCGCCTACTGCGCGTACGTAGAGAAACGATTCGACCGTGAGTGACGACTCCGAAAGAACGATCATGATCCTTCCGAACGAAGCTGTAGCGGTGCCGGCGTACGAGCGTCCTGGTTTGTGGCGGCGTCTTCTTGCGGCGTTCCGTGACGAACAGTTGGAGCCACGGCGAACGACAATCTTCGTGGCTCCCTTGTCGGTCCCTTCAGAGCACCGTGCTCACGTCGTCATCACGATCGATGTCAGGACGCTCGAGATCTTGCATGTGAACATCTACTCGTGCACGGCGACGCAGCTCACGGTGGGCTCAACGAAGCAGTGCCACCTCGACGGGCCGAGTGCGGGTGGTGCGAGTTACGAAGAAGCTGAGCGCAATCTCGTCAGCATGCTCAAAACGATCTCCTTCTTTGGATGGATGCTCGACAGGCTGCCCGAGCGCTATCGCGAGTTGTCATGAAGTACGTCGACATCCCCGAACCCATGCGCAACGCTCTCGGCACGCACGAGATGCTCCGTCGTCTAGGGTTTGCGTCCGACGACATCTACTGGGATATGCGCGTTGACGGAATGATGCAGATCGTGCTCAAGACGCAAGGCAAACAGTTTGTCATCGACGTCGGTGTCTTGCCGGACATGACGTACGAGCAGTGGCAAGAGCGTTGGAAGGTTGTGATGGCGGCGTTGCTCGCCAAGCAAATCTCCGCAGCCGACTACGCACGACTTCTATCCGAGTGCGAGTCGTATCGTTTCACATCGGAGCTGGCACAGGCCATCGCTCGCAAAGGCATTCGCATTCCGGCTGCACAGCGGAGGAAGAACTGAAGGAGGAGGCGATGGAAACAAGGTTCACATTGGGTCGTTTGCAGCGCGAGCACGAGCCGTGGCGTCTTCACAACTTCGGTGACATCCCGGCGTGGCATCCTCTTCTCGGCATGATCGAAGAGCTCGGTGAGCTCGAGGACGCCAAGACTACCGAAGACATCAAGGACGGCCTCGCCGATACGATCGTCTTCATGGCTCATTTCTGCAACGCCATGAACTTTGATCTCGACGTCATCGCGACCCACGCAGCGGCGCTTGGTTATCGCCCCGTCGAGCGTAAGGAGATCGGCAAGCTCGCTCATCACTACTTGAAGCGCGAGCAGGGTATTCGTGGCACTGACGCCGAACACCGCGCGAACATGCATGCTGCGCTTGTCGGGATCTATGCCATCCTCCTCGACACTGCGACCGCGTACGATCTCACGCTGCTCGATGCGGTCGAAGAAACGTGGGCGCACGTCAAGCAACGTGACTGGAAGAAGAATGCTACAACGGGAACCTGAACTGCTATACTGCCGTCATGCAGAACGCTTTCGCCATCGGTTCCAAGCTGTGGCCTGGTCTCTCCAAGCTGATCGAAGAAGCTGGTGAAGTGCAGCAGGTCTGCGGCAAGCTCATCGCTACGGGCGGTGACGCGAACCATTGGGACGGCAGCAACCTTCGTGCTCGTCTGGAAGAAGAGATCGCAGACTTGACCGCTGCTCTCGCGTTCGTTGGACAAGCCAACAACCTCGACATCCATCGTGTCGAGGCGCGGGTGCGTGAGAAGTTGGCTCTCTTCAACAAGTGGCACGAGGCGCAGTTTGATTTGGCGGCGAAGCGCTAGGAGAGACAGTGGAAATCTTCATCAGCGTCGACGTCGAGACGGACGGCCCGATCCCTGGGCCGAACTCGATGCTCAGCCTCGGAGCCGCAGCGTTCATCGAGCCACACATCAAAGAGTTCGATCGTGACGTGCGGAAGCTCGGTGTGACGCTCACCGGTTCGTCGACGGGCAAGTTCGATCCTATCGGAACATTCACAGCGAACCTGAAGACGCTTCCTGGCGCCGAAGCCGATCCCGAGACGGCCGCATGGTGGCAGACCAAGCCCGAAGCGTGGGCTGCGTGTCGCAAGAATCCACAACCACCTGAAGATGCGATGAAGAACTTCGTCGACTGGGTGATGACCCTTCCATGCATCGAGAAGAAGTCCTCGGGAGCTGCACGCAACGCTGTCTTCGTCGGCTACCCAACGGGGTTCGATTTCACCTACGTATACTGGTACATCAAGCGCTTCAAGCTCGAGAGTCCGTTCAGCTTCAGCGCACTCGACATCAAGACGTACGCGATGGCGCTCCTCGGATCGCCGTTCCGCGAGACGGTCAAGCGCAACATGCCCAAGGAGTGGTTCCCCAAGAGCCGTCCACACACGCACGTCGCCCTCGACGATGCGATCGAGCAAGGCATCGTCTTCATGCGCATGCTCGAAGCGCGCAACAAGATCTTCAGCCGACAAGGTGATGCGCACGTACAAATCGGCGACCACAACGTCCAACACATCCGAAAGAGGTAGCAACTGATGCAGGAACAGATCACCGCCGGCAAGAGTCGGCTTCGTCAGCAGATCAAGGAGCTCGAGAGCGAAGTCGTGAAACTCAAGAGCCATCCGCTCTTGATCGAAGCGCAGCGTCTCCAGAAAGAGAACGCACGTCTGGTCAAGCGCGTCGAGGAAGTCGAGACCGCTGCGAGCAATCTCGTCTTGTCGGCCATTGCTCTCGTGAAGATCGTGACGGCATCGTTCGAGCCCGAGAGCTGATCGATGAAACGCATTGTCATTTATCATGCAGCATGCTTGGACGGCTTCACCGCTGCATGGGCTGCGTACAGGTGTTTCGGAGAGACAGACACCGAATACGTCGCAGCGAGCTATGGCGATGCGCCGCCATCCGTCTACGGTCGCGACGTCTACATCGTCGACTTCAGTTACTCGCGCATTGTGCTCCTCGCCATGAAGCGGGATGCTGCTTCGCTACTCGTTCTCGATCACCACAAGACCGCAGCCGAAGCACTAGCCGGTCTCGACTACGCGACGTTCGACATGAATCGTAGCGGTGCCGGCATCACGTGGGACGAGATGCACGATACCGCACGTCCATGGCTCGTCGACTACGTTGAGGATCGCGACCTATGGCGCTTCAAGCTCCCGGACTCGAAGGAGATCAACGCCTGGATTGGTGCGTGTCGACGCGATTCGTTCGCGGATTGGGATGCGCTCGTCGCGACGCCGATCGATAAGGTCATCACGAAGGGCGCGGCGGTTCGTACGTACATCGATCGCTATGTTCACGAGATGAGTGAGCAGGCGCGTACGGTGAACTTCGAGGGCTACGACGTACCGATGGTGAACGCGCCCTACATCTGCATCAGCGAGCTTGTTGGGCGTCTTGCCCAAGATGCACCATTCGCGGTCGGGTGGTTTCAACGACGCGACGGTCGCTACGCTTACTCGCTTCGTTCGCGCGAACCGGACGGCTTCGACGTATCAGAGCTCGCCAAACACTTCGGTGGTGGAGGTCATCGACACTCCGCAGGCTTCTGGCTTCCCAAGCAGTACGACGAGCGATCTACCGTGAAGCCGTCGGGCACATTTCAGTGGCCACCGTGAATCCGTACCGAGCTTCCAACTTGTCTTTGCTGCATCGGCAAGTTCCGGCTGCTGGCTTGTTGAGAAAGTTCTGGTGGTGGATTTACGGAGGTCACAAGCGTTTGATGGCAGCTCGCGTTCGGCGAGAAGGAAAACCCCTTGCTGCAATTCAAATACTGCTAGGTGCCCATAACACTGCGGTGCTGTTGATCCATTTCATTCGTGATGTCCCTAATCCATTTGATCGAAATCGCATGCACGCGACCCTCGCTAGGGTGCTCACTGCACCTCGGAGGAAAGTGTGAATCCATACCGAACTCCAGCCGAGATGCCGAGAGAACCGGTGTACGTGGCGCCCATCGATTGGGACTTCATCACCGCGATCGTGTTTCAAGGCAGCATCTTCTTCGCAGAAATCGGCTTCCTCGTGTGGGCGATTTACAAGGTGGCATCGTGACAATCGCGAAGGGCACCCTCCTGGAGGTGAAAGACTCAACGGGTGAGTGGGTGCTCGCGCGCGTCGAGTTCCGCATCGAGCGCGGTGAGCCGCTCGGTTCGTACTCGTTCTATCGCGAGGGTGGCGGCGGTCGCATCGTCCAGTGCCTCTGCAAGACGCGCGAGCCGAAGAACCGTGGCGACGCCGTGAAGTGGGGCGTGTGGTGCGTCGAAGATCGACGTTTCTGCGACAAGACGATCGGAACAGAAAAGCACGCACGCGCGGAGCTTCCACGATGGCAGAGTGGCAAAGCAGCGGCTCTTCAGCCGGACCATGGCTTTCACTACGAAGTCTGCGTGGTGAAGTGGACGGCGTCTGGCCCGGAGCCACTTCTTCTTTCGGAGGAGCACCATGGCTGAGCGAGAGCAAAAGCTGATCGACATCCTGTTCTCGTGCGTCCTGACGATCTCCGATCCAGAGCACGCTGGCGCGTTCTCGAAAAAGACGAAAGAAGAACGAGCAGCATGGGTAGCTGAGCAACTTCGTGGCTGCGGATTCGATACCAGCCCTGTAGGTGCGTCGTGGGGTGTTCTTCGAAGGAATGACGATGAGTGAACAGTGCACGCAGTGTCGTAAGGTGATCGATCTCTCACGTGCTGCGCCGCCAGGTGCGCCGTGGTCATCGAGCTGTGTCGGTGCACGCGGTCACGCATTTTGTTCGATGAAGTGCGCCGACGAATGGGAAAAAGATCCCGTGAACGCACAAGCGATTGCCGAAAGCGATGCAGCGTGGGAGCAGCTTACTCCCCAAGAAAAACATGGGCGGATTGCTGCCTTCATGGGCATGTGCGATCCAAAGGAACCACGATGAGCGAACGACAACCGCCGTGGCAAGCGCCGCTGGAGCGATTCACCACACTCATGTGGGTGAAGCTTGATCAAAACAAGCACAAGCGAGGATGGCGAAAGTCATCTATTCAACGATTGTTGTCACACCTCTGCGAAGAGACGGCCGAGCTTCTCAACGCATTCGAAGTGGAGCGCACGAACACACCCGATCACGTAGGACCGCGCGAAGCGTTCATGATCGCTGCACATCATCTGCGGTGTGCAGCGAGTGCGCTCAGTAGCATCCACGGTACGATCGTAACTCGTGGTGCCGTGCATTTGCGCCATCCCGACTCGTCGAGCGAATCGTGGGCCGACGAGGAAGCGGCTGACGTCGCCAACTTCGCGATGATGATCGCGGATACCGTCTCGCGCATGAAGCGGCCTGCATCGTTCCTCGAGCGAGCGCGAAAGACGAAGGCTGCATGAGCTACGTGTGCCACGCCGAAGGACAGTTCAAAGCAATCGGCCGTGATGGTCACGCGACGAAGCTCTACTGCCAAGGCCACGTCGAAGATTGGAAACGACAGTTTCGCGACGTGAAGATCGTTCGTCCGCGTTTGTTTCCTGGCGAAGGCGAATCGCATCCGTGCAACGGTGATTGGATGTTGCCTGGTGAAGTGCCATGACCGACAAGGAAGCCACGAAAGATGACTCGCGTCGTTCACTGCAAGAGTGGCCAACCGTTCGACATCTACGTTGGACGCCCGTCGATTTGGGGCAATCCTTTTCATATCGGTCCCGACGGGACGCGCGCCGAAGTGATCTTGCTCTTCGAGGAGTGGGTGCGAAAGCAACCCGAGCTCATCGCGCGCATCAGGCAGGAGCTTCGAGGTCGTGTGCTCGGGTGCTGGTGTCGACCCCAAGACTTGTGTCACGGTCGCGTGCTCGCGGCCATCGCTGACGAACAATAGGAGAAGCTCATGCCCAGTCCGCTCAAGGAAACGGTCACCATCGAACGCGCAGTTCCCGATCGCATCGCAGATCTCGTGCACTTCGCGAAGTCACTCGCAGGTCGCGATCCAGGCACCATGACCGATAAGGAGTTGATCGAGAAGGCTCGCGCCTTTTGGGACACGCAGCACGGAGAAGACTGATGGGTGTGCATCTGATCAACGGCTTGTTTCAGTCCGACAAGTATCCAACGTGCCCTCCCGGCAAAGTCCCGTTGAGCTGCAAGGACCCAACAGCTCAGGATTTGTTGTGGGAGTACGCCCAGCGTCGTCGCTCGGTGGACGCCGAGTTCTCAGACGACCTGGAAGAAGCATTGCGTCTGGCCGGATTCACACCGCCGAAGAAGTGAGGAGGAAGCATGGTTACTAAGAAGCTCAAGTTCAAGATGGTCGGTCGCCGTCGGATCAAAGGAGTGACCGCAGCACGTCGTGCAGAGATCGATCGCCAGTACATGCTCGATACTCCCAAGATTGGCGGGATGATGGTTGTCGCCTTCGGTCACGAGGCGCTCCGCGAAGCGTTCCGCGTCTGGTGGCATCCGTTCCGTGGCATGGGCGACGACTTCGAAGCCCTCCGTGGACAGGCCGTCTACAAGCCCTTCAAGAAGGGAAAGATGCATGGCATGCGGCGTGTGACGAACGCCTCCATCGTCAGCGGCGAGAGCCTTATGCTCGACAAGCTCGACCCGAGCCGCGTGAAGTTGATGCGCCGCCGCATGCGCGACAAGAAGCTCAACAAGAAACGCTGCCCGGTGAAAGTTCGCCTCACGATCGATTACCCGGTCACCGAGAAGCAGACCAAGATCGTCACCATCGATCGTCGCTACCCAGGTGAGATTTTCTCGTTGCTGCACGACTTCTACCGCGAGATCTACGCCGAGGACGAGCGTCGCGGTGGCAAAGAGGGACCGATGAACGATCGCTGTATGAATCGCGGAAGTGGGCCGCTCGTGTGGGGTCACGACATCGGCGACCTCGCCGTCGAGACTGTTCACTACCGCGCGCTCAAGCAAAACGAGAAGAACGGTGACGGCGCCGAAGGCGAGTTCACGTTCGGTATCGGGTCATGATGTGGTGGATGGACATCGTTGGTGGGACGGGTATCGCAATCATCGCGTACGCGATCGGTCGTAGTCGATCGAAGTTGCGCCGGTCACCGTCCTTGTCCTTCGGCTTGTCCGGGCCATACAGAACTTCGGCAGCTTCTACCGTACCGATAGCGAAGAACGATCGCACTCCGTCTACCGAAGTGCCACTGCCAGAGGTGTTTCGGTGGGCGTGGAATAGCCGCGCCGGAACACAAACTGGATACACATGCCCAAAGTGCAGAAACGCTCATGAGAAAGAGTTTCCGTATTGTCGATGCAACCAACACGCTAAAGGTCATTTTCATTTCGTGTGCACTCGATGCGACTTCACTGGGATCATGAAAGCAGCGGACGACCCGTGATCGAGCCGGGCGGGAACGATAAGAAGCTGCCTCTCCTCGTCAGCCACACCGACTTGGAGCGTGTCTCCGAGAGCCCGTACCGATCGCGCTGCCCTGCATGCAACAAGGGTGTGCTCTTCGTGCATCGCGACCAAACTACGCTCGCGCTGATCAACGCCGATCGCTGTACCTACTGTGGGCAGCTTGTGATCTACACCGACAAGATCATCGCCGGCGAGCCTGTGCTCGACGTGCACACCAACAGCAAATGAGAGGGCACCATTTCACCAAGCTGCCGGAGTCTGATATGCGCCCAGCGTGCGACTGCGGATGGCTGCGTCCGAAGTTCGTTGAGCTTCGAAAGAGTGACAAGACCACGCTGATCGACACGGGCCCGGAGTTCTACCTGATCTTTGACTGCCCCAATTGCGGCGCGCGATGGGACGTGCGCTATGGAGTGACGTCATGACATACGGCATGAATACCGATTTGAAGAGATCCGGTCCACGCAAGCTACATGCGGTGTCACTCGAAGCCCAAGGTCGTCCCGAAGAAGCACGTCGAGTGTGGCTCCAAGCTGCGGCGTACGAGCTCAGGGCTCTGCGTAAAACACAAGACGAGTTGAGCTTTCGCAACGGCATCGGTGAAGTTGTAGCGTGCTTGGCATGTGCTGCTGCTGTACATCGTCGTCCACCGCTCTTGAAGGAAGGCGTGCGAGCCGTCGTCAAGAGATTCATGGATCGCGTGATTGAAGGGTCGCGAAAACCATGAGCGGCGCGAGCAAGCATTGGGAGACCGTCGTGCGCGCTCGCCCGAACACGTGGGTGCGTATCGGAACGTACGCATCGCCCGCGTCGGCTACAGCCGCGAAAATTCATTTCGAGCAGACTCGCGATGCCTTCGACTTCAAGCGCCTCGGCTACGCGCTCTACGCTTACCACCCGGTGTTCCCGAAGGTTGCGTAGTAGGTTCAGATGACTTGATCGTTGGTGTGGCTCATGCGATCGATGTTGAATGATCGACGACCTGATCCCCGAGCTCGACAAGCTATCGGGGCCAACAGGATGGTCGATTCTTCGCGGACGCATGACGGGCGAAGCCGCGTCGTACATCGTGAACGTGCGCGCGGGAGGACAGTTCATCGCCGGCGAAGCTGCTCCATCGCTCGAAGAAGCTGAACGTCGAGCTTTCTACAAGGTTCGAGCGTGGATCAAGGAGCAAGAGAGAATCGCGAACGAGATGACGGCGCTCCTACACGAAAGCGTAGAGCGTGAGAAAAGTAAGCGAGGCCCTTTCGATTCTGAGCCTGATGTTCTAGGAGCGATCCACTCCATGTGCCAACGCCCTGGCTGTGGTCACTCGCCGATGGTGCATGGGAGTGAAGCGGATGGAAATGAAGGAGAAGGATCTTGCATCGTCAAACGCCATGTTGTCAGAGGGCGCATCACTCCTGAATGTTTCTGCACCGGTTTCGTTGCCTACTCTGAGTTGCAGAGGTGATCATGGACAAGTACAGCGAGATGAGTCCTGGCCTTCGCAAGGCTGCCATCGTGATACTCCAACGTGCGGCCGAAGAGTTCAGCAACCACGGCTGCAACGACTTCGATCTGTGCGCTGAGGCTGGTCTCACCAAGGATGAAGCGCTCGACGTGCTCAAGCAGATTCGCTGGTGGAGCGGCGATAAAAACATGCCCGAACCCGAACGCGGCGACACGGTTGCAACGGACTGGTGCATCCTGAGTATGCTCGCAGCGGTCCTCGCGCACGAGTGAAGTCGTCCGTTGCCTCCGGCGCGCGTTTGCTATACAACGGTAACCCACGATGACTACCGCTCTCTTCATGTACCACTCGGGCCACCACGCGTTGGTGTATCCGAACCCCGAGAAGATGGGCTTCGATCAAGCGGGCAACATCATCGTGCAGGGCTACATCGCGTTCCCGACGAAGATCTTGCGTGACTTCGGCTGGAAGGCTGCCGACGACGATTTTGCTAGGTGCTTGCCTCGCTACGACATGCCGCTCATCGTCCCACCGACGGCCGGCGTCGACCCGAGGAAGATGCAGCAGATCCAGAACGCACTCCGTGGAGGAAGACGATGAGCGACCAGAAAACCGAGCTGATCATGGAGGAGCGGGACAAGCTCGTGAACGAGCGCTTCACTGCTCTCATTCAAGATCTCGCCCGCGAGACCGGTGAGCAGCCGGTCGGCGCCATCGCGACAATTTGCTGGCAGCAAGAAGATCGTGTGAGCGTCGCGATCACGATTGGCAAAGCACCTGCCGTCCTTCAGATGAAGATCATCGACATCATGGCGCGCAAGTTCACGCAAGCCCTCGGTTACATCAAGGCGCAGATCAACACCCACAAAGCCGAACCGCACGCTCACTGACGATGCTTCCTTGGTGCGTACACGGGAAGGACGGCTGGTGTGTGGTCGCTTCACAGAAGACACCGCCGGAGCCTGGCCAAGCCGACGCTGCGTTCACACTTTGCGGCTTCTTCATCCACTTGAACTTCGGCGTCGAGAGACGCCGACCAACCTGTTCTGATTGTGTAGACCTCCATGAAGCATCACACCCACCGTCCAGAGAACGACAAGGAAGCCACGGAGGTAGGTTCAGTCGACCTGGCCGCTGACGAGGGCTTGCGCCAGCTACTCCAACGGTTGGCGGACCTGCACGCGCTTCCCGATGGTGTTCTTCTCGTTCTCGTCGGCGACGACGATTGCGACGTCCGTTTGTCGGTGCTTCAGAAGGACCCCGTGAAGGCGAAGGCTGTCCTCGAACGCCTCAAGCTCGCCGTCGATGCGACGCTTGGAGAGGTATGCCCATGAGCACAGTGATTGGCGCAGTCGTCTCCTTGCTGCTTGGCGCCTTGATCGGTGCCGTCATCATGATTCGCGTGGTGGTTCGCTACTACAGCAACCCGGAGCACGCGAAGACACTACTCAAGACGATGTACCGCAAGGCTCATCCGCACTGGCTCCAGCGAAGTGAGACAGACACGACACGCGTCTGTCCGTGCTGCGGCTGGAACGAGACCGAGGGTCTCATAAGCGAACAACCGTGCACTCACGGAAATCCAGCATGAAGAAAGGATGGGCCTGATGCCGGTCACAAAGTTCCTTCGCATCGTCTGCGGTGGCTGCGGAAAGATGGAAGAGCGTGCCGTCGGACAGGAGAGCGACGTCGTTTCGATTCCGGTGTCCGTGAGTCTAGGTGGCGTACGCGGCCTCTACGCGCGTGAGGACAACGCATGCTCGGACAAGTGCGCACGTGACGTCGCGCATCGTCTCTTCGATGAAGTGTTCGAGCTCAAGACGAAGTGCGACAACACGCCGCCAAATATCAACCCACTCCGCAAAACACCGACACCATGAGCTTCTTGAACGCCCTCAAGGAAGGAGCTGCTCGAGTAGGCACCGTCGCTGTTTGCGATGACTGCGTACGCTCGGGTGAAGTCGTCGCGAGTCGAGGACAGTTTGGTGACTTCTCTGTCTGTCCGCGCTGCGGCGCGTCCGTGACGTCGAACGATCGCGCGAACTACGTGAAGCGAGGCGGTGAGTTCCCACACGGGTGCTGCTCGTGACAGCATCCGCGCGCCAGCGACCTGATTCGTCGCTCGTCTTTACGCGCGGTGACTTCTTCGCAGCGAAGGTCGACGTCCGCATCAACACCGTCAATTGCAAGGGTGCGATGGGGACGGGCCTCGCACTCGAGTTCAAGAAGCGTTACCCGGAGATGTACCTGGCCTACCGAGACATCTGCATCGCAGGTGATCTCGCGCCGGGTGTCCTGCACGTCTGGAAGACCGACACCGAGTGGGTCGTGAACTTTCCGACGAAGCGTCATTGGCACGAACCATCGCGGTACGAAGACGTCGAGCTTGGCCTCGTTGCTTTGCGGGACTACCTCACTGAGCTCGGCGCGGTGAAGGTTGCGCTCCCAGCACTTGGGTGTCGCAACGGTGGCCTCGATTGGACGCGTGTCTCGGCCATGATTCGCAAGGCGCTCGAAGGACTCGAAGCTACGATCTTCGTGTTCGAGCCGGACATGCCGAAACCAGCGCTACAAGTACCGGCGGCGCAGCCACCTCTCGTGGCTCCCTTGTCGGTTCCGCCCCGTCCAGCTCCGAAGCCTTTCTTGCAGATCTACGACGCACGCGCTCATGGCGCTGATTGCGATCACTGTCCGTTGAATGGGTTGCCTGTCGTGCCTCCCTCTCCGCCTACGGCGTGCGAGGTGCCGGATGCGATCTTCATTGGACAGGAACCTGGGATTGAGGAGGAGCGTCAACTTCGGCCCTTCATCGGTCCGTCCGGGCGCAAGGTCGACAAGATGCTTGCCAAGCACGGCATGAAGCGCGAGCGGATGTACGTCACCAACGCGGCGCTTTGCCGGCCGCGCCAGGACGAAGATCGTTTGCAGTCGATGAAGTGTTGTGCGCCTCGGCTGCGCAACGAGCTCGACGCGATCCCGAAAAGTGTCCCAGCGGTGCCGATGGGTGTCTACGCGTTCGCGTCAACTTGGGGACGCAAGATTCCCATCACGCTCGGGCGCGGCTTCGTGTGGGAGAAAGATGGTCGCGAAATCTACCCGACGCTCCATCCGGCGTTCGTCCTTCGCGATCACATCCAGTCACCGCTCTTCAGTCGTGACTTCCGTCGCGTCGCGAAGCGCGTTAGCCAGGGCTACCTAGAGCTCGACACACCGAAGAGCTTCGAGGTCCCGCGAACGGTTGAAGATCTCAAGCGGATGCTCGCGAAGTTCGGGCCGCGTGTGTCGTGCGATATCGAGACCACCGAGGACCCTGCGACGCGATGCACACTCCTTTGCATCGGTCTGTCCGATGTGAAGACGACGATCGTCATCCCTTGGTACCCGTTCTTCAGGCATCTGCTCAATCAGTTCTTCAAGACGCATTTGATCCTTGGGCACAACTTCTTCGCCTTCGATTCGATCGTGCTCGAACGCTACGGCATCACCGCACCGATGGTGGACATCTGCGTGCCGAAGCTAGAAGACACGCTCATCGGACACCACGTCTTCGCGAGCCACATGCCGCAGCGGCTCGATCACCTCGTCAGCGTCTACCTCGACATGACGCCGTGGAAGATCAAGTACGGTAAGCGCGCTTCGGACGAGAAGGGCAAGCCCAAGGTCCCGCAGAACGAAGAGGAGCTCTTCAAGTACAACGCGATCGATTCCTTTGTCACAGCGCGCGTCGACCAGGAGATGCAAGCAGATTTGGCTCCGTGGCAGAGCCTCTACGTGCACGACAAGGAGCTCGCTGCGCTCTGTCGCGACATGCAGATGAACGGCGTGCTTGTGAACCAAAAGCTGAAGGACGAGCTCTCGGTGGCGATCCTCGAGAAGGAGAAGCGTCTCTTCGAGGAAATGAAGGTGATCAACAACGGGGAAGATTTCGCGCCGACGAAGACCGCGCACATCCGAGCCATCCTCTTCGACAAGTTCAAGGCTCCGGTGCTCGAACGCACCATGAAGGGGTTGCCATCGACCAACAAGAAGGTGCTCCAAGCGTTCGCGGCGGCGAAGGATCGGCCGTATGGCGAGTTCTGCAAGAAGCTCGTGACGCTTCGCGCATGCAGCAAGATGCGCGTGACCTACCTCGACAACTTGCCCATCGAGTCTGATGGACGCGTGCGTGCAGGCTGGCGCTCTTTTGGGACGCCGACAGGTCGTTTTGCATGCCGTAAGCCAAACTTGACCAATTTGCGCCGGCCGGAGAATAAGGAGCCTGAGCAGCGCATTCGCGAGATTTACATCGCTCCAACAGGTCACACGCTCGTTGGCTTCGACATGAGCCAAGTCGAGCCTCGCTGCGCGGCGTACGTCAGCGGCGATCCGAACATGATGGCGGTGTTCGACGATCCGCACGGCGACTTTCACACGTCTAACGCACGTGTGCTCTTCCCCGATGAACCGTCGCTTGCGGACCCGAAGGGCGCGGGCAAGAACTTTCGAACCATGGCCAAGAGCGCGGGGCTCGCGGTCAACTACCTTGCCGGTGCGGACAAGCTCTTCGAGACCATCCGCGCGCAGGGCTTCAGCGTGCGCTACCCACAGGTCGTGGCGATGCTCGACCGCCTCCACCGCGCGTACAAGGGCCACTTCGAACGTGTCGATCGTGACGTCGAATTTGTGCGTAAACACGGCTTCATCAAACTCGGGTATTTGAGCGGGCGTGTACGTTGGCTCGGTCATGCTCCATCTCCTAGCGATTGTGCAAACTGCCTCGATGAGGAGACTGAAGCACTCACACCGCATGGATGGGTACGTGGGTTCGATCTCAAGATTGGTACCAAACTACTCACCAAGAACATCGAGACCGGACAACTATCTTGGGAACCGGCTACTCGTGTTCAATTGTTTCCCAATTACAAGGGACCGTTGGTTGAGTTCAAGTCTCGCAGCTTCAACGCAGTTACAACGCCGAATCATCGGTGGATGGTTGACGCACGCAAAAGTGCCACAACTGTTTGTCGAACAACCGAAGACCTCGCTCGCGGTTTTGGTGACTACTCGATTCACCGTACTGGGATGTACGACGCACCGCCTTCTAAGATCTACACAGACGATTTCGTAGAGCTTGTCGGATGGTTGCTAACCGACGGTAGTGTTGTACCGGGTCCTGGTGGCTACATCGTTGTCTACCAGAGTACGAACAAGCCTAAGAATGCTAAAAACGTCAAACGCATCAACGCGCTATTCGTTCGCTTGGACACTGAACCGAATTTCACCAAAGTAGCGCGTGGCGGTTGTCGTTGGCGGTTGTGTGGAGACTCTAGCCTCATGCAGATGGCTACGAAGCTATTCCCCAATCGTACGTTGTCGTTCGACTTCTTGCTCGCGCTGACTAGAGACCAACTTCGCCTCCTGCTCAACACGATGATGCTTGGTGATGGCTACGATACCGATCGCAGGCGCTTTACATGTCGCGATGTGTTGCCCAAAGATGCGTTCCAAGCACTTTGTACGCTACTTGGTATCGCTACTACGGCGCGTTGGCGTGGGCCGGCACAGCCCAAGAAGCAGTACGCATCTATTGGCAACCGCCCCAAGTCGAAGGGTTGCTGGAGCGTTACGCTCTTGCGCAACGACACCGCGCAGGTGTTGGTGCATCCTAAGCGCTACGGCAAGTGCAAGGAACGCGTAGATCAGGTTCGGCAGTTCGAAGCTGCGCAGCCTGTGTGGTGTCCCGTTGTTCGCAACAGTTTCTTCGTAGCGCGTCGTCGCGGCGATGTGTTCATCACTGGCAACTCACCTATCCAAGGGACCGCTGCCGACGTCATGAACAGGCTTCTCATTCGCATCTGGAAGCGCATGAAGAAGACGTTCGGTGCCACCGTGAAACTCATCGGGCAGATCCACGACGCGGCCATCTTCGAGGTACCGGACGCGCTCGTGCAGCAGGTTCGGCAGATCATCCAAGAGGAGGCCGACGTGCCGGTCGTCATCAACGATCGTCCTGTCGTCTTCCCGATCGACTTGAAGGACGGCCCACGCTGGGTCGACGTGTGACATGAGCGACTATGGACGTCTTTGGGAGGATCTGTGGAAAGTGCGCGCGCAGATTGACGCACTCACCGTGCCGCGTGGCATTCCCGTGAGACCTGTTGGGATGCCCGACACGCTCGTCGATGCTCGCGAGAGAGTTCAAAAGCGCAAGGACGAGCTCGACAAGCTCCTCGCAGAATGGGCAGAGATCGAGCGTCGAATGGCTGCGACACCGGATAGGTAGGAACATGGCAACGAAGAAAAAGAAGGATATCGAGCTCAAGAACGCTCGCAAGGATCTCGAGCAGCAAGTGAAGCCTGTCATCGCGGTGCAACTCGCAGGCATATTGCTGGAGGTCATCGCTGAGTACATCGCGACAGGCAAAATGGGATCGCCGCTTCGTCTTATCCTCCAAGAAGCCGATACGCGCGCCAAAGCGGCAGCGTGGCGCAAGAACATTACAAAGATGCTCGGTGAATTTTGAAGGAGCAGATCACGGCAGCGGACTGTCGCAAGTGTGGTGCGTGCTGCGTGGCTCCTTACCAGCAGGACACCTACTGCGACGTGACGGCCGAGGATGTGAAGCGCCTCGGCAAGAAGTTCGTGCGGCTGAACGTTTTGAACTCCAGACCGATCGACGTCTTCGCGGCGGCTATCGACAACGTCGAGTACCCAAGCGCAGCTATCAAGACGAAGTGGCGCGAGCAGAAGTCAGGCACGCTCAAAGGTTTCGAGCTCAACATGTGCATCGCGCTTCAGGGTTCGGTCATGCATCGCGTCTCATGCTCCGTCTACGAGAACCGTCCTCGTGCGTGTCGGAAGGCTGTCATGCCGGGTGATCGCTGGTGTCGAGAGATTCGCAGAACGTTCAAGGAAAAGGTCGACGACCTCAGAGCTTGACCACGATCCATCTATTGCTATACGCTGGTAGTGCATGGACAACAGGGCTAGCGAAGCGTTGCAGAAAGCCGGCTTGGCTGGTGCCGGTGGAAGCTGGGCTGTACTAGGTATGGCGCCGCTTCTTGTCGGTGGCCTCGCTTACTTCTTTGCGAAAAAGGGTTGGCTGAAAGGGCTGGAGGAAGAACCAATGACGGAGAAGCAGAAGGCAGCGATCACGTTTGCGCACGTGATCATCGTGCTCGGCGAGACCATCGAGCGGGTCACCGAGCGTTGCGAGAAGGCAGAGACCGAAGCGCAAGCGCTTCAGAAGGTCAACCAATCCCTCGTCGCAGAAGACAGTCGCCAGCGCCGTGAGCGATCGGAAGTCGAACGAAAGCTCATCGACGCGAACGAAGAGATCGCGCGGCTTCGCCAAGAGCTTGCTGCGTGTACGCCAGTGAACAAGAAGAAGTCGAAGTGAAGCCTCGTAAGACACGCGGCTTCAAGAAGGAGAACCCTGGTCCTTTCGAGGTACTCGCATTGCACGCAGCGGGATTCGCTTCGAATGCCGTGCCTCTTGGTGTGTACCGCAAAGCTTCTGCGAAGAAGCTGCGTGAGCTCTCCAAGAACTTGCGACAGCTCGCCAAGCGCATCGATGAGATCGGTACCGTCAACTCCATCCCGACACAGAGCGACCGCTTGTTTCAATCTGCTGGGGAGCTTCATCACGCACTCATCGAGATTGTGCGCTACGCGGGTGCGCTTCGCTGGCGTGTGAAGAAGGAGGGTTGGCGATGAATCCCAAGGACATGCAGACGCTTCACGACGTTGAACAATGGCTTCGCCATCACGTCGAGTGGAACGACGTCGCCTCGCAAGACATGGCAGCGCATGCAATCGACGTCCTACGGGAGGCAGCAGCGAAGCGCGAGAAGCTCGAGGCCGAGAACACGCGGATGTACGAACAACTTGGTTCGATCCGAGCGGAAGTTGCAAAGCATGACGGTGTCGTCGCCTGCCGTATTGCTGCGCTCACTACAAAACCGACGGAAGCAAATCGTGGCGACCGCACGCAGTGGCAGACGGGTGTCGAGTCGCACAATCCGACTTGTTCTCGTGTAAGTGGCCCCTTTCCGCTCGCTGCGTACGTCTACGTCGAGACGGGCTGTTGTACGGAGTGCTTCGCGCGCGTCTCTGTACCGCGTCCGGTCGAACGACCCAATACCTCGCAATGACCGAACGCACGCTCGACGTCTAGGAGAGGCTGATGGCTAGAAAGCAACCGAGTTTGGCTTGGTCTCCTCACGATCGCGGGGATGGTCTTCCGTCTCTTTGGACCGCAACCGAAGGTGATCTCTCGCTCTCCGTAGATCGTTCTGAGGGCGCGTGTTGGAGCTTTTCGATCCGGCGCGACGGCATCTTCGTGTTCGACAAGGCGGGACTCATCATGCATCGTCGCGGCATGTTCAACACCGCACGAGATGGCATGACGAGGTGTGAGGCGCGCGCGAAAGAAATTCTCGAGCGCGCGGCGTAGCGTCGTACTTACTCCGACTAGCCGACGCGACTGAGCGAGAACATTCGGTTGGAGGAGTCTACGTCGGCTCCTCCTGCTGCTGGATTTGTCACATCGACCGTATCGAGGCCACCGCCAGTGCGATTGCGTAGCGTGACCATGTCTCCGGCGGTCAGGTGGATGATGCCGTGCCCGATGCACGTCAGTGGTTGCGGCGGGCTATTTGCCCCTACGAACTCGTAGTTCGGTCCTGCTGAGACGCCGCCGATGAAGATCGCGAAGACGAGAGCGACTAGCGTAGAAGGATCTCCCGCGACGTAGAAGTCGAACTCGTAATCGCCTGTCGTAGCGACCACGAACGTTGTGCCTCCTGGCCCTGGAACGCTTGTGAAACCCTGGTTCGGGAATGGCGTGGCGCCGGGAGTGAACGGGACATCCGCGTTGGCTGCGATGGCGGTAGCTCCTTGCAGAGCATTCGAACCGTAAGCAACGCCGTACGCGGGAGCTACTCCGGGACCTGGCTGACCAACGGATCGCGGCTCCGGGTAGACGTGTTGTGCGTACTTGCGACCGATGCGGAATGACCCCATGGCTCACCTCACGAACAGTTGTATCGCAAGACGCTCACTCTTGTCGACATTGAGAAAGAAGCGTTGCGTGTCGTCAATGCGCTCGTTTGCTAGACAGCCACGCCGTTGACTTTGATCTGCTCGATGAGGCGGCTCACCATGATGGTGTTTCCCGAATCGCCTGCGATGAACATGATTGCGGGTGTCACCGTCGATTTCGGCAGCCCACCGTCGCCACTCGATACGTCGCGAAGACGCGCGAGCGGATACACGGCGAGAATGTCTGCGATCGAGAAAACCTGCGCTTGCCAAATAGTCCCAGGTGGAACGACGTTGAGCGGCGCAACACCCACGAGCGTGCCGGGCGACACCGGCCCGACGACCTGCACGGCGTTGGGACCGTTCGGTGGAATGGGTGGCGCCGCATTCCAAAGGTAGTTGAAGCGACCGCCTCCGAGCGATGTTGACGTGAAGCAGATCTGCGGCGCGTCGGTATTTCCTACGACGAAGATCCGAAATCCTGGTGGTGCGGGTGCACCCAACTCGATCACGAGGTTCATGTAGACTTCGAGCGCGAGGTAGTTAGCAGGGTTCTCTGCTGCGTTCTGATGCCATGTCATCTCGAGGGATGCGAGTGCCGAGAGAGGCATCAGATCGAAGCCTTGGATGCCGAGGATCGCTTTGTTCCCCGTGCCGCCTCCGTTGTACGCACCCACTGCGCTCGTCCCAGTACGTGTTGTGAGTACGGGCGAAGCGCTCTGTGCGTTGTCGACGTTGGCGTTGTTCACGCTCAAATCCATGCGGTTCGGGAACTGTTGTAGCGCTCCGCCTCCACCTCCACCGCCCGAAGAAGGGAGTGGATACGTTGCAGCAGCGAAAGCAACTCGAGATGTTGCGTGCATGGTCGAACCGTATCACTCCTCGTGGCTTCCTTGTCGGACCTCAGTTGCCGTGGATCATGTCGTCGTCGCCAACGTAGAGGTAGAAGCTGCCGTAGACCTTCGAAGCCTTCGATAGACGGTCTCCGACAGCGCCAAGTCCTCGGTCCCAAAAACCTGCGCCGTGGCCTTCGCGAGTCAACCAGAAATCGTGACCGGCTGATCCTTCGTCGTACCCGCGCTGCTGGTACGCGAGTGCGAGATCGGCAGCTTCGGCTTGCTGAAAGTCTTCGCAGTCCTTGACCATCTGCTTGAGAGTCTCGTCTGCGATGTCGTCGATGTCGTAGTTCTCGTCGAGCGGTACACCACCAGCCGGTGTGCTCTCGTCGTTCGTGCTCCAGAGCGCAGTCTCGAGGTACTGCCGCGTGAAGTCATCAAGCGAGTCCGTGTCGATGGTCTGCGGCTGCGGTTGGCTGTGCTTCGACGGTGGCAAGCCGTAGTGCTGCTCGAGATCCGCAAGACTGAGTTCTTCCCAGCCATCATCGATCTCAGTCCAGCCAAACGTTTCGCCATAGATTTGCCACGCGCGTGCGCGGTCCATCGGATCAGCACTCATGAACCACTGCGCCAGTTTCATGTAGCTGATGCCGGCGGCGGCAGCAGCTTCGTCGATGTCACCGTAATCCGAATCCGGGATGTTTCCATCGAGGTCGGCGGTGAAGATGAGCCATACGCGTCGTCCCGAACTCTTCTCGTATTCTTTGTCGCGCGCTACGTCGGGCGGCAGAATCCAATGAAGCTCGTCTCTGAATCGATGACCGATGCCAGGAAGCGGTGGGCGCCCAGTATCGATGACGAAGCCTCCTTCATCGTGCGGAGGATTGCCGAGCTTCCCGATGACTCTCATTCTGGCACCCACTTGCTCATGCGACGGAGCATTTCTTCAGGCAGAACCTTGTCGAGATCGGGGAACTCGCGCTCGAGCTTCTGTCCTTTCAACTTCAACGCACTCTCAGGATCGTTCTCGGTTTCGGGTTCGTCGTCGTAGACAGTGTCCGGTACGTAGTAGGCAAGCTTCACGAAAGGTTCCGTGTCCGGCACGAACGATAGAACGAAGTAGTTCCCGAGCGGCTTCGGCACGCTGCCCTGCGTACCGAGCTCTTCGTAGACGCGCACAGCGGATTGACCTTGCATGTACGCTTTGTTGAGGATGTGGCGATCGATCGTGATTTGACCCGCTTTGGGTCCATCGACGAAGTCCGTACGCTCTCGCACCGTCGGCATGAGCGGGTACTGATCGTCGTCGTATCGCACGCCTACTTCAGCGCGTCCGAGGTCGAGCGGGTAGTTGTCGAGCTCATGCCAGCCCCAGTTGGCTGCGACGACTTCGTATGCCCATGCACGCTCCATCGGATCGGTGCTGTGGAAAGCCTGCGCAACGCCCATCCAGCTCGCACCGACCGTACGCGCAGCGCTCTGCAAGTCGATCCAGTCGGGGATCTCTGGTTCGAGTTCGACACGGTACACGGTCCACACCGCGCCGGGCTCGTCGAAGTCTTCAGGCGGCTCGATGTACTCGACGTGCACCGTGCCGTCATCGGCTTCGATAACGGGCCCACCGCCGTGTTCGACGTAACTGACGTCCCCGATGTGGCCGAGCTCTTTCGTCATGACTTCCTCAGATGTACTGCTGAAGCTGCTCGATCATCTCGTCATCGCTCGCGTTGCGAAAACCATCAGGGAACATCTTCTCGATCTCGTCATCGTTCTGGAGAAAAATTTCGCCTCCAGGTTCGTGTGGCTTGCCTTGATCGAGATCGCGCACGCGCCCAAAGAACGCGAGGCCGATGTAGTCAATGCCTCGCGTACTGTACGTGAGCACGTAGTAGGCATCGTCGGCAGCTTTGTAGACGCTGACGTGATCTTTTGTTCCGTGACCCGTCTTGAGCTCGTACTCCTCGTCGTTGGTGTCATCGGTGATGATCACGGAGTGCTGCTTGCGCTGGAACGGCATCGGCGTGACACCCGAGAGAGGCAACGGTTTGGGAAGTGTGCCGAGCTGAAGATTGTACCGACGCTCGATCTCACGCTTCTTGAGCTCGCGCGGTTGGTCGTCAAATTTGTTCCAACCGTAGGTGTGTGCCCACAACTCGTAGGCCCATGCGCGATCGATCGGGTTCGCACTGAGAAATGCGTTGGCGACGCGCATCATGGGCTGGCTCGTTGTGTTCGCAACTTCTTGGAGATCACCCCAGTCAGGAATCTCTTGATCGAGCGAGATGGTGTAGACGTACCAGCGCGCCTGCGAGTCATCGAGATCCATGCGTTCGGGTGGCGCTTCGACCCACTCGAGATCGACATGCCCTGGCGAGTATTCGTAGATGCGCCCGCCGTCGAGCTCGAGGCTCGGATCGCCGATCGTTCCAAGAAACTTTGCACTGGCCGCCGGCATGCGCTCGATCCTACACGAGGCGCGCGTTTCGGCGTACCGTAGGAGCATGGTTGGGCAGACTCCTCCTGCGGATACTTCGAACGGTTCGACCGTTCGAACTCTCGAGCTCGTTTTCATCGGCGTCGCTGTCTTCGGAGCTGCGTTCGCGGTCGCGCGAGCAGCGTTCGAGAAGAAACTCCCGTACACGCCGGGAGCACCGGTGCCGAATCCAGTGCGGAGAGGATGGTCGTACAGGCCGCCTGTGAAGGGCTACACCGCGCCCAGCGCAGCTCCAAAGCTCGGAGGCTGGCCGAAGTACGAGATCAAGCTTCAACAACAGCGCGGCGGTTACGGCAACGTCGATCTCATTGCGATGGAGTACGTGCCAGGAGCGCGTCCCACGATGGCGACCGTCGCTACGTACCGCAACAAGAACGAAGCGCTCTACCAAGCAGGGCTCTTGCTTCAAGCCTATGCTCGCAAGAATCCACGCAACTCGAACGTGCTACGCGTGCTCGACGAGAAGGGCCACTGCGCGTACGCAATTCTCGCGTCGGAGCACGAGCCTGGATACGACGAGCTCGAGTGCTGATGTTTCACGCGGACACGTACGACCCTAAGTTCGTCGCGTTCGCGAATGACTTCGCGATCCGAGCGTTGACGATCATCGGGAAGTTTCCTGGCAAGAACAAAGAAGCGCTCATGGCGCTCGGGGAGCTCACCTACTCGGTATCGTACGCTCTCGACGACGACGATGTGAAGGCACTCACCTTCCTCAACGACGTCGTGGACGCCTCCACGAACGACGCGGGCAGTTTCCTTCGTCATCTCGTTCAGCAGGACCCTTCTGCTCGAACCGAGATGTCGAGCGCAGCAGCGTGGGCCGATCAAGCGTTCCCGCAAATCGTTGTCGGACACAAGTTTGCAGCCGCGATGGCTGCAACCGTTGTGCGCGATCCGTACGTCATCGCGAACATTCGTCCGCCCTTCCGCGCGTTCCTGATCGAAGTACCGTCGGGTCTCTTTCCCATCGGCGCGTGGAACGAGCGCATGGAACCGCTACCGGACAAGTTCGAGTACATCACGCGCATCCTCGTTCGCTACGGATACAACAGCCGATCGCCCACCGGCTTCGCGTGGCACATGAACTTCTTCACGTCGGGATACTCGCAGCTTTGGCGCATTGGTGACACAAAGCTGTTCATCGACGGAGAGGTCGAAATGCTCGGCCCTACCGACAACAGCTATGCGCTTCCTGTCGAGGATGTCGATCAACGATCGCTGCTACTTGCTTCGCGCTTGATGCTCAACGTGTGCCTCGCCTTCAGCGATCCTTCCGCTGTGAAAGCAGTCGGACGTGCGAAGAGCGGTTCGGGCTATCGCGCGAAGGGCGAACGCATTCCTCCGCAGACGCGCGTCTTCCAAGTCGGCAAGCCTGTCTCCGTGGACGCGCGGCAAGAGATCCACGAGTTCGCCATGCACGGCCAGTCGAAGCCACCTACGGTGCAGACGCTCGTGCGTGGCCATTGGAAGCCGGTTCTCGGAGCGCGCCTCGGTCATCCTGTGTGGATCGAGCCTTACTGGCGCGGGCCGGAGGGCGCTCCGATCCTCGTACGTCCTCGAACACTGAAAGATTTCAGATCGTGAGCTACTGGGGCAGACGCGCAGCCGGTCTCCTCATCCGTTCTCCGTACGGACGCTATCTCCTTCTGTTGCGATCCGCCTACGTCTACGACCCTGGTGTGTGGGGTCTTCCTGGTGGACGTGTAGAAGACAATGAAGATCCGCAAGACGCTGCTGTGCGGGAGACCGAAGAGGAGATCGGCGTCCAGAGCTTGCGCGTGTACACGAAGCCCATCTCCATCTGGCACGCTCCCGATGCGAACTTCGAGTACCACACGTTCTTGGCGCTCTCCTTGAGCGGTGAGTTCGTACCAGTGCTCAACTGGGAAAACGACGGTTACGTATGGACGACCGAGAACGAAATACTCTCGGGAAGGATCGAAGGTCGATGGGTGCATCCTGGCGTCGTTCGATCTGTCAGGGCTCTGAAGAATCCTGCTTGACGGCCGTATAGCAGCGCGCTATTCGTCTTCCATCATGAAGATCACCGGCTACCGGCTTCGCGAAGCCATCAAGATGCACGAGCTCCGTCGCAACACGTGGGCTGGACAGTTCACCGATTCGCTCGTCAAGTTCAAGGACGACGAGAAGACCCATCCGCAGGTCATCGCGAAGAACTTCCTCGCCGAGGAAGAAGCCGTCGCGAAGCTCCAAGCTGCGCAGGCGCGCTACAACCTCACCGTCATGGTCAACATCCTCGGCCAGCAGATGAGCCTCTGCGAAGCGGTCAAGCGCGTCGGTGGTGCGGGCCGTGTCGAAGGTCTCTGGCGCGCGGCTGCGGGTGGCAAGAAAGACCGCTACGGCTACAACAACGACAACGAGCGCGACCCGACCAAGGAACGCGCGCGTCCACAGATGGCGATCAACGACATCACGAAGGAAGCACACATCGCTTCCAAGTTCGCGGGTGCGCTGCGTAGCGCCATCGCGACTGCGAACACGCAGGAGCTCGAGATCGAAGACTTGAACGCGGCGCTCTTCGAGTAACGCGTTCGGGAGGCGAGGGCAACAAAAGACAAATTAGAGCCTAGCGGCTCCGGTGCGCAATCCGATGCGTTTGATCACACCCTCCGCACTCACTCGGCGTACGGCGAAATGCTGATGAAGTCGAAGACGCGGAACAACAGTTCGATCAGGCAAGGAAGGCACATCTCGAATCTGATTGCCCTCGCTTTTTTTTTCTACGCTCGATTGAGCGGCCCGACAAGGTAGCCACGAAGGTAAGAACATGCCGGACATGACCATCAGCCAAGCGCTTCGGCGCATCAAGAAGCTCAAGGGCCAGCTCGGTGAGCATCGAGCGCGCGCGCAGACTGCCGTGACGCATCTGATCGATCAGGAGCCGGCGTACCTGTTCGTCACTTCACGCGAACAGGCGACTGGTGTGCTCGAGGAGCTCCTGAAGCTCCAGACGGCCACCGCCATCGCCAACGCCAAGACTGCGATCGAATGGGAAGGCAAGTCCGTCCCGCTCGCTCTCGCGGTGCGCACGCTTCGCGAGCTCGCTGCCGAGATCGACTGGGTGAAGAAGCTACCAGTCAAGGCGCAAGACAAGACCGTCGAGCACGAGCGCGACCACGACGGCGAGAAGTGGGTCAACACGGCCAAGCAGTTCATCTGCCATCTGCCGGAAGCCAAGCGTGCAGAGCTCGCGAGCGAGCTTCAAGAGCGCTTCGACAAGCTCAACGACATCGTCGAGACCACCAACCACAAGACGCTGGTCTGACCTTCGAAGTGCTGCCTGGGGGCGGGAGGAGAATCGTTCGAGCAGATGATCTGTGGCGTCGGGCGTCGCTTTACGGGCAACCGTTGAGCAACAATCGGCTTCGTCGCCGCAAGCGACGATCCTTACACCTGACATCGACACCGATCCCGGCAGGGATTAGCGTTCAGCCTTCAGACTCGTCAGCACTCAGCCTTGAGCTCTGAGCCGTCAGGGATCAGCCGTTGTCGTCCCGACCTCGCACTCGCTGCTCGACGGCTTCTCCCGTCTCCAGTCAGCTCTTCGACACGTTCCTGAACTTGAACAGGCGCCACGCGCAACGCGGCCAGTTCACGATGTCGAGCGTGAACGAGATGAGAACTACGATGGCCACAACGATTCGTGCGCCCCATCCACCGTTCATGGTCTCCAACATTTGACGTGTGTAGCGCTCCATCTCGCGCCACCATAACCGCGACCGCCAGAGTATGAGTGCCGCGCCTATGAGCAGGTACACGAACAACCCGATGCGCCACCAGCTCATGACGATCACGCTGCGCGACGGCGTCTACGGCGACGACGTGGGTTCTCCATAGCGGCTGGCGCGTGCGATTCGACAAGGGAGCCGCGAGAGATTTGTGCTGGTGCGGGTGTGGGCGCAGTTGCTTGGTGTTTGCGCTTCTGAATGAGCCAGACGAGTCCACCGATCGCGCCGACTGCGGCGACACCGATGGCGACCATGACGCCCGTCGACATGCCGGTTGGAGCCGCAGCACCCGTAGCTCCGGTTGCACCAGCTCCGGTAGCGCTTGATCCGCCGGCTCCAGCATCACCTGCACCGGTTGCTCCGGCACCACCCGTAGCTCCGGCACCACCTGTTGCGCCGGCACCACCTCCGTACACCACCGTTGCTCCACCGCTTACTTTTTGTACCGGCGGTTGGCATCGAGGATCTTCAGGATGAAGGACGCAGTGCAGCCTTCCTATCTGATGCGGTAGGCAGTTGGGATCTTCGGGATGCTGCGCACAATGAGAAGGCATCGGCATGCGTTCAGCCTACCTCAACTTAGTGCGGTGTGGTGATCACGCTGCGCGACGGCGACGACGGTTCGGTACGGCAGGTGCTCGATACACGAGCGGCGGCTGTCGAAGACGACGCTCGAGCGGCATTGTGTAACCCGGCTGCGGCGCATCGTACGGACCCATCATCCGTGGCTCCCTTGTCGAACCTGCGACGGCGTGCGTTTGCTTGCGCTTTTGCATGAGCCAAACGAGTCCGCCGATCGCACCAACTGCTGCGACGCCGATGGCGACCATGACGCCCGTCGACATGCCGGTCGGTGCGGCTCCTGTTGCTCCAGCCGCTTCACCTGCTCCAGCACTGGCACCCGCTCCGGCACCGCCTCTGTTTCCCGTTGCGCCACCTCCACCTGTTGCGCCGGTTGCTCCAGCACCGCCGGTTGCTCCCGTCGCGCCACCAGGCAAATTCACGACTGCGTGCGCTCCGCCGCCTACTTGTTCGTTGACGGGTTGATTGCTGCCGGCATTCGCTGTTGGCTGGAGATTGATTTGATGGAAAGTCATCTGCGGCTGACAACCGGGACAGCCGTAGAGAAAAATGGTCGTGTTGGGACCGCGCATACCTTGCGGGTTCGCCACGCAATCCATCGTATCGAGGAGCTGCGTGTTGCCGTTCATGACGATCTCGAAGCCGTAACCGATGTTCATCTGAGTCATGGCAGTCCATGTCCCGGAGATGGACCACACATCACCTTCGTTGGTGATCATCGGTCGATCGTCACCCCATCCCCAAGTCTTGAGAATGAGACGCAGCATCCCCTCGGTGAGATTGGGGATCGTCGTGCGGAGGATGACGGCGTAGCTGGTGCACGTGTCCATGAAGCTCAGCCTACCTCAACTTCGCGGACGTCGTCGCGTCCACGTTCGCGTCGGTCGAAGGTCAACGATCTCACTCGTCTCGCCGTTGCGGACAGTGATGATGCCGTCGTAGCCGAGGCTGAGGAGATACTTCGACAGCGCGAGATGCTTCTTGCGTGTCGTCTTGTAGAGGCGTTGCTTCCAGTCGAGCGGTCCGTAGACGAGATCAGGATTGAGATTGAGCTCTAGGATGAGTGGACAGTCAAAGTGCATAGTGCCGGCGATCCATCCAGATGGAGGAGCATGATCACCTGGTACATGGATCATGTAGACGCCGGCGGGCTCGACGTCCTGGCTGAAGAGTTTCTGCATGTACGGTGACGGATCGGTGTTGTGCATGAATCGAAACGTCACCGGGACACACGTCTCGAACACGACGTCTGCTTCCACCGCGCGTCCAAGGCCAACATCACCAGGTAGTGGCAACGGGTTGCGCACGTACGCGAGACGTCGCGGCGTGTGCTGCTTCGTCCACCACAAGTAGCCAACGAGCCCCGTAGCTGCACCTACGATCGCGACCCACCAATATGATCGCGAGGGTTCGGATGTCTTGGTGGTTAGGTTGAGTGCTTCGGGCAAGAGAACGGTTGGGAGAACCACCACACCTTGGTTCGAGTGAATGAGATCGGGATACGAATGCACGATCGCATTGCCGACGCGCATGACTGCGGGCACACGCGTAACAGGTGCATCAGAAGGACGCGGAGCGACTCCTGGTCCGTCTCCGAGAGGCAAGTTGAAGCCTGTGATCGTGCGAAGGTTCCGCCATGGTGAAGGTCGATTCGGTTCCATGAAGACGTTCGACGAGTGCGACGCGATGAAGACGCGTTCTCCTCGGATCGCGCGCTGCGCGTACTTCGTCCATGCAGTGAGATCCGTTCCGTAGGTCGCGTCAGCAAGCACGACGGCGTCGGGATCTCCACCGAGAGTGAGGAGGCGTTTGACGGCGAAGCCACCTGCTGAGAACCCCGCGATCACGACAGGAGAAAATGTGGCTCCAAGTTGCTGTGTGAGCATCGCAAGCGTTGCATCGAGCAACGGTACACTCGCGGCGTAGTAGTTCTGGAGCACATCGAGCGTTGCTTGGGGTGGTCCTGTATCGGCAACGACAGCCACGTTGGCGGGAAAACGGAACGCGCTGTCGTCGTGTGGCAAGAGATAGACGAGCACGAGCGGACGAACGCTCCCCGAGCCGGGTTGGACCACACGCAACGCCATGCGCTGATACTACTCGATCGAATCATTCGTTCGGGAACGACAAGGAAGCCACGAAGATGATGCTTCACATCGAGCGCCGTCCGATTCTTCAGGAGGCACAGCATGGTTGGACTCCGTACCAGGAGTTCGGGAAGCACACCGCCGCAATACAGTGCCCTGTCTGTGACCGCATCTTCAGCTTGTTGAACCACGTCATCTCCGCAGACGGATCCGTTTCGCCTTCCGTCGTCTGTCCGTGGTCGGATTGCACATTCCACGTGTTCGTTCGGCTGAACGATTGGAGTTCACCGGCTTGACCCTTGCGCTGCAATACGGTCGTGCTTAGGAGTGAAAGCCATGAAGAAGAGGAAGCCTGGTCCCGCGCCTGCACCCACTCCCGAGCCAACGAAGGCTCCTCCGACCTCGAAGAAGGGTCGCAAGAAGGTGTGGGAAGCGGAACCGGTGCCCGTCACGACCGAAGCTCCGAACGCAGGACCGCAGACGCCGTTCAACATCCCGCCCGAAGTGTTTGCGAAGATGGGCGAGGGATTGCAGGTATTTGCCAAAGACCCGATGCTCACCGAAGTGATGCCGTGGGGCCTGGCTGGCTTCGCCATCGGCGCCCTCTCCGGTCTCGTCGTCTACGCGAAGAAGTACAGCATCACGCGCGCCATCGAGGAGCTCGACCTGTACGTCATCGAGCTGAATAGAGACGCGATGGACAAGAAAGTCGCTCAAACCGTTCGCACGCAAATCGCATCGCACCTCATGAGGCTCGCGGATCTCCGTGAACGCCTCGTCGCGCTCGAGCCCAAGAAGGTCGAAACCGAGGGCTGCTGTGGCGAGCCAGTCGACACGCACAATCACGCGCCGAAGACCGAGCCTGCTCCGAAGAAGGGCAAGCGTAAACGAGCCAAAGTACGCCACTAACCTCGTGGCTTCCCTGTCGGTCCCTACTTGACGGTCACGGTGATCTGGAACGCTTCGACGACCTGATTGGTAGCCGATAGGTAGTTGAAGACGAGGGTAGCTGTGCCCGCGCTCTGTCCTTGGAACGCGAAGGTGCCTCCGCTCAAGTTCTGGTCGAAGAGCGGACGAACGATTGCTGTGTCGCCGCTGACGAACGCCCAGTGGTACCCGGTGCTGATGTTGGCGGGTGGGAGCGTGACGTTGACGGCTTGGCCGACTTTGATCGTGCCGCTCTTGCCAGCGTCGTTGGGCCACTTGAAATCCAGTGGTGCGACGGTCGGTAGGTTCTGACTGAGCTTGTAGAGGAGGTACCCGGCGCCTCCGAAGATGGCCAGTCCGGCGAGGACGAAGAAGGCGGTACCGCCTCCGCTCTCGTCTTCCTTCGGGACTGCATCCGGGTTCGGCGTCTCGTGAGCGTGCTTGAAGTACGCGACGCGTTGCTCTTGTCGCTCGACCCACCATGCCGGCGGTTTGCCTGTGCCGCGCCAGTAGGCGAGTGGTCGGTGAGTCTTGCGACTCACGAGTGCCCAGCGCCCACCAACCTTTTGAAGAACATTCTCTTGGTAGATCTCGAGGTCCACGGCTCGATGGTACCGGAAAGATCAGGATGTTGCTAATCGGCAAGAAATTCGGTGTTCGGCGCGCTTTACAAACGAGATGCAAAGGATTAGCTTCGGGCCTTGGTGGCGTGCGGGCTTGAGGCTTGAAGTCCCGAGCGGTACTCTTCTGCGCGATGACAACGATCCCCACCCTCACGTCTGATGACCTTTTCGAAGGTACCTCCGAAGGTGCACCCGCGTGCGGATGCGGCGCAAAAGCCGTGTCTGTTGCGAAGGAGCTCACGATCAAAGCGGCAGGCGAGCGCCTAGAAGCCATCGCCGAGCCTGCGGGCGAAGCTTCACCAGCGGCCGAACCGCTCGCGGCGTCAGAATCACCGAAGGTCGGTGCTCCCGTCTGCATGCCGTGGGTCCGCATCGAGCGCGATGTAGGACGCATGCGTCAGTGCATGAAACTCGCCGAGAAGCTCGGACGCATCGAGACGAGCGAGCAGCTCTACGAGATCATCCGTGGCCAGATGGAGCGCGAGGACCAAGAGGTCTACTACGTCATCGCGCTCGACACGCAGCTCTACTTGCGTGGCATCGCCGAGATCGCGCGAGGAGCACGCGACCGCGTGCTCACACCCATCCAAGACACAGTGCGCTACGCGCTCGCCTTCGCGCTCTACTACGGCGCGATGGGGATCGCCATCGCACACAACCACCCCAGCGGCAAAACCAAGCCGAGCGACGCAGACAAGGATGTGACGAAGGCCGTGCAGCATGCATGCGAGGTCAACGAGCTCCTCTTCGTCGATCACATCATCGTCGGCATCAACGGCTACTACTCATTCCGAGACGGCCGTGAACACGTCATGGTCCCCGAACAACCTCAACAAGCCGCAGCGGAAGCTCCGCGTCGGCGTCGTCGCGGCTAGCGACATCACCGGAGTTCCTCATGACCGTAGTCAACGTTTCAGAAAAGCCCGAAGTTCGAGCGCAGATCATCTCCGTCGTCGAGCACAGCGGTGTGACTTGGCAGGTCGGGCAACCTGTTCCAGGCAGCGACGACACGAAGATCTTCAAGATGTTCCTCATCGACGGCATGGTCGAAGTGTTCGCATCTCCCATACCGGGTTCGCCACTCGATCAGATGCAGCAAGGTCTCCAATTCACGATCTTCCCACTCAGCGTCAAGTTGACGGCCGCCGTCGCGCGCTTCGATCATTGGAAGGAGCTTCTGGCCGAGGCCGAGCAGCGCTCACTCCTCCAATACGAAGAAGAGGAAGAGGAAGAAGAGGAAGAGGAGGAAGAGGAGCAGCAGCAGGCACAACCGCCGGTGCCGACGGGCTTCGCGACCGGTCCGGGAGCGGGTGCACCACTGCCGGCGCAAGGCTTTGCGCCGCCACAACAACCGGCCTTTGCACCGCCACCGCAACCCTCGTACGTTCCGCACATGCCGCCTCCCGCAGCAGCGGCTCCTGCTCCGGCTCCCGACAACTCGGCAACCGACAGCGGCTCCTGATTCGACTGCGGTACGAGGTCTGGCATGGCTGCTCCCTTCCCCACGACATTGGATCTGGTCTACGACGTCGTTCCCGTTGGTCCGGTGTCGATGGCGCAACTCCTCGCAGCCCTCGCTGCGGTGAGTCTGCCGACATCTGATCTTCTCTCGATCGGTACGACGCTCACGAGCGACACCACCATCAACTTCGCGGGTCTCGCGCGTCGTGGTCTCAAATTCTCTGTCTTGCCACCGTTCAAACCGAGCACTGTTCCTGCTCCGCCCGAAGCGCCAGGTACGTTTCGAGGATCGCTCGTCAGCTCGAGCCCCAATGACGTACAAGGAGGGTCGGGCTGCCAGCAGTTCAGGATCGACTACCTCGATCAGGACTTTCTCCCTCAATACGAGATCGTCACTCCGAACGGGACGACGCCGCAGAATCTCACGTCCAAGAAGAAGGTCACGATTACACAGATCACACCGACGATCGGCAGCCCGTCGGGCCTCATCTACGTGTTCTCGGGACTCGCTGGTACGGGCCTTCTTCTCGGCATGGGGACGGGACCTATCTTCGGTTCGACCCTCCAAAACTTTCAGGGCTCGATCGTGTCGTCGAATCCAAACGACAGCTTGGCGGGTATCGGCGCGCAGACGATCAGGATCACTTACTTCGACAAAACAGGTGCGGGGCCGTTCACGGAGAACGTGAACCTCAACGGCACGACGTCTGTCAACCTCGTGAATCTGGACCACGCTGTCATCACCAACATGGAGCTCGTGTCCGTAGGCGCTTTCGGATCGAGCTGTGGAATCATCTCGCTCTTCACAGGACTGGGTCAAACAGGTGGGTTGGCTGGCTTCCTCAGCCAATCGTTCTTCCAGTTCTTTCCGCAACAGACAGTCGTCGCGGCTGCCATCGTTCCTCCTGCCAGCGCTCCCCAAAGTGGCTCGGGCGGCGGAAGCTCGGCATACGTAGTGAGTGGTGGCGGTGTCGTCACACCCGTGCCCAAGTTTCAAGGGACTCCTACGAACGTCTCTCCTGGTTCGCCGCCAAATCAACCGGCGCCTCTGAATGTGCCTCCTGGCACCATCATCGCGGCGGATACCGCTGCTCCGTTTCGAGGCATCTACACGCACATCATCGGTGCTGCGCTCGTGACGCAAGTCATCGAGCGCACTCCAACGTTCTCGTGAGGAGACTCCATGCCGCGTCGTAAAAAAGAAGCAAACGGATCGACCGACGCTCTCGATGTGAGCGTCGGTGATGTGACCGCAGAAGTCTTTCCCGAAGGCGTTCCTACGAACGACGATGGGTCGGTTGCCTCCGACGTCGGCATCTCCGTCGAGGAAGCGCGCAAAGCAGGCGCGGTTGGACCCGAGAGCGCGAAGTACAACCGCGACGTCGCCAAGAAGATCCATCAGAAGCAGCAAGGCAAGACGGACATCCGGTGGGGTGAGAGCGAAGCGATCCACGTCTACGACCTCGTCAAGCAGACGTTCCCGACGTCGATGATCCAGATCTACGTCCAGCAAACGGAACCGAAGCAGCAAGACTTTCGTCCGTTCCCGATGTCCTCATGCAAGAGCAGCGCGGAGTTCTACGACCGCGTGATGACCACGATGCACAAGCAGAGCCCCGAGGCCAGCTACACCGTGCGCTTCAAGGAAGCGAACGGTTCGGAGCGTGGACGCGGCTACCTGCGCATGCCCGACACCACCGCCGAAACTCCTCAACCGAAAGCACTACCCGAGATGCAGCAACCGCAGAATCCGTTCGGCTTCCAAGGCGGGTTCGGTCCACAAGGCGGAGGCTACGGGCAGCAAGGCGGCGGCTACGGGCAGCAAGGTGGCTACGGTCCGCAAGGCGGCTACGGGCAGCAAGGTGGCTACGGTCCGCAGAACGGTTACGTGCCGGGCTTCGGCTACCAGCAACCGCAGCAACAGCAGCCGCAGCAACAGCAGCCGCAGCAACCGCCTGCTCCTGCACCGGTGGCGGCTGCGCCTGTTGCACCCGCACCGGCGCCGATCGCTCCGCCTGCACCGCTTCCGCAGCCGCAGCTCGCGCAGCAACCGCAGTACGCACCGCAACAGCAGTACCAGCAGCCGGACCCGCGTTTCGTGGGTGCCATTGCAGCAAACTACGAAGAGCTCAGAGAGAGCCGGGGTCTCATTCAGCAGCAGCAACTCGCGCTCGCGCAAGTGATGGGCGAGCTTCAGGAGATGAAACGCCAGGACGCGTTGCGTGCTCAGCAAGAAGCCGTGCGCGCACAGCACCCCCAGCAACCGCCGCAGCAACAGGTGCAACAGCAACCGCCTGCTCCGGCTCCACTTCCTGCACCTGCGGCAGTGCCGACGCCCATTATCGTGCAAATGCCGTCGATGGGTCCGCAACAGCAACCGTACGCACAACAATCGTTCACGAACGATCCTCCGCGCGAGCCGATCGGATTCGGAGCGCATGTTCCGATGGCCGCTCCACCACCACCACGTCGTGCACCTGCACCACCGCAGCAATATGCGCAGCCTGGCTACGGACAGCCTGACTACGGGCCGTACGCACCTCAGCCACCCATGCAGCCTGGCTACGCGCCGCAGCAACAGTACGCGGGGCAATACGCGCCGCAGCAACCGCCACCCGGATACGCGCCACAACAGCAGTACGCACAACAACCGTATCCGCAACAACCTCAGCAGCCGCAGTACGCACAGCAGCCGCCACAGTACGCGCAGCAGCCGCAGTACGCGCAGCCGCCGCAGTACGCGCAGCAGCCGCCGCAGTACGCGCAGCAACCGTATCCGCAGCCTCAACAGCCGCAGTACGCGCCGCCTCAAGTAGCGGGTGCTCCTCCGCCTGCGCGCAACGGTTGGGGAGGTGGCGTCGGTGCTCCGCCTGTTGCCGCAGCTCCGGTGCCTCAAGCTGCTCCTCAAGTCGATGCGATGGCGCAGATGCAGCACGCCACCAACCAGACTGTCAGCATGATCAAGGGAATGGCCACTGCTGTCGCCGACATCAAGAAGGCTGTCGGAGCGAACGAGGAGATCGAATACGAAGAGGACCCGTCGCCGTCACTGCAACAGCAGCAACAACAACAGATGGCGGGTGCCTACGGACCGGCTCAACAACCGGCAGCCGCAGAAGAGAAGATGCCGTTCCGAACGATGATACTCGGTCAAGGTCCCGACGCACCGATCTACGCCTACAACGAGGACGGATCGCCGAATGTCTTGGGCCTCGCTCTCGGCAACTTCCCGAAGGCGGGTCCGTGGCTACGCGGACTCGCTGATGGTGTGGCAAGTGTTCTCCAGACACAACGCGCGCAGCACCCGCAGATGGGCATGGGGCAACCACCGCCACACGTACTGCCTCAACACGAAGAGCCGATGCACCAGCAACAACCGATGCAGCAACAACCGCCGATGCAGCAGCACAATCCGTTCGTGCCTCCGACGCACTTCGACCAAGGACCGCCGCAGTCGCCCTACGTACCTGCGCCGGTGCAACAACAGACGCAGCTTCGTCACGGTCCGCGCCCGGCACCCGCACAGAGCTTCATGCCGTCGATGGATGCTGTTCGACAAGCTGTAAGCGGTTCGCAATAACTAGAAAAAGTCGTGCGTACACGCAAAAACGCGTGTCGATGAACGACAAGGAAGCCACGAGAAGATAGGCGCAGCGTGCGTCTTTCCGATTGATGGTAGAGTCGGGTCATGCCCGGCTTGCACGTGGGTCTCGGTGATGACCTGTCGGATCTTTTGGCTCTTGCTAAGCAAGATCCGTCCGTCAATGCCGGCGTACCGATGTCGACCGGCGCTAAGGTTGCAATCGGACTCAGTGTCGTGAGTGCTACAGCGCTGGGCCTCTGGTGGTACACCCATCGGCACTTCGAGAATCCGGCGCTGCCACCTGAAGGTGTGCAGCCCGAACAGTTTTCGAGGGGTACGCGCAAGACTTCTCTTCGACAACCACCAAAGCGCCGCGTTTCGTTTCGCGTACGATTGGGCGTGAGTCCTGCGTACGATTATGTCGTGTTGTTTCCCAACGGCACGGCGATCCTCTATCGTAAGCGGTACGCTGTCGTGAAGTTCCGCCCGGCGCCGTACCAGTTGGGCAAGATTCGTAATGGTGAGGGAGATCTCCTCATCTACGCGGATCAGATCCTCGAAAGCTTGGTAGGCAGGTAAAGGAAGCCATGGATCACAATCTCGGTCTCGGTGCCCCTCCCGATCTCGTCTCGCAGCTCACGGCTGCGTTGACGAGTTTGCAGGACTCCATCACGGGCCCTCAGAATGGTGTCAAGACCTCTCTCGATGCGCTCTCGGCGACATGGAACGCTCCCATGTCACCGCCGCCGCCTGCCAACAGCCAAGCCGCGATTTCGGCGGAGCTCGCTGCGAGCGTTGACACAGCGATCGGACCCTCTGTTACTCCGCGCCTTCAAGCCCTCGGCCAGTCTCTCACGTCGATCGATGGGCAAGCAGCGACGACTGCGACGAACTTCACGAGCACGTACGGAGCAGCCAACGCGCTGGCGACCGACTACCAGACGCTTCAACAGACCAACCAGCAGCTCGCGTCGGACAAACAGCAGTACGGACAAGCTATCCAAACGCTCTACGCGGCGGCTGGGTACACCGACTACGCGACGCCCATCGGCACTGTGGCGAGCGCTGTCGGTGCCATGAAGACGCAGACGCAGGCGCAGCAGCAACAAATCCAACAGCTACAGCAGCAGATTCAGAAGCTTCAGTCTGCGGCGCCTGCACCGCCACCAGCAGTACCCATGCCGCTTCTCAACACCACGACGATCATCGCAGGCATCGCAGCTCTCGCTGTGATCGGTGGCGGCATCTGGTGGTACACGAATCAGCAGAAAAAGAAGAAGCAACTCGGACCGATGAGCCAACGTCCGACCTTGCCATCGCCAGCTCCCTCGATGGCGGAGCAGCTTCCACCGGCTTCGCGACCCGCTCGTCGCAGCTTTCCGATGTCATCTCGACCGAATGCTACGGCTCGAGCTCTCATGCCGCGCTCCGCCCAGGCGCGCGCTCTCCCGCCGGGTCGCACCGGCAAGCGTTCGTAAGGAGGAATCGCGTCATGCATCTCACGCCCAACAAAAGAATCGGTCTCGTTTACGGTGGTGGTCTCGTCGCGGGTTTGCTCACGGCATTCATCGCGAAGAAGGTCATGGCCAAGACCCACGCTCCGGCAGCGGGTCCGACGGGTCCGCAAACCATCACAGCAACCGATCAGGATTCGGGCAAGAGCTTCGCGCTTCGCGTCGGAGACAACCTCGTCATCAAACTGCCAGTCGATCCCGCTTCGGGAGCGAGTTGGGACATGACGGCGGTAGGTGAATCCATCATCGGCAATGCAACACCGACCTTCGTACCCGCTACGGGCGGTGCACGCGGAGGTACAGATGTCTGGACCGTCGCTGCGAAGCAGGGTGGGACCACAACCATCACCGCGAAATTCACCCCCACCGTTGGTGGTCTCCCGACGAAGACGGTGAGCTACACCGTGACGGTCGCCGGCGCCGATCAGAAGACAGAGCAACCGACGCAAGTGAAGATCAACTGGCTGCCGGTGAACACGCTCACGCCGAATGGCCTCTACTTGTTCGCAGGACCGGCTGCCGGTTTTGCCGATCGCGCGGCGCTGCTCGCAGCTCTTCAGAACGCTGGATGGACGAACGTCGCCGTCAACTACTTCGGACCCGGCAACGATCCGGCTACCGCGTGGCCCATGGAGATGCCGTGGCCGCTAGACACGGCGCAGATGTCACAGATGTACGTCGCCGGTGGCACGTACTCCGGTACGGCGCCGTCTCCGGTCGCGCAAGGGCTGGTCGTGTACCAACTCGGCGCCGTAGTACCGATGCCAGCAACACCCACGGTCGTTCCCTACAAGGGTACGAACATTCTCGTCGTCTCGACGGGACAGATTTGGGTCGCCAATGCGAAGTGCGGGAAGCACAACCTGCAAACGCTCCTCGGTGATTCGACCGGTCTCGCCCTCGGTTCGACCGCACAAGAAGTCACAACCAAGATGTCGGTGTGGCTCGACGCGAACTGCCAGTAATCGTCAACCGCTAAGGAGAACGGTTCCATGAGCGAGTTCGCGCCGTCCATCGAGGCCGCCAAGAACGCACTTGGCGCTGCAACACCGATCGAGACGCGTGCACATCCTGGTGGAGCGGATGGTGCCAAGATCTCACTCGATGAAGTGGCTGCGCGCATACGCAAGGGTCGACTCGATCCTCGCGTACGCGCATGGGCCATCCGCTGCATCAAAGAAGCAGGTGAGCCGCGAACTGTTCACGGTCAGGCGCAAGCTCTTCTTGACGCTCTACGCAAGGCAACGACGTACGTGCAGGACCCGGTCAACGCCGAGTTCATGCAGGCCGCAGCAGAAACGCTCTGTCTCGACGACAAGGGACTCTGCTTCAAGGGCGGTGACTGCGACGATCTTGTGATCGCCTACGGCTCCGCAGCCTCTTCCATCGGCATCCCCACCAAGGTTGTCGGCCAATCGTTTGACTCCAGCGGCGTACCCACGCATGTCATCGCGGCAGTTCAAGACACCAAGACCGGCAAGTGGTACCGCGTCGATCCGTCGAGCAAGTACGACGTCGGCAGCTACTTCCCTGCGACGAAGGAAGTCTGGATCGATCCGATGTCCGGTGGAGTGGAAGGCGATGTCGGCATGGGTGGCGAGTTCGTGGGCGTCGGGCGTCCGCCAGCAGACTGGAACCTTGGCCTCGCCGGTCATCCTCTCGGTGTCGGGGACTACACAGAGGCCCAACGCGCAGCGATCTTCGATGGTGCTACGACATCGCTCCAAACAGCCGTCTTCAAGCTCCAAAGCAGCCTCATCGATCTGCGCACCTCGAAGAATCAAGCCAACCAAACACGCTTGATCCTCAACCCGGACAATCCTTTCGACCCCGAACCAGCAAGCCCCATCCAAGACGTCTCGGATTTTCTGGCGGGAGGTGCTTGGACACTGTCAATGTCGAACGTCTGCGATCGGTTGATCGATCTCGGGCTCAAGATCACATCAGCGGGACAAGAAGCACTCAAGGGTGCTCGTCGCATCCTCGTCGACGAAGCGACGAAAGACGCCTACCTCGAAGCCACCGATCAAGATCCGTGGCATCTACACGCGGTTCTTCGAACGTCGACGGACAGCATCCTCGCGTTCCTCGAGAAGCCATCTTCCATTTCTCCCGCGCTCATCGCTTTCGCTACCGTTGCGCTGGCGCCGTTCTCGCCACTCATTCCTCTGGCGCTCGCTGTCGGCACGTTCACCGACGGCTTCCAGTACCTCTTCTCCTACAAAGATCAGCAGATCGACGTTCGACGCATCATCGGTGGCTTCTCGAGCAAGAGTGGCCAAGCGTTGTCGCCTCAAGAAGTACAGGCACGCGTGCAAAGCGCGCAGACGACAGGCGTACAAGGACGCGGACTCGGCATCGCACCCGTGATCGTCGTTGTCATCGCGGTTGCTTCCGTCATCGGCATCGCACTCGTGTCGATCGCCACCTACTACATCGTGGCTAAGCTATGTGACGCCGCAACAGCGAGCGCGAAAGAAGCCACGACCCAATCAGTTCTTGCGCTCGTCGCGAGTGGCAAGCTCACGGGCGATCAAGCCAAAGTCCTCCTTCAGCAGATGGCAGACAACCGCGTCGCGGAGACCAAAGCAGAAGAAGAGAAAAACAAGGCCGATCCCTTCGCCAATGCGCTCGGCAGCCTTGGAAAGATGGTCACGTGGCTTGTGATCGGTGGCGTCGTCGTCACCGGCGTCATCATCGGAGCACCCCTCATCAAGGAGGGCGTGAGCTCGCTCACCGACTGGGCGAAAGCACGGCGCGAACAGCTCAAAGCCGATCGCAGTCGCAAAGCACTGCCGGCAGGACCACCGCCTCTTTTGCCGCGTGCTTTGCCACCGCCGCGCCGCTTGCCGGCGCGAACGCTTCCTGGGATCGCACCGATGCCTGCGGCGGCAGACTACTTCCAGAATCCTCGTCCGCGCCGTCCGCGCCGTCGCCGCCACACCGAATCTTTCGTGGCTCCCTTGTCGTTCCCGTTCTCAGGAGCTCGTCGATGACCATCCTCATCAAGGGAGACCACGTTCGCTTCGAGATGACGGATGGTTCGATGGTGACGTTGCCCGAAGCGCACGGGATCATCCACGACCCGGAGGGCTACCAGCTTCCGTACTGCGACGTGTACTTTGGTCCATTCGAGACGACGCGGCAGCGTGTTGAGCTCACGAAGAAGGCCAAGGCGTACTTCGGGCGTGGATATGAAGGAAATCGCGCCATCGTCGACGTGCCAATCGAAGGTCCGTGGGAGCCGATCGGCGAATCGATCCAGATCTTCTACAAGCGTCGGGGCAAGGACACGCGCAAGTTCTATCACCCGAAGAAGCAGCCTGTACGGCTCTCACGATGCACAGCAAGAGTGGCTCGCGAAGGTGCGAGCGGGACGTTCTATCGCTTGGAGCTGCCCAACGGTTGCGTCCTCGACGATCGCGGATTCGTCTGGCCTTGATCGGCTTCAGAAACCTTTTCAAATGAAAAGGTTGAATCTGTTGCACTTGCCAAGAAAGATCGGGTACCTTTTCGGCAACGGTTGGTTGTCGCCGTTTGGGCACGATCTTCATGAGCGGAAAGAAGCTCAAATCCTACGTTGAGGCGATGGCCTCCTTCCGAGGCGGCAACCAACATGCTGCCGTTGTCGAAGCGCCACGACGTCGCAAGAAGAAGTCTGTTCGTTCGGCAATGGCACTCGTTGCCGGTACGCACAAAAAATTGACCCGTTCACGCAAAACCGTTACGGTCTCGAAAGCGCGCCGATCCAAGGGTCATGAGCGCACGACGTCGGGAGTCATCCCGGGAACCACAAAGACAAGGGAGAGCACAATGGCTCGAGCAAAGCGTCGTCGGTCCCTCGCGGCAAAGCGTCGCAAGCGTGATCGGTACGGACACTTCATGGAGCTGGCGAACCCGCGCAAGACCAAGAAGAAGGCGAAGAAGCGTTCGAGTGCAAAGCGTCCGGTCAAGCGCGTCGTGAAGCGTCGCGCTGCGAAGCGCAACCCGCGCCGCAAGGTGCGTCGCACCGCGAAGCGTTCGAGTCCGCGTCGCACGCGCAAGCGCAAGCGCCCGGGTCATCACAAGCACACGGTGCGTCGCCATCTCCGCAAGGTCCGGGGACGCAAGCGCCGCGTCGCCGTCAAGCGTCATCGTTCTCACGAAACCGCAGCAGAAGCGCCGCGCAAGCCCGCGCGTCGCCGTCGTCGTCGTGCCGCACGCGCACGGGAGGAAGTCGCCATGGCCGCAGTGAATCCGCGTCGTCGTCGCAAGCGCCGTCGTGCGCGTGCACGTGAAGATGTCGTCGTGTACGAGCCGAACCCTCGCCGCCGCGCCAAGCGTCGTGGCAAGAAGCGCAAGGGCGTGCGTGGACGTCGTCGTCACACGGTGCGCAGCCACTACCGCAAGCCGATCCGTCGTCGCAAGGCCACACGCAGCGGCAAGAAGCGCATCCACGTCAAGAAGCACATGTCGTGGGAGGAGCAGGAGCGCAACGCACGCCGTCGCAAGCGCAAGCGCGCCCGCAGCGCGCGCGAGACGATCGCGAACCCGCGCAAGAAGAAGCGCCGTGCGCGTCGCGGTTCATCGCGCGCCAGCGTGCCGGCGGTTCTCCGCAAGCGCGTCGGCGGGCGCAGCCGCGCAATGCCGGGCAAGGTCATCATCCAGATCGCGGGCCTCAAGGGTCGCTCAGCGGGCAAGCGCCGTGGCAGCGCCAAACGCCGCAGCAGCAAGCGCAGCAAGCGTCGCGGCTCCCGCACGACGAAGCGTCGCAGCAGCAAGCGCCGCAGTGGCACGACCCGCAAGAGCGGGTGGTCGCACTACCCGCCGGGCTACCCGCGTCAGTACGGGGGTGGCTACACCGGTGCTGGTCGTCAACTTCCGCCGGCGAGCGACTTCTTCGAGAACCCGCGTTGGGACGAAGGAGACATGGAGGGCGGTGCGCTCGAGAATCCGTTGTCGGGTGGTGAGCTCGCGCTCGCCTTCGTCACGGGTGGCATCGGCTACGCGCTGACCGATCTCCTCGATCGCTACCTCGCGACGTCGGCGACTCCGCCGGCAGGGATGCCGAACGCCGTGGCCGTCATGACGGCTCCGGGTCTCACACGCATCCTCGCACAGGCTGGCTTCACGGCGCTTCCGTTCATCGGAGCGTACTTCGTCAAGCAACCGATGGGACGCGCGGCTCTCCAGGGCCTCGGTCTCGGTGCGGGCATCCATCTCGTCGGACAGCTCATCAAGAGCTACGTCATGGCGAAGGCGCTCAAGAGCAACGACACTGGCAAGCGCCTCTACGGCGACGCCATCGCTGCGAATATGCTCTCGGCAGCAGCAGCCGGAGCAACCGGAGCGACCGGCGCGACGGGTGGTGCAACCGGTGCAACCGGCGGCGCCGTTCACGGTCTGCCGTTCGGTCTCGGCGCACCTCTCCTCGGTCTCGGTGGCGTGAGCGTGCCCTACGGCATCGGTCGCGCACCGGCTCGCGCGTACAACGACGTGGGTCCGCGTGCTGGCGTGGGCGTCGGGCAGTTTGCCGCTCCGGCAGGAGCTCCCTACGCTCCGACAACGGGAGTCGTGCCTCTCGGTCCTCATGGTCCGACTCCGGGTGGTCCGGCTCCGGGCGCTCCGGGTGGTGGTGGCGGAGGCCCCTGCGATCCGTGCGCACCGAGCACGGAGTACCAGACGGGAGAAGCTGCGAAGCAGTTCGCTTCCGTCGTGGCATCGGGCGAGACGATGCAGCGCACCCTCGAAGGCGCATACAGCGCTGCCAAGGACGAGCTCTGCGGACGCGTCGGCGAGCTGCCGAACGCAATTCCGGGATCGGTTCCTGGAACGGTTGGAGCGCCTCCCCCGAACGGTGGAGCGCGCCGCAAGCCCTTCGCGATCTTCCCGGAAGACTGAAGGCATCAGCAACGAACAACGGCACGCTCTCCGCCTTGAAGCGAGAGCAGCAGCACCTCTTGCAGTGAACCAGTGAACCAGGACTCAACGACCTAGCGTC
>Ga0334722_10000331_pt1 | contig 72603 bp, 62 predicted proteins | sample C3_bottom_MG_FD_207210 | JGI IMG/M metagenome (GOLD analysis project Ga0334722, IMG submission 207210) | Sediment microbial communities from Yellowstone Lake, YNP, Wyoming, USA - C3_bottom | ecosystem: Environmental > Aquatic > Freshwater > Lake > Sediment | place: USA: Wyoming | collected...
CGTCCCGTGGGGACGTAGGCTAACCTGGCAGACTAGCGGGCTCCAGTCAGGCGTGATCGAACGAAGGTTGCTGACTCCGTGATGAGTGACTGGAGCGGTGACCTGGTTCCGAAGAAACGTGCGGGGTCGCTCCCCGCGCGATGGAAACCCGCGGATCTGGGTTCAAATCCCAGCGTCCCCACACCCTCTTTGGTCGCCTCTCGTTCCAAGGCAGAGCCTCATCCGCGCGGGGACGGCGCATCCGGGAATCCCAAGCTGGGAGTCCGACATTGCCATTCGCCGGAAAGGGTCCGGGTGCGAGCGTCTATGGCGCGCCTGAACCCGGCATCAGCCCGAGCTGCGCCATGAAGGCCATGTTGTCGTAGTAGATGTTCAGCGACTTGACCTTCCCGCCCTGGACATGGGCGACAGAGACCGCCTTCCCATGCGCGCGCTTGTTCGTCGGGGGGATCGGCGGCTGCCCCGGGCCGGTTTGGAGCGGGCCCTTGTGGGTGCCGCTCCACTCGGATTCGTCCGCGACCCAGTCGCCGCTCGCAATCCGGTTCGTGAACCGGATAGAGGCGTCCGGGAACGGCTTCCAGTTCTCCCGGAAGTGGTCCTCGACCGCCTTCCGGCCCTTGATCGGGGCCGGGAGGTTCGCCTCCCAGTAGGCGACGTCCTCCGCCAACAATTCCCCAATTCGGTTGGCGTCGTGGGCGTTCAGTGCGTTCAGGAACGCGTCAGCGACCGCCGACGCACTCATCGGGCTTCCGGTGTGTGAACTCATGCTCTACAGTCTCCTTGGCGGGAGCGTCCGACTCCCGGGCGGTGAACCCGGGGCAGGCCTTATAGCTCATGGTGCGGGCATCTAGTCCCGAGCCGCCGCGCGGAATTGAACCGGGGCTCCTTGATGAGGAGGAGTGTCTGATCACGCCGGGACGAGCACGTTCTCCTGAGGCGGCGGAGGCACCAGGATCTTCTCGAGGCGCGCGACGAGCTTGGAGAACTGCGTCTCCTGCGTCGCGCCCCACTTCGTGAACACGCAGACGATCGGACCGCCCGTGACGTTCAGGCGGCGCACGAGGACCGTGTACTCCGAGCCTTTCATCGAGATCCACTCCGGGTTCCCGATCGACAGGCCCTGCCCGATCAACGTTCCGGACTCGGCGAGGCGGTCGGTGAGCGACAGGAGTCGCCCGACGTTGATGTCCGCCTCGTTGGGGAACAACGAGCAGAGCGGCACGCCCGCGCCGTCGGCGACGGCGACCCCGAGGATCTTCCCGTTCGCCCCGTTCAGGAACTCGCGGAAGATCCCGTTCAGCTCGACTTCCACGCCGTTCAAGTAAGTGGGTTCTGGCATCCGACGCCTCCGAGGCGAACCTCCTGTCTGCGCGTGCGGGGGCTTGAGCGTTTATTCCTGCGTATCGGAGGAGAGAGTCTTGTTGAGGTGGCCTGTGCACAGTTTGTCAGACTAACTACCAAGCTCTGTCAGACAAACGTAAGACATAAATAGGGACCTCGTCATACACCAATTCCCCAAGGGATGGAAAAGATGACCGGACTTCAACCGATCTCCTTCGAACAGGCCCGCGAGATCGCGACCCGCAAGGGCCTCACGCCGACCCGGGTGCGCGGCACGCACACGATCCGCTTCGCCAAGGGCGAGAACGCGAAGCTCGAACCGATCGACTGGGTCGAGTTCGAGCGCGTCGCCGCGGAACGCAAGCTGACCATCTTCGAGTCCGGGGGCTTCATGAAGATGATGCGCCGGAAGCCCTGACGCTGATCCCTCCTCCCCCTCTTTTTCCCTCTCAACCCTCCTCCCCCTCTTTTTTCTTTTCCTCTCCTCCCGACTCCCTCCGGGCGCCGGCGCCCTCGTCGGCTGCACTCGCCCGTTTGGGGGGCCGTCGAAGCACCGATGCACCGAAGCCACAATCGCCCGACCGGTCGAGACTAGGTGATGTGCGCCACTCACAGGGCTTCCCGGACCGTGAAGCGTGAGGGTGCGCCGCTTCGGATCGACTAGGTCCGACGGATGAGCGTGTGGAGTTCCTGGACGTGGCGCTGAGGTTTGACGTCAGGAGGCAGGGTGGGACGAACATGCTTCGCGAACCACTCGGCGGCGTCTTTGGAGGATTCCCACACCTCGACCACACGCCACCCGCCTTCGATCGGATGGCCGAAGTGCATGATGAACCCAGGGGCCGTTCGGAGGAGATCCCCAAGGAGCCGGACCGTCTCCTCGTACCCTTCCTTGGTCTGGCCCGGGACATCGGCACTGATCGCTACCGCCATCGTTGGCGCTCCTCCCTAGTTAGTTCGTATTCTGGGTAGCCCATGCTCCTCAACTCCAGGTCCTTCGTATGGCCGCCACCATGTATATGTTTCGGGATGATGGGCCTCTCGGGCGCGCTGGGTAAAGTACCTGGCGGTGCTCCAGCCTGCATCGGCCGGAAAGTGACGGCACGAGCGAGTGCCGCATCGCCCGTCGATAGCGGGACAAAACACCTCTCCTCCAACCCCTTTTATCCCCGGGGCCGATGGCGGCCTCGTGACCCTGGAATCGGACCTGCTTCAGCGCCTTCGTCCCTCCGTGGAGGCGCAGCGCGTCCTCGATGACAAGGTGCAGCGGATGATGGTGATCCTCCGCGAGCGCATCGCCGCCCGGGGACTCAGTGCCGAACCGATCCTGGTCGGGTCAGTCGCCAAGGGCACGCACCTGGGCGCGAACGACGTGGACCTGTTCGTGGCGTTCCCCCCGGAAACGCCGCGGGACGTTCTGGAGACGGAGGGGCTCGCCCTCGGGACGTTCCTCGAAGGACGCGAGAAGATGTTCGCGGAGCACCCGTACACGCATGGGTACTTCGAGGGCGTCGAAACGGAGATCGTCCCCTGCTTCCGGATCTCGGACCCCTCTCAGAAGATGAGCGCGGTCGATCGCACGCCGTTCCACGCCAAGTACGTCATCGATCGGATCACCGATGCGCAACGAGATCAGGTCCGTCTCCTCAAGGCGTTCTGCAAGGGCACGAGCACGTATGGGGCGGAGTCGCGCGTGCAGGGGTTCTCCGGGTACCTGTGCGAGCTCCTCGGTCTTCGGTTCGGCACATTCGCGAAGGTCCTCGAGGCCGCCGCCTTGTGGACGCCTCCGATCCACCTGGAACTGGACCGGAAGGCTTCCCGTGACTTCCCGGAGCCACTCGTCCTGATCGATCCGATCGACGGGGGGCGGAACGTCGCGAGCGCGGTCTCGGCCGCGACGCTTGGGGTCTTCGTCCACGCGGCCCAGGCTTACCGCCAAAACCCCACAGAACGCTTCTTCTTCCCCCGGCCCCCGCGGGTTCTCACCGCCAAGGCCGCCGCCACGGTGCTCGCCCGCCGCGGAGGGGAGCTTTTGGCGGTAGCGCTGAAGGCGCCCCAGGTCACCGAGGACGTCCTGTTCCCCCAGGCGCGGAAGGCGTTCCGGGCACTCGAAGAACTTCTGGAGCGCCAGGGGTTCGCGCTGCTAGGCTCGCGGTTCGCCCTCGCTGGCGGTGACCTCCTCTTCCTGTTCGAACTCGAGGTGTCGCGCCTCCCCGCGGTCGTGAAGCACGATGGGCCGCCGGCGGGAGTCCGCAACGCCGCCGACTTCCTAGCGAAGTGGCAGGGATCCAAGGAGGCCCGCTCGAAACCCTTCCTGGAGGATGGTCACTGGGCCGTGCACGTGCGTCGGGAACACCCGACCGCGACCTCGCTCATCCGTGGGAAGCTCCCGACGTTGAGCCTCGGGAAGAACCTCGATGCAGAAGCGGCGAGGGCGCGTGTCCTCACCGGGAAGGCCGCGCTCCGCACGCCTTGGCTCGGGGAGATCACTGCGCTCCTCGACCCGATGTTCCCGTGGGACCGGTAGGCTAGAGCGCCTCGAAGCAGCGTGTGGCGGTGTGCCCACCCTGGTCCACGGCGGTGATGCAAATGTCCCTCGTCCCGATTCTCGGGCCCTGCCAGCCCCAGACCTGCGGGGCGGTGGCATTCATGGGTTGATCGGCGATGCCCTCAATCGTGATGGAGACCTCGCGGACGGCAACGTTGTCGCTTACCGTAGCGTTGATCCATGTGGTCCCCCACGTCTCGTTGTAATCGACCTGCGTGAACTCCCCCACGAACGCCTCGTTCACGGTGATGCGGGAGATCTCGGGAGGTGTGAAATCCGAGAACGGCGGGTTCATGAGCAGGATCCAGAACGCGAGCCAGCAGAGGAACATCGTGCCCGCGTGGGAGATCCAGTCCTTCCGCGCGAAGCCCTCCGTAGGAATGCGGACGAGCGGGAGGAGCCGCGGAAGGGCGAACATGCCCACGACGCCTGCGAGGAACCCAAGGGCGGAAATGCCCACGAGGGCTAGGCCGAACGAACCGATGGCGAAGGGGAGGGCGAGGAGGATCGTCGCGATGGCGGCGCGCGTCGACGCCATGTCCTTCCTCATGTACTTGGCCTCGTCGAACTCGGGGAGTTCGAGGTCCTCCGGCTCCTCCTTCCTGCGTCGCTGGGCCATCTATCGGTTGGCACATGGGCGCGGTCTTAAAACCTTGCTGGGCGGCCTAGCGGGGCCTCGAGCGGCGCCACCGCCAAAGGAGGGTGGCGGCGAGCAGGGAAAGGCCAATGGGGGCGATGAGCCACAGTGGATCGATCGACGGCCCGGGCATGGTGACCCCGCGTGTCTCGAAGTAGATGATCCGGCTCGGGAGGACCTCTCCATCCACACCGATCCCCTCGTGGAAGATCCAGTACTGCTTAGGGACATCCTCGGCGGTCTGGGTCCGCTCCCAGAAGACATGGAGCCAGGTGGTCGCGTTCAGGAAGGCCGTCAGGTAGTAGCTGGCGCCGGAGTACTCGCCGAACGACGTCAGGCTCAGGGACTCGTTGACCTCTACGACCCCGGAACCGTTTCGCCGGGTGTGCGTCACTTGGACGATGATGCTGCTGGAGACATGCCGCTGGTTCGCATAGTCCCAGTAGCCATCCACTTCCGTGGACACGAGGACGATCTCGTGCGATTCGTTCGACGGGCCGGTCAAGGAAACGAAGATTCGCCGACCCTCCCATCCGCTCGAGTTCGGCGCGTTCCGGAAACCTCCCGTCTGCGCGAAGAGGGCCCACAGATCGGCGTCGACAACGCTCTGGGGGTTCGCCTCCTCCAGCGAAGGATACGGGACAGGATCGGCCGCCGAGCCCTAGGCGAAGAGCACCGCCCCCACCAGGAGGATCTCGGCCAGGAGGCCGAGCCTCAACTCGCTACACCGCCCGTCGGAGATCGTCGGGTGCCCGCGCCGCCCGCATCGCCGTGATCTCGATCTCGAACTGCTTCAACGAGGTAATCATGACTCCGAGAAGGAGCCCGGTGCCCCAGCCGGTGAACGCCCCGGTGAGCACGCGAAGCTCGTTCGTGCTTTCCCGCAGCCCGAAGAGCTGCGTGAACCCGTCCACCGCCACGGGCATCAGCGTCGCGAGGATGAAGAGGAACGCGAAGACGTCGACGCGTATCCGGTCCTGGACGAAACGGCGCGCCCGGACGGGGAGTACGTTCAGGATCCCCGTGGACACCGTCGCCGCCGGAGGTGCAAGGGCCGCCGACAGGAGGCCGAGGTTGATGAAGGTGTAGATGGAGGTCATGCGCGCATCCATCGGCATCTGGTTCCCGTTGAGGAACATGCTCCGTAACGGAAGCTGGTGGCACTGGATGTCGGAGAGGTAGTACACGCCTTGGGCGTACCCGTTGAGGTTCCCATAGAGGTCCTGGTTGTCTAGGGCGTTGGCGCGCCCCTGGTTGGAGAGGGTCAGGCTGCCCGGCGGAAGAGTGTAGGGCGCCGCGAAGAGGGACACGGTCCAGGCCATCGAGACGACGAAGAGGATCGCGAGCACCCGGGACCAGCCGAGCCCGGAGATCAGACGCACGGGAAACGGGGGCGTCGCCACGACCCTGACTGACCGCCCCCCGGCATGAAGCTTTCGGGAGATCGACGGCGCGGCCGCATCGGGTCTCCGCAAGCCGCCAAAGCCTACGCCTTCCGATCCGGACGTCGCGGCGATATGGCCGGGGCCTTGGAGAGCGCCTCCGGGGCCGCGGGCGGCTTCTCGATGGAGTGAGTGCGCGACAACCGGGCCAGAGGCCCCGGAGCCCACCAGTTGTACTTCCCCGCCAGGACGAGGATGGCGGGCACGAGGTAGATTCGGACGACCATGGCGTCGAGGAGGATCACCACCGCCAGGGCGAACCCGATCTGGAACACGACCGGGGAAGGGCTCAGGGTGAGGGTGAAGAAGCTCCCTGCCATGATCGCGCCGGCGGCGGAGATGATCGCCCCGGTGCGCTTCATCGCGGTGTAGATCGCCTCCTCGTCGGACCGGCCGCGCGCGACCTCCTCGCGAACGCGCGTGATGATGAAAATGTCGTAGTCCATCCCCAGGCCCATGGCCAGGACGAAGAGGATCAGCGGGAGGATGAAGATGAGGTCGAGCCCCTTCCAGAAGTGGAAGAAGAGCGACGAGACCGCGAGCGCCCAGATGATGCTCAGGAGGATCGTGAGGATGGACCGCAGCGGCACGAGAACGGAGCCAAGGACGAAGAGGAGGACGATGAACAGCGCGACGAACACGATGACCGCCATGAGCTGGAGGTCCCGGGTCGTGTTCTCGTTCACGTCGTGGAGGATGGCGGTGAAGCCGCCCAGGTACAGTTCGGCGGTCTGCAGCTCCGGGTCACCGCTCTTCACGGAATTGAGCGTGGCCTCGATCGCATCGATGGAGGTGACGGCCGTGTGGGAGAAGGGGTCGGCGACGAAGACGAAGAAGACGCGCACCGTGCGGTTGTCGCCGCCGATGTAGGAGGCGATGCCCTCGCGGAGCTGCGAGCGTTCCGGCTCCGGGAGGGTCGTGAGGTTGCGGTAGTCGATGACCTCGCCCTGGGGATTCGTCGGACCGGCGACGCTCTCGATCTCCGGATGGCCGGAGACGAGCGCCTGCCGGATCGCATCGATGGCGTCGAGCTTGGGGACGGAGAGGTTCCCGCCGGAGAGGATGGGGTCGTCGAACCGGATGATCACGAAGGAGCGGATGAACAGCCCCGCCCCGAACGACTCCGAGAGCGCGTCGAGGCCCCGGGAGCTCTCCGTGGGCGCCGCACCCGCCGTGAGATCGAAGCTCGGCTTCCCGGTGAGCACGATGTATCCTGCCGGGAGCGTCACGAGGAGGGCCACGGCCATGATGGCCTTCGCGTGCTTCATCGAAAACTTCGCGGATCCCTCGAAGTAGCGTTCCACGGCGGTGAGCGAGCCCTGGTTGCGCCGGTCCCTTGCCCGGCCCATAACGCGGTTGAAGGGCCAGAAGACCCGGTCCTTCGCGAGGAGAACGACGCTGGGGATGAAGGTCAGCGCGAGGAGGATCGCGATGGTCACCGCCGCGCCGATCGTGATCCCGAGGGCCCGGATGAACGGGAAGCTCCCCAGGGAGAGCGCCGCGAAGCTGATGATCACAGCGCCGCCGGACGTCGCGATGCTCTCCCCCGCCCACGTGATCGCCGTGCGCACGGAGTCGCGCACCTCGTGCCCGTCGAGGCGTTCGTCGCGGTAGCGCGAGAGGAGGAAGATCGAGTAGTCGACGCCGGTGGCCAGGAGCACCACCTGGAGGAGGATGGTCACGGTGGAGTCCACGGTGAGGAGGTACACCGCCACGAAGTAGACGAAGGCGAGCGAGATGGTGATGCCGATGCCGATGGCGGTGATGGGGAAGAGCCACGTCACCAGGGAGCGGAAGAAGAGGCAGGTGAGGACGATGGCGAGGACGATCGTCACGACGAACTCCGAGCTGCCGCTGAAGAGCTCCTGGTTGTCCAGGTCCGAGGCCGCGGCCCCGCTCACGTAGACCGTGAGGCCCGGATACGCGGACTCGAGGCCCCGAGCGATCTCTCGGAAGGCCCCGACGTTCCGAATCACCGGCTGGGTCCCGTCGGACTCGGTGAACCGCGACTCCTTCGAGAACTCATAGTTCGCCAGCAGGACCGTCCGGTCCGCGCTGATGTAGAAGGAGGCGATGTCCACCGGGAAGTGCAGGGGGATCGTGTCGAGCGTGGTGTTGGCCACGACGCCGCGGGCGAAGGCATCGATCTCCGCGGGGGTCGGGTCGTCGGGGAGGTCATCGCGGAGCGACAGGACGAAGGAAGGATCCGCGACGGGGAGCTGCAGGAACGCCCCGAAGGCGTAGCCCTCGGCGAGGCTGGCGTTCTGGTAGTTCCCGAGGGTGAACACCGAGAGGAACCCGGTCTGGTAGGCCACCTGCTCCGGCGGGAGGCCGCTGAGGGCGAGGAAGGCGGGGAGGGCCTGGCCGATCACGGTCGACGTGCGAAGATCGGGGGGCGAGGCGGGATCCACGAGGAACGACGCGTTCCACGTGGCCCGATACACGCCGTAGTACCCTCCCGCCAACCCCTGGACGGACGGAGGCAGCGTCGCGAGGACCTGGGTCGCCGCGGCATCGGCGGTGACGTTGTCGCCGGCCAGATACCCGCCGAGGTAGGCGGCGGGCAGGCCGTAATAGATGCCCACGGCGCCCGCGGTGAACTGGACCTGGGTAGCGTAGCTCCGGGCGAGCTCGGCGGCGAAGCCCTCGTACACCCGGTAGATCGTCGCGTTCTCCGCATGGGCGACGTAGCGTACGGGGTGCACTGTCACGGAGCCGCCGGCGCGGAAGGTGTAGGTCGAGCTTCCGCCGTCCGGGAGGGCCGCCGCAGCGGTGAGCGCATCGTCCAGGTCCAGAACGAGGTCACGGGCCTGGGCGGTGGTCACGTTCGTCCCGACGAGGACCACGGTGATCCCGGAGGCCTGGCTGCGGCCGGGGAACTGCTCCTCGGCGATCTGCTGTGCGAGATACGACGGCGTGTCGTGCGGCAGGGCGTCCTGCTGGGAGAAGGAGACGACGTCGGAGAGCGGGAAGATGCTGTTGAGGTACCCGGCGCCGATGGCGGCGAGAATCCACGCCACAACGAGGACTTTGTAACGCCGGAGGACCAGGCTCGCGATGCGGTCGAAAACACCCTTCTTCGCCATCGGTCACCCGGGGGACAGCCCCCGGACGCGGGCGGGGATAAAAACCCTCGTGAGGGAATCACGCAAACGTCCGCGGAGTTTCGGCCGGACCGGCGTCCGCGCTCAGCGTCCGCAGCACGTGGCGCACCGCGGCATGCTTCCGGTCGACGAGCATCACCGTGTACTCCATGCCCTCCCCTCCCTTGCGGCGCTCCAGGGTCACGCACCCGAGGTCGCGGAGGTGATCGACGATGTCCTTGCGGTCCTCGTTCGACAGGTCCGGGAAGGCGACGTTCATCCGACGTTTCATGAATGGGCCGAGGTAGATCTCGCCCCGCACGAACCTCGAGGCCTCCTCGACCACGATCCGCAGCGCTTCGAGGACGCGGTCCGAGTCGGCGAAGGGGAGCGGCGGCAGGACGGGTGGCGCCTCGACCGGCTCCGGGGGCCGCGGGGACTCGCGATGGGGGCGGTACACCCGATGCGCCCGGGTCAGCCGGACGCGGTGCCGTTCGGGGGTCTCCCCCGTGATCTCCAGGAATCCCTCGTCCACCAGAGTGCGTACGGCATCCTCGATCGCCTCCGGGGGGAAACGGCGGAGCATGAGCTTGAGGCGCTCCGGGTTCGCGGCGTTGCCGGAGTTCGCGAGCGATCCAAGGACCGCCTGATGCAGGCGGACACGACTCGAAGTGACCAGTTCCGACCCTCCCTCGCGGAATGGCGGGGATGGACTTGAACCTAAGGGTTCAGCTCGCGTACTTCTGCGGCGTCTTCTCGAACTCGCGCTTGCAGCCGGGGCTGCAGAAGTAGTAGGTCTTGCCCATGTAGGCGGTCGTGAACTTCGCGCGCTTCTCATCGACGGTCATCTTGCAGATTGGGTCGATTGCCATCCTCTCACCGGTGTCGCGTTGCGACGGGCGGCGCAGACGGCCCTGGGTATTTCTCGCTTGCGTGCGGACCCGGCGGAGCCCTTGGGAAACATGGTTATAGGGGGGTCGGGTGGATGGAGGGAGCGTGGCGACCGACCCTGTTTGCGGCATGTACGTGGACGAGTCCACCGACCTGAAGGGGATGGTCCGCGGGCGGATGTACTACTTCTGCTCCAGCGGGTGCATGGACTCCTTCCTGCAGCCGGAGAAGGAGATGCGCAAGCTCCGGCGCGACACCGCCGTCGCCCTCCTCCTCGCCTCACCGCTTGTGGTGATTGCGATGATCCTGCCCACCCTGGCGCCCCTCTTCGGGTGGACGTTCCCCGCCGAGGCGTGGTACATGTCGCTCATGACCTACGGCGGTTTCCTCCTAGCGACGCCGGTGCAGTTCGCCATCGGGTGGCGGTTCTACCGCGGGACCTGGGACAGCCTGCGCAACCGCATGTCGAACATGGACGTCCTGATCGCGATGGGGACGACGGCGGCGTGGGCGTACAGCACGGTGATCGCGTTCCTCCCTGGGGAGACCCTGCAGGCGTGGTTCGGGACAGTGGAGCGCCTCACGTACTTCGAGGCCTCGGCGTTCATCATCGCCCTCATCCTCCTCGGGAAGTACATGGAGGAGTTGGCGAAGGGACGCGCGTCCGAGGCCCTGCGGAAGCTCATGGACCTCCAGCCGCGGACCGCCACGGTCCTCCGCGACGGGAAGGAGGAGTCCGTGCCCATCGAGCTCGTCGAGGTGGACGCGATCGTCCTCGTGCGCCCGGGCGAACGCGTCCCGGTGGACGGCATCGTCCTGGAGGGGGTGTCGAGCCTGGACGAGTCGATGATCACCGGCGAGTCGATCCCCGTGGACAAGTCGCCGGGGGCCGCGGTCATCGGGGCGACCGTGAACGGTGCCGGTCTCCTGAAGGTCCGTGCCACGAAGGTCGGGAAGGACACCGCGCTCGCGCAGATCGTCCAGCTCGTGGAGGACGCGCAGCTCTCCCGCGCCCCGATCCAGCGCCTCGCCGACAAGGCCGCCGCCGTGTTCGTGCCCGCGGTGATCACGACCGCCCTCGTGGCCTTCGCCCTCTGGTACTTCGTCGGCGGCATGCCCCTCTCGCGGGCCCTCGCCATCTTCATCGCGGTCATCGTGATCGCGTGCCCGTGCGCGCTCGGCATCGCCACGCCCGCCGCCATCATGGTGGGGACGGGCAAGGGGGCGGAGAACGGGCTCCTGATCAAGAGCGCGGAGTATCTGGAGAAGGCACGTCGGGTGAACGCCGTCATCTTCGACAAGACCGGGACGCTGACGAAAGGCAAGCCGTCCGTCACGGACGTCGTCGGCTTCGGGATGCCCGAGGCCGAGGTCCTCCGGCTCGCCGCCAGCGCGGAGCGCGGGTCGGAGCATCCGCTCGGGCAGGCCATCGTGACGGCGGCGGAAGCGCGGCAGATCGCCCTCTCGGAACCGAAGGACTTCGAGGCCGTGGCGGGCTTCGGCGTCCGCGCGAAGGTCGACGGTCGCTCGATCCTCCTCGGGAACCGCCGCCACATGGAATCCGAGTCGGTCCCGTTCACCGCCGCGGAGGCAGAGGTCACCCGGTTGCAGGAGGCGGGTCGGACCGCCATGGTGCTGGCGGTGGACGGGAAGGTCGCCGGCATCGTCGCGGTGGCGGACACCGTCAAGGAGCACTCCAGGGCCGCGCTCGCCGCGCTGCGGGGCATGGGCATCGAGGTCGCGATGCTCACGGGTGACAACGCCCGGACCGCCGCCGCCATCGCGAGGGAGCTGGGCATCGCCACGGTCTTCGCCGAGGTCCTCCCCGGGCAGAAGGCGGACAAGGTCAGGGAGCTGCAGGCCCGGGGGAAGGTGGTCGCCATGGTCGGAGACGGGATCAACGACGCGCCCGCGCTCGCGCAGGCCGACGTCGGGATCGCCCTGGGGTCCGGGACGGACGTCGCGATGGAGGCCGGGGGGATCGTGCTCATGAAGGACGACCTGCGGGACGTCGTCGCCTCCATCCAGCTCAGCCGGCGCACGGTGAGCAAGATCCGCCAGAACCTGTTCTGGGCGTTCTTCTACAACACCGCGCTCATCCCCGTCGCCGCCGGGGCCTTCGCAGGGTTCGGGATCTTCCTGCACCCGGTCTTCGCTGGGGCCGCGATGGGCTTCAGCTCCGTGACCGTCGTCACGAACAGCCTGCTGCTGAAGCGCTTCACGCCGCGACTCGGGTAGGCCGGGCTTCAGCCGTACGCGCGGTCCGCGTCGGTCCGGCGTAGCGGCGTCGACACGGGCACGGCCATCTTCCTCAATTCCAGGAGCTGCGATTCCAGGCTCTTCGCCTGCTCGAGGAGAGGGACGAGATCGACCTCGAACTCCGGCATGAGGAGGTCCAGGCCTTCCACGAGCTTCGCCGCCGCGAAGGCATCGGGGATCTCCGTGCGCGCCTCGGCCACGAGGGCGATCATGTCGGTGTTCGTCCAGCGTCCCTCGTTGAGGAGGACGCCCGTCACCCCGGTGATCATCCCCCCTTCGAGAGAGTTCATCTTGTGCGCGGCGATCATGTCCCGCGCGGCGTCCGTGCTCCCCACGGCCCACACCTGCACGTCCTCGCGGCTCGCGCCCTTCGGCAGGGCGAGGCCCTCGAACCCGACGATGCGCTTCGCCCCGTGCTCCGCGGCCCAGGACATCAGCGTGCGGGCGAGCGGGCGGTGCAAGTGGTTCGGGAGCGGGATCTCGCAGATGAAGACGGCGAGCTTCTTCGACTCGCTCGCATAGACGCGCGCGGGGAACTTTGGCTTCGACGAGTAGATCATGGAGAGGGGCGGGAACTCGTCCGAGTCGATGGCGGCGACCTGGTCGAGCTCGAGCGCCGAGATGAGGTACGTGGCGGCGATGGTGCTGACGAGGCCGACGCTCGGGATTGCTTCCACGATCGTGCCTCCACCGAGTTGGACGTTCCTGAACTCGCGGACGACGATTTCGGCGGACATGCCGGCGCATCGACTTGACGTTACTAAAGGTTGCGTTTCGGTCGACCTCTGCGGTGTGGTGGCGTTGGTCGAACGACCTTGGGCCGGGGAGACGCGCAGCGGTGTCGGAGGCTTATTCTGTGAACAGCCCCTCACCGGCGACGGATGCCCGAGCCTCGGCCCCTGACCCTGAACCCGTCGACCGCGGCATGGGCGTTCGGCTCGAGTTTCGGCCTCGCCGGTGGATCCCCCGGAACGTTGTTCCGCAGATTGGTCGAGGAGATCGTCGGGCAGGAGTACCTTCGCGTCACCGCAACCGACCCACGGCTCGTCCCGGCGGAGCCTCCGGGGACGGCGCCGACTACGGCGATGTTCCTCGGCGAGAGAGGCGTCCACGAGGTCAACAGCGTGTTCCGGTTGGTCGGGACGCTCCTCCTGCTGTTGGGAGTGGTCCTCTTCATCATCGGACTCTCCCTGAGTCTCGTCTCTTTGTTCCTCACCGCCGTCCTTATCGCCGCCGCACTTCCCTTGATCCCAACGGGGATGGTCATCCGGAGGCTGCCGTCGTTCGAGAGTTGGGTGGTCCTGTTGGTCATTGCATCCGCGGCGGGTCAGCTCGTCGTCTCGCTCTGGATCACCGCCATCCACTCGAAGAACTTCGGCGGTCAGCGTACCGTCCACGCGTATGTCGCGAGACCAGAGATGCGGACCCACTTCGGGCGCCTCGTCCGGACCCTGGCGGCCATCGGCGCACCGCTCCCGGTTCCCGGGGACCCGGGCGTCATGAGGCTTGCGCCATCCGTGAGCTGTCCCGATTGCGGCTCGACCACTCCCGGCGAGGCGGCGTACTGCATTTCCTGTGGGGGGACGTTGGGAGTGACGCCTTCGCGATGAACACCGCGGTCGAAGATAGCTAGGACGCGCCGAGGCTCTCCGAAGTCACCGCCAGCGCTTCAGGGCGGCGGCGATCTCCCCCGCCACCGTGAACTTCGTCATCGGGCCGGGCACGGTGTCGGAGCAGGCGACATCGTCGCAGGCCTTCAGGCGCTCCAGGGCAGGGCCAGCGAAGACGCCGTGCAGGCAGGCGGCGGCGACATAGGTCGCGCCGGAGGACCGCAGGTGCGCCGCGGCCGTCGCAATCGTCCCGCCGGTCGAAATGACCTCGTCGACGAGGCCGACCCGCTTCCCCACCACCGCCACGGACCGGGGGAGGAGACGGACGGTGTGCGCATCGATGCGCTCCTTCTCGAGGTGGTCCCACGGGAGCCCGAGGATCTTCCCGATCTCCTCGGCATGGCCGATGGCGCCGTCGTCGGGGGCGAGGATGAGGTCGAGGGACCGGTCGCGGAAGTAGCGGGCGATGGCGGGCATCCCGGAGACGTCCTCGGCGGGGCAGGGGAAGTACCGCAGCGTCTCGCGGTTGTGCATCCCCAAGGTGAGGACGCGGTCGCTGTGCGCCCCGACGGCCCGCGCGACGGCCCGGGCGGAGAGCGCCTCGCCGGTCTCGAACACCTTGTCCTGGCGGGCGTAGCTGAAGTAGGGGATGAACGACGTGACCTCGCGGGCGCCCGCGTGCCGCGCGGCGTCCTGGAGCAGGAGGAGTTCGATCAGCAGTCGGTCCGGGCGCGTGGAGGCCAGGATCACGACATGTTCGGCGGCCACGTCGCCCTGGAGACGGACGTACTGCTCGCCATCGGGGAAACCGCCGGAGGACTTCTCGAAGACGGCGGGAACGTACGGCACATCGAGTTCGACCGCCACTTTCGCGGCCAAGGGCAACGAAGAGGAGCCACCAATAATCTTCACGGCGCGGGGAATGCAGGGGCGTTCATAACGGTTCTCTGGCGACGGGTGCGGCTTTATCTCAGGAAAGGGGATAGGTTAGCCTTGGTGCTTGGTTTGCGACCTCGGCGGATCGTGGCGATCATCGCTGCCGTATTGGCATTCGCCGGCCTCCTAGTGATCTTCCTCTTCCTCGGCTCACGGCCCACCGGGACCGTGGGGTCGATCGGCGTGTGGGCGCTCATCGGCGTCTTGCCGGTGGCGGCCCTCGCCTACACTGCTTCTCGTCTCTGGACCGGCCCATCCGAGGGGACTCCCCTTCCGACCAGGATTTGGCTCCGACGAAGAGGGCCGGAGGGCTACGACTATCCCGACATGGATCAGCTCGACCCCTCGACATCGAGGACAATTGAGCGCTTGGAGGCCGAGCGTCGCCACGGCGTCCCTCGTCCCGACGTGACCACGAGCGAGGCGGCGATGGCGAGGGCCATGACGGCTCGCGGGGTCCACTGGGACGTTCCCGCGGGGAGCCAGCCGATCGTGTGCCCCGAGTGCAGCAACGTCAATGCCGTCGGAGCGCCGCGGTGCGGTCGCTGCGACGCCCCGCTGTCCTCCCGCACTGATGCCCGAGAACGACCGTGACCGCCGAGGGTTTTTATAGAGGGCGCCCGCCATAGCGCTCCAGGTCTCTCCGGATGGACCGCCGCCACTTCCGCGACTGGGCGAGGGCCCGTCGCACGCCCTTCGTCCTCCTCGGCATCCTCCTCCTGTTCGCCGGGGTGGACCTCCTCCTGAACAAGCCGAAGGGCGAGTACCTCGAGCTGCTCAGCGTCCCGCTCCTCGCCGCCGGGGCCTTGGTGCTCCTGTACGTGCTCTGGCCGGAGGAGGGGGCGGCACCCCTGGCGGTCGCCGGACCGCCGCCGCGACCGACCATCGCTTCCGCGCTCACCCGCCGCCTGACCCTCAATGGACGCCTGCAGCCCTTCCTCCCCGTCCTGGGCCTGGTCCTCATCGCCTCGGACCTCGTCTTCAACGTCGTGCTGGCGGCGACGCCGGGATACGGGACGCAGGACACGATCGTCCTCATGGCGGGGTTCTTCCTCGTCGCCTACCGGTTCATCCCCGCCAAGTTCGGCTCCGAGCGCGACTTCCTTTTCGTGTTCCTGCTCGTCCTGAATCTCATCCTCACCCTCCCCCTCGTCCTCTTCCGCGTGGCGAACGCCGACTTCAACGCGAGCGTGGACGTGTACTCGTCCGCCTTCCTCGCCCCGCAGACCGCGTGGACGATGCGCCTGTTCGGCATCGACGCGTCCGTCGGCACCTGCTCGCAGTTGGGCCTCCTCCCGGCGCAGTGCGCCCTGATCCGGGCCTCGCCCGGCCTGGCGTTCACGACGCGCTCCGGCGTCCAGGTTGCGCTCTTCATCACGACGTCCTGCAGCGGGATCTACTCCTTCGGCCTGTTCACCTCGGCGTTCGCCGCCTACGTGACTACGGAGTACCGGCGGGTCAGCGCGCGCGTATTCGTGTTCCTCGTCGTCGGCGTGCTCGCCTCGTACGTCGCGAACATCCTTCGCATGACGGTCATCGGTCTCGTGGGGTATTACGCTGCGACGCCGCAGGACACGCTGCAGGGCATGCTCGCGGCGCACTCTAACGCCGGCTGGCTCATCTTCCTCGCATGGGTGTCACTCTTCTGGGTGCTCATGTTCCTGTTCCTGAAACCGGAGAAGGACCCGGACGCGGTCGTTCCAACCGCCCCGGCCCCCAAGAAGATCCGCGTCGAGTGCGCGGTGTGTGGCCAGATCCTCAAGGTGGACATCCCCGCCACCCGCTGCACCTGCGGACGGTTCTACCATCGCGCGTGCCTGGCAGGGGCCGGCGCGTGCCCGCACTGCCGCACGCCGTACGTGGAGCGGGCCGAGGCGGCGGTCTGAGGGGTAGGCGGCGTTCGTTCCTCTCGACCATGCGCGGTGAATCCTGCCGTTCAGGCCGTCAGCGTTGGTGTGCCGTTTCGCGATTCGGAAACATCGAGCCCCATTCCATTACACCGCCAGATTGCTGGATGGCCCAGTCCGGCCCTCCCCAAATTGTCGGAGGAGCGTATCCCCGATGATAATGGGGACCATGACGTTCATGCGAGCAGGGAGACTCCCGGAGGTGCGTGGCGTCCGATGCTGTGCTTCCGACCAAGGGCCTCACGGCAGGTGTGGCGACGGCGCCACGGATGGCCCACCGAGGCGTTCTCGGTACGATGGTTCACCGGAATTCCACGCCAATCGTGGCGGCCTCCGTCGCGCTCCTCGGGATCGTCGCCCTTGGCGGTTGGATACTGAATGTCCCCTGGCTGCGAAGCGGCCTCCCGGGAGGCCCGGGCATGACGCCGAATGCAGCCCTGAGCTTCATCCTCCTCGGGACCGCGTTCCTTCTCCTGGGACATGGGCAGAAGGGGTGGCGGCTCTGGGGATCGCGGGTGTGCTGTGCGTTGGTGGCCGCCATGGGCCTCCTGACGCTGCTCGAGTACACCTTCTCCTGGAACATGGGCCTCGACTCGATCCTGGGTTCCCAACCCGCGGGATTGGCGGGCGCCGTCGAGTCGCTTCGGATGGCACCCACGGTCGCGCTGAACTTCATCTTCCTCGCGACCGCGCTCTTGATCCACTCCCGCGCGCCCGCCTGGGCGCAGGTCCTCGCCATCTCGGCAGGCTGCATCGCGTTCCTGGCGATCCTCGGCTACGTGTTCGGCGCGTCCATCCTCTACCAGGTCTCCGACACCGCTCCGATGGCCGTTCCCACGGCACTCGCGTTCTGCTTGTTCAGCCTCGCCTTCCTGTTCCGCCACCCCGAGTCGGGGCTCATGGGCCGGCTGCTGGGCAAGGGCCCGGGCCATGACATGGCCCTGCGCCTGTTCCCGGTGGGGTTCCTGGCTCCCTTGGTCACGGGCTGGGCGATCACGCGCGCGGTCGATGCCCGCTGGTTCGACGTGGACGTGGGGATCGCCTTCTTCGCGATCCTCAGCGTCCTGGTCGCCACGGGCGCGATCTGGTGGAATTCTGCCCTCCTGGAGCGGTCGGACCTGCGGCGGCGGCGGGCCGAGGACAAGGAGGAGCACGTGAAGTCGCTGAACCGCGAACTCCGGGTGCGGACCTCCCAGCTGGAGTCGGCCAACCAAGACCTCGAGTCCTTCTCCTATTCCGTCTCGCACGACCTCCGTGCCCCCCTCCGGGCCATTGACGGCTTCTCCCGTATCCTCGAGGAGGAGTCCACCGCCCTCCTTCCGCAATCGTCGATCCGGCACCTGGGCATCGTGCGGGCCGAGGTGCAACGGATGGACGCGCTGATCAACGACCTGTTGACCTTCGCCCGCACAGGCCGCAAGCCCCTGGAGAAGCGCACCGTACCGCCGGCGGAGATCGCCCGCGAGGCCGCGCTGGAGGTGCGGGGCCGGGGCGAAGACCGGAGCGTGGAGATGCAGGTCGACGACCTCCCGCCGTGCAAGGCGGATCCCGGGCTCCTTCGCGTGGTCTTCGTCAACCTGATCGACAACGCGCTCAAGTTCACGAAGGATAGGAAGCCGGCTCGGATCCACGTCGGGTTCCGCAAAGACCCCGGCGAATCCGACCAGATCACGTACTTCGTCCGGGACAACGGCGTGGGCTTCGACATGCGGTACGCGGACAAGCTCTTCGGCGTCTTCCAACGGCTGCACCGGGCCGACGAGTTCCCGGGCACCGGGGTCGGCCTCGCCATCGTCCAACGGATCATCCACCGCCACGGCGGCCGCGTTTGGGCGGAGAGCGATCCGGGGAACGGGGCCACCTTCTACTTCGCGCTCGGGGTGACATAATGACACAAGTCGTGGAACAGCAGACAGGCGTCGACGGTGCGATCAGTGGTCGGGACGAGGTCCTCATCGTGGAGGACAACCCGCACGACCTGGAGCTCGCGCTCCACTCCCTCCGCAAGGGCCACCTCACCAACCCGATCCGCGTCGCGCGCGACGGGGCGGAGGCTCTTGAGTACATCTACAGAACCGGCCCGTACGCCGGACGCGGTGCCGGGCAGCCGAAGGTCATCCTCCTCGACCTCAAGCTCCCGAAGGTCTCTGGCCTCGAGGTGCTCCGACGTCTCAAGGGCGATCCCCGGACGCGAGAGATCCCCGTCGTGGTCCTGACCTCGTCCCGGGAGGACCGGGACATCGAGGAAGGCTACCGGTACGGCGCGAACAGCTACATCGTCAAGCCCGTGGACTTCGCTCAGTTCACGGACGCCGTGAGCCAGATCGGGCTGTATTGGCTGTTCCTCAACGAGCCGCCCGTGGAGGTGGGAGCATGACCCTCGCGACCCTGGAAACCAGGCCGGCGCTCGCCCCGAGGCCGATCCGGGTCCTGATCCTCGAAGACCGTTCCGAGGACGCCGAGCTCATGGTGGTGGAACTGGCGCGTGCGGGCTTCTCCGCGACCTGGGATCGCGTGGCCTCGGAGGCAGAGTTCAGCGCGCGCTTGGAGGAATCCTACGACATCATCCTCGCGGACTACTACATCCCGGGGGGAGGCGCCCCGTTCACGGCCCGGCGTGCCCTGGAAGTCCTCCGGTCGCGCGGTGTGGACGTCCCCGTGATCATCATATCCGGGCAGATCAGCGAGGAGATCGCGGTCGAGTGCATGAAGGAAGGGGCGTCCGACTACTTCCTCAAGGACCGCCTCGCCCGCCTCGGCCCCGCGGTGCGACAGGCGCTCGACGCGAAGGTGCTCAAGGAGCGGGTGCGGCGCGCGGAACAGCAGCTCGTCCGGTCCCAGACGGTGCACATGTGGCGGGCGATGTTCCGGACGCTCGGGAGCGGGGCCTCGGCCCTCCTGTACTCCGGGGGGACCGAAGCCGGACACGCGGAGTACGCCTTCGTCGAGGAGAACCTTGGCCCGGCGTCGCAGGAGGATCTCGTCAAGGCTCTCGGCGACCACCTCAAGCTCGGGGGCCTGTGCTCCTCGGTCGACCTGCAGGTGGACCGGGAGAGCGTGCAGGTCCGCGCCGTCGCGCTCGACACCTGCGAGTCGCGGTCGATGCACGGGCAGGGCAAGCCGGTGTGCCACTTCCTGCGTGGTCTCCTTGGCGGCGTGTCCTCGAACCTGCTGGGCGTGCCGGACCTGGTCGCGGACGAGACCAGCTGCGTGGCGGCCGGCGCGGATGCCTGCCGGTTCCTCGTGCACCGGATGTTCGCCTGAGGGACCGCGTCCTACGGGTTCAGCCGCGCGAACAGTTTGGCGGCTTCCGGAGGGGACCAGGCCTTCATGGTCTGGGTCTTCACGTTGCCCAGCTTCCGCAGCTCGAACAGGAGCTGCATGACGATGGCGTCGCTCGGCGCCTCGATGATGCTGACGGCGTCGTACTGTCCCATCGTGTACCAGATCTGGGCCACGGCCCCGAGCTTCAGCGCCAAGGCGATGAACGCGTCCGCCCGTTTCGGCGAGTCCATGACATTGCTGATCCCTTCTTGGGTCCAGTTGATCAGGCTGACATAGGTCGGCATGCGCGACTCCCCGCGGGGAGATGGAGGGTTCGGTACTTAAGAGGACGGCCAACGCCTAGGTCCCGCCGCTTCCGCCGCGGGGGAACGTCTCCGCCGAGGGGGTCGGCGCGCCCTTCCCTCGGGGCAGCACCAGCCGGAATGCGTGGCGGAGGATCTCCCGGTCGCTTCGCCAGAGGAGACGCCAGCCCACGAGGAACGTCACCGCCACCGTCGCCGCCGCGAGCGGGATGAAGGCCCAGGTGGCGAGCCCCAGCAGGATCACGATCCCCGCCACGCCGAAGGCCGCGACGCCGAGGCCGATCATGTCGCCGATGGACCGGAGGTCCACCTCCTGGCGACGGGCCAGGTAGCCCAGGGACACGGCGAGGATGACGACCGAGTTCCCCAGGGTCGCCGCCGCCGCGCCCCGTAGCTTCAGTTCGTCGCGGATGAGCAGGAAGGTCAGCACCACGATGATCGCCGCTTGAAGCCCGTCCAGGGCGAAGGCCTGCCTCGTGCGCCCCGTCCCCTGAAGGAGGCTGATCACCACGACGGTCCCGGCGTCGAAGAACGCGGCGGCGGTGAGGAGGAACGTCGCATAGACGCTGTCGTTGTTCACGTAGGTGGGGCCGAAGAGGAACCCGATGAGGTACTGCGCCCCCAGCCCGGCGATCAGGCAGAGGGGAAGCACGAGAACGAAGGTGATCCGCAGGACCTTGGTGACCTTCTCCCGCCGCTCCCGGGTCGGGGCCGTCACGTAGAGCTGGCTCATGGCGGGGAGGAGGGGGATGGCCAGGGCGGCGGGGACGAAGAGGATGACCCGGTAGAACGCCGAGGTGATCTTCCACACGCCCGTGGTCGCCTCCTTCAGGACGAGGAAGATGATGCTGGTCTGGTAGAGGAGGGCGGGGCGAAGGACGAGCGCGGACCCGAGGGCCGGCATCGAGAGGGAGAGGAGGGCCCGTGACTCCGCCCGATCCACCCGGAGGCGGAGCGGGAGGCCCTCGAGGCGTGTCTGGCGCCGCACCACCCACACGACCCCGAGGGCGTTCAGGACGATGTTCACGGTCGCCGCGACGGCCGCCCCGGTCAGCGCGTTCTCGAGGAGGAAGACGCGGTGCTGGATGACGAGGAGCCACGTCACGGGCACGGAGAGGACGCTGAACGCCATCGCGACGAGCGAGTACTCCCGGATGCGCTGGAGGCCCTGGAGGACGGAGAGGGCCGTGACGGAGAGCACGCTGAACACGACGGCCGGCGTCGAGACGCGCAGCAGGAGGATCAGTTCGGGATGGCGGGGATAGGCGAGGGAGACGAGGTCGGCGCCGAGGAAGGCGCCGATCCCCACGAGGGCCGAGGCGATCAGTCCGAGCGTCAGTCCGTTCGAGGTGGCGGCGGCGAGACGAGGTGATCGAGTCGCCTGGAGCTCCGCGATGATCCTCGGGAGGCCGACGAAGATTCCCAGCGTGGCCACCGTGGCGAGGACCGTGAAGATCGTGGAGTAGAGGAGGTACGTCCCGAGCAGTTCGGCCGACTCGGTCTCCGTGCGACCAAGGTAGCGCGCGAGGACGACGGTGACCGCGACCGACATCGCCTGAATGACCACCTGGGAGATGAGGATCCAGAGGCTCCCGGACAACAACCGGTCACGGAGGTCGGGGGCTGGACGTCGCAGGACCGCCTCGGCGACGGGCGGCGCCTCCCCGTGCATGCCCCGAGGACGCACGCTCAGGAATAAGCCTTGTGGCCCCCGGTCCCGCGTGAGAACGCCTATGTTGGCGGCGGAGGTGCAAGGGGGGGTTCAGCCCCGAGCGGCGGGGGAGGAGGTCGAGCGGCGGGCTGCCTGTCCCGTCGCCGTTTCAGGAGGACGAGCGCGACGATCGCCACGATGACCAGGAGGATCACGAGGAGTCCAAGATAGAAGGAGCTCTCGGACTTGCCCAGATAGAGCTTCACGGTGACGGGCCCGGTGGGGTTCGCCCCGCTCGTGGTCAGCATCGCGTTGTCGAGGATGATGAACTTCTTCCCGGACTCCGTGACGGTCTTGTTGTACGAGGACGTCCGTTCTTGGGTCCAGCGCGCGAGAGGGTCGAACGACGGGGCACTGGGATTGATGTAGTCGGCGTAGCCCTGCTGGGTCGTGAGATAAACGTCGATGCTTCCGCCAGACTGCACTTCCACGCCCACGACCAGGCTCCAGGTCGTCGCGACGTCAACCGAGAACGCCTCGTAGTCATCGGTGCCGAGGATGACCGTTTGCACTCTTGGCGGCGTCGCGGAAGTCAAGGATCCCGCACTGGCGGTGGGCAGGAGGATCGCGGCGGACACGAGGACGGACCACACCACCCCAGGGCGCATGGCCGCCGGAGCGGAGCCCGGCTAGATAACTCTTACTCCTGGCCGCCGGAACGTTCGCGACGGGGTGGGCCTGGTTCAGTTCGGCAGGTGCGGAGATCGGACAGACGGGTCCTCAGGCCAAGGCGCCTGCAGGGCGTCGCACAAGACGTGGACATCGATCTCGAACAGCGCTCTCACGAGTCGCGTCCGCCCGTACCCTTCCGGCGGGTCGCCGATCCCTCGGAAGCGCGGCACACTCGCGAGGAGGAACTTCGGCGGCATCTCCCCGCCGAGGATCTGTCGGTGCGCTGCCTCGATCACCGGATGGTAGGCCGCGCGGGAGCCGACGACCCAGCCGTGGAGGCCCGCCTGGAAGAGCATGAGCTCGAACAGGACGATGTCCGGGGAGAAGAGGTTCTCGAACTCGCTCAGCGGACCCTGGGCCGCCTGGCCGCACCTCGGGCATTTGAAGCGAATGGCGGTCGCGGACATGCTGTCCATCTTGGCGCGGTTCCCGCAGCGCGGGCAGGCGAGCCACCCGGAGCTCACGGGCAGGGTCGCGTACGGTTTCTCGCCGCGCTCCCGCTGCTCTTGCGACACGGAGGCCTTGAGGCGGAGCGTCTCCGGCTCCCGCTCCATCACCGCCGCGAGCTCCTGGCGCAGTGGGAGGTGCAGGTCGCCGAACGGCGCGAACAGGGTGACGGGGAGCGACCGCCTCGCGTCAAGGAGGTCGTGCTGCACGCGGATCAACCAGTCCCCGAAACTGCCGACCTCCCCCGCGACGGTCCGGAGCACCCCGAAGGTCGCCGCCATCTTGGCCTCGACCGCCCCCAGGTCGCTCACCTCGATCCCGCGCGACCGCTCGTAGGCCGCGTTGTTCGTCAGGTAGTCAGCCGCGCGCGCTTCGAGCTCGTCGAGCTGCTCCCGCGCCGGCGTAGGGAGGAGTTTGAAGGGCACGTCCTCGCTCGCCCCACCGACGGAGACGCGCAAGGGGGATTTCGTCTTCTCCGGAGGGACGCCGCGCAACGGCATGCCGAGGTGCAGGTTTCGCGGCTTCATCGCGGAGGTGTAGTGGTTCCCGATCAGGTACAGGCAGACCCCTCCGGTGGCGGCGGCGATCTCGTCGGCCTTCAGCACGCTGCGCACAATCCCGAGATGCGGGAGCTGCCCGTCATGCGCCATTTCGATCACCGGACGCGTGGGGTCCGCCAGGCGTTCGATCAGTCCGACGGGGACGGGGGCGCGGATCCGGGCGTAGAACGCGGTCACGAAATCCGCGAGGCGGCGTCGGGCCGCAGAGGGGTCGCCATGCGGACCGTAGGCCTTCGCGGCGGCGATGTGCGCGCGCTCGATCTCGCCGATCATCGCGCGGCCGCCATCCACGCCCCCTACGGCATCAAGTTGTCGGTGCGTCCCTCGTCCGGCGAGAACGTCGTCTCAAGGTTAATACGCGGGAGGACACCATGGCCCGCCGCCTCCCCCGGTGGACCCCATGGGCCTGCGCCCGATCCTCCTCCTCTTCGAGAACGAGGCGTCGTTCGTTCTCCAGGACCTCGCCCTGTTGCGCGAACGCTACGAGGTCGTGCCCGTGGACTGCGGCCGGGGCTGGTCCGGGAGGCGCGCGATCGGGGACCTCCGCCGCGCTTCTGCGAGCTTCTCCTGGTTCGCCCTAGGGTACGCGGCCCGGGCGGCGCTGTGGGGTCGCCTCCTTCGACGGCCCTCCGTCCTCGTGTCCGGGGGGTGGGACGTCATCTCGATGCCCGAGATCGGCTATGGAGCGGCGCAGACTCCACGCGGGCGCCGACGAGCGCGGCTCGCGCTGCGCAACGCCAACGCGGTCCTCGCCACCTCCGAGTGGAGCCGAAAGACGATCCGGGACCTATCCGGGCGGGACCCGGAACGCCTCTACCTTGGCGTCGACACCGCCAAGTGGGCGCCTCACGGCTCCAAGGAGGACATCGTCGTCACCGCCGGGAACGTGACACGGGAGAACTTCAAGCGAAAAGGCATGGAGACCTTCGTGAAGGCCGCGGCCGAGGTCCCGGACGTTCGCTTCGTCCTGGTCGGCAAGCATGTCGGCGATGCCGCCGAGGTGCTGCGGAAGATCTCCCCGCCGAACGTCGAATTCCCCGGGTACCTGTCGGATGAGGCGATGGTCGACCTGATCGCACGTGCGAAGGTCTACGTCCAAGCGTCGTACAATGAAGGGTTCGGTCTGGCGCTCGCAGAGGCGATGGCGGCTGGATGCGTCCCCGTCGTGACGAAGGAGGGTTCCGTGCCGGAGGTGGCGGGGGACGCGGGGTTCTATGTGCCCTTCGGCGACGCGGCGAGGACGGGACAAGCGGTGCGCGAGGCGCTCGCCTCCTCGCGGGGGGCCGCCGCTAGCGACCGCATCCAGGAGAACTTCCCGCTCTCGAAGCGTCGCCAGCGCCTGCACGCCCTGTTCGGCGAACTCCTGGGGGCCTGAGTCGTGCGCGTCGATGTGGTCACGGGGAACGAACCGCCGCACTACACCCTGGAATTCTACCGCCACCTTCCCGCCACCCTGGGGCCCCGGCTCCTCCGCTCGAAGGGGTACGGGTCGTCGTTCACCGCCAGACTCTACCGGTCGTTCGACCACCCCCGCCAAGTCCGGCGGCAGCGGCGGCGAGGCAGCCACCTTCACATCGACACCCAAATGCTCGCGTATCTCCTGAGAGACCGTCGACTGAGAGAGGAAGGACCGACCGTGGTCACTTGCCACGATGTCCTCCAGTTCCTGCCTCGGTTCCAGGACCCCTCATACGAATCTGGAGAGGATCGGCGGGGACTGGACCGCCTCCGGGAAGGGTTGCAGGCCGCCGACCGGATAGTCGCGCCCTCGGAGCATACGAAGAAGGACCTCGTGGCCCAGGGGTTCCCCGCCGCCTCCATCGAGGTCGTCCCGCATGGCATCGACCCCGGCGTGTTCCATCCGTGCGATGAGGCGGACCGCCGCCAGGTCCGCGAGAAGTACCGGTTGCCGCCGGACCGTCCGGTCGTACTCTTCGTCGGGACCGAACATCCCCGGAAGAACCTCCCGGCCCTGTTCCGGGCCTTCGCGGCCGTGAAGACGGATGCCGTCCTCCTCAAGATCGGGCCGCCCCGCCAACCGCAGAGGCGCGAACTCGAATCGCTCGCGACGAATCTGAAGATCCGAGAACGCGTCGTCTTCCTTGATTCTCCCGCAACTGGCGACCTTCCGCGGCTGTTCGCCGCCGCCGATGTCCTCGTCCTGCCCTCGCTCTATGAGGGCTTTGGCCTGCCGCCGCTCGAGGCGATGGCCTCCGGGACCCCGGTGGCGGTGTCGCGGATCACGAGCCTTCCCGAGGTCGTCCGGGACGCCGGTCTTTACTTCGACCCGGAGAAGGAGGACACGATCTCGGCGGCGATCACCCGCCTCTTGACGGATGCCTCTCTCCGTGAAACCCTCAGAGCCCTTGGTCTCGCGCGCGCCGCGCAGTTTCGATGGGAGGACTCCATCGCGCGGTTGCTCCGGGCCTATGCCGCCGCGGAGTCAGCCTGGTCCTCGAAGCGGAGGCGGTGACCTCATGGAGAAGACCCGGGCGGGGTCGCTTAAATACGGCGTGGGGGGTTCTGAGCACTTCGTGGACTCTTCCATCACGACGACCCCCGCCGTCGACCTCACTGCGGTCGTGATCACGAGGAACGAGGAGGAGCGCATCGAGGAGTGCCTGCGGTCCACCTTCGCCGCCATCGAGGAGGCCCAGGCGCGCGGCGTGATCCGCACTGCGGAGATCCTCCTGGTCGACTCGGCCTCGACCGACCGCACCGTCGAGATCGCGCGGCGGTTCGCGGTGGACATCATCCAACTCCCCGCCACCTGGACGCTCTCCGCCGGGGCCGGGTCGCTCACCGGGCTGCGCAACGCGCGCGGCACGTTCACCGCCATCCTGAACGGCGACATGTCGATCGACCGCCGCTGGTTCGTGGACGCCCTGCCGTACCTCACCGCCGGGGTGGGCGGGCTCATCGGCGTTGCCAAGGAGGACCTGAGAGGGAGGACGCTGGTCGAGCGGTTTGTGCGACGGTCGAGCAACGCGCCTCTATCAATCGGGACGCTCTCCTCGGAGATCGCCACGCACCCGGGCGGCTATTCCCTCGGGACGTTCCTGCTGCGGACCGATGCCGCGCGCAAGGTCGGCGGCTACAACCCCTACTACCGCGCCGCCGAGGACACGGAGATGCGGTACCACCTCGAAAGCGCCGGTCTGAAGGTCCTCAACGTCCCCGTGCTTCAAGGAGTGCATTACTGGAGCGACGCGCACGAACCCCTCGACGTCCTGCCGTACTACCGCACGCTCTACCGGAACAGCGTCGGGCTCGGGCAGGTCAGCCGAGGCAACCGAAGCAGCGACCGGGCGACGGCGCGTCGAGCCACACAGGACTGCCTGAACGCGCGGATCCTGCGGCAGGTCACCGCGGGCCTCCTGGGGCTCGCGTGGGCGGCGCTCCACGCCGCAACTCTCGCTGCCATCCGCCCGGACCTCCTGGGGATCCTCCTCATCGGCGACGCCCTGGCAGTGTTCCTTTCGTCACAGCGGGCGCGCGTCGCGGGTTCGCCAGTCCGCGACCATCTGTTCGCGACCGCCGGCTCCCCCTTGCCCTTCGCCCTCGTGCGAGTGGCGGGGTTCCTCCGGGGCCTCCTCTTGCCGCGGCGCCGGCCCGAGGACTACCCCGTCGCGCCGCGCGCGGGCCGAACCGCGGGGACTTGAACGATGCTCATCGCGGCGATCCGGGAAGAAGGGTTTAAGCCGACAGCGGAGGCCTCCACGGGGGTGGCGGTCGCCCTCGCACCGCAGCGTCAGGACACGAAGCGCCCTCTCATCAGTTTCAACACGACGAACTACAACACCGCCCCGATCACGCGCGACTCCCTGGAGTCGATCGTGAGCCGCATGAAGGGATGGGACTACGAAATCGTCTGCACCGACAACTTCTCCGACGACGGATCGTACGAGGCTCTTGCGGAGTACCGGGACAAGGGCTACCCCATCCGTCTGATCCGTGCGAAGTGCGGGCGTGGCCTCGGCCGCCAGATCGCGCTGAAGCAGACGCGCGGCGAGATCATCGTGACCTTCGACCTCGACACGGTGTACAGCGATGAATGGAAGCGCCTGCTGGAGTGGTACGTCGCACGGCGTCCCGACTACGTGCTCATCGCCTCCTACTCCGGGTTCTACCCGAAGGCGACGCTCGACGCCGTGGGCGGGTGGCGGGACGTCTACTGGTACGAGGACATCGACCTCTGGGTGCGTCTCGCGACCAAGGGGCTGTGGCGCACGTACCCGATGCGCTGTGGCGAGAACCACAAGCGGGTGCCGCCGACGCTGCGGAAGAAGACGCCGCGGATCTACGGGCGCATCCGGGACACGGTGGCGTTCACGGCCTGGGTGCCGTGGCGGCTCTACTGGCGGGGGTACGGGCAGATCTTCCCGCCGAGGAAGCGGTTCTCGCGGTCTCTCTACTATCGCCTGTTGCTCCTCGTCTCGTACCTGCCAGCAAGGATCCGGCGGTATCGACTTACAAGTAGGGACTTCGACCCGTCGACGATGTTCCGCCCGGAGGTGTTTGTGGACTGCGGCATTGTCCAGGGGCAGGACCTCAGGCCTGTGGTCTCGAAGTACGACACTCGTGAGGGCGTGCTGACGGCGGCGGCGAAAGGGGACTGGGGATTCCTTCCCGGCACGTACGACTGACCGTGCGAACGGGCCCAGAAACCTTATGGGGCCTTCCGCCCTCCCCGGCCTTGAATGAAGGTCCTCGTCACTGGCGGCGCCGGGTTCATCGGGAGCAACGTCGCGAACACTCTCGCCCGGGATGGCGCCGAGGTCGTCGTCTTGGACGACCTCTCCCTCGGCATCCCCACCAACCTCGATCCGGCGGTGAAGTTCCACCGCGGGGACGTGCGGCGCGCCGAGGACGTGCGTCCCCTCTGCGACGGCGCCGACTACGCCATCCACATCGCCTCGCGCAGCTCCGTCGGCATGTACTATCCGCTCCCCGCCGAAGCGCTCGACGTCGCGACGACCGGGCTCGTCCGGGTGCTCGACGCTGCCCGGGAGTTCGGTGTGAAAAAGGTGGTGTACGCCTCGACGTCCTCTCTCTACAGCCGCGTGCCGCCACCACATCGCGAATCCACTCCCATCGTCCCTGGCAGCTTTTACGAGCTCGGAAAGATGATCAACGAGGAGACCGCACGGATCTACAACGAAGAGTGGGGCCTCCCCTCCGTCGGCCTCCGGTACTTCGCGGTGTACGGCCCGAACGAGGCGCACAAGACGCGCTTCGCGAACATCGTCACACAGTTCCTCTGGGCGATGCAGAAGGGCGAGGCCCCGGTCATCTACGGGGACGGGACGCAGACCCGGGACTTTACCTACGTCTCCGACATCGTGGCGGGGACGCTCCAGGCGATGCGCGGCGAGTATCACGGCGTCCTCAACCTCGGCACCGGGACGGCCACCAGCTTCAATGACGTCGTGCGGCTGTTGAACGGGGCGCTGGGCACGACGATCGAGGCCCGACATGTCCCGTCGCCCATCCAGAACTACGTCCACGACACGCTCGCCGACACGACCCTCGCGCGAAAAGCGATCGGGTACGAGCCGAAGGTCTCCCTGGAGCAGGGCGTCGCAAAGATGGTCGCGCACTACGCCGCGAAGGGCCTTCGCGCTTCCGCGTGACGACGAGCCCCGTTCACTGCCGAAGCGCCCCCAGCGCTTCGGTCCGGGGACCCCGAGGTCCGGCGGTAGCTCGGGAGCGCGCCGACCTCATCGAGTCGTGGGGGTTGGACCCCGGTCCTCCGTGACGCCTCAATAGGAGATCGTGAACTCGCTGCTCGGGCCGTCGTAGATCAGGATCATGTTCTGCAGAAGGTCCCGACCTAGGAGGGCGATGAATCCCGTCCCGGAGAGATCCGCTCCCAGAACCTGGTTGTAGTCGATGGTCTCCGTCAGCTCGGTGAGGCCGATTCGGAGGGGATACAAGTTCTGCTGATGTTGACCACCGGCGGTCCCCGTTTTTGCGACTCCGACAGGGGCGACGCCCAGCTGCTGGATCAGGGGAGCGTGGACGGCGCTGATGGTGGCTCCCGTGTCGATCAGGGCGACCTCCGTGATGGGCTGCGGGATCGGTTGGTTGCTTCGTGCGAATTGCTGACCCAGAGCCCGGGGGACCTCGATCTGGACGGCCATGGCCGGGCCGAGTTGCTGCAACCATGAGGGGGAAGGCGGGAGCGGGGGTACGCCTTGGGGCTGAACCCTACGCTTGAATATCGGCCCGGATCAGACCCACCTGGAGGGCGGGGATCAACACTCGAGGCTCCCTGGCCTGTACCCGGACGATGAGCATGGGGGCGTTTCCGAGTTGCTTCAGTCCCTCGGAATAGGCGGCGGCCTGGGAGTCGAACACTCCAAGGAGACGGCGGCCCTTGATCAGCGCGAACTTCCCCTCGTGTTTCTGGAGGAGATCGGCCTTGTTCTTGGTGTAGTAGACCAGTTCTTCCGCAAGCGCCTCGTCGGGCATGGGTTCTCTCTACGGAGATGAGGGCCTGTCACGACTTAAGGATGCCGTTGTCACCATTTGACGGCAGGAAGCCGTGCCGAGAGGATTCGACCAAGCGGTACTGGACCGCATTCTCCGTGCTCACGGCCGGGTGGCCAGGCCCCCCACCGCTGAACCGATCGCATCCGCCAGGCGGGGGACGCAGGGCATCGCGCGGATCTCTTCCATGGTCAACCATCGCGCCTCATCGTTCTCGTAGTTCAGACGGGGTTCGCCGTCGAGGCAATCGAACAGGAACGGATGGATGCGGAACGCCCGGGCGCCGAGGCGTACGAAGATGGGCTTGCCTTGAGCCAGGTGTTTGGCGGTGAGTCCCGTCTCTTCGGCGATCTCCTGTTGCGCTCGTGCGGCCGGGTCCTCGGAACCCTCGATCATCCCGGAGACCCCGCTCCACAACCCCGGGTGCGTCGGCGCCGTTTCTCCGCGGTGAAGGAAGAGGAAGTGGTCGCCGCGCCGGAGGAACGCCGAGGCGACCTCCTCCTGGCGGACGCCCGGGAGATGCACGGTGCCCGTGGCCCCGTCGACAGAGACCCGATCCCCGGTCTGCACGGCCCCGAGGTCGACCCGGTCGATCAACGGGATGCCCGAGATCACCGCGCCCACCGCCACGATGGTCTCGGCACGCTCGCAGAGGATCGCAGCGGGCCCGTTGCCCCGCCGGCAGGCACCGTAGAGCACGTAGGAGCCGACGGTGGATCCCTTGCCCATCGGAAAGACCAGCACTTTTCCCGCCACGGACCGCCCCGCGAGGTCGCTGCCGGGATCAACGAAGTTCCCGGTCGCCGGGTCGAGACCGCCGAGGAAGGAGAGCGGAAGTCCGGAGACGAGGGCCTCGCCACGAGAGGAGCCTGCGTTCACCCCGCGCCCCTGGAGGATCATGTCCCCCACCTCAAGAGTTCCTCGGGGTCGGCGACGATGACCTTCTGTTTGCAGAGCGATGGAAGGTACACCGCCGCCTTGCCCGACGGCGTCCCGGTCGTCTTCGCGAATAGATCCAACGGCGTGACCTCCAGGCAGGTGTCCGCCAGGACGATGCCGCCACGGTGTTCGAGGCGTTCGACCGCGTCCTTCGCGAGGGCGCGCACGAACCGGCTGGTGCATACCCAAAACCGTTTCTTCGGACGGATCTCGTCCACGAGGTCCGCGAGCTGCCGGAGTTCGCCGACGGAGAGCTGCGGCGTCCCGAAGCCCAGGAGGTCCGGTTCGTCGCCCGTCGTCATCGCCCGCTTCACCGCCGAGAGGTCCTCGGCACTCACCGCCAAAGAAGGCAGGGCCCCCGCCACGGCCTCCCGCCACTCCGGCGTCACGCCCTCGACGTGGAACATCGGGACGCTCCCGGCGGCGGCGAGCGCCGCGGAGAGCCACTTCCAGTCGTCCTCGTTTCCGCTCAGTCCCGTGAAATAGGGGATGCCATCGCCAACGGCCTTCCCCACGTGCAGCCCGAGGAGAGAGAAGTCGAGCCCGCGCACCGGCGCCTCCACGCGCAAGAGCACGGTCGCCCGGCGCCCCTGGTCTGTGTGGCACCCATAGCGCGGCGTCCACCCCGTTACCGCGGCGGCGAGCGCGGATGGCCCGCCCTCCCGGTTCGAGCGCGCCCCGATCACGGAGTTCACGAAGGCCACCGCCGACGACTCGGCCCAGGCGAGGGTCTCCCCGAAGGTGGGGCGGTTTCCGGCCAGATACGGAGTGCAGGTGTAGCTCGGCTCCGCCCCCATCGACTCGTACGCGCGGACGATCCGCAGCTGTTTGGCGGCGAAGTCCTCGGGGATTCCGTGCACCCGCCAGCGCTCCAGGTCCATCCCCACAGGATTGATCGTCGTGCGCACTCTGACGCGCGCGGTCTTCGCGAAGTCCTCGATGAACTCCATCCCCGGCTCCCCGACGGTCCTCAGGGAGGCGCCGGAGACATGCGCGGAGACCACCGGCAGGAGTCTGTCCGCGTCATAGATCGTCCCCAGGGCGAGGAGGATGCGCATCGCCTGGCGTTCCGCGTCGTTCCCTTCGGCGGCGAGCCGTTCTTGCTCCTCAGTCAGCTGCACGCCGGTCCAACTCCTCTTGGAGAATGGCGAGGGCGGCCTCGCGTTTGGCGGGGAACACCTTGACCTTCGTCGTCAGGTCGATCACATCCTCGTCCCGAGCAGGCACCACGCTCCCCTCGAAGGCCTCCTGCTTCCCGAGGCGGGCATGGAAGACCCCGTCCTCGTCGACACGGGCATCGAGTCGCCGCCGCCATTCGCGGGCGTTCGAGGGAAGTGCGGTCCGGGCCCACGCCGCCGCCACCTCCGCGGCGCGCGCGACCCGGATGACCTGGATGAGGAGGGGCGTCCCGAAGTGGCCCTCCGCCGCCTCGGCATGCATCTCCGCGTCCCCGCCGACCGTGCGCAGCGCCTGTTCCACCTTCGCCGGGTCCTCGGTGGCGTGCGCGAACGCGCGGAGCTCGAGCCAGTGGAACACGTCAGGCCTCCAGGAGCTTCGTCAGCAGGTCGCGGGAGTGCCGCCGGAAGGCCTCCAACGTCCCGTCATTGGTGAGGCGGTGCTCGGCGGCGGTGATCACATCCCCCAGCCCCCAGGAGAGTTCCCGACGGTCGCGCTCCAGGAAGGCCTCCAGGGTCGGGACGTCGTCGGGCCGTGCGCGCCGCTTCACCCTTCCGAGTCGGATGTCGCGCGAGGTCTCCACGGCGATCACCGCCACCTGCCCGGGCCACGCCTTCCGGAAGACCTCAACCTCGGCGGTCCCGCGGATCCCGTCGATCAGGGTGAGTTTGGCGGTGACGAGGGGGACCGTGCGCTCCGCCCAGATGGCCCGCCCGTGCTTCTCTCGTTCCGCGTTCGCCATGCCGCCGACCTCGGCATCCGTGATGGGGAGGCCGCGTCTCCGCGCCTCGTCGCGCACGACATCGCCCATGCGGAGGACGGGGAGGCCCAGGGAGACCGCCACCTGCAAGAGTTCTTCCTTCCCGCATCCGGGCATGCCGGTGACGCAGAGGACGCGAGGCATCGGAGGGGCAAGCCCCCTCGTCTTATGGCTTTTCGGCAGGGTCCGTGCTCTCGACCGATGCCGCGCGTGACCTGAATCAGCCAGGGGATCGTCCTTTCGACCGAAACTCTGACCGTTGGAGAGAGCGGCTTGCGTTCGGGCACGACAAGCGTTCGCCGATACCCTCCTCCTGTGGTCCAGCTCGATGGACCATGACCCAGTCCTGCCCGCGCTTGCTGACCGGAACGGTCTCGAAATCCATGTCCAGTAACTCAGGCGGAGCGACCTCGTGGTGATGAACCCACCCCCCATTCCAGTTGGCCTTCGTCCCAATAGCACTAAGTACGAGCAGGCAGCGTGAGGCTGGTGGTGGTTGCATGGCACACGCACGCTTCTCCGGGATGGTTCGTACGGTCAGGGGCCTCGCGATCGCGTTGGCCGTTGCGGTCGTCGTCCAGGCCGTTCTCGTCCCTGCGGGCCGCGTCCGCGCCCCGGGGTACGTGCCGCACGGTCCCATCCTCATCGCGGGGGACGCGGACTTCACCGCCGCCAACGGCGTCACCGGCGGCTCGGGCACGCCCGCGGACCCGTACGTCATCTCCGGCTGGGACATCGAAGTCTGCTCCGCCAACGGGATCGACATCCGGGACACGACCGTCCCCTTCGTTATCCGGTCAATCTACATCCACGGGTCGTCGAGCTGCTCGGTGGACGCCATCGCGCTCCACCGCGTGGCGTGGGGGACGATCGAACAGGCGCGGATCGAAGGCGTCACCCGGGGAATCACCCTCGACGCCGCCACAGAAATGATGATCACGGGCGTCTCCGTTTCCGTGCCCCAAGGGGCCGTGTACGCGTACGCGCAGAGCCAGAACGTGACCATCACGAACTCCTCGTTCGTGAACACGGAGCTCTACTTCTCCGGTGGCATCGAACTCCGTAACTCCTCCATCTCCGGCGGAGGCGTCATTCTCCTTGGCAACCGGAACCGCATCGCGAACTGCACGTTTTCGGATGGGCTTGTCGTGACACGTGCAATTAACTCGACAATCGAAGACAGCATCTTCCTGCGTGCAGGCGTCTTCAGCAACTACACGTATGATGCGAACCTGACCATTTCCGGCAACACTTTTGTTGGGGACGGATCGACATCGTCCGCGGTGTACTACTACGCTGTCTCGTACATCACGGTCTCGGGGAACTCGTTCTCGTGGTACTCCACGGCGCTCCTGTCGTGGGGGAACACCACGACGAACATCACGATCGCCGGCAACCGGTTCGTGAACAACAGCGTCGGCCTCCAGGGCGGCGGGGGGTGGGTGTTCCACAACGCGTTCCTCAACAACACGCGGCAGGTCGTGTGGCCCTTCGGCGCTTTCGACGACGGCTATCCGGATGGAGGCAACTTCTGGTCCGACTACACGGGCGTGGACGCGTACGGCGGCCCGAACCAAGGCGTGCCGGGGAGCGACGGGATCGGCGATACCCCGTACGCGATCCCGAACAGCACGGTCGCCGACCGCTACCCGCTCATGCTGCCCTGGGCCCCCGCGCCGGACGAGCCGCCGATCCCGCGCTTCTCGGTGACCCCCGCGAGCGGCAACGTCTCCACCACGTTCGCCTTCGACGCCTCGAACTCCACGGACGACCGCGACCCCCCGTCGTCCCTCCAAGTGCGGTGGGACTTCGAGGGCGATGGTGTCTGGGACACGGCCTGGTCGACTAACAAGAACGCGACGCACACGTACGCGATCCCCGGGCGGTACGTCGTCTCCGTCCAGGTCATGGACTTCGGCGGCCTCACCTCCATGGCGGCGGACGCGGTCGACGTGGCGGCACTGCCGCTGGGCGTTCGGATCTCCGCGAACCCCGTCTCCGGCGCGCTGCCGCTGCTCGTCGACTTCACGAGCACTGTCACCGGCGGATGGCCCCCGTTCCAGTACGAGTGGCACTTCGGGGACGGAACGACTGCGTCCGGCTCCAGCACGGTCCAGCACATGTACACGTCTTCGGGGACGTTCACCGCCTATCTGTACCTGTACGACTCTCGGGACGCGTACGCCGTGGACGCCCTCACGGTCGACGTCGGCCCGTCCGCGGCGTCCCTGCGCGTCGTCGCCTCCGCGGCGCCCACCCAGGGCGTGGCGCCGTTGGCGGTGTCGTTTACGGCGACGGCTTACGGCGGGACGCCCCCGTACGGGTACGTGTGGGCCTTCGGGGACGGCAGCACCGCGACCGAGCAGAACCCGACGCACATGTACGTGAGCCCGGGCACCTTCACCGCCACGCTCACGGTCACGGACAGCGGCGCGCCCCAGAACTCGACAAGGTCGGACGCGTCTGTCCTCGTGACCGCCGCGCCCATCCTCACGGCGTGCGCCGTCCTCCCGAGCGCCGCATCCGTGCCGCTGGAAGTGAGCCTCGCCTTCACCGCGATCGGCTTCTCCGGGCCGAACGAACTACCAGGCGTGAGCGTGGCGTGGACGACCGCAGGGAACATCGGGACGATCACCGCCGGCGGCGTCTTCACGGCGGCCACTCCAGGCAGCGGAGTCGTGACGGCGGAAGCGTCATTTGGCGGGGTGACCGTCCTTTGCAGTTCTGCCGTGGTGGTGCCGAACGGCCCACTCGTCCCGACCGTGACGATTGACGCACCCGTGGACGGCGCGGTCCTCAACGGTTCCACCGTCGTGGTCTCCGGACGCGCGTCGAACGCGGAGCGCGTCCAGGTCCGCGCGGACATGGGGACCTGGGCGAACGCGAGCGGCGTGACGACGTGGACCTTCATGGTCTCCGGGCTCTTGAACGGCCTGCACCAGCTCACCGCCAGGGCCCTCCTCGGGAACCTGAGTTCCGAGCCCGCGGTCGTCCTAATCACGCTGAACACCTCGGAGGGCTCTCCGGTGATCGACCTCTTGAGCCCCGAAGAGGGTACGAGCGTCCATGGGACCCTGTCCCTTTTCGGCACGGCAACCGCGGGGGCGACCGTCCTCGTGAGCCTTGATGGGGGACCGTTCACGCCCGTCGCCAGCGCTGACGCGAACGGCACGTGGATCCTTTCCCTGGACACCACGCCCTTCTCCGACGGGTCGCATACGATCGCGGTCAAGGCCGCATCGCCTGGCGGCGAGTCCACGACCATCAGTCGCCCGATCGTGTTCCGCAATGCGGCGACCGCCACCAGCCCTCTGCTCGCCGTGGCGGTGGGACTCGGCGCGCTGAACCTCATCCTCCTCGCCGTGGTGGCGGTATTCCTTCTCCGCCGCAGGCACCGGGACAGGAGGAGTCCGGAGGGCGTGGAAGCGCCCCCCTCCGGCAAGGGACCTAAGGTCGAGTAGCGCGTCTGGGTCTTCGGCAGGCTCAGCGGCCTGACTCGTCCTACGCGACGGCCATGGCGGGGTAGAAAAGCATCTTAGCCGCAGGCCGGAGCCGCTCCCGGCGGGGGTCGACCTCCAACGCCAGGCCCAGGAGGGCATTCTGGCCGATCACGTTGGCATCGTTCTTGCCGGCGAAGACGACGACCGTCGTCGCCCGGAACCCGGAAATCCCTACGACGAGTTCGCCGACGCGCCGCCGAATCGACCGGTTATCCCCCACGTCGAACGACATCGTTCGGGTGGGTGTCACGCCCAGTGATTCGAGGAGCCGTCTCGGAAGCCAGGTGTAACTCGCTCCCGTGTCGACCAGCAACCGCAGGCCGGCCTGCTTCCCGTTCGGACCAAGGCAGGTGATGTCCGCGTAGATGTGTCCCACGGGCTTCGTGAACGCATGTTCAGTCCTTAGCAGGAGGGGCGTACAGGTAGTTTTCGGCGGTCGGGCTGAGTACAAGCAGACGGTGTGCGGTCCACGCGACCGTTGACAGCGAAAAGTAGATAGGGAGTCCGCCTCGTGGCAAGCCCAGGGAGGATCACCGATGCCTCGAGACCTCGACCTCACCAAGATGCGGCGCGGCACCGAGCTTCTGAAGCGCGGCTTCGCAAAGATGCAGAAGGGTGGCGTCGTCATGGACGTGACGAACGCGGAACAGGCCGCCATCGCGGAGGAGGCGGGCGCCGTGGCGGTGATGGCCCTGGAGCGCGTGCCCGCGGACATCCGCGCGGCCGGCGGCGTCGCGCGCATGGCCGACCCCGCGAAGATCGTCGGCATCATGAACGCGGTCACCATCCCCGTCATGGCGAAGGCCCGGATCGGGCACACCGCCGAGGCGCTCGCGCTGGAGTCGCTCGGCGTCGACCTGATCGACGAGTCCGAAGTCCTCACGCCCGCCGACCCCTACTTCCACATTGACAAGACAAAGATCTCCGTGCCGTTCGTCTGCGGCTCCCGGAACCTCGGCGAGGCCTTGCGCCGCATCGTCGAGGGCGCGGCGATGCTCCGCACCAAGGGCGAGGCGGGCACCGGCAATGTCGTGGAGGCGGTCCGCCACACGCACCTCACGAACGTCGCGCTCGCCGAGATCCATGCGAAGAGCGACGACGCGCTGCGGACCGTCGCCCGCAAGTTCGCGGAACCCTATGCGACCCTTCTCACAGAGGTGCGTGTCTCCCAAGGATTGTCCGCCGAGGTCCTGCCCGGGGACGTGGTCTTCGGGGGCCGCCGTCTCGACGAGATCATCGAAGCGCTCTATGCCACATTGAGCGAGGTCCGGACGCTGGGCAGGCTCCCCGTGGTCAACTTCGCCGCCGGCGGCATCGCGACGCCCGCGGACGCCGCCTTGATGATGCAGATGGGCAACGATGGCGTCTTTGTCGGCTCGGGGATCTTCAAGTCGGAGAACCCGGAGGTCCGCGCCCGCGCGATCGTTGAAGCCGTGACGCACTACGACGACCCTGCCGTGGTCGCGGAGGTCTCCAAGAATCTCGGGATCGCGATGAAGGGGCTGGAGATTACCACCATCCCGGCGGAGATGCGTCTCCAAGACCGAGGACGGTAGGATTCAGCCCAAGACCGTTCAGGCGCTGCACGCGTCGTTGTTACCTGTAGCCGACATCCTCAGAGGGTAGACGTCCCTTCGGCCGGACATGACTAAATACCCAGAGGTTCATCCTCTCCCTGTGAAGGTCCGACTTTCCGCGGCCGTGCACCGCGAACAGGAATGGTATGTCTCCTGGTGCCCGGAGCTGGATGTCGCCAGCCAGGGACGCACCGTCGAGGAGTCTCTGGCCAACCTTCGCGAGGCTGTGGCGCTCCGCCTCGACGGGGAAGCCGTCGACCTGCCTGAGGAACCGTTTCTTCTGACCACCATCGAGGTGGAACATGAGCCGGCTCCCCCTACTTCTCGCCCGTGAAATCATCCGTGCCTTGCTGCGCGGGGTTTGAGATCGTCGGACACAGAGGCAGCCACATCAAGATGCGGGGCGAGGATCCGACAGGAGCCAGGACGGTCATCGTCCCGAACTATGCCGAAGTCCCCCGAGGAGTCTTGGTCTCAATCCTTCGCCAAGCGAAGATGTCCCGCTCGGAGTTCGTCCGTCTGCTATGACTCCCGCGTCGATTGGCGGCGGACTCACAACCGTTCCAGCACCTTGCGGGCGAACGTCAGGTATCCCGTGTGCCCGAGGGGAGCGAAGGAAGGCCGAACGCCCTCGGGCCGTACCTCGAGTTGTCGTTCGATGAGCTCCAGCGTCCGCACCTCTACCCAAGGCTGCCGCCCCAAGGCGGCGCAGGTCTCCTTCACCTGCTCCATGTTCGGCGAGAAGGAAGCGAAGTGCCCGCAGGGCCGCAGGGCCGTCCAGGCATGGGCCACCGCCTCCCAGGGGTCGGGGATGTCTAGCACGACCGCGTCCACGTCGCGCTCCGAGATCCCCTGACGGATGTCCGCGATCTTGACCTCGACGTTCCCGAACGCCGCCGCCCGCTCCATGTTCCCGCGCGACACTGCCGCGAAGTCCTCGCGGATCTCGTAGGTGATCACCTTCCCGCCGGGGGAGACGATCTGCGCGAGGACCATGGACAGCGCCCCGGACCCCGCGCCGCCCTCGACAACGATGTCGCCCGCGTTCAGGTCGCAGTTCAGGAGGATCGACGCCGCGTCCTTCGCCCCGACGATCTGCGCCTTCCGGTTCAGCGTCTCGAGGCGGTCGCGCAGGCTCGGCCTCAGGACGATGAACGCCTTCCCGGCGATGCGCGCGACGCCGCCGACATGCTCCTCCAGCTTCGACGTGTCGATGACGCCGAGCCCGTCCACCTTGGCCGGGCCCTCGGCGGAGGGGACGAGGTGCTTCCGTCCCTCCCCGTCGAGGAGGATGAAGGCGTTCACGTGCCTCCGGAGAAGCGGCCTACCCCTGAACCCAGATTCCACCGCCACCGGTGTTGATGAGGACCCAGTAGGCCTCACCCGGAACCATGAAGTCGCCTGAGGCGACAACCTTGAGGCGGTAGGCGTCTCCAGGGATCAGGGCGTCGTACGTCTCGACGCGAGCCACCCCGACGATGCCGGCGAGGCTCACGGCGCGCGTCTCCTGGGGCACAGGTGTGAAGCTGGAGTACCCGACGAAGTTCCAGCCGGGCGTCAGTGTGAAGGAGGGGTTCGTCACGACGAGTCCGGCGATGACGTACTGGTCCGGCGCATTGACCTCGACCCAGAGCGGGTCGCCGAGCTGCAGGATCGTGAGGTCGCCCGGCCGGGCCGGGTAGTACGCCTTCCACGGGTCGCTCGTGTCGGAGTTCTTGTAGGTCCGCACGGAGTCGTACGACAGGATCGTCTGGAGCACGGTCGGGATGCTGTAGCTGTTCTGCGCCAGCGGCACGCTCAGGAGGTTCTTCCCGGCGATGACCATCTTCGTGTACTTCGCCGCCATCGCGACGGCGTTCGTCGTGCTCGTCCCATCGTAGGACCGCACGCGGAAGAAGTAGTTCGAGGCATCTCCCTTCCCGCAGCCCACGCAGGTGTACGTGTAGGTCGGCGCGTTCACCGCGGCGACCGTCCCGATCTGCGCGAATCCTGTGGTCGGGGTCGTGGAGCGCATCACCTGGTACTCCGTGGTCCCACCGGCTTGGCTGTCGTCGGCGGCCTTGTTCCACTGGATGACCACGTCGGGGAAGGTCCCGCCGCCGGACACGATCGCTCCGGTGACGGTCGGCGCCAGCGGGGGCGGATTGCCGCTCCCAGAGGCGGTGATGGTGACGCACGTGCCCGCGCCCCAATTGGTCGCGGCATCCTGGCCGCGCACGCACAGCGAGTGCGCGCCTGCGGAGAGTCCGCCGGTGGACGCGGTGGCGATGACCGCCTCCGCGGGGCTGTCGAAGCCGGACACGGCGCTCATCGCCGTGCCAGGCCACACGAAGGAGTCGATGAGGTATTCCGCGGCGGCGATGTCGCTGTTCCCCGTGCTGACGTCATTGACGTTGGCGAGGATGTCGAACGTCCCCGCCCCGAGGTCGACCGGGTCGGGCGAGGTGAACACGTCCGTCGTGATCGGACCGAGGAGGTCCGGGGCGGTCTCCCAGCCCTTGCAGTAGATCACGAGGTAGACGTCGTAGTTCACGCTGACGGCCGTGCCCTTGTTCGCATGGTACACCTCGTAGACGCAGCCCACCGTGTTGGAGGTCAAGGTGTCGGACATCTGGTGCCCCTTCGCGAAGGCGTCCGCGGTGACCTTGCTCACCACGCCGTTGGAGAAGCCGGGGTTCTGGTACCAGGTCCACAGGTTCGGCTGGCCGAAGGGGTTCTCGTTCTCCATGACCGGCAGCCACGCGGTGATCGTGCCGGCGGAGTTCGTCGCGACCATGTTCAGGATCGGTCGGCGGTTGTAGTTCGCGTTCGAGATGGACGTGCCGAGCGGGGGCGGGCCACCGAGCGGATCATTAAAGCTGTTGCTGATATCATAAGTCGCCGCGTTGCACGCGCCGTTCTGGGCGACCGCGCTAAGCGGCGGCGTTCCGGACGTGTAGTCGCCGTCCGTGTACGAGGAGAACATCTTGAAGTCGGTGCTGCACTGGTCGCGCGTCACGGTGAAGTAGACGCGGTTCCCCGCGGCGCCCTCCGCCGTGCTGAGCGCCACCGGCCATTGCACGTTGTCCGTCGTGTCGTACACGTCCACGTTCGAACTCAACGAGGCGTACGGCGTGGCCGTCCCTGCCACCCCATCGTAGAGGCGCACGTTCAGGTCACGGTCGTTGCCGCCAGAGGTGCGCCAATAGACGAAGAGCCAGGCCACGTCGTTCTGGTCGACGACCCCGTTGGGGAAGAAGTAGAAGTTGTTGTCCCCCGCGTTCTGGGGGAAGATCTGGATGCAGTTGACGTTGGCCGGGTCGTAGACCCCGCACGCTGGCCAGGAGTTCCCGCCATCCTGCGAGCGGATCATGTGGGTCTGCACGCGGGTGGGGTTGGCCTGTCCCGCGGCCGCATAGTCGAGGTGCTCCCAGGTCCACATCACCTCGCCGGCGCCTCCTGCGACACGGAAGAGGGGGTAGCTCACGCGGGCCGCGGCGATGATCTCGCTCCCGTAGTTCGCCTCGATGGTACGGACAGTCCAAGTTCCCGAGTAGTACGTCGGACCCGCGCCCGGGTCGAGGTAGGCGGACCGGCCCCAGGAGTTCCGGTCGGGGTCGGCGGCGTTCGGGTCGTTCCCGGTCCAGGTGATCACGATCCGGTTGTCGTAGGTCCAGGCGCCGACTCCGATGTGGAGGATCCGGAGGTCGTTCGGGTTGTCGTTGGTCCCAGAGACCTCCGAGTAGTCCCACGTCCCGGGCACGCCATTCGCATTGAGCGTCGCGTGCGCCACCCAGACGTTCACGCCGCCCTGGTCGGGCGGCACGACGGGCGTGCTCTTCCGGTAGGGGATGAAGATGTGACCGCCCACCGTGGCGTCGCGGAACACGACCACCGACGGGTCCAACTCATCGACGCTGTCGGTCGTGATCCTCGTCTGTGGCGGCACCGGGGCCGTGGCGACCTCGACCGTCAGGGTCACGAAGTCCGACGCCGGCGAGGGGCTCGGGTCGCTCCCGCTCGTCGCCCGTACGTCGAAGGTGTAGACGCCCAAAGGAGTCGCCGGACCGGCGGTGATCACCGCGTAGCCCTGGTCCGAGGCCCCCGAGGCCAGGGAGAAGCTCGGGGACGGCTGGAAGGTCACGGTGAGCTGGGGCGGGGCGGTCGTGCTCATCCCGACCCCGGGGCTGGTCTCCGGGGCGGTCCCGAAGTTCGTCACGGTGAAGGGGAAGACCGCCGAGCCGCCCGGCGCGATCCCATAGGACAGCGGCGCCGTCGTGCTCAGGTCGATCTGGTAGCTCTTCGTCGGGCCGACGTTCGCACCGATGACGATGGCGTAGCGGGCGGTCGACGGGATCGAGGCGCCCATGACGGTGATGGACCAGACCCCGAGCTCCGGGGCCTGGACCTCGACCTGCTCGACGTTGTTGACCGAATCGAAGGCGCCGGGGTTGGCGGTGCTCCAGCCGTTCGTGTACTGGTTCCCGCGGTACTCCGTGCCGCCCGGAGAGACGGCGATGAGCTCGAGGTTGCGGCTGATGGCCTGGCTTCCGGCGGCGTCGAGCCACACGAGAGTGATCTTCAACGGCACGTCGCTGCCCACGATGTTCGTGTTCAGGGCGGCGTTGATCGTTCCGCCTCCGGCGCAGGTGCCCGCCCCGACATCACAGCTGCCGGCGGTGGAGAACTGCCCCATCGTGATCTGGTTGGAGCGCGGGGCTGGCGGGAAGAGCGCCTGCTCGAGGTCCATGCGTCCCCACCCCTGGTCCGGGCCGGGGTAGGCGTAGAGGTTCGGGTCCATCCGGACCGCCCCGTTCAGGAGGAGGGCCTTGGCGGCGTAGGACGGCGGGTTGTAATAGGTGGAGAGGGGGTTGTTGCTTCCGACGACCTCCCGGAGGTACTCGCGCACGAGGGCGAACCCGCCCGCGATGTGGGGCGTGGACATCGATGTCCCCTGGAGGTAGCGGTAGTCCGGCCGGCCGTCCGAGCCCGGGCCCAGGAGAGTGTAGGAGTACTTGTCGACATCGGTGATCATGTCGTTCGTGGGGTTGCCGATCCCGTTGCCCGCGTTGTAGTCCCACTCGCCCCGGCCGAAGTTCGAGATGACCGCCGTCCCGACGCCGAGGATGTCCGGCTTGATCACGCCGGTGCACGAGCCGCCGCATCCCAGCGGTGGCCCACGGCCGGAGAAGTCGACGACGTTGTTCGGGTTGTCGGCGGTGAACTGGTCCGGCCGGTAGTTTTGCGAGGCGCCGGCGGACAGGCCGTTCTTCCCGAGGCTCTCCGACGCGACCGTGTTGATGTTCGGTCCGTCATTGCCCGCGGCGAAGACGATCATCCGCTCGTTCGCGCTCTCGATGCGCGTGTCCACGGCGTTGGCGTACGTCCCGTAGGGCGCCGCCCCGCTGCCCCAGCTGTTCGAGTTGGTGACGACCCAGGCCCGAGAGGCGACCCCCGTCGGGTACCCGTCGTTGTACTGGCTGTCCCAGTAGTTCGAGTTCGCCGCCACGCCGGTGCCGCAGAACACGGCGTTCCCGCCCTGGATCCCGTCGAGGGAGACCTTGGCCTCGGGGGCCACTCCCGCCTCGCTCTGGTCCCAGGACTTGTCGGTCAGGGAGACGTCCGTGCGGCCCTTGTCCTCGATCAGGTACTTCTCCCAGGCGTACCCGTCCGAGGCGATGATGCCGATGACATGGGTCCCGTGCGCGCTGCCGCACTTCCCGTCCGGGACGGAGGCGCCCGTGCGGTCGACGAACCGGATGACCCGGTCCCCGTTCGGGCTGTCGAACATGTCCAGTTGGCCGTTGTTCGCGTTGCCCTCGTCGAAGCCCGTGTCCATCACGCCGATCCCTTCGAACTCGTCATCGGCGTTGTACATGACGTTGTCCGGCCCCGCGGACCGGCCCGTGAGGGTCACGGGAAGGCCGCTTCGGGTGGTGGACCACGCCTGGTGGAACTTGTGGATCTGACCAGCCCGGCTGTCCATCACGTGCAGGGGCCGGGATTCATCGATGCGCACGACCTGGCTCGACTGGGCCAGGGAATCGATCACGGCGCGGTCCGCCGTGAACTCGACGGTGGAAGGCATCTCCATGGTCTGGAGGATCTCCCCCCCCGCGTCCTGCACGACCCGGGCCAGGGAGGCCGTGGAGACGCCCGGCCAGCCGATGGCGAACGCGCGCACGTCACCGGTGACATCGCGGAACTGCGAGGTGATCTTGAAGACGGGCTGGTAGTCCCCGACCCATTGGACCGTCGGGAGGGCCGCGAGGGCGTCGCGTAGTCCCGCAGGACCCCGCACGGCGAATGCATAGTTCGCGAAGTAGGAGGAGAACTCCGCGCCTAGGGACTCGGCCTCCCGGACCCACTCGGACCGGATCGGCCCGATGAACTGCACGATGAACTCCTCCCCGGTGCCACGGAGGTCGGGCCGCAGTTCGTGCACGCCGATCTCGGTGTCGAAGGAGTAGCCCGCCTGATCCAACATCAGGAAGGTCCGCGAGCCGTAGAGTTGAGCGTGCTCCCGGACCCCGTATGGGAGCTGCCCGAGGGTCGAATCCATCCGCACGAGCGCGATGCCGTTCTGGTAGTCCACGACGGACCGCAGCCCGAGGGCCTGAAGCCCTCGCGCGTCCAGTCCCCGCGTCTCGATCAAGACCAGGCGCCCCGCCGGAGCCTGGGTGACGAACGCCGCGAGCGGGACGGCCATGGCGAACGCCAACACCGCCGCGATCGCAACCTTCGCCGCATTCTGCCTAACACTGAGTGTCATCTGTCCTCCTCCTCTGGGTCGCAAAAGACGCATAGCTTTGCCCACTAAGCGTTTGCTTGCCTTGGCACTGTGGGGACTCTATATAATCGTTTGTGGTCCATCCTTGGAAACCTCCCACGGCAGGGCTTGACGGGTGCACCGCTGAATGTATAAATACGGAGGCCCCAATGGGCTGCAACTCTCGATGGAGGAGGAAAATCCTTGTCGCCTGCCCGTGGGCTGCTGCCGCTGTTGCTCGTGCTCGTGCTGCTGGTCCCGACGTCGTTCGGTTCATCGCCACACTCTGACGGCGCGGACCCAGCTCCCCAAGCCTCCTCGGGTCCCGGGGTCTCGCCGCCAATGCCCCTCGGCTCACCAGGCCCGGAGAAGCCGATCGCCCGACCGCCGTTACCGACCTCCTCCTCCGAGAGTGGCGGGAACGATCCCACCGACGCCAACCTCGATCTGATCCGCGACAGGCATGGGTTCGCCTGGCCGTGGGGTCAGGGGATCCGCGGCGCTGGCGTGAACCTGGCCGTGGTCGAGGACGGTGTCGACTTCGGCCATCCCGACCTGGACGGGACGGAGGCCACCGTGACGGACCCGGCCTCCCCCTACTTTGGTTGGCCGCTCGCCTACGATCCGACGAGCGTCGCGACGTACCTCACGACGAACGAAACGGCCGGAACTTGGTTGGCGAACACCAGCTTGACGGGCTCCGGCCCTTTCGAGGAGGCGCACACGATCGTCGTGGACGGCCTGAAGGACTTCGGGGACGCTGAGGTAATCGCCGCGGATCCCCGGGACGAGGTCATCACGGGGAACGGCGGGGACAAGGAGGATTTCGACCTGACCGACCTGTACGTCACCCGCGACGCCGACAACATGTACTTCGGCTGGTCGTCCTGGACCGAGGCCCGGAACGCCTCGCTCACCCTGCTCATCGACGTCGACAACGAGACCGGCGGCTCCCAGTTCCACCCCGAGGGGAAGCTCGTTGACACGAACACCTCGCACGCGGACATCGTCACGGACATCGCGTTCAGTCCGGACGGGACGCGCGTGGCAACCACGGGCGCGGACCGCCTGGTGCGCGTCTGGAATGTCGCGACCGGTCTGGTAGAGTTGACCCTTGCCGGACACACTGGCGTGCCCACCTCCGTAGCCTGGTCCCCAGACGGTAACCGGATTGCCACCGCCGACGCCGGGAACCTCCTAGTCTGGAATTCGCTGAGCGGCGTCCTGCAGGCCAACATCGACTTCCTCACTGGAGGAACTGCTCTCCCCCTACAGAATGGAGAACATAGCGGCAAGGTCCACTTCAACCCGACGAACAGCAACCAAGTGGCGGTCAGCGCTAACAAATACATCCATCTGTTCGACCTCTCACTCCCGAGCCCCTACCGATGGGGCTGGATCTGGGTGCCGGGGAACTGGGATGTGAATGCGGTGCGATTCTCCCCCAACGGCGCTCAGATCGCCGCTGCAGTCGGGAGCAACGACGTGGCCGTCTTTGACCTGAACGCTACAAACATCCAGAGTTCCATCCCTTCGCCCGCTGCGTTCCCCGCGTACCTGCTAACCGCCGCGGCCGGCGGGCACACGCAGCCGGTGGTCGATCTGGCCTGGTCACCCGACTCCTCGAAGATCGTCTCCGGGGGCTGGGATGGCGTGGTCCTTTGGAATGTCCCGGGGCGGACCGCCATCCAGAAACGCGCCGACCACGGATCGCGCGTCGCGGCCGTGGCCTTCTCCCCGAGCCCGGGCACCAGCGTGGTCTCCGTTTCCGTCGGGCTGGGAGCTACGCTGCCCTCGATCCGCACCTGGGACGCTACCACGGGCAACCCCGTCGTCTCTCTGGATCAGCCCCGAGCCCTGAACGGCGTCGACTGGTCGTTCCTGAACCAGATCGGCACGGCGGCCTCGGACATGTCCGGGCGCATCTGGGCCCCGGGGCCCCCGATCACCCTGGTCAAGATCCTCATCGCCCACCTCCCGGACTACGCCCTGGTCGCCCGGGGCACGAGCATTTCTGACGGGCTTGGCGGTTATCTCCACCGGACTGAGCCGCCGACGCTCTACACCTGGAGCGGCTCTGCATGGACGGGCCAGCTCCTGAGCGACGCCGGAGGCGTGTACGGCTTCGCCGTCGTCCCCGGCGGTCTCTTCTCCGAGTTCTCGATCCCCCGCGCGGCCCTCGGCGATCCCCTCGCCGTCTCACTCCTGCTCGTCTCGACCGGGGACAACGTCTCGCGCGCGCAGGACACCGTTCCCTCCGACCCGAACGTCGCGCACAAGGGCCTCGACTTCAGCCCCGTGTTCAGCCATGTAGGCGCTTTCGTCTATCGCCGCGCCCCCGCCTACATCGTCTCCGGCATCACATCGCTCTCCGCCAACTTCCACTTCGGCTTCCACCCGTCGCCGATCCTCCAGCGCCGGTACGGCGCGCTCGGCGTCCTCGTCGCGGACACGACGATCGCGGGCGAGTACGACCGGGTCTTCGTCGACCTGAACAACGACAAGACGTTCGACCCCTCGGACGCCCGGATGGACCGGACGAACCCGGTCGGGAACCTGGACGACTTCGACCCCGGCATCCCCGGGCCCGGCCAGGATGGCTATGCGGACGTCTCCGCCGGCATGCTCTACTTCATCGCGAACGGCCTCGACCCGATCCCGTACACGGATGTCGTGCTCGCTCGGCACCTCGGCGAGGTCGGATATCCGGCTTCCATCGCGGAACGCATCCCACGCAATGCCGATCTCGTCGCGTTCATCGGCGAGTTCAAGCTCGACCCTGTGACGGACGAGAAGGAAGAGCACGGGACGAAGATCGCGTCGGTCCTCGTCGCCCAGGGCAACCTGCCCCAGGCGATCACCGGCACGGCGACGGACGCCAAGCTGCTGGCGATCGGGAACGGGCAGGCGAACCCCACCGAGGCCTGGTACTTCGCGGTCCAGGGCTATGACGGGATCCCCGGCACCGGGGACGAGGCGCAGATCGTGCTCACGCCCTTCAATGCGCCGACCACCCGCGAGGACGGGTTTGACGCCTTGTCGCGGACCCTCGATTACATCGCCTACCAGGTCGGCGGCGGGCGCAGCCTGTTCGTGGTCAGCGCCGGAGACAACGGGTTCGGATATGGGACGGTGGCCTCTCCGGCCGCCGCGGCAGCCGCGCTGGCCGTGGGGAACGTCGCGGACTACGCCGACCGAACGGCGGCGTACGGCGGCTCCACCGAGGGCCTGAATCCCCAGTTTGGCGATGTGGCCATGACCTCGGCGCGCGGCCCCGTGCCGCTCGGGGTCGTGAAGCCGGAGATCGTCGCGGCCGGCCGCGGCAACCTGGACATCCCGCTGCACTCCGCCCCGGACGGTTCGAACGCCCGGACCTCGGTGGCGGCCTCGGGGACGGACATCGCCGCGGCGGTCGTCGCCGGCGCCGGCGCCCTCCTCTACCAGGCGTACTCCGAAGCCACCGGGAACTTCCCGGACATGGCGACCGCCCGTTGCCTCCTGATGGCGGGGGCGGACGACCTCTCGCAGGACCCGCTTTCCCAAGGAGCCGGCCTGTTGAACGCGACGCGGTCCGTGCGTCTTGCGCTTGACGGCGATGCCCGTGACGCGCTCGCGGGCCTGATCGTGGACAACTGCGCCTGGATCCCCGGCGGCTTCCGCGGCAACTCCTATGACGCGTTCACGCGCCTCATGTTCCCCGGGAACGCCGCGTCGCAGACCTTTACGGTCAAGAACGCCGGCAACGCCGCCACGACCGTGGCCCTGAGCGACGCGGTCTTCCGGAAGACGGGCGAGTACGTGCTTACGAACCTCACGACCCGGGACGCCCTTGCCCCCACGGGGAGCATCGTCTTTTGGGTCAACGCCTCCGGAGTGTCGAAGGCCGACCTCGCGACGTTCACCGCCATCCAGCAGGTCCCGCCGACCGCCGGGCTCTGGGCCAACGCGGACCTGATCAAGGTCACCGCCTACGCTCCGTACCCAGAATTCGTACAGAAGACGAGCGAGACAGCATTCTCCACGAACTACACCTACAACCTCAAGGCCTGGGACTGGCAGTGGTCCGGTCTTCCGTTCCCGTTGGCGGGGATCCCTCTCACCACCGACCTCAACCTCCTCGCGGAGACGGCGCACAAGGCGAACGTCCTCGAGGTGCGCGTCCATCAGCCGGCGGCGCGCCTGCACGATGGCCTCGTCGTCCACCTCGAGATTCCGGACGCGGGTGACGCGATCCCAGACCAGCCCTGGACGTTCACCGTCGAGTTCTATGAGCGGCAGGACTGGTCCTGGGTCACTCTCGACAAGTCCTCCCTGGCCTTGGCGGCGGACACCCCCGGGACCTTCACCGCCACCATGACGGTGCCGGCAGGGACGTCTCTTGGCACCTACGAAGGGGAGATCCTTCTCTTCGACGCCGCGCGCGGCCTGACGACGACGATCCCCGTGCTCGTCAACGTGGCGGGGAACTCGCCGAACATCGTCCTTGGCGGCAACCCCGCCACGTCCGACCTCTACGACAACCACCGCGTCTATGCGGGCTACGACCACAAGCTGGTGAACTCCCGAATCTCGCGTCCTTACCTCGGAGACTGGCGGTACTTCTACTTCGACATGCCCAGCACCGGCATGTTCGGCGGGGCGGGCTTCAAGATGATGGCCGATGTCGTCTGGGGTGACGTCCCGAGTGACCTCGACATCCAGGTGCATGGCACCGGAGCGGTCGACAAGGCGTCCGATGCCGCACCGGCCCGGTACGGCCCCTACACCCTGCGACTCCTCGGGAAGACCGAGGAGAGCGACCGGCCTGACATGAAGACGGTCACCAAGCTGAACGAGGACGTGCTCACCTGGGACCTCTCCGGCGGCCTCAACGTCGTCAGTCTGCACGCGAACATCCTCAACGGAACGAAGAACCACGAGGTCTTCGGCGGGCGTGCCGGGTGGGTGCGCGCCGACTCCTCGCTGACGGTCGTGACGAACGATCTGGCCTCTCAAGCGGAACTCGAGTTCATGTCCTCCTTTGACCTCCCGGACCTCCGGGGCTCGGCGGTCGGCCCGGCCACGAGCCAGGTGTACACCGACGTACCGATCTGGCAGGAGTGGAACAACTGGGCCTACCCGAGCTTCACGGAGCACATCGCGCGCGCCTGGTTCACCTACATCGTCCACGTGGAGAAGGCGCTCATCTTCGAGGTCCACATGCTCGGACAGGGCGATGTGGGCGACGCGGACATGGGCGTCTTCCGCCAGAGCGTGGGCACGGACTGCACCTGGGACCCCGCCCTGGTCGACCCCGTGACCGGGGCACCCGGCTACTGGACGGGCTGCGAGCTGGGGAAGAAGGACCCCACCAAGATCCAGCAGAACAAGCCGTACCTTGATCCGTTCGTCGGCGAAACGTCTGAATTCCTCTCCGTGGATTGCCGTGGCGGCGTCGTCGTCGGGCAGACCTGCGGGGGCGGCCAGAACGTCAACTACGACGCGGACGGGGACGCGGACGAGCGCGTGAAATGGTTCTCGCCTCTCGACGGCTTCTACTTCATCAAGGTCCTCGGATTCACCGTGAACGCGGCGCCGGGGCACTTCGACCTCAGCGTGGCGGTGACCCTCGCGACCGGCAAGGGCTACCAGATCGTCGAGTCGGACGCGAACCAGATCATCGCGGGCACCGCCGGCGGACTTTCCCCCTTCGTCCCGATCCTGTACCACCTCGCGTGGGACTTCCCGGGCGACACGGAAGACGGCGGATACGGCGGGGCCATCCTCCTCGGCACGACCAATGCTCCGGGGATCATCGTGATCGGGGTCAACGTGATCATCGACACGCTCGCCCCGACGTTCACCGACGTCACGATCTCCGTCGACTCCGGCTTCCGCACCGACACCGCCACGGGGAACAGGGTCAACGACCCGACCCCCGGGATCATCGTGACCGTCGCAGACGAGAGTCGCCGGGAGCTGGACACCTCGCGCTTCTCCGTCTCCCTCGACGGCGCGGACGCGACAGGCCTCGCCCTGATCTCGGCCCCGGTCCCGAACCCCGGCGGCGGCCGCCCCCAGGGGACCGTCATCTTCAACCCGCCACCGCTCGCGGACGGCGTCCATCTGATCCAGGTCGTCATCGGGGACCGCGCGGGGAACCTGAACACCCTCGACATCCCGCTCGTGATCGACAGGACCGCCCCGATCCTCCTCCTTGACCCGGCCGCGACCCACATCGCCGCCCCCACGGCGACGGTGTCGGGCCAGAGCTCCCCCGGCGCGTGGATCCAGGTGGGCGGCCAGACGGTCCAGGCGGGCGCCAGCGGGCGCTTCCGCGTGGACGTGCCCCTGGGGGCCGGCACGAACCGCCTCGAGGTCACCGCCACGGACTGGTTCGAGCTCGACGGCACCGATCTCCTGGAGGGGAACTCCGCCCGGGCGTCCCTGACGCTGGTCTCGGACCTGATGGCCCCGGTCTTCACCCTCGCCCCGTACTCCGCCCGCGGGGACCGGACCGCGGCGGACGTCGCGGAGATCGTCGGTCGGGTCACCGACCCCGCCTCGTCCTCCGAGACCCTGGATCCGGCGGCCATCCGCCTGGTCATCGGGGGTTCCCGCGTCCCGGTCCGCGCCGATGGAAGTTTCGCCGCCTTCGTGACCCTCGTATCCGGAGTGAATGACATCGACGTCGTCGCGACCGACCGCGCCGGGAACGAGGCCGTGGCGTCGGTCGTGGTGACCCGAGACACCTCGGCCCCCACGCTGGCCCTCGCAGCCCCCGTCCCGTCCCGCGTCTCCACGAGCACAGTGACCATCGCCGGCACGGTCGAGACGGGCGCCCAGGTGACCGTGAACGGGCGGTCCGTCACTGTGACCGCCGGGGCGTTCTCGACGGACGTGGCGCTGTCCCCCGGGCTCAACCAGATCGAGGTGAGTGCGTCGGACGGCGCGGGCAACGTCAACACCATTCCGCTCTCCGTCGTCTACGAGACCCCGCTCAAGCCGGCGGGCCTGAGCCCGCTCACGGTCGGCCTTGCCGCCGCTCTCGCCGCCCTCGGCGGGATCGCCCTCGGGTTCCTCCTGAGCCGCATGGGCGGAGGACCGAAGGGCCCGGAGACCGCCGCCCCTGCCGGCGCCCCATCGCCCCCCGAACCCGCCCCGGAGTCGCCGCCAACGTCGGAGGCCGAGGCGCCCACGGAGCCCGCGCCAGAAGATCCGCGCGTCGCCCGCCTCAAGAAGGCCCTCGACGACGGCAAGATCACCCAGGACGTCTACGAGCAGAACCTCCGGAAGCTGCAGCAGACGTAGATTGCCGAGATCCAGTCACCGCCGAAACCGCGGGACAACTGCTATATAGGACCGCCCGGTTGCGCGGGGACAGACAGGTGGCTGGAACATGAACTGTCATGCCTGCGGACGCCCGCTCCCCCCGGGTGTAACCCATTGCCCGGCCTGCGGGGCCCCCGTGCAAGCGCAACCGATGCAACCGATGTCGCAGCCCATGCAGCAGCCGGCCTACGGCCAGCCCATGGGCGCGCAGCAGGGCTACGGCCAGCCCGTGATGGCGGTCGGTGAGCCAATGATCCCGCAACACATGATGATGCCGTTCATCATGACCCTCCTCGGCTCCATCTTCCTCATGATCGGCGGCGGACTGATTATCGGGAACGTCTTCGGAGTCTTGTGTCTGATCTTCGTGATCCTCATCGTCGTGACGAAGAACCGGACGTGGGCGATGCTCACCTGGATCTTCGCCCTGATCGGGATGATCATCGCCATCGCCGCCTTAGCCCTGAACGCGCTGGCGTGGGCGGCGATTTCTACCTGGTGCGGCTTCGGCACCTACCTGCAGACATATTGTGAGAGCTTGGCCACCAGTTTCCTCATCGGGCTCGTCCTGAACGTGGTCCTCGGCATTGTCGGCGGGATCTTGGCGTTCATCGGTGCCCGAAAGTTACAGGCGTTGCTGCCGGCCACCGTGGCACCCATGTTCGCGGCCCCGATGCAACAGCAGCCCATGTACCAGCAGCCGATGCAGCAACAGCCGATGTACCAGCAGCAGCCGGGGTACCAACAGCCGCTGCAGCAGCAGCCCATGTCCCAGCAGCCCGTCCAAGCCGCCCCAGTCGCTGCCGCAGTCCAACCCATGGCCCAGCCTTCCTCCAAGTTCTGCAAGTCCTGCGGCCAAGCCGTCGTCGCCGGGGCGATGTTCTGCCCCAGCTGCGGCTCACGCTACTGAGGTCGTGATGGGGACCTCTGGCCTTCCCGAGACGCCTTTGTCGCTGGCCAATTCGATGCCTCCAGACCGTCGGCTCTTGGCGGTGGACAGCCTCGCCTCCCTCTCCCGTCTCGGTTTCTGGGGCTTTCTCCTAGGCGGGGTGGGGCTCCTTCTCGCGTCGGTTGGATGGATTGTCCTCTTCCTCACGATCCTGATCCAGCCCTACTTCCTCCCCTCGGAAATCGTCCTGGCCCTCGGGCTCCTGATCGCCGGTCTGATCATGCCCCTTATCCTCTCGTTCCTGCTGCTCCGGATGGCGTTCGTCCTGCGCGCCCGGCGCAGTCCGTGGGGCACGACGAGCCTCATCGTGCTACTCGCCGCCTTCATCCCGATGATCCAAGGGGCCCGCGCGATCGTCTGGCAACTCACCCTTCCCGTGCCCCTCGCTGCGGTCCCGGGCACCCTGGCGCTCCTCGGGGGCGTGTTCTTCCTCATCGCGTGGGCGCTCCACCGGTCCGCACAGACGGGCACGCGGCGCCTCGGCGTCGTCTTCGCGTTCGCGGGCCTGGGATTGTGGCTCACCGCCGTCCTCATCAGCGGCGCGTTCAATCCGTTCCCCGGAGGCATTCCTCTGCCCATCTTTGGCCTCTTCCCGCCCCTCGGCTTCTTCGGCGGCCTGCTCACGTTCACCGCCATGGCCTTCGCGGCGACCGCGGCCCTCCTCGACCTGGCGGTCACGCCGCGCGGCCGGCCCCTCACCGGGATCGTCGTCGGGATTGCCGGGATCTTCTTCTCGCTGGAACTTCTCTCCGGCCTCGTGTTGGCGGCCTTCCCCGCCGGGCTCGCGATCCAATCCGCCTCCGGACCGTTCGTGGTCCCGGGCTTCGTGGCGGGGCTCACGCTCGTGGCCATCGGTCTCGTGCTGCTGGGGATCCTCGGTCTCCTCGGCCTCGTCGCGAGCATCTGGTGGATCATCCTCCAGGCGCGCTCGCTGGACAAGGGACAGCCGGTCGTCTGGGCCGCCCCCCAGTTGCTCCTTCAGCCTCAACCCGCCCCCGCCGTCCTGCCGGCCTTTTGCGGGCAATGCGGGGCCGCCAAGGTCACCGGCGCCCTCTCCTGCCCGGCGTGCGGGAACCCGTACTGAGGTGATCGCGATGGCCATGGCCACCCCGCCGTCCGCGCGCCCCCTCCTCGTGGCAGGCAGCGTCCTCGCCTTCGTCGGTTTCGTCCTCCTCGGGACCTCGTCCATGGGAATCGGGACTGGCGTTGGGATCCTCGCGGGGATCCTAGGCGGAACCGGATGGCTCCTCGCTGGGCTCGGAGTCGCCCTGGCTTTCTTCGGCATGGGGCGGGGGAACGTTCCGGGACACGGCTTGGCGGTAAGCGGCGGTGTGCTGTCGCTGGTCGGCGGCTGCGTGCTCCTCGTGGGCGGAGTCGTCGGTCCGTTCCCGTTGTCCAGCGGCGGGTTCATCCTGTTCGGTCTCGGGGTGTTCCTGGGGCTCCTCGGGACCTCGCGCGGGATTCCCTGAGGGCCCTGGGACTTCCACGGGAGCATCTATAAGTGCCCCAAGGAGGTGCGGCGCCCCATGGCGGCGCCACAGGGGTTCGCCTTTCCGGGAGTGCAGGTCGGGGTGTTCCCGCGGCAGTCTCTGATGGCCGGCGAGCAGGTGCTCTACGAGACCCGGCCGAACTTCCTGGCCTTCATGCTCGCCGCCATCCTCGGCCTGGTCACCTTCGGGGTCGGGGGCGCGATCATCCTTCTCGTCTTCCTGCCCCTGGGTTTCCCGGGAGCGCTCGCCCTGGTCTGCTGGGTGCCCTACATCATCGTGCTCATCCTGATGGGCGTCGCCGCCGCCACGCAGTACATCCGCTACCAGAACACCGCCTATGCCATCACGACGAAGCGCGTCATGATGTTCACCGCGCTCATCGGCCGCACGCAGGTCGAGTGTACGCATGAGAAGGTGCAGAACGTGACGATGCGGCAGGGCATCGTCGAGCGGCTCCTCGGGGTCGGGACGCTCGTGTTCGCCACCGCGGGGATCGGGGGCGGCGTCATGGGAGCGGCCGGCTGGGGCGGGGGGATGGTGCAACCCTTCGGCGGCGACGTCGTCTTCTATGCGATCGGCAACCCCGTCGGCACGAAGGCCATCGTCGACCAGGTCATCGAGCAGTCGCGCCGCGCACGGCGCACCGAGGAGCTCCAGGAGATGGCCGCGGTCCTCGGTCGGGGAGCCCCGACGGCGCCCCGCCAGTTCTGCTCTTACTGCGGCTCGCGTCTCCAGCCGGGCGCCGCCGTCTGCGGGGCCTGCGGGAGGCCCGCGTGAGCGCGCCGAACCTAGCGGCTCCGCCTCCGCCGGCGATGTTCCCGCACCCGTACGCCGGGGCGTTCCCGAGGGAGCACCTCCGCCCCGACGAACGCCTCCTGTTCGAGGCCCGCCCGAACCACGGGGCCTTCCTCCTCGCGGTCGCCCCCTCCGCCATCGGCTGGATCTGGGTCGTCTGGATCTTCTTCAACCCCGGGGCCTATGGGCTGTACGCCGTGGACTCGCTGGCCCTCTTCTGTCTCGGCCCCCTCGTGGTCTTCGCGATCGGCTTCGGCGTGATGCTCCTCTACCGTCACTTCCAGTGGCAGCACACGGCCTACGCCGTGACCACGGCGCGCATCCTCACGACCACCGGGGTCATCGGGAGGACCTTCGTCGAGTGCGCGCACGACAAGATCCAGAACGTGACCCTCCGCCAGGGCATCATCGACCGCCTCTTCGGGAGCGGGACGCTCGTCTTCGCGACCGCCGGGATCGGAGGCGGCGGGGGCATGGGACGATCGGGCGGCTGGGGCAACCGCGGGATGCTCTTGGGCGGCGGGCTCGTCTTCCGGTCGGTCAACGCCCCCAGCGAGACGAAGCGGGCCGTGGACGAGCTCATGGAGTCCGCCCGGCTCGCCCGGCGACGGGGGGAACTCCAGGAACTCGCCTCCGTGATCGGGACCACCGGCGGCAGGGCGTTCTGCGCCTACTGCGGCGGCGGCCTGATGCCCGGGGCCCGCCATTGCTCGCAGTGCGGCCGCCCGGTGGACTGACCGCTCCGCGGCCCCCGCGAACCTTTATCGTCCCGCCAGGGCTCTCCGCGGCGAGAACGCATGACGTCCTCGGACCTGTCCGGCTTCTACAAGCTCACCCCCCAGGAACGTCTCCATGTCATCGCGGAGTTCGCGAAGCTCACGGAGGAGGAGCAGAAGGCGCTGGGCCAATGGGGCGTCCTGGACCTGAACCGCACCCCGTTGATCGAGAACACGGTCGGGACGTACGCATTCCCCCTCGGCATCGCGACGAACTTCCAGGTCAACGGGCGGGACGTCCTGGTCCCGATGGTGCTCGAGGAGCCGTCCGTCGTCGCCGCCGCGAGCAACGCCGCCAAGATGGCGCGGGAGAAGGGCGGGTTCCGCACGAGTTCCTCCGGCCCGGTCATGATCGGCCAGATCCAGCTCACGGGCATCCCGCACCCGCAAGCCGCGCGCCACCGAATCCTGGAACGCCGCCAGGACATCCTCGACCTCTGCAACAAGATGGATCCCGTCCTGGTGAAGTTCGGCGGCGGGGCGAAGGACGTCGAGGTCCGCGTCCTGAGCACCGGGAAGGGCCCGATGGTCATCGTCCACCTGCTCGTCGACTGCCGCGACGCGGCGGGGATGAACGCGGTGAACACGATGGCGGAGGCTTGCGCGCCCCTCCTCGAGGAGGTCACCGGAGGCCGCGTCTACCTCAGGATCATCTCGAACTTGGCGGTGAAGCGCCTGGCTCGGGCCCATGCCGTTTTCTCGAAGGAGGCGATCGGAGGGCCCGAGGTCGTCGAAGGCGTCCTCCAGGCCTACGCGTTCGCCCAGGCCGACCCCTTCCGATGCGCGACGCACAACAAAGGTGTCATGAACGGGATCGACGCCGTCGTCATCGCCACGGGGAACGACTTCCGGGCCATCGAGGCGGGGGCTCACTCGTATGCTGCCTGGCGGGATGGCGGATACCAGAGCCTCACCCATTGGGAGCGGGACGGCGACGGCGACCTCGTCGGGTCCATCGAGCTCCCGATGGCGGTGGGCCTAGTTGGCGGTGCCACAACGGTCCATCCTACCGCCAAAGCCTGCGTGAAACTGCTCGGAGTAAAGTCCGCCGCCGAGCTGGGGGAGATCATTGCGGCCGTCGGCCTTGCCCAGAACTTCGCCGCGCTCCGCGCATTGGCCACGGAAGGGATCCAGCGCGGACACATGTGCCTCCATGCGCGGAACATCGCGGTCACCGCCGGCGCGACCGGCGATGAGATCGAGAAGGTCGTCGAGGTGCTCGTCCGGGAACGGAAGGTGCGGATGGACCGGGCGAAGGAAGTGCTCGACGAGATCCGGAAGAAGTGACCGCCTCGGTTTCATGTCATGGTAGATTTACTGCATCAGTAACGATTCCTACTTAACTATTATATGCCTCATGCAGACTCCTGGTCGGTCTCTGGTCGGCCGATTCGTGTTTACAGCAACTCTGCGCTCTTGTATCGACACCTCAACAACGTATATCGCCTCTGACGTGACGACGCGTCCGGCGGGAGCTCGCTCCGGCGGGGAGAGGTGCTCTTACTTTCATCTCATAAACAGAATATAAATCGGACCCCGAAGTCTGACTGTTCCGTCGAAAGGCTTTTGAACAGACCCAGGCCTACCGCCAAACGGGATGGGCACTCGATGACCGAACGAGTGGCACTCTACACCAGGGTTTCCACGGAGGACCAGGCCAAGGAAGGGTTCTCCCTCAAAGCGCAGCAGCAGCGCCTCTCCGACTTCATCCACGCGCACGGATGGGAGCTCGCGGCCACCTACGTGGACGACGGCCACTCGGGGCGGAGCACGAAGCGGCCCGCGTACCAGCGGATGATCGCGGAGCGCGACCGTTGGGACCGGATCCTCGTCATCAAGATGGACCGGATCCACCGGAACTCGAAGAACTTCCTGCAGATGATGGAGGACCTGGAGCGGTGGAACAAGCGCTTCACCTCCATGCAGGAGTCGTTCGACACCGGGACGGCCATGGGCCGGTTCGTCATGGACATCATCCAGCGCATCGCCCAGCTCGAGAGCGAGCAGATCGGGGAGCGCGTGTACATGGGGATGAGCCAGAAGGCGAAGGAGGGCCGGGGCATCCTCGGGTTCCGCGCGCCCTTTGGATACCGCTTCCAGGGCGGTGAACTGCAGGTCGTCGCCTCCGAGGCCACCGTCGTCCGGGAGATCTTCCACCGCTATCTGGACGGGAAGACGTCGCAAGGGGTCGCGGAGGCCCTCAACGACTCGGGGACGAAGACACGCCGCGGCGCACGCTGGTCGCGGGACTCGGTGCTCTATCTCCTTCACAATCCTGTTTACGCCGGCCTGCTCGCCTGGGACCGTGGGCGTCGCGAGGTCAAGGTCTATGCGAACACCCACAAGGCCTTGGTCACCCTCGAGGAGTTCAACACGGTGCAGGCCCAGCTCCAGAAGCGGCAACCGAACCCCGAGTACCGCAAGGAGGCCGCCTCCACGAAGACCACGGCAGGCACCGTGCTCACCCTCATCGACCCGGCGGAGGGCACCGCATGAGCCCGGATGGCGTGTGCCTCCGCTGCTGGTCCTCGCGCGCCCTGAAGCACTTCCGCGTCGAGGACGGAACGCAGTTCCTCCTCTGCCGCCAATGCCGGGACGGCGCCCCGGTGGACCGCGAGGTCTTCGAGCAGGTCTATCTCCGCTACTCCTCGACGAAAGAGATCCTCGCGAAGTTCTCGACCGAGGACGAGGGGGAGGCGATCGCCAAGCTGGCCATCGAGGCCGGGGTCGACGCGACCCGAGCCCGGGCCGCCATGGGACTCACCGCCAAACCGGCCGAAGAGAGACGCCCTCTCTCCTGGCTAGAACTCATGCGCCCCTTCGGCTACCAAGTGACGACAAACGGGTGGGCGAGGAAGGAGGACGAGGCCGTTGTAGTCGCCCGGATCTACGAACTGTACCTGAAGGGCCAGGGCGTCCTAAAAATATGCAGTGAACTGAATAAAAACAAGGGCTTCAAGACGAAGATGGGGCGGTCCTGGAAGCCGCAGACCGTCGCGAACGTCCTCAAGAACCCCGTCTACTGCGGCTATTCCCGGAAGGGAGCGCGCGGGGAGTTCCCGCCGATCGTGAGTGTCCCGGACTTCAACAAAGCACAGGAGGAGATGGACCGCCGCATCCGGAGGCCGGACCAGCGCGTGCAGCACCAGCGCATCCTCGAGCAGGAGGGCGGCCTTGTCTAGCCGGGGTTCGGTAGTCCGGATGCCGGCTAGGGCGGGGCTGACAAACCATAGTGCTATTGAGACTATGTGGTGTAAAGGTAAGACCTTTACCACTATTGATACTATGGCTACTATGGGTTTGACGCGATGAAGCGTACGACGAAGCCGGACATCACGACCCTGCAGGTCACGACGACGACACGCGACCGGCTCTACCGCCTGAAGTTCCGCAAGACCTATGACGAGTTCCTCAACGAGTTGTGCGACCTCCATGATCGGAGCCCGGCGAAGTAGGCCCTTCTGGGCCAAGTTAAGGTCCGACATTGCATTTGAGCGGATGAAATGATATCGGCAGATTTGTGAAGGCCGGACCTAAACTACCGCGAGGAACCGGCCTTCAGCAGGGGAGCGTCCTTCGCGCATCTCCCCTCAACGCTTTTATCACCGGCCCCCGGTCCGTCGCGCGTGGCGGAGTGGGCGGAGCGGTACCGGCCCAAACGGTTGGCGGACGTCGTGGGCAACCCCTCGGCGGTGAAAGACCTCCGGGAGTGGGCGGACTCGTGGGAGCATCGTCCGGTGAAGAAGGCGGTGGTCCTCAGCGGACCGGCGGGGCGGGGGAAGACGAGCGCCGCGATCGCGCTGGCGTCGGACATGGGCTGGACCCTGGTGGAGATGAACGCCTCGGATGCGCGGAACGCCGTCGCCGTTCGCGAGGTCGCCACGCGCGGCGCGACGATGCAGACGTTCACCGCCGAGGGGGAGTTCGTCACCGCCGGGGCAGGGCGGCGCAAGCTCATCGTCCTCGACGAGGCCGACAACCTGTTCGGGAACAACGACCGCGGCGGAGTGGCCCAGATCGTGGACACGCTGAAGAGCACACGGCAGCCGATCATCCTCATCGCCAATGACTACCGGGAGCTCACGCGCCGCTCCAGTTCCTTCCGGACCCTCGCCAAGGAGATCAAGTTCGGCAAACCCCCCAAGGACACGATCGCGGCGGTCCTTCGGAAGATCGCGCAGGCGGAGGGGGTCGCGGTCACGGACGAGGCGGTCCGGCGGCTCGCCGAACGCGCCGACGGGGATTTGCGCGCCGCCGTCAACGACCTGGAGACCGTGGCCGTAGGACGGACCGCGGTGACCGAGGACGACCTGGCTGTGCTCGGCACCCGGGACACCGCGGCCGAGATGTTCGATGTCCTTCGGGAGATCTTCCGTGGCGGAGACGCGCGGATAGCGAGATCGGCGGTGACCGAGCTGGACGAGTCCCCGGAGGACCTGATCCTCTGGATCGACGAGAACCTTCCCGCCGAATACCGGGACCCGGTCGACCTGGCCGCCGGGTTCCGCGCGCTTTCCCGCGCCGACATCTATCTCGCGCGCACGCGTCGCCGCCAGGCCTACGGCCTCTGGGGGTACGCCTCGGACATGATGAGCGCCGGCGTCTCCGCGGCCCGCCATCAGCGCCCGTCTGGCGGGACGTACCGCTTCCCCATGTGGCTCGCCCGGATGGGGCGCACGAAGGCCAGGCGGGCGCTCACCGCCGCGTTGGCAGGGAAGTTCCGGGACACGCTCCATGTCGGCCGCCGAGAGTTCGTGACCGATGTGCTCCCCGCGCTCAGCGACATCCTGCGCGCGGACGCGGAGCTGCGCGTCGCCGTCACCGCCCAGGTCCACCTGGACGAGCGGGAGGTCGCCTTCCTCCTGAAGGAAGAGGAGGACTCCGAGGCCGTGAAGCGCGTGATGTCCGAGGCCGCGAAGATCGCCCGCCACCCCGAGATCCGCACGCAGTTCATGGAAGAGTTCTCGGAGGAGTGACGTGCTCCTCTCCCAGCGCGGCCTCACCAATGTCCGGGTGCAGTTCGCCGACGGCCCTGGCGACGCGAAGTACGTGTTCCCCTTCTGGGACCAGGAGTGGACGGTGCGCCGGGTCCTCCTGGACATGATGGGCGGCCGGCCCCTGGTCCTCCCGGCGCCCGTCGACGCCGCCACCGAGGAGACGCTGCGGACCTCCTCGACGAAGGGAGCGGCCCGGACCCTGGCGGACACAAGGCCCGAGGAGTACGCCGGCCTCCACCACTTCGATGTCGCCTGGGTGCTCCGCGGGATGCTCGGCCCCTCCGAGTCCCTCCGGCACGCCGTGCTGCGCACGAACCTGGCGGGGAAGGCCAAGGCGGGGACCGAGAAGGTCCATGATGTCGAGTTCGACGAGCGCCTCGAGCATCTGACCTGGGTCGTCACGCAGGACCGGACCTTCTTGACGCGCCGGTACGGCCGCGAGAAGCTCGCGTTCCGGGACCTGCGGTAGGGGCCTCAGGCGAACGAGATCGTCCAGACCGCCGGGGCGGCCATGTGGACCCAGAACCCGGTGCCCGGGGACAGAAGATCCGTCGCACCGAGGGCCCGCAGGCCGTAGGGCCCCGCGGAAGCGTCGTAGGTCTCCACCGCATCGTAGGGCAGCCCGGCCAGCGCCGCCCCTACGCTGAGGGGCGTCGCCGCAGGCAGGGTGACGAGGTTCCATCCGACCTGGAAGGAAATGCTCGTCGCGCTGGGCACCCAGCCCGTGACCGCCATGGAGGTCGCGGCCGCGGCATCGATCCAGAAAGCCATCCCGGCCCGCAGGGAGGTCAGGTCCCCGCCCCGTCCGGCATAGTGCGACTTCCACGGGTCCGCCGCGTCCGACGCGTCGTACGCGCGCACGACGGAATACTCGGAGGCGACGCTGGAGAGGACGGCGTCCACGGCGCCGTCGAAGGGCAGAATCGGGAGGGCGACGAGGTTCGATCCGGCGGCGAGCGCGTGCCCGATCTTGGCCACCTGCCGGGGGTGCGCCACGCTTCCCAGGCTCGTGTTCGTCATCACCCGGTAGTAGTACGTGCCCAGGTCCCCCTTGCCGGCCCCGAGATGCTCGTAGAAGTTCTGGCCCGAGGAAACGGACGCCAGGAACTGGTATCCGACGCCGGCGGCGTCATAGAGGGAACTGACGTACACGGCATAGTTCGTCACGCCGACCGCCGAGGCCGGCGGGTCCCAGGTGACCAGGACGTTCCCCAGCGACACGCCGCTGAGCGTGGTCCGCGGGTTCGAGAGGAGGGCGCAAGGGGCGTCCCAGGCCCCACCGTCGATGATGTCGGCCCACTGGAGGAGCGAGGCGACGATCCCCGGGGTGAGCGAGGGTGAGATGTAGTACGGGTCGCAGCTGGGGCAGCCCTCCTGCCAAGACCAGACCATTGCGGCGTCCGCATCGTGGACGTCGACCGCCTGGAGGAACCAGTTGACATAGGGGTTGTTGGGGTCCGTCAGGAGGTTGGCCCCGTACTCCCCGAAGAAGACCGGCATCCCGAGGGTGAGCTTCGCCCGCTCCGTGAATCGACGAACGTACTCGTCCACAGCCGTGGCGGGGTCGGTGACCCCCTGGCCCGCCATCAGCGAATAGAGGTCGGCGTCGTAGATATGGTGGCTCGCGATGTCCAGGAAGTCGTTGAGGGCGTCGAAGTCGGCCATGTTCATGTTGCCCATGTTGTTCCAGCCGCCCTCGATCAGGTGGTTCGTGTCGATGGAGCGGACGAGGGCCGCGAGGTCCTGTGCCCAGACGATGACCTGGGCCTGCGTGGCCCGGCTCACCCAGATCTGACTGAAGTAGTTCGCCTCGTTCCCGAGTTCCCAGAAGGCGATGCGGGGCTCGTCCTTGTAGTGCGTCACGATGGCGGTCACCCAGGCCTTGAAGGCGACGTTGGCGGCGCTGCCGACGGTCCAGAAGTTGGACCCTCCGCCCTGGGCGGTCCATTGGTCGTAGGAGGAGACCAGGGAGGGGACGACCCGCATCCCGTTCGCGTCGGCGTCCGCGATCAGGCCGTCCACCGCCGCAAAGTAGGGGGTGTGCCCGGCGTCGGCGTTGTACTGCGCCATGACCCCGTTGAACCAGTAGTCGGAAGGGGCCACGTCGAGCCAGAACCTCATGATCTTCAGGTGCGTCGCGTTGGCCTGCTGCCAGCGCACCAGGGCATTCGGCGAGGGCGAGGTGACCGAGCTCATGCCCAGGTAGGTGGAGAGGATGCCGTAGCTGTTGCCGCCGACGACCCGGATGCGGCGCCCGGCGAGCATGAGGTCGCTCCCCTGCCGCGTGATGAACTCCGAGGCCGTGGAACAGTCGGAGGCCGTCACGGTGAGCGTGTAGGTCTTCGCGTCCATGTCCCCGCCGCCGGAGGCGCTGATCGAGACGGCGAACGTGCCGACGGGGGTCGCCGCACCGGTGGAGATCGTGACCGTCGAGGAGAAGGGCGGGGTGCCGCTGGCAGGGGCGAAGGTGCAGGTCGCGCCGGCGGGGAGCCCGGAGCATGCGAGCGTGGCGGTCGTCCCGGTTCCGGAGAGGAGGCTGAGAGTGGCGGTCGTCGCCGTGGAATTGCCGGCGGGGGCCGTCCCCGAGGCGACGGACAGGCCCAGCGTGAAGTCCATGGTGGAGGTCGGAGGCGAGTAGGTGACCGTGAGCTTCTCCGGGTTCGCCGACTCGCTGCTGTCGAAGTCCGCGCCGTTCCCGTCAGTGGGCTGGAGGAGCACGCCCCAGTTCGCCTGCCCGTCGGCCCAGAACTGGACGGCGGTGGTGAGGTCCACGGACTGGCGGCCGACCGCGGGGGTGAACGTGCTGATGATGCCGGCCTCCCCGGGCGACCCGGGGGTGGCGAAGCTGTTCCAGGTGGCGGTGAGCTCCTGCCAGGACTCCGTCACGCGCCGGACGTTCTGGAGGCCGCCGGGGTCGGTGACGGTGACGTCCAGCGTCGCGGACACGACCGCGGCCCCGGGCGGCACCTGGCCCGTGTTCGTGCCGATCAGGTCTGGGAACCGGATCAGGCTCTTGCAGACGGTGGCGGCGGCGATGCACCCATCGCCGTCCGTGAAGAGCTTCGTGTCCGTGCCGTAGTTCTGAGAGACCGAGCCGCTGTAGAGGTAGGTGTCGTCGATCTCGCTGTAGGCCCCGCCGTCCCCCTTCTGGTAGGTACGGGTGACCGTCTGCGACACCGTGAGGTCGTAGGTGGCCGCATCCGTCGCCGTCCCGTTGGTGCCCGTCACCGTCGTGGTGTACGCCGCGAGGGGCGTGGTCACCGCCGTGGTGATTGTCAGCGTGGCGGTGTACGGGACGGTGCCGCTCGACGGGTTCACCCCGCACATGGCGTCCGTCGGGCAGCCGCTGATCGAGAGCGAGACGGGGGCCGCGGAAGCGCCATTCACGCTCACGATGCTCGTGACGATGTCCCCAGGGTTGGCCAGCCCCACCGCCGGGTTCACCGCCACGGAAAACGGCTGGTTGTTCGCCCCGATCGTGAACGCGTCCGCGAACGTGCCCGTCCCGCGGAAGAACTGCGCCTCGATCCGGTCGGCGTAGACCGTGTACTTGTAGAAGCCCCTCGAGTCCGAGTTGATCTTGGCGAAGTACCCCGCCTCCGAGTCCCCGGAGTTCACGCCGTAACAGCACTGACCGAAGGAGCCGTCGATGACGATCTCCAGCCCCAGGCCGCGGACGTAGTAGTCGTCCGAGCCGTCGTCCACGACACAGGTCGGGTCGTAGCCGTTCACGGTGATGGCGGGGCAGTCCAGCTGCTTGCTGCGCTGGATGTTATGGTCATGGCCCTCGAGGACGAGGTCCACCTTGCGGTCCAGGAGCAGGTTGACGAGGTCCGTTCCGATCTCGCAGCCCTTGTTCCCGGTCGTGACGCAGACCTTGTGCATGCCGACGACGACCCACGGGATCCCCGCCGAGCGCGCCGAGTCGATGGCGTCCCGCACGAAGTTGTAGCGCGCCGAGCCGACCGTGTAGCTCCACGTCCCCGTCCCATCGTAAACGTAATTCACACCGGGGGAGATCATGATGAACCGCGCCTGGGGTCCGGGCGAGGGGTAGTCGAACCAGTACTCCTTGCCGTACGTGCCGGTCAGCGGTCCCGGGAGGGTGTAGGGGCAGTACTGGACGAAGTTGTTGATGTTCCCGCCGCTGCTCTCCCCCGTGTCGTGGTTCCCGGCGATGATCGCGACGTCGGCCTGGTGCGTGTGGAGGGTGTCGCACCAGTTCTGCTCGCCGGTGGAGCCGTAGGAGAGGTCGCCGAGGCCGAGGAGGAAGTCGGCATTGGCGACATCGAGCTGGGCCAGGCTGGGGTCCCAGTTGCTGCCGAAACTGTAGTCGCCGGCGGCGGCGAAGGAGAACAAGGGCGCGGCTTCGGGTTCGGGGCCGGGACCAGGGTTCGAGACCTGGACCACGGACACCGCCGTGAGGGTCATCATGGCGGCGACGATCGTCAGCGACGCGGCGGTTGCCTTAACGGGCGGTACCATCGGATAGCCTCCGTGTCGGGCGACGCGGGACGCGTTCCGATGCCGGAGCCCCATCCCGGGGCCCCTGATGGTCCACGCTCTCCCCCATCGAGGAAGGCGGGTCCACCCAGTCTCGCCGCACGTGGACGTCACCCCGGAGCCTGGGGAGGAGGGTGTAGTCCTGTAGGTCCTGCGCCAATCGCGTCGCGATCAACACGGGGTTGACATCGCGCGTGCGCGTACTTAACGCGGGGCAGGTTGTTGATATCCTTTGATAATCAATCGCGGCACCGCTGCCAGGACAGGGACCGAGATCTGTCCTCCGGCGACAAACGTTATAACGCCGTTTCAGGTTCGCATGGCGTGGATCCAGAGAAGCGGGAGGTCCTCGAGCGGCAGGGCTACCGGATCATCGGCCAGCACAGCGGCGTCAAGGTGTGCCACTGGACCAAACACAAGCTGACGACGGGCGAGGGCTGTTACAAGGAGACCTTCTACGGCATCGACTCCTCGCGCTGCCTCCAGATGACGCCGACAGTGGACGCCTGCAACCTCGGCTGCATGTTCTGCTGGCGCGCGCAGGAGTGGGGGTCGGACTCGCTCCTGGAGGCCGACGACCCCGATGTCATCATCGACGGGGCAATCCAGGGACAGCGGGAGCTGCTCTCGGGGTTTGGCGGTGACGATCGCGTGCCCGAGGAGCGCTTCGTCCAGGCGATGAGCCCGAACCAGGTCGCCATCTCTCTCACGGGGGAGCCCACGCTCTACCGCCGCCTCGGCGAGATGATCGCCTCGTATCACCGCCGCGGAATGACCACCTTCCTGGTGACGAACGGCACGACCCCGAGCGTGCTCCGCCGTCTCGCCGCCGAGGGGAATCTCCCGACGCAGCTCTACGTGACCGTTGCCGGCCCCACTGCCGAGGTCTACGACCGCCTCATGGCTGCGCCGAGCGAGCATCAATTCACGAAGCTGCGCGAGACCCTCGCCCTTCTCCCCTCGCTCCCGACCAGGACGGTCATCCGTCATACCCTCGTGGACGGGTGGAACCTCGGCTGGGAGGACGAGTACGCCGCCCTTGATGCCATGGCCAAGCCGATGTTCATCGAGTGCAAGGCCTACATGTTCGTCGGGGAGTCCCGGCTGCGGCTCACGGTGGACAACATGCCTGACCATAGCAAGGTGCGCGAGTTCTCCGGTCGGCTGGCGGAGCGCCTCGGGTACAAGGTGGCCTCGGAGCGCGCGGACTCTCGCGTGTGTCTCCTCACCGCCGACGGGCAGCTGCACAAGTTACCGCCGAACGGTCACCCGCTCCCCGCTCCCGGACCGACCCGGTAGGGCCTCGCGGAACGCCCCGAGCACCCTATTAATACCCGCCGCCCTTGCGCTTTCGCGTTGGAAGAGCACGGCGCGCCCAAGAAGCCCGAGGACGGGCGCCCCTGGATCCGGCGGTACTGGTGGCTGTTGGTGGCCATCGTCGCGCTGTCCCTCTTCGGCGTGGCCTACTTCTTCATCCCCTCGGTCCGCGACGCGTTGGACAACGGGGTCATCCCGTTCCTCGAGAACCCCTACGTCTTCTTCCCGGTACTTTTCGTCTACGCCATCCTGATCGCGGTCATCCTCCCGATCCCGATCGAGTTCATCCTCCTGATTCCCGCGGTCTACACCAACCCCGCCTTCTTCCTCGGGACGGCCCTGACGATCGGGTTGGGGAAGGCGGTGGGGGCCTGGCTGATCTTCTTCCTGGGCGTGAACCTCGAGGAGCAGATCCGCGGATGGAGCGACCGCATCAAGCTCGTCGGCACGTTGATCCGGTTCTGCGAGTGGATCGTCAAGAAGACGCGGTACGTCGGGCTCTTCGTCCTCCTCAGCATCCCGATGATGTCCGACACGGCGGTCCTCTACGTCTTCGCCTTGTTCAATCCGCCGGCCGCGAACGACGCGAACGGCCGCCCTGTGTACGAACGCCACACCCTCAAGATGATCCCGTTCGTGGTGACGAACTTCCTCGGCGGGATCACGCGGGTCGCCCTGTTCGTCTTCCTCGTGCGGTTCCTCGGATGGAATCCCTAGGAGTGCGCCGCGCAAGCCTTTAGGCGGCCGCCCCGTTGCGCGGCCGTGTACACCGGCCCGCACGTCCTGGAGGCCCAGGAACTCCTGGACAAGGCCTTGCGCCGCGCCGCCAAGGTCACGAAAGGTGGGAAGACCAAGCTCTTCCGCGAGCGCGACACTGCCATCGCGCGCCTCCGCATCGCGACGGACATCCTCGTCAGCGAGCTCGAGCGGTACGAGAAAGGCTTCCCCAGCCTTGACCGCCTCCACCCCTTCCACCGCGAGATGGCGGGGATCCTGGCCGACCTGGACAGGCTCAAGAAGGCCATCGGGGCCTCGGCGTGGGCGGCCACCGCCATCCGCCGCGTGTCGCGGGACGCGGTCCGGGCCATCGCGCGATCCCAGACCCCCGCCGAGGTCCTGCAGCACAAGCGCGCCGCCATCGGACGCCTGAGCTCCCTGGTGAACCAGGTCAAGTCTGACCTTTTGGCGATGGCGTCGGGCGCGGCGGCGTTCCGGCGTCTTCCGGTCATCCACCCCGAGGAGCCGACCATCGTGATCGCCGGGGCGCCCAACGTGGGGAAGAGCCAGCTCGTCCGCGCGATGTCCAGCGGCCGCCCCGAGGTGGCGGCGTACCCGTTCACCACGAAGGCCCTCAGCGTCGGGCACTTCGAGCACAACGGGGTGCGCATCCAGGTGATCGACACCCCCGGGCTCCTCGACCGCGCCCACGAGAAGCGCAATCCCATCGAGCGCCAGGCCGTGGCGGCGCTACGCCACGTCGGCCACGTCGTCATCTTCCTCTTCGACCCCAGCGAGACCTGCGGGACGCCAATCGACCTCCAGGAGGCCCTGCGCGTGTCCCTGAAGGCCGAGATGCCCGGGGTCACGGTCCTCGAGGTGCACAACAAGGCGGATGTGGCGAAGGTGGCGGGGAAACGGAAGTCGGTCTCCGCCTTGACGAAGGCCGGGGTGGCCCCCCTCGCGAGGGTGGCGGCGGGCATCGCCATCCGTGCCGCGGAGCCCTCGATGCGGGCGGCAGCAGAAGAAAGCGAGACAGGTTTTTCCCAGGCACGGCCTAGGCGCGAAACGTGACCGAGCTCGAGGTCGCCGCCTTCGCGGTCAGCACGTTCGTGGCGATCTTCGCCATCGTGAACCCCGTGAGCGGGCTGGTCACCTACGTCACCCTCACGCAAGGGTACACGCCCGCCCTCAAGCGACGGGTCATCGAGCGCGTGGTCGTCGTCGCGACGGGGACGCTCCTCCTGTTCGCCTTCTTGGGCAACCAGATCTTCTCGTTCTTCAGCCTGAGCATCCCCGCCTTCCGGATCGCCGGCGGCATCCTCCTCTTCACGATCGCCTTCAGCATGATGCGCGGGGAGCCCTCGAAGACCCAGGTCCACCCCCAGGACCACGCGGACGCGCTGGAGATGGAGGCGGTGGGCGTCGTCCCCCTCGGCATCCCCATGTTCGCGGGGCCGGGGGCGATCACGACCGTCATCGGGCTCATGGCCGACGCCACCGTGCCGTTCGACCTCGCCAAGGTCCTCCTGATCCTCGTGGCGATCCTCGTGACGATGGCCGCGTCGGCGGTGATCCTCTGGAAGTCCGCCCCGGTGTTCGCGCGGATGGGGCGGATGGGGGCCTATGCATTCAGCCGTATCATGGGCCTGCTTCTCTCCGCCGTGGCGGTCCAGTTCATCCTGCTGGGCATCCAGGGGGCCATCGTCCAATACTGGGGGCCCGCGCTCAATCCGCCCTGAGCCGCCGGCGGCGGTGAGCGAGGTAGCCCTCGACAAGAAGGAACACCGCGAGCGGGGCGAGGATGATTGCAAAGGATTCGAAGGACTCATCGAATGGTCCCATCGGCGTCACCGCCAAAAGCACCGCCAAGAAGAGGAGCCCCGACCCGGCGGCAAACATCACCGCCGTGCGGCGTTCCAGGGCGATCACAGCTCCAGGCTGCTCAGGTTCTTGGGGAGCTTCACCCGCGGATGGAAGGCCGTGAAGAGCTCCGGGTGCTCCGTGTGGACGGGGACGACGTACTTCGGGTTCACCGCCTCGATGGCTTCCTTGACCTCCTGCATGCTCAGATGGCCCGAGGCGTGAAGCTGGTGATAGGTCAGCCCGAACGTGTCCAGCCAGTTGTGCAGCACGATGTCGCTCATCTCCTTCTCCTCGAACGGCTCGCTCTTGCTGTGGATGAACTGGGCGCCACGCTCTGGCGCGATATCGATCAACTCCGTGAGCTGTTCGAAGTCGAGCTGGAGGATGACCTCCCCCTGGTGCTTCTTGACCCAATCGGACCCGACGGCGCGGTCCTTGAAGATACGGTGGAGCTCGGCCTCCCACGGCTTCGGTTGTTTCATCTCGCGGAAGTAGACGCGGATGGCGTCGTCCGTGATGATGCGCTTCGCATCGATGCGGGGATCCGCCGCGAGCGTCCCTAAGAGATGAGCGGCCTTCGAGGACATGACGAAGATGCGGCCGGTCTTCTTGGCGGTCTGGTAGAACGTCCGCATGCGGTCCACGTCCCGCGGGTAGAAGGTGGCCACGACGAGGTGCTTCTTCGCCTTGCGGACGACCTCGGTCGCGCCTTGCAGCACGTCCGCCTCCGAGGAGCGCTCGGCGGTCGCGTTCGGAGACACCTTCGTGCCCTCGATGAGGAGGACCTTCGGCTTCTCCTTCGCGGCACGTTCGAGGAACTCGTCCGTGAACTCCCCGCGCGGTCCGTGGCGGCGGAGGTCTCCCGTGTACGCGACCGCTCCCTCCGAGGTGTGCAGGAGGTGGCCGTACGCCGCCGGCGCGGAATGGTCGACATGGATCGGCTCGTCGTCGACGCCGTCCAGGGCGAGCGTCTTCCCCGTCCGGAACGTGCGGTAATCGTGTTCTCCGAGATCCATGGAGGTGGAGGTCTCCTGCCAGGAGTTGAGGATGTGCCGGGTCCCCTCCCCCAGGTAGACCGGGATCTCCGGGTCGATGTACTTGAGGTGGTTCGTGTGGTCCCAGTGGATATGGCTGATCAGGACGCCGCTGAACTCGGACCGCCGGTGCCGGAGGTCTGTCCCGGCGAGCCAGTCCGCCGAGTAGAGGCCCGGGATGCGGGGCAAGAGGTTGAGCGCGAAGTAGTCACGGAGGCGGAAGCGGTCGCGATAGTTCAGGTACTCCACGAAGTAACGTTCGCCGAAATCGAACGGTACGCCCATGTCCAGGAAGACGCGCGCGTCGCGGTCCTCCAGGAGGATCTTGTTCCCGCCGATCTCGCCGGCCCCGCCGTAGAAGGTGAACTTCACGCGATCCCGCCACTAGCCGTCCATCTCGACCACGACCACGTCCCGGGCCGAGCGGATGTGCGCGAACGAGAGGACGATCCGCTTCTTCGCGTCGGTCTTGAACAGGCGCGGCTCCACACCCTCCGCCGGCGCGACGAGGATGTTGAGGACTTTCCCCGTGCGGCTGTCGAACAGGAACTCGTCCAGGCTCCCGAGGATCTCCCCCTCCTTCGTCATCACCGTCTTGCCTCGGAGCTGCGTTGCGAAGACCCTCGCCATCCGGTGACCTCGATGGCGCGGCAGTGGCTCCTGCCTCATAACCCCTGGCCCACCGGCTTACCGTGATAAAGAATGGCATGCTTATAAATAGCATGGAACGCCCTATGAAGGATTCACCTCCCTCCCTGCCAATTTGAAATAGGGGTGCCGTGTAAGCGGCCGCCCCTCCAGACAGAGGGGGCAACGACCATGGAAGAGATCGACCTGGACCCGGGGTGCTTCCTCGGGCTCGCCGCATCGGCCATCGAGGCCTACAACCGGGAGACCAACGGTTTCCTGATCGGCCTCCCCGAGCGACGCGGCCGTCGCCACGTGACCGTGCTCAAGGCCGCCTACACCCTGCAGACCGAGGACCGGAAGCCGAACTCCGTGTCCCATGGGAACTTCGACGCGTTCGACCGGGCGCGCAAGACGATGCGGGGGCTGTGGGCCGGCATGGATCATCTCGGCGGGTTCCACAGCCACACGGGCGCGGACGGGGCACCGAAGCTCTCCGAGTGGGACTTGGAGTACATCCGGCAGGAGATCGGATGGCTGCAGGCGCGGAGGCCGCGGCCTTGGGAGGATCGGTGGCTGGAGATCGTCGTGGCCATCCGCAAACGGGTCTACGAGAGGCCTCACCGCGTCGCCTGGTCCTGGCGGCGGTACGCGAAGAAGATCGGGTGCACCGTGGCGATCAGCCCCACCGTCGGATATGACATGACGTTCAGCGGGTACTGGGTGCCGACCCGGAGCAACGGCGGTCCGGGGAAAGCGATCGTAGAGCGCCCATCCGAGGCCCAGCTGAGGCTTCCGTGGCGGCGTCACCTGCGGTCCGCACGATAGTTCCGTGACGCCCCGCAGGAGGGCGGCAGAACTACTGGGGGCGGTGAAGCGCCAGGGACTTCGCGATCCCGGCCTCCACGTTCCGCACGTCGCGGATCCCGAAGAGGATCACGGCGTCCATGTCGCCCGTGTCCAGGATGATGTCGCCGATGCCGAGGAGGCGCGCGATGATCCCCTGGTCCACCTCGATGCGCTCGATCTTGTTCAGCATCGCGTACTCCGTTCTCCGCCGGAGGATCCCGCGCACCTTGATGACCCGCATGTCGGTGAAGGTGTACTTGGTCGTCAACCGCCGGAACTCCCAGCGCATGATGATGACGAACCCGATGAACCCGATGATCCACGCCACGATGGTGGCCAGGGAGGTGAAGAGGATGGGGGTGCCCAGCGGGCCCGGCCGGAGCAGCCAGAGGAAGGCGGCGGCGAGCATGAGGAGGACGCCGAAGACATACACGTGGAGGTGGGCCAGTCGCGTCGGTCGCGCGGTGTAGAAGACCTTCTCGCCACCTTGCACGGACCGCTCTCGGAACGCCATCCCACGACCCCCGCTTGAACGTATCGACGGAAGGC
>Ga0334722_10000332_pt1 | contig 72452 bp, 65 predicted proteins | sample C3_bottom_MG_FD_207210 | JGI IMG/M metagenome (GOLD analysis project Ga0334722, IMG submission 207210) | Sediment microbial communities from Yellowstone Lake, YNP, Wyoming, USA - C3_bottom | ecosystem: Environmental > Aquatic > Freshwater > Lake > Sediment | place: USA: Wyoming | collected...
ATATCTCTAGAATTTTTTTAATATTTGCGCTAATTTTCATTTTCATATCCCCAGCTTTCGATGTTAGTAAAAAAGCGAAAGCCGATACATATACAATTGAGACCTCAGCCTTAATTAACACGGCAAGTATAAAATTTTGGCCGATTGCCGATATCGTCGCAAGTATCTCCTTAGAATACAAGAAGACAAGTGATTCGGGCTGGAAACAAGCTCAAAACCCAATTATTGCGGTTGCTAATAGTTTACTCGAACAAAACTATATGTATTTGGACGTTGTTGATCAAAACCAAGGCCCGATGATAAGACGGGGAATTGGCACGGTTTTTAATTTGGAACCTAACACTCAATACCAGTTGAAGGCAACCTTACGAAAATCAGACGGTTCGGTCTATGACGCGGTCACTCAAACCGTAACAACTAAACCAGATCAAGTAGCGTATGGGGCAGGTAATACTTTAACTGTTAACACTGATGGCAGTGGTGGGGCTTATACCTCTATTTCTACTGCCCAGAACAACGCTCATCCTGGCGATACTATTTTAATTAAGGCAGGAACTTATTATCAAAACATTTCTCTTGACGGAAATCATTCTGGAACTCAAAACAGTCCGATTACGATTAGGGGTGAGAACGGAACAATTTTAGATTACTCTTTGGATGGCAATCAATGTCTTCAGAGCCCAATGAATTATCCGATTAATATCGTCAGCGATACTCACGATATTATTATTGAGGGATTGACTGTCAAAGGACTATATTATAAAGCTGGTTGTGCTGCCAATCGAACTAAACTTTTACAGGCAAAAGGTACAAATATCAGCCGGATTACTTTGCAAAACAATAATTTTACCGCAGATTCTTATGCAGCCAATGCTCCAGCTTCGATTATTGGTTTTATGTACGATGGTGCAGGAGGAGCGACTAGAGTGGCTTCATATGCATATCAAGATGTTATTTTTCAGAATAATACAATTAATATATCGACAGCGCTTAGTGGAACAGATAGCGTTGGTTTGTATTTTGCCGGGGGCAAAAATGTTATTATTAGAGGAAACACTGTAAAACTGGGTACTACTTATGATGTTTTTGCGATCCGCGAAGGGCCTCACGAAAATTTTGATGTCTATGGAAATACAATCGAAGGAAATCCTAATGACGATGGAATGGAAATTGAAGGCGGAGTTAGCATTAATGTTAATGTTTGGGATAATGATTTCAATTTCTCCGGAGGGCAAAAAGGAACTTTTTCCTTTGCGCCTGTGCTAGTCGGGCCAGAATATATTTTTAAGAATAGAGTATATGGCGCTTTGCAATCTTTGAAGGTTGCTCACAATGGAACGATAGATTATATTAATGCTGGCGCTAATTTAGCCGATTTCGGGCCGGTGTTTTTATATAATAATACTCTCTATTATGCCAGCCAAGACCCGATTGGTTCAGACCTGCCAAGTTTTTTAAGGTATGAGACAAATCTGTGTCATGCTAAAATCATTTTAAAAAATAATCTTATTTGGGGGCGTAATATGGCAAGTGATGTTGGCGCGAATACTCAAATCGCTAGGTCGTTAGTTAATTGGGGACAAATTGATTCTGATAATAATCTGTGGTGGAAGGGTGCAGGGACAACAAATAACAATGCTCAATACGGACTTGATATCCACAGCGTTTTCGAAGATCCACTATTTATAAAATCTTCTTGGCCGAATCCAGATATCCATCTTATCTCTACTAGTCCAGCTATTAATAAGGGAATCAAATTAAATAACATTAATGATGATTATTTGGGTACTGCCCCAGATTTAGGGGCGTTAGAATTTTCCGAAACACCTTCACAACCGGTGATTGTTCTCACCAAGCAAGTTGATAAAAATCAAGCAGTATCTGGCGAGATATTAACTTATGTCATCAGTTACGAAAATAAAGGAACGGTTGCAGCACAGAATGCGGCGGTTGTAGATAATATTCCAATAGGAACAACTTATATTGTTAATTCTGCTAAGTTCAATAATATAGCCAAAACAGATCTTGCTGATACCGATGAATATACTTATTCAAATGGTACTGCAACTTGGAATCTTGGGGCTATCGCAGCGGGCGCAAGCGGCCAAGTTTCTTTTCATGTCAAGGTTAATTAAGCGCTTTTATATTTGATTTCTTCAAGGAAACTGATATATTTAAATTAAGGCAATTTTTTGTTTCTTTTCTTTTAGTATTCGGAGGGGAATTGAAACGACTATTTAGAATTTTTCTTATCATCGCACTTGTATTCTCTTTTAGTCCATCAGGCCATGGTTTTGATAGGGCTAAAGCAGCATCGGAAGTGACGATTAATGTATCAGATATCGCTCTTCCAACCTCTTTTAGCGGAGTTGGAACTAATGTTGATGCAACCAATGATCTTTTTGGCCATGGTTCCTTTTTTGCTGCCAATTTAATCACTAATCCCTCTTTTGAGGATAGGTGGTATCCTGCTCAAACTGCTACTAATAATAGTACTGACGGCTATGATCTCCATGAAGGCTTTAGTCAACCTTGGTTTGCTACTACTGATAGTTGGCACCATCTACAATTAGTAGGCAGTGGTGTAACAGGTTCTCTGGACACGACCAATAAGAAGTCAGGGAATACCAGTCAAAAGGTTTCTCTTCCTGCCAATTTTACTGAGCCGATTGCCTTAATGAAATATCCTGGCAATATTCCCTTTAATGCAAATCATTTGTACACGGCTAAGGCTCAAATAAAATCAAGCCAAGGGGGGACTGTTAAAATCAGGATTTTGGGCCCGGGAGCAGATGTAACTAGTCCTGCCGTCGCACTTACCGCTGGAGCAGATTTTAAAGAAATCTCTTATAGTTTCAGAATAAGCAACGTTACAAACCCTTTGTTTACACAGGCAAGATTGGTCTTTACTCCAACATCAACAAATCCATCGAGTTTTTGGGCGGACGATTTCATTTTATGGGATACGGAGGGGACGACTACCAACGGTTTGGATCAAAGGGGAGTAGATGAACTTAAAGCTATGAAACCTCCTGTTTTACGCTGGGGTTCCTTGGCTGGCAATGAACTTACTTTAGCTCGAGAAACATTCAGGCCTTGGCCTTCAACTTATGGTCCGCAACCTGATTTTGATATTGCATCATTTTTAGATTTAGCAGGTGCGGTAGGTGCTAAAGCTTTAGTAACAATTCCTCCAAGTTTTAATAGCGATGATTACCGGACAAATCATCTTCAGCAACTAATAGACGCAAGAACTGCTGCCGAAGGGACAAGTCCTAAATGTAGTGATCCTACCAAAAACGCTGTCTTGGCAGCTCAAGTTGATATTTTAGAAAATTCCTTTGATGAACATTTACAACTTCTAGATTATTTAGCGACATTAGATTTAAGTAAAGTGCCCCATATTTATTTTGAGTTAGGAAATGAAATGTGGAATTCGATGACAGATCCATATTTTCTTTGGGATTGCACATACATCGACCAGAACTACGGTGCGTATGTAGTTAATCGTGTCAAAGCAATGAAAAATTCTTCTAAATGGAAATCAGGTTTTTATGAAATTGGCTTTGGGGGACACTGGGCTAATGAAGGCTTTGATGACAATGTGGCACAAGTGGTTAAAAATGCTAACTTGGCCTCTGGCAAGTCAATTGATTTTTTTACAGAGACTGGATATGTGCCCTGGATGTCAGGGATGACTAACTTCCAAGATTTATCTTCTGAATTTTCCAGATACTATAGCGCATTAATGGCATCGGGTACAGAAAGGGCAGGTAAATATATTAGTCGAAGAGCCAGCGTAAATAGTGCCGCGGGTCTAAACTTAAAGATGTTGATTTACGAATCTTCCAGCGAAGTTCCCGGCATCCAAAACGGGGGGTCGCTTGATAACCCTAATTGGCAGGCTATTCCTCATAGTCTGGGTTCTACAGTAGCTTTGATTGATCTTTACGCTAAAATGCAGGAGGCGGGGATAGAAGATATAAATTATTATACAGCCACAGGAACTAATCCCACTTATGTTTACGGATTTATGACTGGGTATGGTGATTATCAAAAAAGAGTTCCTTACTATGGGATGAAGATGCTAAATATGTTGCCGCAAACAAGATTGCAGGCTGACACTCAAGGCTCGCCAACTTGGAATGATTCAACTTTGTCTCAATCAAATATTAAACTTGTTGAGGGTTATGGTTATAAAACTTCGGATAACAATAATTATTATGCTCTAATAATAAATCGAGACCAGACCAGTTCTCATTCAGTCACACTCAATTTTCCGGCGGGAAAAAGTTATAGTTTCTCGGCAGCAATCTCTACTTTGAATTCGAGTAATAGCCCGAGGTCGATAAATGATAATAATGACTCAATGGCTGATGTTGTGACTTTAAGCACAACGTCGGTGCCGGTTTCCGGGAGTTCTTATAGTTTTACAACAAACCCATATTCAGCGACGATTATTCATTTTGCCGTTGGAACAGGTGCAAGTCTAAAATTAACAAAGTCGGTCGATAAAATTATATCAAGTTCCGGACAAAATCTTACTTATACTATCGAATATCAAAATGATGGAACAGTCGCTGTTACTAACGCGGTTGTTTCCGACAATATTCCTTCAGGAACGACATTCATATCGGCGACAAACAATGGGGCTTCAGACGGTACAAAAATCACTTGGAATTCAGGCAATTTAGCCGTCGGTGCTACCGGTACAGTTAATTTTCAAGTAAGGATTCAATGAAAAAAATTATAAAATTATTTGCAATTATTCTATGTTTGGCCGGCTTAGCATTTCTCATCAATTTTTATGGCTCCAAAAAACCAGCCAAAGCAGCGTTTTCTTGGCCAATTTCCCAGCATTTTCCATCGGCAAAAGTTGGATATTACATGTTTAGAACATATCCTTCGGTAGAAGGATTGAATGCATATGCTACATGGATTGCCCAGCATTATGATTTTATCGCTTCAACCGACCATATTGATAAATTAAAAACTGCTAATCCAAATATAATTACTACTTCTTATCAATGGTTTCATTCTTATGTAGAAGGTTTTGATACAGGAGACTTTGTAGAACCAACTAAATATACTAAAATATATAATTATACTTATTTAAATAATATAAATCCCGAGGACTGGTTTTTGCACTATGGGAAAAACACAATAACCGGTTACAAAGCATTAGATTATCCAAATTTACCTGATGATAAATTTAAATACGTTTACGTTGATTCAACAAAAAAAACTGATCAAGCTTATGGAAATGCTAATACATTTGCAATTGGCCAAAGTGTAGGAAGTACATTATATGTAGGAAATTCTTTTAAATTCAAAGAAGCAAATCTTACTTTTACATCTCCCGGAATCAGTTGGCAAGGTCAATGGGAATATTGGAACGGTAGCTCCTGGGTGGCTTTAAATATTACAACAGATACTACTAAAAATACTTCAGGTTTCTCGATGTCGCAAAATGGCAAAGTTGAGTTTTGGCAACCGCCCGTTGATTGGAAATTGGGGGTTGTAAATAGTTTAGCCCCTTCTTATTGGGTAAGGCTTAGAACAACAAACATCGGAACCAGATACCCTACTGTAGAAACTATAAAAAATCAAAAATTTTATAGCACAGTAGATTACAACGGTACAACTTATTTGGTTTTCCCAGGGTGGGATCCTTCAAAAGATACAAACGGTGATGGGGTAAGAGATAGCGCTCCAGATGATATAACCAATACTAACGGCTCTTCGGCTTTATTTAAAGCATGGTCAAGACCAGTAACAGCCATGTATGGACCGAATCAATCTGGTGGTTGGGGAGGATATCTTTCATTCACAACCAATAATAATAACATTGCTTTTCAGCATTTCGTTGTTGATGACGATTTCAGTAATCTTAATATTCCACCTCCTGGGAATACCAGAACTCCTGATGGATTATATTACGACGGTATTGATGGACGCGACGTATCAATCTTTTTTGGCTATCCTGTAGCGGGTGTAGATAATACTTTAATTCTGGAATTCATAACAGATAATTCCGGGAAAATAGTTAACGGGATGACTCAAATTATGCAGTATGCGAGAACTGTGGCGGAGGCCAATAATAAACTTTTAGGTGGGAATCCTACACACCATGCGATCAATTTGACTCTTGAAAGAACCCAGCATTTTGCGCTTAGAGAATTTCTTTATGGTCTGTGGGGTGTGGATAGAACGAGCACTGAATTGGAAAGCAGCCCCTATTGGCAGATACTTAATAGTCAGACCTATCATAGAATTACAGCGAAAGAGGGAATTAGAGGGATTCTAAATTTTAATCTTGGATTTAATATTCTAAATGATGGAAATATATCCACTCTTTTAACTTCAGATCTAACAGCTTCTTCTACCACAATCAATGTGCAGGACACCTCTATCTTTCCTAACTCAGGTTCCTTATGGACAGGAACGGAAAAGATTCGTTACACAGGTAAAACGACAAATTCTTTTTCTGGGCTGACGAGAGGAGCTGATGGAACAGTTGCCCAAGCTCATACAGTTTCCAACGCGCCATATGAAAGAATTATGCCTGCATCGTCGATGGATAGAGAAAAAATTTATTCACTTTCATTGTTCTATCTAATCCAGAATCCTCCAACAGATTATTTCTTTTTGTGGAAAGCTTGTTGCCAACAAGCATACTATACTGATTTTAACGCCGAAGCGAGAGTCTTTTTTGTAAATGCTATTCAATATGATATTGGTCAACCGACCGGCAATTTGAACGGCAAACCAGTATTAGCTAACACTGATTGGGGAGTTTTTGTCTTAGCAACCGGAACAGATTTTAAAGTATACGGACGAGATTATTCAAAAGCGATTGTAATTGCCAAGCCCATGACTTCCGCAGGATATGGCGATATTTCCAAAACCACCGTTAACTTACCAGTGACAACTGATAACCCAAGTGGTAAATATTATATTCTGAACGAAGACAATACTATTAACCCGACTGCCATCACTTCAATGGATTTAAGAAGCGTTGAAGGCGCGATTTTAATTAAAGAATCGGCTATAGCCGGGATAACACTTACTAAGTTAGTCGACAAAACCTCAGCAAAATCAGGCGATACTTTAACTTACACAATTTCATATCATGTCGGTACCGATGCTGCCACCAATGTGAAAATCGAAGATAATATTCCCAACGGTACAACCTTTATCTCATCAGCAAATAATGGGGTATTCGATAGTAGCAAGGTCACTTGGACGCTGGGAAATCTTGCTTCTGGAGCGACGGGCAGTGTGAGTTTTCAGGTCAAAATTCCTTGATTATTTCCTAGTACTTGCATATAATAAGGGTAGCTATCCATAAGGAGGGTAGATGAAGTTTTTCTCTAATCTCTGGTATAAAATAAAGCATCTCCCCAAAAGAAAGCAACTTATTTTGGCTGTTGTTGTTGGTTTAGTTATTATTGGTATCGGCATTTTAATCTGGGCAATTGTTACTGGTAGAATCAGACCTTTTGCTGCCGGCACTCAAATCACTAACACTGCCACAGTTACTTATCTAGATCCTTCCGGAGGAACTCACACTGCTAATAGCAACACGGTAGTGACCTCTCTTATACCGACGGTTAACGCAACTTTGACACTTTCACCGGCAACGAATAGTGTTGGTGTCGGTACAAATTTCGATGTTGCAATAATTCTAAATACTGGCGGACAGGACACGGTCAGTACGGACGCAATTTTAACATATAATCCTTTGGAGTTACAGGTTCAAGATAGTGACAGTGTGACAGCTGGTACTCAAATAAAAGCCGGAAGTCTTTATCTAAATACGACTTTGAATACTGTCGATACTACCGCAGGCAAAATCTCTTATACTGGGGCAATTACTATTGGCAGTACTACTCGATATAATGGTTCAGGAACATTAGCAACAATTACTTTTAAACCCTTGAAAACTGCTTCGCCGTCAACGGTTAATTTCACTTTTACTTTAGGCCAAACCAATGATTCCAATGTCGTTGTCGAGAATGGCTCAGATATTTTAGCAACGGCTACTGGCGGGCAATATACTATTGTTCCGGCAACTAGTACTGTTAATTTAAACATTACCTTACAGGGAAGAATTCTGCCTAGCGGTAGTACAAACTATACAACTTCTCTGACATCTCTAATTGCTTATGCGACAGGGACCACGACTAATCCGACGTTAACTAAAACTGATGTTTCTACAGATATGACTGGTAAAAGTACTTTTACAATTACCTCTTTACCATCGGGGAATTACGATTTTAAATTAAAAGCAAAAACATTTTTAACAAAGACTTTGACAAATATTCCTTCCGCTAATCCTCAAAATCTTACCTACACTGATCTTCGTGGTGGTGACCTTAATAACGATGATATCATTAATACCATTGACTATGCTTCCTTAAATGCTAAATGGGGTCAAAGCGATCCCATAGCCGATATCAACCAAGATGGTATTGTTAATAGCATCGATTTTGCCTTGATGAACTCTAATTGGTTCGCTCAAGGCCAATAGAAAGGGAAAATGAAAAGTTTAAGAAAAGAATTTACGTTTATTATTGTTCTAGTTCTAGTTTTGGCTATTGCAGGAATTATTTTTTATGTTGTCAAGTCCAAAAGGATTTTACCGAGTGCAGCAACTGCGGGTGTGACTTTGACTCTTTCTCCAAGTTCTGGTAACCAAATAGTTGGTTCAAATTTCGACGTTAATATTATTTTGAATACTAACAGTCAAGCGACCGTTGGTAGCGATGTTATCTTGACCTATAACCCTTCCGACTTGCAAGTTCAAGATTCTGATGCTGTGACAACAGGTGTTCAAATCAAAGCGGGTGCTTTGTATTATTCTTATCCTGTAAACTCTGTTGATGCTATTAATGGCAAAATTAACTTTTCTGGCATTATTCAGCCAGGTGGTACTAATTACTCTGGAAGTGGAACATTAGCAACGATCACTTTTAGAAGTTTGAGGGTTCAATCGGCAAGCGCAGTTAATTTCATGTTTACTCAAAATGCTACAAATGATTCCAATGTTACTTCGCCGAGCGGTTCCGATTTATTATATTCAGTCACTAACGGAAGTTATAATCTAATCCCGCCTGACATAACCTTTAATTATAGTGAAACGTTACAAGGAAGAAGTAATTATTCTGCGAGTTCCGCCACGCTCAAAATTTTTACTTTAGGCACAACTACAGTAGTTTATACTAACAGCGCTCTTGCGTTAAATTCCACCGGTTCTGGTCAAATAACAATTTCGGGATTACAAACGGGAAGTTATGATTTTCAATTGAAAGTGCCAAACTATCTTTCTACTAAAATGACGGGAGTTTCCCTTACAAATCCATTAACTTTAAATTTTGGTCTGCAAAAATCAGGTGATCTTAACAATGATAATATCGTTAATACAGTGGACTTTGCGACTCTAAGTGCTAAGTGGGCGCAGAGTGATGCTATTTCTGATATTAATCAAGATGGTATTGTTAACACGGTTGATTTTGCTTTGTTAAATGCAAACTGGTTAATACAAGGTCAATAGGAGGAAAATTATGCGTGGTAAACCAATTGTTATTTTAGGTTTAATATTATTGGTTCTGTTGATTGGCGTTTACTTTCTTTTGGTTAAGGAAAATAAAATTCAGCCAGTTAGCTTGTCAAGCAATTCAATTTCTTTAAGTCCAACGACAGGAAATTACAAAGTAGACCAGACTTTTGATGTAAACATTTTAATCGATACTGCTGGGAAAACCATCGATGGAGTTGATATTTTATATTTGAAATTTGATCCTAAAATTTTAGAAGTAGTTGATTCTAGCACCACAACTTCTGGAATTCAAATTAAGCAAGGAACGATCTTTTCAATGTATCTTGGAAATAGTGTTGATAATAATACTGGTAAAATTGCAATTTCTGGTTTAGTTCAACCAGGTACCAATGGTTTTAAAGGTTCAGGTGTCTTTGCTACTATTACTTTTAAAGCCAAAGCTTCAGGAGATGCTAAAGTTACTTTTGACTTTACGCCTGGTTCTACTAAGGATGCTAACATGGTGGAGCATGGTACGGCAAAAGACATTTTAGGAAAAGTTATTAATGCCGACTATTCAATTGGGACTAAATGAAAAATAAATTATTTTTAATCATTTTATCAATAATTATAATCGTTGCTAGCGGTGTTTTTATCTATCTTGTAAGAAGGGGTACTATTAAACCCGCCGCCCAAACAGCACAGCCGACAATTTATTTAAATCCTTCTTCTGCTTCAGAAAATATTGGCACAACTTTCAACGTTGATATTGTAGCGGATAGTTCTGGTCAGGCGATTACTGGTATCGATGTTTTTTATCTACATTACGATAATCAAAAACTTTCAGCACAAAGTGTTTCTAATGGTACGCTTTTTCCTAACTATCAAAGCCGTAATAACACACCTATTGATGCGGCAGCAGGAACGATTAATCTTTCTGGGTATTATAATCCCGGATCAAATAATCAACAGGTGGTTTCCGGGGTTTATGCTACCATCACTTTTAAAGCTCAAGCGGCTGGTGTTGCTAACCTTTCATTTGACTTTTCGCCAGGTGCTACCACAGATACGAATATGTCGCGTGATACGGGTGGAGGAAACATTATTGATATTTTACAAGTTGCTAACGGAGCAAATTTTACTGTTCAAAGCGCAACTCCTTCGCCAACGGTTGACTTAAAAGTTGATGGTAAAGACGGTACAATTTCAAAAAATACTGGGGAATCTGCTGCACTTTTATGGACCTCGACGAATGCAACCTCCTGTCAGGCGGGTGGCGGTTGGAGCGGATCTAAACAGACATCTGGAAATCAAACTTTAACTAGTTTAGCAAGTTCTGCTGTTTATACTTTGACTTGTACTGGGGCTGGTGGTTCAGCTCAAGATAGCGTCACTATTAATGTGTCTCAACCGGGCAAAAATCCTCCTGCAGTAAATATTAAGGCCAACAATCAAGATGGTCCGATTTCTATTACTGCTGGCAGTGCTGCGACTCTTTCTTGGACCTCGACAAATGCTTCATCGTGTTCTGCGTCTGGAGCTTGGTCGGGTAGTAAAGCAACTTCAGGGAGCGAATCAACCGGTAATCTAAGTGCGTCAAAAACCTATAGTTTAGCTTGTCAAAATGCTGATGGCAATACAATCGATTCGGTAACTGTTAATATTTCCGCTACTGGAAGTCAAAACACAACATCAAATAGTACGAATTCTACCGGGACAACGACAACGCCTAAAGAAGCCACAAACCTTCCGTCTAATATTCAAACCCAAGCAAAGCCTACTCAAACAGCGATTACTCTTACTAAAAATGAAGCCATGAAACCTTGGGCTCTTTGGTTTCTATACGCAATTATTCCGGCATTTTTAGCCGGAGGTGCTATTTATCTTTATCTAAAACGCAGAAAAGTAAATCATCACGACGAAACAGTTTAAGATTGGCAGATCGTCTTAATAGATGTAATATTTAATTATGGTCAAAAAAATTGCTAACGTTCTTAATCAGGAAAACTCAGTAACATCAGCTTCGGTTATTTTAATTATCACGTTGTTTTTAAGTAATGTTTTGGGGATGCTTCGCGATCACTTTCTTACTCAAAAAATTCCTACAGATCTGCTGTCTAGCTATTATGCGGCATTCAGGGTTCCTGATCTCATTTTTAATGTCCTAATTTTGGGGGCAATGGCGTCAGCATTTATTCCAGTTTTTACAACTCTTATTACTCAAAAGAAAGAAAAAGAGGCTTGGCTAGTAGCGGTTTCAGTCATTAACATCGCAATTATTTTTTTAGTCGTTACTTGTCTACTTCTTGCTTTGCTTATGCCTTATCTAATTCCTTATATTGTTCCCGGATTTGATCCATCAAAGCAGGAACTTACTGTCAAGCTTGCAAGAATTATGCTCTTGTCGCCAATTCTTTTTGGTCTTTCTTATATCTTTGGCGGGATTCTAAACTCTTATAAAAGATTTTTTGTCTATGCTTTAGCTCCGTTGGTCTATAATCTGACCATTATCACGGGAACATTTTTATTGGCAAATAAATATTCAGTTACGGGTATCGCATTTGCGGTTGTTTGCGGCGCATTTTTACATTTCTTCATCCAATTTCCGGTAGCTTTTAAGTTAGGTTTCAGGTGGCATTTTAAGATCGCGCTTCATCATTGGGGGGTTAAAAGAATTGGATTTTTAATGTTTCCGCGCGCAATTGCATTGGGTTCAAATCAAATTATGCTTTTAGTTTTTACTGCTATTGCGTCTTCGGTTGGAGGATATGCAATTGCAGCTTATACTTTAGCCGATAACATTCAAACAATGCCGACTGTAGTTTTCGGCACTTCGTTTGCTACGGCAATTTTTCCAACACTTGCCGAGGCGGCGTCTTCTGGTAAGGACTCAGATTTCGGAAATCATATAAGTAAGATGATTCGTATAATTTTATTTTTTATGGTACCGATGACCATTATGTTTTATTTGCTTCGGGCGGAAATTGTAAGGCTTATTTTGGGTTCTGGGTTTTTTGGTTGGCAACAAACAATCGCTACAGCTGACGCTTTAGGTTTTTTTGCATTGGCCCTCATCTTCAGCGGACTTGCACCTTTATTTTCAAGGGCATTTTATGCTTTACACAATACTAAGATTCCTATGATCGTAACAGTTATTGGAGTTTTGATAAGTATTTCTTTAGCAAAAGTTCTTTCTGTAAAATTTGGTGTCGGGGGTTTAGCTTTAGCCTTTTCAATCGGAAGTTTTGCGACCACATTATCACTTTATCTAATTTTACGAACAAAAATAAAAATTCAAAATGAGAAAGAAATTATTGTATTTATTCTTAAAATCTTGCTTGCAGGAGCGCTGACTGCAATTGCCATTCAAGAATCAAAAATGATTAGTGGAATATTTGTTGATATGCAACGTTTTTGGGGAGTCGCGCTTAAAACTTTCTTGGCTTTAGGAATAGGCTCTTTTGTTTATTTACTTTGTTGCTGGATTTTTGGTTGTGAAGAATTACATGCGATCAAAATAATTTTCCTTAAATTTGGAAGGCGGCCAATCAATGAATCAGGGAGAGAAGAATCAATCCAGTGAAAATGAGCATTTTTACCGTGAGTTAGACGAGAAAAAATCTCATGGGAGTTGTTGCACTTGCCAAACTTTTGCGATATTTTTCATCGTACTTTTCTTGGTTTTGGGGGGAATAACTTTCTTTTTGTACTGGGAGATTACCCATGGGGGGATTTTGGCAGGAGGGCCGAGTTCTAATTTGACTGCTAAAACTACTCAAGATAAAATCACCAATCTCAAGCCCAACACGTTCGGGGAATTTTCACTTGTTCTTTCATCGGAAGATATGACAAATTTATTGTCAGAAGGGTTTTCGAAAGAAAAGTTAGTAATGAAAGACATCTATGTTTCTATCAATCCTAATGATATCATCGTTTATAGTACTTTAACGCAGCCAATATCATCAAAAATGGCTATCGAAGTTGTTCCAAAAGTAGAAAATGGCAAAGTGAACTTCCAAGTTCAAAAGATTTCTGCTGGAAAATTATCAGTTCCATTATTTTTAATTCCAAGTATCAGCAAAAGCCTTTCAAATTTAGTGTCATCAAAATTAGATGGCATATATACAAATTTTGAAGTAACAAAAATCAATTTGACAGAAAATAAAATGGAAATAGATGGTAAAATAAAAGGGAGGTAAAATGAACAACTCTTTAGAAATTGCGTTTTTAATTATTTTTTCTTTGGCGGGAGCGGGTTATGCAGCGTGGACAAAGCAAGGAAAGACCGCTTTAGGATTTTTCATCATAACGATTGCTTTTGTTTTGCAAATTCCTAATATGGTTTCTGGTTTTTGGGTGGATATTTTCTTAGCTCTTTCAATTATCCTTTTTGCTGTCGGTGTTTTCACTATCATTTGGAAAAAGAAGGAAAAAGAATTAATTACTAAAGAAGAAGAAGTAAAAATCGACGAGCCTAAGAATGAAAGTTAACTCTCGCTAATAAACTACCTCAAAGCGTTTGTTTTTAAATAGGATTCTTCCATCCTCTTAAAAATAAGGTTAAATTGTGCTAAAATAAGGTCATGGAAAACCGAATTAGTTTTAAGGTTGCGCGCGATCTTACAGATGAAGAAAAATATGCCATTGAAATAGTGAAGAAACTTCAAAATTCTGGCTTTGAAGCCTATTTTGCTGGTGGTGCAGTGCGTGATGAGTTATTAGGTTTATCAGCGCATGATATTGATATTGCAACATCTGCCAAACCAGAGGAAATCAAAAAACTTTTTCCTGATTCGTATGACCGGGGTAAAATCTTTGGAGTGGTAGCAGTTAAACTAGATAAATCAGAATTTGAAGTTGCAACTTTTAGAAATGATATTGGAATCGCTGACCACAGACGTCCTAAAAAAATAGAATTTACCAACCCTAAAGAAGACGCTCAGCGCCGTGATTTTACTATCAACGGTCTTTTCTATGACCCAGTAAAAGGAGAGATAATTGATTTTGTTGAAGGGATAAAAGATCTCAAAAGAAAAACCATTCGTTTTATCGGTAACCCTGAAGAGCGTATAGAAGAGGATTATTTAAGATTATTGCGGGCAGTGCGATTTGCGGCACGTTTAGGTTTCGCAATTGAATCACTGTCTAAAGAAGCTATTAAGAAAAATGCCCAAAAAATTTCCGAAATTTCTGTTGAAAGAATCCGTGATGAAGTTAGTCTTATTCTTCAGGGTAAAAATCGTGATTGGGCAATCATTGAATTGGATACTTTAGGAATGCTTAATGAGCTTCTTCCGGAAATGGTAACAACGAAGAATGTGCCTCAGCCAAAAGAGTTTCATGCCGAAGGAAGTGTTTGGACCCATATTTTGTTGGGGTTAAAAAATATTCCACAAAATCCAAGAGAGGAATTAGTTTGGACAGTTTTACTACACGATATTGCTAAGCCTGAAACAATTGGTTTTCGAAGTCAGATTGGAAAAACCAATATTACTTTCTTTGACCATGATGTGAAATCAGCGGAAAAAGCAAAAACAATTTTAGAAAGATTTCGTTTTTCAAATCATTTTATTGAAAAGGTTTTTTGGGCGATCTCTCAGCATATGCGTATCATCAATGCTTTCCGCGGAATGAGCGAAAGAAAACAAAAAAGATTATTTTCTGATCCAAATATCCAATTGTTATTGGATCTAACATACGCCGATTTATCGGCGAGCATTCGACAAAATGGAAAACCAGATATGAAAATGTATGAGGATGCTTTAGAACTTCGCGAGAGATTTGAAAAAGAAATGGCCCAAGAAGAGAAACAGCAGATTAAGAAGTTTACACTGATAAATGGTAAAGATATCATAGAAAAGTTAAAAATCGAACCGGGGCCGGAAATTGGTGTTATTAAATCTGAAATCGAAAGAGCATATTTAGATGAAAAAATTACTACTCGTTCTGAAGCGTTGGAAATGTTGGAGAAATTTAGAAAGTGAAGAAAATAGTTTTTAAAAATAGTTTAAATCAAAAATTAGTCGGAAATCTAATTGATTGCGGCAAGGATTTCATCGTAGTTCATTGCCATGGATACGGTGCCAATAAAGAAAGTAAAACTGCCACATCATTACAACGGAAATTAGAAGATAGCAACATTTCTTCTTTTACTTTTGACTTTTCTGACAGTGGAGAAAGTGAATGCAAGAAAGAAGATTTAACTGTATCAGCAGGAATTGATGGTTTAAACAGTGCTATACAATATTTAAAAAATCTAGGTTTTCATAAATTTGCCTTAAGTGGTTCAAGCTTTGGGGGAAATGTGGTGCTTAATTATATTGTAAATGATAAGACAATTATCGCAGCAGTTCTCAAAGCCCCGGTCTCCGATTGGGAGTCAATTAATGTTTCACGAGATGATGAGCTTTCAACCAGTAAGTTTCTTGATGATGCTAAAAAATATACAATTTACAGTAAAGCTAAAAATATTATTTGTCCTGTCCTAATATTCCATGGTGATATAGATGAGATAGTGCCAATTGAACAAAGCAAGAAGACTTGTTCACTAATTTCAAGATGTCATTTAAATATCGTTAAAGGGTCAAACCATAAATTGGCAGATCATATAGACGACTTGACTAGTGAAGCAACGAAATTTTTCAAGGAAAATAAAAAATGAACTCGGAAAACATTCGTAATTTTGTAATTATTGCTCATATTGATCACGGAAAATCTACTCTTGCCGATAGGATGTTGGAAATTACACATACTGTTGCCAAAGAAAAAATGCATCCGCAAATGCTGGATACGATGGAACTTGAGCAAGAGCGGGGGATTACGATTAAATTGCAGCCAGTAAGAATGGAATACCATGGCTATATTTTGAATCTTATTGATACTCCCGGTCATGTTGATTTTTCATATGAAGTTTCACGTTCTCTTGCTGCTGTTGAGGGGGCAGTGCTGGTAGTTGATGCCACCAAAGGGATTCAAGCACAAACTTTGGCAAATTTACATCATGCACTCGAAAATAATTTAAAAATTATCCCCGTGATAAATAAAATTGACTTGCCAAATGCGGAAGTGGAAAGGGTAGAAGGGGAGATTGCTAATCTATTAAAAATCGGGAACAGCGAAATTATTAAAGCCTCTGCTAAAACCGGAGAGGGTGTAGAAAAAATTTTAGATAGAATTGTTCGAGATATCCCATCTCCAAAGGGCGATAGAGTAAAGTCTCTAAAGGCATTAATCTTTGATTCCGTCTATGATTCATTTAGGGGAGTAATTGCTTATGTGAGAGTAATAGAAGGAAGAATCAAGAAGAGTGATAAAATAAAGTTCTTAGCGACAGAAAAAATAGGTGAGGTAAATGAAGTAGGGGAATTCAAGTTGAGATATCATCTAAAAGAGGAGATAGCGGCAGGCGAGATTGGCTATGTTATTACAGGTGCCCGTGACCTTTCCGAAGTAAAAGTTGGCGACACGATTTGCGAGGACTCCCCCGAAGAGGTCTCCCCTATCGGCGGTTTTAAAATTCCGCAGTCGATGGTCTTCGCAAGTTTTTATACACAAGGAGGCGAGCCGTCTCACCTTCGAACAGCTTTAGAAAAATTAAAATTAAATGATTCGAGTTTAAATTTTACGCCTGAAAATTCTGAAGCTTTTGGCCATGGATTCAAGTGTGGTTTCTTAGGGTTGTTGCATCTAGAAATCGTTAAAGAACGCTTAGAGCGCGAATATAATTTGGATTTGATAGTTACGCAACCGCAAGTACTATATAAAACACATGAGTTAGGCACGAAAACAGAGTACGAAGAACCGTGGGTGGACGTAGAAATCATTTCTCCAGCTAAATTTCAAGGCCCAATAATGGAGCTAGCACAAAAAAAGCGTGGAGTGTACAAAGATGCGCAATATATTGGTGATTTAGTTTTATTAAAATACGACGCTCCCCTTTCAGAAATTATCATTGATTTTCATGATAAGCTAAAATCTGTTTCACAAGGGTTTGCGTCGCAAAATTATGAAATAATTGGCTGGCGTCCAGGTGATTTAGCTAAACTTGATGTGATAATTTCTCAAGAAAAAATTGAAGAATTCAGCCGTATTGTTCCAAGAGAACGTGCTCAGGTTGAAGCGAAAAATCTGGCGGCTAAACTCAAAAATGTAATTCCTCGGCAAATGTTTGAAGTTGCTATTCAAGTTGCGATTGGTGGTCATATTTTAGCCCGCGAAGATATCTCGGCGATGAAAAAAGATGTTATCGCAAAACTTTACGGTGGCGATAGAACTCGTAAAGACAAACTCCTAAAAAAACAATCAGCCGGTAAAAAGAAAATGAAAATGATTGGCCGGGTAGAAATTCCCAGCAATGTTTTTATTGAGATCCTAAAAAGTTAGATTTATTTAGCTAAAAAAGTTGCTAGGTATAATGTACCAATTCCTAAAATTGTTGTTGCTGTTGTCCAGCGACTTGGATGTTGATGATGGCTTTCAGGGATGAGTTCACTTGCGCCGATATAGAGAAAAAACCCAGAAAATATTGCAAGAAGTAAGCCTAGGGTAGCTTCGGGAATCGTAAATAAAAATGCAATTACAACACCTAAAACTGGAGCTAATGCATCGGCTAATAACCAACGATAAGCATTATTTTTAGTTCCGCCATTTTGTAAAATTACATTAACAGTGTTAATTCCATCAGAAAAATCATGGGTTAAAACAGCGGCAGCGACTACCCAACCAACTGCCGGTGAAATTTTAAAGGCTAAGCCAATTCCTAAACCATCAAGCAAACTGTGAAAAAGAAAACTGCCAGCGGCAAGATTTCCCCGGTGTTGCGGTTTTTCACAAGAGTCTTCATGTAAATGCAAAGAGAAAAATCGGTCCAAAATCATATAAGCCGCGAAGCCGATAGCGATAAGTAAAGTTACCAAAGACAAGTTATACGCTTTTGTTCCGAGATTGATAGATTCAGGGATTAAATCAAATAGAGCGACCCCAATCACTGCTCCTGCAGAGAACCCTAATATTAAATGAAGGCGGTCCCGAAATCTAATAGCAAAAAGACCACCTAAAAAAGTACTACAAAATGTTGCTAAACCAATTAATATTACCATCTAAAGCAGATCAGTTTATTTTAATGGTTCCTTGATAATTTTTTTTGCTTCGTCAATTCCTTTGCGAACATCCTCGCCGCCTGCTTCAGTAATTTCGCCCGCGGCTTTTTCTGCTTCGACAATAATGTTCGCCGTTCCTTCTTCACCGGCTGCAACAGATCCAGTCGTCGCTTGAACAGCACCAACAACAACATCCTTAACCAATTCAACCGTATCTTTGCCGGTCTCTTTGGCGATTTCGAAAGTCACATGAATCAGATCGCCGACTGTTGCTTCTCCAGTTTTGATAATCTCACCGCTGACCGAAACCACGGTTTTGCCAGCTTCCCCAGTTCCGGAAATAGCATCCATGAGTGATTTTTTGATGTCCATTAAACCTCCAATTATTATTTTTTCCTTAATTCTATTATATCAAAAAACTACTTTGTAAAGAAGTGGTTTTTTTGGGAGGTCTTTGTCCGACCTTATTATAACAATATTAAATGATGACGAATATCGGGAGGTGCTGAAACCTAAATTAGCCGGTTGTATTTACTCGACTAAAACTGGTTGATCAGAGCTCAACTTTACTCCTGCCGCATCCATGGTTTGTTCTTGTCCTTTAATATTCGTGACTTTCACTTTACCAGAAATTTCATTTGGCAGTGTGCCGGACCACAGCGCATAGATAGTTTTACCGTTGACCGTAAATTTATATTGTCCCTCGGCAATTTTTTCCACTTTGGAAAAACCATCGATTTTACTTGCGATAGTCTTTAAGGTAGTAAGAAAAAGTCGCGGTTGATTATCGGTGTTAAAAGCCATTGAAGAACCGATAAGATTATTGTCAGACCCAATCAAATCAATAAAAATAGTATTGACATTATTAGCAAAGGCAATCGTTGAATCTTTAAAATATATGGTCGCTTGAGCATCTTCGCTCAAATTAGACAAATTAGTCGGTGCTTGACCTGGTTTCCCTGGTTGATTCGGTTGTGCTTGCGGAGATTGTCCAACTGGCTGATCAGAGGGCGTTCCGAAATAAATACCGAATTCTGTCAGATACAAAGGTTTTTTGCCGCCGTTTTTATCCATCAAATCGTTAAAAAATGTTAAAACTCTCTGGAAAGTGGTGGGGTCTAACTTAGCGTCTTGACTGCGTTCGTTATTGTAATGAAGATTGAAATAATCAATGTATTTGTCTCCGCCAAGCTCAAAAAATTTAGTCCAAAAACTTATCTCTTCATTGTTATCAGAATGTCCTGAAGCACCACCATTAACTACTTTAGCGGTAGGATCAGCTTTCTTGATAGTTTCGGATGAAACTTTGAGCAAATCAAAATAAGCTTGCGGATTAGTTTGAAATCCACCGCACGGCGCATCAGGCTCGTTACCAATTTCCCAAACCGCTACTTTGCCCTTGTAACGCTTTGCTATTTGTGTTAAGAAATTTTCATACTCCGTCAAATCATTTGGTGAACCAACACGAAAGTCAGTGTAAGCGAAATCAACAGATTGGCAATTCCCGCTCAACTTTGTCCCTGATTGATCCCATGCGGCAGCCGGTAGAATGACAGCGGAAAGTTTAACATTGGATTTTTGAGCGTACTTTATCGCCAAATCTGGCATTTCCCAGTTGAAAGTGCCTTTCTGCGGTTCAATCACATTCCAAGTAAATAAACCGGCCAGTTCCCGATCCATCGAAAAACCAGTTTTAGAAACTAAGTTGACCCGATTGACATAGATATTTTCCAGTGCACTTTTGAATTGTGCGTAGGCGTTGGTATCCGCGATAAATTTAATCCAACCGTTTTGAATGCCATTGGGTTTGGCCTCGTTGATATTAAAACCCAACATCGTGCCAAAAAGATTGTTTTTAGAAGATGTTATATTAGAGTTTGAATTATTTTTTTTCGGCCGAAATTTCACAAAAACCAATCCGGCTCCGACTAGAACAATGAGGATAACTATTAATACAATTTTAATTGTCCGTGACAATTTCCCTCCTTACAATGTTTCCAAAAAAGCTGGAGGGCCTGGTGGGGGTCGAACCCACGACGCTCACCTTAAAAGGGTGACGCTCTACCGCTGAGCTACAGGCCCATATATAAATATATTTTACCTTAAAATCAAGATAAATTCAATATTTTACTTTAAAGGATTCGTTGTCATGATATAATGTATCTAAATACGCTTTCTTTAAGGAGGGAAAATGCCTTGTTTATTTGCGATTATTGGTGCATTTGCACCGCGTTTAGCTTTCGTACTTTTGTGGATCTTCACTCCGCTTGTCAGCAGAGTATTCAATAATGCCGTACTACCAATATTAGGACTGATTTTTTTACCTTTTACCACATTATTTTATGTTTTGGTCGTAAATTCTCTCGGGTCGCATAATATTTGGGGCTGGTTACTGATTTTAATCGGCTTTTTGCTTGATTTAAGAAATTATTCAGATTTAAATTCAAGACGAAGAAATAATTAAATTAAGGAGGTCAAATGACTGAAAAAAAGTTGGCTAAACATTGGTGGGCAATTCTTATTCGCGGAATTGTTGCCGTTCTTTTTGCTTTTTTGGCATTTTTGGCGACTGGTTTTACTTTAAAACTTCTGATTATTTTCTTGGGGATTTATCTTATTTTAGATGGCTTTTTCGCTATCATCGCTTCATTTATGACAGCAAAAAATCACAGAAATTGGTGGCTTCTCTTGTTAGAAGGTATAATTTCTGCTCTTGCCGGTATTTTCATTCTGGCTTTACCCGGCATCACTCTACTGATTTTAGTTTATCTTGTCGCTATTTGGGCAGTTATTACCGGCATCTTCGAATTTTTGGCAGGGATTATGGCAACTTGGGCTGCACCAGGTAAAATCTTCATCGGCATTGCGGGTGTAATTTCAGTGATTTTAGGAATTGTAATCTTTATTTACCCGGTATTTTCTTTGGTAGCGATGACTTGGCTTTTGGGAATTTATGCTTTAATGATTGGTCTTTCACTTATCTTTATGGGTATTCGTCTTAAATCTCTGAAATAAAAACAATAACCAAAAAATTTGCTTCTTTAAAGATTAAATAGTTTTGATAGCTATTCTATTTTTTTCTCAATAGTTCAAGTTCTAAAATCAAATAACCTAAACCAATGATTGCCATCCCGCCCATGGCTTTAAAAAACGGGAAAGCCATCGCCAAGCCGCCAAATGCTTGAATTAACCAACCTACCAATCCGAAAGCGGTGATAATGGCGCCAGTAAAAATAAAAGCAAGTCCAACGCCGGAAAAAGAAATCTTGTTGTAATCTCGTTTAGTAAACATTTACCCTCCTATAACAATTATATACTTTTATTGAAGTTGACAAAACTATTCGGGTTTAGCTATAACTATCAACCTTTTTTCTGCTGTTCCCGGCGGAACACAGGTCATTAGGGTTAATTGTTCGTTTTTTGTTGGGTTAAGTACTGACACATCGGTCGGTTCAACAACTTTAGTGCTAGTGACTTTATATTTATATTCTTTGCTGTTATTCCAAACCGAAATATCATCGCCGGCTTTAATATCTTCAAGATTTCTGAAAATCTCCTTATATTTTCCCGGGTCCCACCAATAATATGATGAATGGCCAAAAATGAAAATATTGCCGCCCTCACCTGGTTTAGAAGTACCTTTGTATTGAGCTACACCACCCTGCAGAGCTTTAAAATAAGCGTCCTTATCGTTTCCATCAACATCGGCAATTATAGGTGCTGAAATGTTTAAAGAAGGTATTAATAAATGAAAATCAGTGTAGGAGACTGCTTGAGGTTGAGTAACCGCCAAACCAGTTTTTTTAGGAGTTGTAGCAAGCGTTTTTGGGGTCGAAATTAGGAAAAAACCAGCAATAATCCCGATTATTAGGATAAAAACTAAATAAGGAGCTAATTTTATCCAAAATTTGTTCTGATTATTTTGCCAAATTGATTCTAGATCTTTCATGATTATTATTTTACCTTAAAGTAGGTTGTTTGTAAATGTTTCATTTGCTAAGATTAACTCATGTATAACTCTAAGACAATAGATTATTTTACAAATCCGCGGAATATGGGTGAAATGAAAAACGCCGATACTATAGCTTCCGGCGGTAATCCGGCTTGTGGTGACGTCGTTAAATTATGGGTAAAGTTATCAGTTGATAAAAAAAAGATCCAAGATATAAAGTTTAAAGCCTTTGGTTGTGGTGCCTGTATTGCTTCGACATCTGCACTGACAGTGATAGTCAAAGGCAAGACTATTTCTTTTGCAAAAAAAATCACCAATAAAGATATTGCTGACTTTTTAGGAGGACTTCCTCCTCAAAAAAACATTTGTTCTAATTTTTCCACCGACGTTTTAAAGAAGGCACTCGAAAAATTCTAGTCGGAACTGCCGCCTTTTCTAAAGAATCCAAGAGCTATTAAAGCGACAACTGGCAAAATTAACCACCACATATATTGATTGATTATCAAAGAGGCAATTTGTGAATTAGATGCGAATGTTTGTCGAGTTTCCGCCGGTAGAAAGTAGAAAATTGAACCTAAAATTAAACCTGTTGTCAGAATTGAGAAAAGAACAATTTCAATCGGAGAAAGTATCCCTTTAGTTTTTCCACCGGAAATACCCGATTTTGCTGAAAGAAGAGTAATTACAGCCATAAAGACAACCACTCTTACAGTGAAGCTTGATGCGTGAAGATTAATCCAAAATTGGTTGAAGGTTTTTGAACCTTCAAAAAAAGCTTGAAGAGTGCCGGAAGTTGCTTGAGTAATAATTAAGGCGACATAAACAGAAAGCATTGTCGCCACAATTTTTTCCCTTTGTAAAATATATCCAAAAGCAATTCCCATGAGAAATACAACGATAATTGCCAAATTCCAGGACGGCGATGGCATATAAAAGACCCTCCTTGCATCTATTATCTAAAATAATACATCGTTTGTCAATTAAAGTCCTAAATCACGCAATTTTTCCAATAATTCTTTTTGTTCACGAGAAAATCTTCTTGGTAGTTGAACTCTGACGGTGATTAATAGATCGCCTCGACCGCGTTTAAAAGGTTGTCCTTTGCCTCGAAAGCGAAAAGTCTGTCCGTCTTGGGTGCCTTCAGGAATTCGGAGATTTATTTTTTCGCCATAAGTGGTTTGCAGTTCAATTTCTGCTCCTAAAACAGCTTGAGTCAAGGTGATTGATAACTCGGTTTGAACTTGAGAAAATGCCTGACCAAAGATGTTTTCAAAAATATCACCCAAACCGCCGCTGAAGCCGAATCCTCCAAAATCACGGGGATCCCAGCCCGAGGCTCGTCCGCCTTGGGCGGAAAATCCATCCCAGCCGTTTGTATCGGCTGTGCCAAATTGGTCATAGCGTGCTCTTTTTTGAGAATCAGAGAGAACCTGATAAGCTTCATTTATTTCCTTAAATTTTTCTTCACCAATAGCACCAACCTTGTCAGGATGGTGTTGATGAGCAAGTTTCCGGTATGCTTGTTTAATTTCTTTCTCTGAAGCGTTTTTAGAAACGCCAAGTATTTTGTAGTAATCTTTTGCCATAGCTAAAATATTTTACCAGATAGAACCTTATTTATCAAGTTTATTGGATGGTTGTTTGGAGATTTCCTTGGTCGTCATAAATCTTGCCGTCGTTGGCCGAAATACGAATAGTTTTATTAGTTGAAGCTGCTTGATAGACAATGATGTACCAAGCCCAATTTTTTGGTTGGGTTTGCTCTAAAGTTAAAGTGACTAAAGTTTCTGGGTTTTGCGATCTAAAAGTAAGACCGCCGTTGGCTTCCGCAATCTGAAGAGCTTGAGGGTAAGATATTTTCCAATATTGTTCAGAAATCGTTTGCAAGTCCTTGCCTAGATAATCTTCTTTATAAACAATCGCTCTAACGGTTTTTCCTTGCGGATCAATTGTATATGTCCACCAGTAGTCAGTTTGGGAAGGCGAACCAAAAACAAAAGTTTGTTCTATCGCTTTAGGATTAAAGTCTTGGGGAACCTTAAAATTATAAGCGTAAAAAGTGGCGTTTGATTCCCAAGTTTGAGCTGCCGTTTTGGCTTTCAAAAGATCGTCTAATGTCTTTGCTTGGACAGTTTTACTATCTTGATTAGTTAATTCATTAGCTTGTGGTGCCGACGTCCCAGTATTCTGTGTATTCGTGGTATTGGTTGATTTTTTTAAACTACAGCCAGTAGCCGAAGTTAATAATAGAATTAATAAACTAATTTTTAGAAATTTAGATATATTTTGCATTGCCCCTCCAAAAATTCCGCATAGACTTTTAAGTCTATTATACACCCAAGACTATTTATTGTCTTCTTTAGGTTTTTCTTCTTCGGATTTGGTTTCAGTTTTTGCTTGTTCAGCGTCAGTCGGTTTACTTTTTTGATACATTGCTGCACCTACTTTTTGAATGGCTGTGCTTAATTCATCAGTTTTCGCTTTAATCGAGTCAATTTCATCTTTTTCTAAGACCTCACGAAGAGCTTTGATTTTTTCTTCGACTTCGGTCTTATCTTTGGCTTTAACCTTATCACTACCATCTTTTAGAGTTTTTTCTGAAGTGTAGATTAGGTTTTCAGCAATATTTCTAACTTCAATTAAATCTTTTTTCTTTTGATCTTCAGTAGAATGTGCTTCTGCTTCCTTTTTCATTTTTTCAATTTCTTCTTTGGAAAGTCCCGAAGAAGAAGTGATGGTAATTTTTTGCTCGCGGGAAGTTGCTTTATCAACAGCTTTAACATTTAAAATCCCGTTGGCGTCAATATCAAAACTTACTTCAACTTGAGGAATACCGCGAGGTGCCGGTGGGATACCGTCTAAGATAAATTTTCCCAAAGTGCGATTATCAGCTGCCATTGGACGTTCACCCTGCAAAACATGGACTTCAACAGAAGTTTGGTTATCGGCCGCAGTTGAAAAAGTTTGTGATTTTGAAGTCGGAATAGTCGTATTTTTTTCGATTAAAGGTGTGGCAACGCCGCCTAAAGTTTCGATTCCAAGTGTTAAAGGAGTAACATCGAGCAAAAGCAAATCTTTTACTTCGCCTGTTAATACTCCGCCTTGAATTGCAGCGCCGACAGCAACACATTCATCAGGATCAACACCTTTGTGCGGTTCGCGCTCAAATACTTTTTTGACTGTTTCAAAAATTAAAGGCATGCGAGTCTGTCCGCCGACCAAAATTACTTCATTAATATCTTTAATATCTACTTTGGCATCTTTTAAAGCTTCTTCTGAAATCGGCACGGTCTTTTCAATTAATTCGCCGGTCAGTTGTTCAAGTTTGGCGCGGGAAATTTTCTTTACTAAATGTTTGGGGCCAGAAGCACTTGCTGTAATAAATGGAAGATTAATCTCGCTTTCCATATTTTGCGAAAGTTCAATTTTTGCTTTTTCGGCCGCTTCCTTTACGCGTTGAAGAGCCATGGGATCTTGTTTTAAATCGATTCCTTCTTCCTTTTTAAATTCATCGACAATCCAATCCATGACTTTTTGATCCAGATCATCACCGCCGAGATGGGTGTCGCCATTTGTCGAAAGAACCTCAAAAACACCTTCGCCAATATCTAAAATAGTGATGTCAAAAGTTCCGCCGCCAAAGTCATAAACGGCAACTTTTCCTTCTTTTTTCTTATCAAGGCCGTAAGCTAAAGCTGATGCAGTTGGTTCATTTATAATTCTTTGAACTTTGAGGCCGGCAATTTCACCAGCATCCTTGGTTGCTTGTCGCTGTGAATCATTAAAGTATGCCGGAACAGTAATAACTGCTTCGGTAACTTTTTCACCCAAATAGCTTTCGGCATCTTTTTTTAATTTCTCCAAAATAAAAGCGGAAATTTCTTGTGGAGTGTAGTCCTTTTCGCCCATTTTAACTTTAACGCCTTCTCCAGCGTGAACAATTTTATAAGGCAATAATTTGAGATCACGTTGAACTTCTTCATCGTTCCAATGTCGGCCGATAAGTCGTTTTACCGAAAAAATAGTGTTTTCCGGATTAGTGACGGCTTGGCGTTTAGCAAGCTGACCGACCAAACGTTCGCCGGCTTTAGATTGTGCCACAATTGATGGGCATAAATTAGATCCTTCGGCAGTAGGAATAACTTTTGGCTTTCCGCCTTCAATTACCGCGACTACCGAGTTAGTTGTTCCTAAATCAATCCCAATGACTTTTGACATATTAACCTCCAATTAAAATTTACTTGTATATTAAATGTAAAGCATACTTTACATTTTGTCAAGAGGTCTTTTGTTTAGTTAATTCTAACTTAAAGAGGTAGGGATCATCAAAGTGGATAAAATTACTAGGCAAGGAATCGACTTTTTGAAATCCGCTTTTTTTATAGAATTCAACTGCTCTTTCCGCTCCTTTACCAGTTGCAAGGTAAATTTCTTTAAAACGGTTTTGTTTAGCATATCTTAACATAGTATTCAATAACTCTGTTGCCAATCCTGTTCCTCTAAATTCTTTTTTAAGATACATTCTTTTTAGATATCCTTGCCTGTTGCCCATGTCTTCTAATCCTACAGTGCCAATTAGTTGATTATGGTTTACTACAACCCAGAAATTACTCTTATTCACTAGATAATTGCCTTCTATATTAAGTAATTCTGGAGCATCGGCTTTCCATCCGAGATCTTGCGTCTTAATATCCATTACAAACTTATAGATTTGATCTTTTATTTTTTGATCAGCTGTATCGTAAGGAATAATTTTCACTACTTTCCTTTCGAAACCCTCACTTTAGCAGGTTTTAGTACTCGATTTTTATATTTCCAGCCGGATTCCACCTCGGCAATAATAGTATCTACTGGGTGATTATTAGGTTCGCAGGAAATAGCCTCATGGAAATTACAATCAAATTTATCGCCAGGTTTGATATTAATTCGCTCCAATCCTTCGGAAATTAAAATATCTTCTAATTGTTTTTCGATTTGCTTAACACCTTTTGAGAATTCGTCATTTGGCGCATGTTGAAAGGCTCTACGGAAATTATCAAGCACTGGAGTTATCTTTGTTATAAAATCAGCTTTGGCAAATTCAATCAATTCGCCGCGCATTTCTTCATTGCGCTTTTTGTAATTATCAAAATCAGCAGCAATTCGCTTGCAAGTATTTTCTAATTCCTTGATTTTGCCCGCCTCGGCTCGCACCGGGCGAGACGGGTCATGTTTTTTTGTCATGGCAAACTATATTATATAGATAATGGCTCAAAAAGTAAACTCTTTAGGTAAATCACGCTTTACATTGGCGATTCTTAGTGGCATGATCTTTGGTATCTTCTTCGCTGACAAGATTCTTCTTAGTTTTTCTTGGGAAATTGGCATAATTACTGGCCTAATCATCGCAATTATATTTTTATGGCAAGATAAATTAATTTTATTGATAACGATATCAATAGCTGCTTTCATTTTAGGGCTTACTTATTATCATCTTTGGGATTTTCGGGAAAACGAGAAACAATTAAATTACAATTCAGAATTAAGAATTCAGAATGAAGAAATAATATCAAAGCCGCAAATCACCAATGATCAAAGATTTGAAATAATATATAAAAAAACTGAAGTTCTCATTATTGCTTCAAAGTTTCCCGAATATCATTATGGCGATGTTTTAAGAATTTCAGGAAAATTGGAAAAACCTTATCCTGAAGATTATTATTTTAAAAAAGGTATCCGTGGTGAAATAAAAAATCCTGAAAGTATCGAAGAAATTGGAAACGGCGGAAACATTTTAGTTAAGAATATTTACAAGGTTGGCGATGCGTTTGAAAACTCTATTAATAAAATTCTTTCTGAGCCTTATGCCGCTTTTCAGAATGGTTTACTCTTAGGGACAAAGACCAACATTCCTGATTCTCTAATGAGTGAATTTAATCGGACTGGCACTACACACATCGTTGCTGTTTCGGGTTATAATGTCACGATTATAATTATGTTTATTTCTTATCTTCTGATGCGTTTCTCAAGAAAAACATCCTTTTTTGGTTCTGTTCTTACTATTATTATTTTCGTTGTTCTAACTGGTGCTTCAGCCTCAGTTTTACGAGCAGGGATTCTTATGGCACTGGTTTTATTAGCAAAATTTATTGGCAGACGGCCATATTATCCAATCCTGATTTTACTTGTCGCGGATTTAATGCTTTTCTTTAATCCTTACGTATTAAAAAATGATATTTCATTTCAATTATCATTTCTGGCATTTATTGGACTTATTTTAATTTCACCAAGAATTGAAGAAATTAAAATTATAAAAATCTTGCCCGATTTAATTAAAAAGGCTTTTTCGGAAACTATGGGAGCGCAAATTGCAGTACTTCCAATATTGATATTTAATTTTGGAGTTTTATCTTTTATCGCGCCGCTTGCAAATATTCTAATTTTACCGGTGGTACCTTTAACAATGTTCTTGGGATTTGTTAGTGGTGCCGGCGGTTTAATATGGGTTGATTTAGGAAGAACCTTGGGACTTTTTGCTTTTATCCCTTTAAAATATATTCTTGTTCTTGAGGACCTTTTAGCGAAAATTCCTGGAGCAGCTATTAATTTAAAAATTTCTAATTGGTGGTGGATACCTGTTTATTATTTACTAGTTTTCGTTTTCCTGTGGACGAAGTCCGGGCTCAATCAAAAGAGCAGTTATCAAGATTATCGAGAACAACAGGAATTCTAAAATCATTTTTGCTAGGATTATATCTCCATCCCAAAAATAAATTTGATATTTAGCTTTAAAAGTTCGTGCTGCTTTTACGGCTTTTGGAGATTCTCCATTGAAAAAGGCGGTTTTTTGTAATGGCAAAACATAACTCTCTGTTTTTCTAAGCTCAACTACTTTTGGATTGTTACTGTTTTCTGGGCTATTTGGATCGTTAGAATTTAATGCATAACTCTGGCTTTGCGATTGGCTTTGATCGGAAACACTGCCATTTATACTTGCGCTATAGTTACCATGCACTCCATTTTTAAAGGCTTCCATTGAAGCATCGGAAGAGTTTATTCGCCAGTCGGTTTCTTTATTGATATTGAACCAAGTAAGACCAGTAACCCGCGGGAAACTACTTTTAACATCACGAAACATATCAAGAATCCATTGAGCTTTGTTGCCACCAATCTCTGTTGAAGCAAATTCGGTGATAATGACGTTTTTACTACTTACAGAACAGAGATCATTGTAAGAACCTCGGAAAATATCGGAAAAAGACTGCCAGCTCGACCAGCTTTGAGTTGTTCCCCAGTTGTAACCATCAAGTCCAACAAAATCAACATAATCGTTACCTGGGTAAAGGTCGGCATAACTTGCTCCCTCCCCCCAATAATGAATATTTGGTGCAAAAATCCAATCAACATTTGAAGCGCCTTGGGTGCGAAATTTATCTACTACGTAGCGGTAAGAGGCTTTAAAATTATCAGCGTTATTACCAGAATTACCAATTCCCCAAGGTTCCCAATTACCATTAACTTCAGGAGCAAGATTAATACGAATGGTAAAACCTAAATGTTGAACAGAACTTGCAAAGTTATTAATATAGCCATCATATTTACCTGAAGTAACGTCTGAAAAAGATACTCCTTCGCCATTAATCTGCGGTTGCCAAGCAAGTTCCGGAATCGCCCCTTGACTATGGAAGCCCCGAGCGATGCCAGATCCAAAATTATCAGACCAATCAGAATAAAACTTCGCCGAAGAAAAATGGACACCTAGTTGTTTTCCAAATGAAGTAAGAGCTGCTGGGTTATTCACTGCTTCTGGCAAGAATATATTAATCTCAGGGTCGGAATTCGCCCTGACTATGCTAATATCTAAAAAAAGATTAGCAATGATAATGAGTACGATTGAGAAAAAAATTATTCTGTGGCGTTTTAGGATAAGCCCTCCTTTTCATCCTTGATACTAAAAGACTATTAGCAATAGTGCAAGTCTTTTTTTAAATCAAGCCCCGTAGCGGGCAACTTTCCTCCAAGAGAGTCTTTTTTTGCTAGAGAAGACTACTCTAAAGAAACTGAAGATGTAGGCAACGATGTTGATTAAATAAAGCAAGAAAAATAATGGACTATAAATTATAGCCCAAAATTTTCTTTGTAAAATAATTATAGAAAGAGCAAAAAAGAGCATTGACAAATACATTGTTGCCACTAGTTTATATATTAATTCTGAATGTAGAAATAGATAATAAAAGCTTGCCAAAAACAGAAAGAAATCCAACATTAAAAGTAAAATTTCAATATTAATCTTTTTGGTAGGAAGATAGAGTTTGTGAAGAAAAATGTTTTGCCAAAGGCCAGAATACCATCTTACAATTTGATGCCAATAATCTTTGATTGTTATTGGATCTTGGGTTATGACGACAGCTTTTGGGGCAAAAACAATTTTTCCTAGTTTCTTCTGATGGATTTGTAGCGTTAGATCAAAATCTTCAGTTAAAGTATGATTGGAAAAATCTAATCTTTTCAAAACATCGCTTCTATACAATGAAGCGCAGCCTGGGGCAACTGTAATTACCTGCATCACGTTTTGAGCGTTTTTGAAAATGAGGTGCGAAAGCCCATATTCATAAGTCCGATAAGCACTAATGAATCCTTTTTTGTCGCTCGTAACATTACCGACAATACAAGCGGGCTTCCTTTCCATTAATTTCATAACATGAGTTAAAAAATCTTTCCCAAGATGACTATCTGCGTCTGAAAACAAAATATATTTATACCTATCTGTAAGTCTCCACGCGCTAATCAATTCAAAAATAGCCCGGGCTTTGCCAACATTTTGGGGTAATGCCAAAACATTTACAGAAGTTTTGTTGGCGATTTCTACCGTTTTGTCAGTTGAGCCATCACTTACAACATAGATGTGCTTTAGAGTAATAACTTTTCTCAATACGTTAATCGAGCCCTCAATTACCTTTTCTTCATTGAAGGCTGGAATAACGACGCAAAAATGACTTTTACGCATTTCTACGAATTGCTTTTCTGACCTTGGTGTAAACCAAAATGGCCAAAGCAACAACTGCGGCACCTAAAGCAACAACAGTGTGGATAACGAAGCTTGGTGCACCGGTGGCGGCAAGGATATACATGATGAATCCTTTCGTTTCAAAAAGAGGGCCTTCCTTGACCCTCCCGTGCCATCTTTTTGAAAAATTAATTTAACACTTGATATTAGCAGGCATTGAAAATCTTGTCAAGAGATTCCGCAAAATACTTGACAGATTACAAAAAAATGATATGATGAAACGCAATGTTAAAAAAGATTTTCTTTTCATTTTTAATTCCCGCTATAATTCTTTCTGGAATAAATTTCACTAAAGCAGCATCAGCTGCTACTAATTTAATTTTAAACCCAGAAGTGACGCAAGCGGATTCGAATGGTTCGCCTCTCTACTGGCAGACTGGTTTTTGGGGGACAAATGCTCCTGGTTTCCAATATAAAGATGACTCGACGGGAGCAAGTCTAACCACTCAAATTACTTCCTATACTTCGGGCGATGCCAAATGGTATTTCAATCCCGTAAGTGTTTTGCCCAATACTCAATACACTTATTCTGATTCCTATCAATCAAATGTCGCAACAGATGTTATAGCGCAAATTGCCGATGTAAATAACAATTTAAGCTATCTATATTTAGGTAGCGCCCAGACAAGTTCTAATTTCGCGACAGCCTCTTTCAATTTCACTACTTCGCAAACAGCTTCAAAGATCACTATCTTTCATTTACTAAATAAAGTTGGCGTTCTTCAAACAACCCATTTTTCTTTGACTTTATTTCAAGCTCCACCCCCTCCAGTGCTTCCGTCTTCAATATTAAATAGTTCTTTAGAAACACCGGATCCAACGAACTCTAAAATGCCGCAAAACTGGCAAACATCTAAATGGGGCACAAACACGACTACGTTTTCTTATTTAACATCGGGGCATACAGGTAGTCGAAGTGTACAAGTTAATATTTCAAAATATACTTCTGGCGATGCTAAGTGGGTTTTTTCGCCTCTTTCTGTAAAACCTAGCACCGAATATTATTTTTCTGATTGGTTTAAATCTTCAATCTCATCAGATATCGTTGTAAGATATACAGATTCTTCTAATAATGAAAGCTTTCAATGGCTTGGCACAGAGTTAAAAAGCACTGCTTGGAAACAGACCAACTATCAATTCGTTACACCTTCCAATGTTAAAACCGTGACTGTGTATCACTCAATTTCAGCTCTTGGAAATCTAACGACCGATGATTATCTTCTTAAAGAATCAGAACCTTTAGTAATTACCGGCAGTGTGCCTAACGGGTCTTTTGAACAGACCAACGACGGCTCAATGCCTATCGGTTGGCGAAAAGAAAATTGGGGCACCAACACGGCTACATTTACTTATCTAAATACTGGCCATACTGGAACTCGAAGTGCTAAAGTTCAAATTACAAAGTATACTGATGGTGACGCCAAGTGGGGTTATACGCCACAAGTTTTGACCCCTGGCGGTGATTACCGGTTTACTGACTATTATCAATCTAATGTTTTAACCCATATCGCTGTGCGGGTTGTTACAAATTCCGGTACGGAACGATACATGGGTCTGATTAACGCTGAACCATCGACTACATGGAAGCAATATACTGATATTTTTACAGTTCCAGCCGATGCTAAACAAATCACTGTTTTGCATTTTATCTCTGCAGTGGGTTATTTAATCACCGATGATTATTCGGTAGCTACGCAACAGATTCATGGCTTTAATCGCAGTTTGGTTTCTTTAACTTTCGATGACGGCTGGGAAGATAACTACACTTCGGTCTTGCCAACGCTAAACCAGTACGGATATAAATCAACTCAATTTTATGCAACAACATTTATTCAAGAGCAGTCAGACGAAATTTATAAAATCCAAGCATTTGCTCAGGCTGGCAATGAAATCGGCTCCCACAGTATTACTCATCCTTACTTAACTCAACTGACACTTTCTATGATTGATAATGAACTTCTTCAATCAAAACAATATCTAGAAAGTATAGTTGGAACTGGAAAAGTAACTGATTTTGCCAGTCCTTATGGCGACTATAACAGTCAGGTAATTACAGAAATTTCGAAATATTATCGATCGCATCGAAGTACCGACGAGGGTTTTAATTCGAAAGATAATTTCAATATTTATAATATTCGCGTTCAAAACATGACTAACACTACAACACTTTCCCAATATCAATCATGGCTTAATAAAGCAAAAGCCGATAATACATGGCTGGTTATTATTTACCATCGAGTTGGCGACAATCCAGATCAATTTGAAACAGCTCCAGCCGATTTTACCCAACAAATGCAAACTCTAAATCAATCTGGCCTAACAGTGAAAACTGTGAGCCAAGCTCTTGACGAAGTACTCCCACAATTAAATTAAAGAATTCGTGATAATATCTAAGTATGACTGAACGCGTAAAACTTCTTTTAGGAACTCTTCTTATTTCTGCGATTATTATTGTTATTGCGATATTTTCAAAGTCTACAGCGGACTCCGGCAATCAACTTAAAATTTATTTTTTGGATGTTGGTCAGGGAGACTCAGAATATATTAAAATGCCAGACGGTTCGGATATTCTTATTGATGGCGGTCCGGATGATAAAGTCCTTTCAGAATTGGGGAAGGTAATGAGTTTCGGAGACCATAAAATTGACTTAGTTGTTCTGACTCATCCGCATGCTGATCACATAACTGGTTTGGTGGACGTGATTTCAAGATATGACATTGGTGAAGTCTGGGAAAGCGGAGCAGAGTACCCTTCTACTATATATAATGCTTTTAAATCTGAAATTAAAAATAAAAATATCAAAGATAAATTTCCGGTTGCTGGTGAAGAAAAAGATCTCAATAATAGCAAAATTTTATTTAAAGTACTCTATCCCCTATCCAGCGAAAAAAATAAAACAATCGATAATTTAAATAATGCTTCATTGGTGACAGAGTTGGATTTTAATAAGTTTACAACACTTTTCACTGGTGACTTGGAAAAAACGGTTCAGCCACAAATTTATAACGAATTACGCGCGGTTACAGTTTTGAAAGTAGCACATCATGGTTCAACTAACGGAACAGATGGAAATTTATTACAAATATTACGCCCTGCAATTGCCGTGATTGAAGTTGGTGAAAAAAATAATTATGGTCATCCCGCGCCATCGATAATATCATTACTCAAATCCTATGCAGTCCAGATTTATCGCACTGACCAAAACGGAACAGTAGAGATCGTTTCAGACGGAAATGGTTACTCTGTTAAAACTAATCAATAAATAGTATAATTGCAATAAGAGGCAATATGTCAGGACACAGTAAATGGTCTCAAATTAAAAGACAAAAGGGCGCGGCGGATGTAAAACGCGGCGCGGTTTTTTCTAAACTTACTAATGCAATCATTGTTGCCGCCAAAAACGGCGGTGATCCAAACTCTAATTTTACTTTAAAGATGGCGATTGAAAAAGCCCGCGCCGAAAATATGCCCAAAGAAACTATCGATCGGGCAGTAAAAAGAGGAACAGGGGAAATTGGCGGAGCCGCAATTGATGAAGTGCTCTATGAAGCTATCGGTCCAGAGAACATTGGTATTCTGATCGAAGCCGCCACTGATAATAAAAATAGAACAACATCAGAAGTGAAAAACACTTTAATTAAATTTGGGGCAAAACTTGCAGGATCTGGTGCTGTCTCTTATCAATTTGTAAAGTCAGGTAAGATCCTAGTTGAAATGACCGGCAAAGATCGTGATGAGGTTGAGCTTTTAGCTATTGATGCCGGCGCCCAAGATTTTGATGAACATGGAAAAGATTTGGCAATTTATACCAAGCCTAATGAATTGAAAATAGTTAAAGAAGCTTTAGAAAATCAAAGGATGATTGTCAACGAAGCGGTTTTATCTTGGGAGCCACAAGCTACTATTGAGATCAGCCAACAATCAGTATCTCAGAAAATAATAGAGCTGATGGATGCCCTCGAGAGTTTAGAAGATGTAACAAATATTTATGCCAATTTTGATATCAAGGAGGAACACATTGAGAATATTGGGAATTGATCCGGGAACAGCTCGTTGTGGATACGGTGTGATTGACATCGAAAAGAAAAAAGGAAAACCAATTTGGGTCGCTCACGGATGTATTGTAACTGATAAATTATTAGAAGACTGTGAAAGGTTAAACCGCGTTTTTAATGATATAATGAGCTTAATAGAGAAATTCAAGCCTGACCAAGTTGCGCTTGAGCTTCTTTTCATGTTTAATAATCAAAAAACGGTTATGAAAATTGCTGAAGCAAGAGGGGTAATTTTGCTTGCTTGCGCCAAAAAGGGATTGGCACTGCAAACTTTTGAATATACTCCAATCCAGGTAAAATTGGCTGTTACAGGTTACGGCAGATCAGAGAAAAAAGAAGTAATTCAAGAAGTTATAAATGCTCTTCATCCACCGAGAAGCATTGGTTCAAAGAAAAAGGATGGTTTCGATGACGCTGCTGACGGTTTAGCTGTGGCGATGGCTCACTTTCATAAATATGTAGAAGAAGGAATAAAGTAAGGAGGATAAATGCCTAAACTACGGCAAAATATTATCACTGGAGATTGGGTTGTTATTGCTCCTGAACGTGCAAAAAGACCGGAAGATTTTGTTATGGCCGCTGCGCCGAAACGTCATTTGGACGGTTCGTGTCCCTTTTGTTTAGATTCACAAAATAGCGCCTATGCAACCTCAATCAAAGATGCTGAAACTGATAATATTTATGTAATCCCTAATAAATTTCCTGCTTTTCAAAAAAACGATGAAGTTTTAGTTGAAGGTGGAGATTTCTATTTTTCTACGAAGTCAGTGGGTGCCCACGAAGTAATTGTTCTAAAAAAACACGAGCAAGAGATTTTTGAAGACGGCTGGGAGATTTTGAATGAACTCTTCGGTGTTTATGTACAGCGTTATAAATTCCATAGTGAAGATCCGGTAATTGAATATATAATGCCAATTCACAACTTAGGGCCGGAAGCCGCGGCTTCCATAGAACACCCGCATTCCCAGTTATTTGCTTCGTCAATAATTCCTTCTTTAGTTGAGGAGGAAATTCGAGGTTCACAAAAATTTTATCTCAACAAAGGAAAATGTGTTTTTTGTGCCATGATAGAAGAAGAGAAAAACCAAAATGTTCGGGTAATCGCAGAAAATCAAGATTTTATTGCTTTTACCTTCTTTGCAGCGCGTTTCCCGTTTGAAATGTGGGTTCTGCCTAAAAAACATCAGCCTGATTTTTCTGAAATTTCCTTGACAGAAAGGGAGAATTTATCTAAGATTATTTACGATATCTTGAAGAGGTTAAATTCGGCTCTGAAATTTCCGCCATTCAACTGGTGGATTCACTCAGTTCCTACCCGCCAAGGTCAAATTGAAGACTTAGATGATTTTTATCACTGGCATATGGAAATTGCTCCAAGAGTTAGTAAGTTTGGCGGATACGAAATGGGCTCAGGTGTAGTAATAGATGTTGTCTCACCAGAGCTTGCGGCCGGTTTTTTAAAGAAAGCATAACAAGGAGAGACAGGAGAAACTTATGAAAATTCTACAATTATTATGCTTCCCCCTTTATGGGTCTGGCAGCGGAACTTATGTTAGAAAATTATCTGATGTATTAAGAAAACAAGGTCATGAAGTTGCAATTGTATGTCCTGATTCTCGAGAGCTTCCAGGTATTAAAATTTTTGAAGTGAAATTACCTTTCATGGCAGTTTTTACTGGTCATCCAGAGTACAAAAAAGCTAAACTTTATTCTCAATTGACCGGGGATCAATTAAATAGGATTCAATCTGCTTTTATGATTTCGATTATTAAAGCGGCGGAAGAGTTTCAACCGGATGTTATTCATGTCCATCATGCTTCTAATCTTTCTTGGGTTGCCAATTATATAAAAGCTGTTTTTCAAATTCATTTTGTTGTTACTTCACATAATACTGACATTATTAACGCAGTTTTGGATAAACGTTACATTCCTTTGACCCAGGATGCATTAAGGCGAGCAGATATTATCACGGCTGTTTCTAAGAATACGCGCATTAAATTGCTAGAAACATTAGGAAAAGGAATTCGCAATCTAGCACGTAAAACAAAAGTTGTTCCTTGTGGTGTCAATGTTAGAAATTTTCCTAATAAAGGGCCTGTGGATAAAATAAATCAGAAATTCAATCTTGGAAACCGAAAAGTAGTATTGTATTCCGGCAAAGTCACGTCTATAAAAGGGGTGGATATTTTTATTAAAGCGGCTGAAAAATTTAGAGATACTGTATTTGTAGTAATGGGCGAAGGCGAGGAGTTGCAGAAAATGAAAGAATTGGCTAAAAGGACTAAGAACATAATATTTACAGGCTATTTAAGTGATAAAGATCGGGTCTTGGCAACTCAGTTGTATCGACGCGCTGATATTGTTGCTATCCCTTCTACTATGAGCGAGGGTATTCCTCTTTCGGCACTGGAAGCAATGTCAGCCGGCGCAGTTGTAATTGCCAGTAATCTTGGCGGTATTCCTACTGTAATTAAAAATATGAAGAATGGCATTTTAATTCAGCCGCGAAGTGTAAATGCTTTGGTTAAGGCGATTGAGACGGTTCTTTTTAACGAAAAGTTGGCGAACCGATTAATAGAAAATGCTAGAAAAGATGTAGTTTCAAAATTTGACTGGAAAGCAATTACTAAAAGAATGATCAAATATTACTCAATTGCATTTGAGAGGAGCAAGAAAAATCGAGTAAGTAAAAAACCTTCTTTCATTACTGATGAAGAATATAAAGAGGAAAAGGAACTTGTTAAGGATATGCAAAATATCAAAGAAATATAAGGAGTGGAGTGATTCAAAAAAAATTGCGAATCGGAATTTTAGGTCTTGCTGGAAAACCAATTCCAACTATTGCTGGCGATATTTGCGCACCGCATGCAGTAATAAATAATTTAGTTATTAAGCTTAAAGAACTAGGACATGAGGTCACAGTTTTCACTGGGAAAGACAGTTTAGTCGATGCAAATATTGTAAGTGCCGGTCTTGAATCTATCTGGGAGGCAGTCGGACCGGAAAATCAAAGTCCGATTATTTATACCGAGAGGAAAGTAGAATACGATCAAATTCTTTCGCGGGAAGCAATTGAAATGTATCGCAGAAAAGAATTAGACGTTATTAACAGTCACGACATTCGTTTTAGCCCCTATCTATTTTTAGAAAGTAAAGTTCCGGTTCTTTATACTCCGCATTTCAGTTTAGATACACGTGATACAGATTTTGATAAATATCGTTATAAATTGATGAAAGACCCGTTGTTCGGAGTAGCAAATATTTCTAAGAAAAACATTCAGTTTTGTGAAGAAAAAGGTGTTAAAAACTTTGGCTATGTCCCTAATGGTATTGATATTAGTAAATACAAGTTTAATGATCAAGGAAGAGAAGGAATCTTGTTAGTTAGTCGTATGGTTAGTGGGAAAATGGTCAAGGAGATCATCGGAATAGCCGAAAAATTGAATCAAACAATAACTTTAATTGGGCCGAAGGGCAATAAAGATGAAGATGCTTCATATTTTGAAGAATTAAAAAAAGATTATTTTACAAAATCACATGTAGAATATCTTGGATTTTTGTCTCCCGATGAAATTATCCCCTACTATCAAAAAGCAAAGGTGATGCTTTTCCCAAGTAAAAGCGAAGGCTCGCCTTTGGGTCTCTTGGAAGCCATGGCCACGGGTTTACCAGTAGTTGCTTCGGCAGTTGGAGGAATCCCTGATGTTATTTCAGATGGTGTTGACGGATGTTTAGTCAAAGAAGGAACGGACGGTGAGTGGCAAGAAAAAATTCAACAAGCTTTAGAGATCAAAAATCAGCTTCCTCGAAAAAAAATAGAAGACAACTTTACTTTGGAAAAACAAACTAAAAACTATATTGAGGCCTACACAAATTTTATAGAAAATGGCAAATAATATACCTGTTTCAATAATTTCTAATATTTTTAATCCGGTCGGGTCTGGAGTTGCTGGCGGCCTCGAAGTTTTTAATTATTATCTAACTAAAGAATTAGAAGAAAGAAGTATAGATACTAAACTTTTTGCCAGCGGTGATTCAGAAAAACTGAAATCCTTAGTGCCGATTTTAGAAAAATCACTTGCTTATTCTCAAACAAAAGAATTTCTTGCAGTTCCATGGAATTATCGGAAAATGACTGTGGTGGAATTTGGAATTTATACAAAATTTATCCAAGAGCAAAAGAATGACCGTCTAATACATTTTAGCTTAGTAAATTTTCTTCCTATTTATCTTGCAGTTAAAAAGAATCTTCCGATGATAACTACTATTCATATGCCAGTTGATAATAAGCACTATCAGCTATTACTCGAGCTATTAACACCTGAAGAAATAAAAAAAGCAAATTTTATTGGCATATCTAATGCCCAAGCTAAAAATTTTCCCGTTAGAAAAATTATCCATAATGGTGTTTCAACGAATGATTTTAAATTTTCTTCAACCGCAAGGAAATCTTATGTTTGGGAAGGTAGGATAATTCCTGAAAAAGGATGCCCTGATGCAATTAAAGCTGCAGAGAAAGCAGGTGTTACTTTAGAAATTGGCGGTGAGCCAAAAAATACCATGGAAGAAGAATTTTTCCAAAAAGAAATTAAACCCTTAATAAAAGAAAATATCCTTTATAAGGGATTTATCACGAAAGATATCCAAAGTGACTTTTATGCTGCTAGAGCCTTAATTTTTACTCCAAAATGGGATGAGCCGTTTGGTTTGATTATGACCGAAGCACTTGCCTGTGGGACACCAGTAATTGCCTACGACAGAGGAGCAACATCGGAAATCATCCAAAATGGTGTTAACGGTTTCCTAGTTGAAAAAGATGATATCGAAGGTCTAGTGCAAGCAATACAAAAAATCGAAAAAATGTCAGAAAACGATTACTTAATAATGCGTCAAAACTCGCGGCGAATTATTGAAGAAAATTTTTCTTTTAAGAAAATGACTGATGAATACATAAAAACTTATCAGGAAATTTGGCAGGAAAATAATTAAAAGGAGGCTTAATGTCCGAAATTCCCTCTTACAATCCGGAAAATATTGATCAAAATGAAATTTTTTTTCAAGGTTTAGAGTCAGAAGTTATTGTGCCGGAAAAAACCTTGGTAAAACCATACGAAGGGGCTCATCTAAGAATTAAACCAGATCAGGAACAACTTCCATATTTTAACCCTGAAGCAAAAATAGCTCCTTCTTTAAAACCATTTTTAACGGCTATTGCTACAGCCCGATCGGTTTTTAGCGATCCAAGTCGAGAAGACTACTATTATTATAGCCAGTGGGTGAATTTGCATTGTTTACCCCGTTTTGGCGGTCAGAATCATTTGCAATTCGAAGTGATTGGCAGAAACGCCCGAGGTGAAACTTGGGCACAACCGGTAGATTATCCTAAAAGCGAGGATTTTGACCCTTCTGTTGTTAGTCTGGATGAAATGAAAATGGTAAGGGATGAATTGCCAGATAAGCTGCAAGAGGTCGTCGATGAGTCTCAATCCATTACTTTATTCGATAAACCCGGAAGTGAAGAGCAAATCCAGCCGGTCGAAAGAACGATTATGCAATTTCAGAACTACGACGTGGTGGCTCCGCAAGGGAATCCTCACGTTGAAGAAGGCGGTTTGCACCTTTGGATTTATGCTCATATGGATAAAAATGTCGAAGGGGTGCAAAGCGATGTAAAGAATGGAGTAGAACAGTTTATTGTTGCCTCGGCTGTAGCCAAATCAATTTATCAAGAAATGGGAGTGCCAATAGAAATTCATTTCAGCGGTAACTGGGGTTTGCCAATAGAAGGTCATTGGAGCGAAAATTTATCTGCTCATGCAAATCTGTATGGAGCGTCCCCGGGCAAAGAAAATGTGGAATTGCCACCAAGGCCTCAATACCAAAATCCTACTATTCCGGAAGAAACCCGCCAAAAAGCTAAAGAAGCTTTGGAAAAACATATGGCAACTTATCTTAATGTATTTGTAAAACAGCCGTTAAGTCAATATTTAACTTCATAAAATATGGATAAAAATACAAGAATTGGGATTTTAACTTATCCCTACTATAGTTTTCCGCCCAAAAAGTATGGGCCAATGCAAGAAGTTGCCTCAGATATTAGTAGTGGGTTAAGTGATCGCGGCTATGATGTTACGACTTTTGCCACCGGCGATTCAAAACTTTCGGGGAAAATTATTGCTGTCAAGGAAACTGGCGCGATTGATGATCCAACAGTTCCCGGGCCGAAGATCTATGAATTTTTAACCTATCAGAAACTTCTTGAAAACAAAAATAGTTTCGATGTTTTATCTTCTCACATCACTTTTCACATTTTGCCGTTCGTAGAGTTTTTACATTATCCGATCGTTATAAATTTACAAAGCGATTATAGTAACCCTCATTTTAAAAAAATATTTTATCCGTATAAAAATTATTATTATGTCAGTTCAAATTACGGTCAGCGAAAAGCTTTACCTGAATTAAATTTTATTGCGAACATTCATCATGGAATTGACGTCAACAAATTTACTTTCGAAGAAAATCCACAAAATCAATTTGCTTTCTTGGGTAGGACTTCACCAGTTAAAGGCTTGGATGTCGCTATCGAAGTTGCTAAAAAAGCTCAAGTGAAACTATTGATAGGCGCCCGAAAAGATCCCACATTGGAAGCTGAAAATTTCTATGAGCGAAGAATCAAACCGCAGATAGACAACAAAGATATTATTTGGCTTGGTGAATTGGGCGAAAAAGAAAAAATAGATTTGCTTAAAAATTCGAAAGCTTTAATTTTCCCGATTAATTGGGAGGAATCATTTGGTTTGGTGATGATTGAAGCCATGGCTTGCGGAACGCCAGTGATTGCTTACAATCGAGGCTCAGTTTCGGAAGTAGTTGAAGATGGCGTTACGGGATTTGTCTGTCCGCCTAATGACAAGGATGCTCTGGTTGAAGCAATTCAGAAGATTAATGAAATGCCAAAAGAAGATTATTCTAAGATGAGAAGAAATTGTCGTAAACGCGTCGAAGAACAGTTTACCGTTAAGATAATGGTTAATAATTATGAAAAAGTATTCGAAAAAGTAATTATTGATTGGAGAAGTAAAAATGGATAAGGGGGTTATTTTAGTAACTGGCGGTGCTGGTTATATTGGCACACATCTTATAAAAAATCTTTTGAAATCCGGTTATTCTGTAATCGTCTTCGACAATTTTTCCAGCGGTTTTTTAGAGCCAATGGAGATTTTGGGAGGAAATTCTCCTTTAGAATTAATCAAAGGCGATTTAGCTGGTCTCGATTCATTAAGGAAAGTATTTTCTGAACATAAAGTCGACGCCGTAATGCATTTAGCGGCAAAAATTGATGCTGCTGAATCAGTCGAAAAGCCGGAAATTTATCATCAAGAAAACTATCTCAACGGAATAAATCTTGTTGAGGCGATGACAGAAAACGGGATTAACAAATTAATCTTTTCTTCGACAGCGGCGGTTTATGGTAATCCTAAATATTCTCCTGTTGATGAAAATCATCCGACAAATCCTGAAAGTCCTTATGGCAAAACAAAATTGGATTTTGAAAGGTATTTAGAACAAGTTACAAATCTGCAATATGTTATTTTACGATATTTTAACGTCGGTGGTGCCGATCAAGAAGGAATGCTTGGTAAAAGTCATCTTAAAAGTCAAGATTTAATTGAAAACATTATTAAGGTTGCTTTGGGTCAAAAAGAAGTTTTTGAAATCTTCGGTAAAGACTATTCGACTCCCGATGGTACAGCTATTCGTGACTTTGTTCACGTTGAAGATATCACCGAAGCTCATCTATTGTCTTTAGAGAATTTGTCTAAATTCAGCGGCGAAATATTCAATTTAGGCTCAGAACGTGGCTTTTCAGTTAAAGAAATTCTTGACCAAGCGACTTTAACTATCGGTAAGGAAATCCCGACCATTGTTACTGAAAGACGCGCAGGAGATATTGCTGTTTCTGTCGCTAGTTCTAAGAAAGCAAAGGAGATATTGGGCTGGCATCCCGAATATTCGAATTTAGAGACAATTTTTACAACTGACTGGAACTGGCGTAAAGCTCATCCTTTCGGGTATACTAAATAGTGGAGGATTATGGCGAAAACTAAATACAAAGATAGATTGAAAGTGATGCATGTAACTGCCGAACTTACACCGTTGGCAAAAGCGGGTGGTCTTGGTGATGTTGCTGGCTCGTTACCAAAGGAATTGGCAAGGGAATTTCATATTGAACTCAAAATTGTTTTGCCAAAATACAAATTTATCGATAATCAAAAATATCCTTCAGAATTAATTATGAAGGATATTAAAATAAAGAATACATATGGTAGATACGAGAAAATTTCTGTTTGGCGAGCTTTTCTTCCAGATACAATCGTTCCAATATATTTGATAGAGGCTCCAAAATATTTCAATGGCGATTTAGTATACAAACATGATGCGAGAGGAATGAACCCGACATTTCCATTTTTCTTTTTGTCACGGGCTGCTTTAGAACTAGCAAAAGCTCTTGACTGGCAGCCGAAAGTTATTCATTGCCACGATGCAATGGTGGGTATGATTTCGAAATGGCTTAAAACAATTTACAAAGATGACCCGTTTTTCAAAGAGATATCTACGGTTTTGACGATTCATAATCTTAAAGCTCAACCTAAGCCAAAAATAAGCGAAGCAAGATATTTGGGTCTTAAGAGAAGAGATTTCAAAAAAATTAGATCATTTTTAAATGAGGACAAAATTAATGTTTTAGCGGAAACCATTGATAACGCAGATATACTAAATACTGTAAGTCCTACGTATGCAAGAGAAATTATGACCAAGAAGTATGGTTTTGGTTTGGAAAAACTCTTGAAACTGAATAAAGGTAAATTCACAGGAATCTTAAATGGAATGGACTATTCTAATTTTGATCCAAGAACCAATGATGATACGCCAATAAAATATTGGATAAACAATTTAGACAAAAAAGTTGAAAATAAATTAATTTTACAGAAAAAATTTGGTTTAACACAGTCGGCAGATTTACCTTTGATCTGTGTTATAAGTCGTTTAACTTCTCAAAAAGGTCTTGATCTTATTGAGGATGTTCTAAAAGAGCTTGTTGATATGGGGGCCCAATTTGTTATTTTAGGCTCTGGCTCCGACAAAGTTGAAAAAATATTTATCAAAGCTGAAAAGAAATACCCTAAAGCGATTGAAGCAGAAATGGAATTTGATGCTAATCTCGCCCAGACCATTTATGCAGGCGCAGATATGCTTTTAATGCCGTCACGTTTTGAGCCGTGCGGCCTTTCGCAGATTATTGCGATGCGGTTCGGAACCATCCCTATTGTAAGAAAAACTGGCGGTCTTGCCGATACTGTTAAAGATGGCTACACTGGATTTGTTTTTAATGACTATGACAAAAATGCTTTCTTGTGGGCGATTCATCGTGCAGTAGATTTTTATTACAATCAAAAGGATAATTGGCGTAAGATGCAAATTCGAGCAATGAAAAAAGACTTTTCATGGAAAGCATCGGCAAAAAAATATATTTGGCTTTACAAGAAGGCTATTCGTAATCATAAAGAATGGTTGAAAAAACAAGAAGCAAAGAATGAAGTTAAAACCTAAAACACCAATTCGATTTTTAAATGGTGTCGGACCGAAAATGGCAGAGAAATTAAAAAGGTTAGGGATTGAAACGATCCGTGACCTTCTTTTTTATTATCCGAGAACTTTCCAAGATTTTTCCAAACCCCGAAAAATATCATCGCTTCGAATTGGTGAGGATGTAATTATCAAAGCATCCATTACAAAAATTCATCAAACGCGAACCCACCGCAGGTGGATGAGTATTATCGAAGCTCTTTTGGTTGACGATTCCGGCAAAATTAAAGCTATTTGGTTTAATCAACCGTTTCTAATGAATATTTTAAAGCAGGGTCAAGAATTTCTTTTCGCCGGAAAAGTTAACTGGGATTTTAAAAACAAAATAAAAACTTTGACTGTATCGCAATATGAAACCAAACCAAACATTTTAGCCATTTACCCCGAGACTGAAGGTATCACGAGTAAATTTATCCGTAAATTGATAAATTCAGTTTCTGATCTTATTTTTGAAGACTATATGCCAGAAAAAGTCTTAAGAGAAGAAAATTTAATAGAATTTGATGATGCTATTAGAAAGATCCATTCTCCGGAAAAATCACTAGACATTGATTTAGCCAAAAATCGGTTGGCATTTGACGAGTTGTTTCTAATTTCTTTAAGATTACTGGAAATAAAAAAGGAACTTTCTCAAAATAATGCCACTGCTTTGAAATCTAAGCCAAAAATTTTGCAAAACTTTGTAAAAAAATTACCTTTTAAATTGACAAATGCTCAAAGGAAATCCGCTTGGGAAATCATTTGTGATTTAGAAAAATCTACACCCATGAACCGGCTTTTGGAAGGGGATGTTGGTTCAGGGAAAACAGTGGTGGCGGCAATGGCGGTATTGGTTGCTGCAGATAATAATATGCAATCGGTTTGGCTTGCACCAACAGAAATTTTAGCAAACCAACACTATCAAAATGTTGCGAAATTACTTCCAGATATTAGAATCGGCCTTTTAACATCAGCGAATAAAAAGGCTGATTTAAAAAAAGACGATTTAATTATCGGAACGCATGCGCTTTTGCAAAAAAATATTGAGATATCTAATTTGTCGTTAATAATAGTAGATGAACAGCATCGTTTTGGGGTAAAGCAACGTGCTCATTTAAGACATCAAAACAATACGATTCCTCATCTTCTTTCGATGACAGCAACTCCGATTCCCAGAACTATGGCTTTAGCATTTTACGGCAATTTAGATTTATCGGTGATAAATGAAATGCCAAAAAGTCGACAAAGAATCATCACACGTGTCGTTGACCCTAAGAACCGTTCTAAAGCGTACGAATTAATTGATAAGCAAGCAAAAAGTGGTCGACAAGTCTTTGTTATTTGTCCGTTAATCGAACAAAAAGAAAATCTAAAAGTTAATTTATTTGATATGGATCGGAAATCTGCAGTCGTTGAGTATCAAAAATTGTCTAAGGAAATTTTCCCTCATTTAAAAATAGGGTTGTTGCATGGCCGCCTGAAATCCAAAGAAAAAGAAGAAGTAATGAAGAAATTCAAAAATGGCAAAATAGATATTTTAGTTTCAACAGCTGTAGTCGAAGTTGGCATTGATATTCAAAATGCCACAGTTATGATGATCGAAAGCGCGGAACGTTTTGGTTTAGCTCAGCTTCATCAGTTTCGTGGTCGCGTAGGAAGAGGCGAGCATCAGTCATATTGTTTTTTGTTTTCTGAGAGTTGGTCGGAAAATACTAAGAAACGCCTTGATGCGATGACAACTTGCGATAGCGGGTTTGAGCTAGCAGAGATCGATCTTCAGCTTCGCGGCCCCGGTGAGCTTTCTGGCATTCGTCAATCAGGTTTACCTGACTTGAGAATGGCGTCGCTTTCGGATATAATATTAGTAAAGAAAGCTCGGAAAGCCGCGGCTGGTGTTATTGTAGATGGAATTGAAAAGTATCCTAAACTTGTAGAAAAATTGCGGGAATTTGAGCAAATTCAACATTTGGAGTAAGGAGTGGATGATTTTATTTATCGTTATCGTTTCTTAATTGGGGGGATTTTAGTTTTTATAATCCTTTCAGGAAGCGGAATCTTGATTTGGGACAAAGTCCGTAGCAAAAATGCTACTAAGGAAAATGATCAAATAGTTGCTCTTCAAAAACAAAACGATACTCTTCGAGCCCAACTTTCAAGCACACCACAAGTTGCTGGAGTATCAACAGAAAATCAGTCCGATAAAATTAACATTAATACTGCTGATATAGGCGGGTTAGATAAACTTCCCGGTATTGGCCCCGCAAAAGCTAGCGATATTATCACGTATCGCGAATCTCATGGTGGTTTTAAGTCAATCGAAGAGATTAATAACGTAAAAGGTATCGGCGACGCAACCTTTGAGAAAATGAAGGATATGATAACGATAGGAGAATAAAACTTGCCCACGTGGCGGAATTGGTATACGCGTTAGCCTTAGGAGCTAATGTTCGCAAGAGCTTGGAGGTTCGAGTCCTCCCGTGGGCACCAAAAAAATTATGGACAAAATAACTTTCGAAGATTTTAAAAATTTAGACATCAGAGTCGGTACGGTATCATCAGCCGAAAAGATTCCGGAAACGGATAAACTTTTGAAATTAGAAGTAGATTTTAGCGAAGAAAAACGGCAAATTGTTTCAGGGATTGCCGAAAACTATACGCCAGACGATATAATCGGAAAACAGTTTCCTTTTATTCTAAATTTGGAACCGCGAACCATCCGTGGCGTGGAATCGAACGGAATGATTTTAGCGGTAGATGATGGAAAACCAGTTTTATTATCACCTTTAGAAAAAGTAACTAATGGCAGTATAGTGAGGTGAATATGAACGACAATGTTATTAATGATGATTTAGACAAAATTGAAGAAGAGTTAAAAGAGGAAGAGTCTGAAGAAGAGAAAACTCATCATAAAGTTTCAGGAAAATCAGTTTTTGAATTACGGGAGATAATAGCGAAGCGAGGAATTGAAGCTTCGCGCGGAAATTCCTCCGGAATTATTAAGAAAAAATCAAAAAAGGATGGGGATGAATCTAGCGACGAAATCGTGGGAAGGAAAGACAGATAAAGTCATTAGTGACTTAGAAACTTCTAAAGACGGTCTTTCTGAGCAAGAAGTAAAAAATAGGGTTCTTAAATTTGGCAAAAACGTTATTGCGAAAAACGTTGCCATCCCCTATTTTAAAATTTTTTTAGAACAATTTTTTTCGATTCTCTCGCTTTTGATGATAATTGCCGCCGTGATCTCTTTTTTATTGGGAGATTTGCGTAACGGAATTGTTATTTCAATAATCGTCCTTTTAAATGCGGCTATCGGTTTTTTTCAGGAATTTAAAGCAGAAAAAGTTATTATCGCTCTAAATAGGCTTTTGCCAGAAATGGTAAAAGTAAAACGAGACGGTCGTGAAATAGAAAAACCTATCGAATCTTTGGTGCCAGGAGATATCGTGATTTTGGACGCTGGGGATCAAGTACCGGCAGACATCCGAATCTTAGAAGCTTACGATTTGAAAGCCGATGAGCAAATTTTGACAGGTGAGACAAGACTTCGTTCTAAGAAAATTGATGATACTTGTCTTGCTAAGAATATATTAAATGTTGATAATCTTCTATTTATGGGAACAGTAATCGCTCAGGGCGAAGCGATGGGGGTTGTAACGGCTACCGGGCATCGGACAGAATTAGGCAAAATTGCTCGTCGAACGGTTGAAATTGAGAAAACTATTTCTCCTCTTCAGGAAAAATCTGCCAAAATGGCAAAACTTATTGCAATCATTGCCATTATTTTAGCAATCGCCTTAATAATTTATCGTTATTTTGTCGATAGTAGTTTTTTGTCAGCTCTTACTTTTTCTGTTGCTTTGGCTGCCGGCATTATTCCCGAAGGACTGCCAGCAACTATGTCGGTGGCTTTATCTTTTGGTGCTCGTTATTTAGCCGACCGTAAAGCCTTAGTTAGGAATTTAGTTTCGGTAGAAACGTTGGGATCAGTAACCGTAATTTGTACCGATAAGACTGGCACGCTCACAACTGGAGATATGGAAGTTAAAGAAATATGGCAGCCAGAGACCGAAATTAAAAAAGAGGAACATGAAAGACTGATTAATGAAGCCGTAGTCCTTTGCAATGATGCCAATATCTCCGGAAAAATTAATATTGGTGATCCAATGGAGATTGCATTGCTGCGATGGGCTGAAGGTCGTGGAGTGAATATCCAGCAAATTAGAAAAAAATATCATAAAGTCGACGAGATTCCTTTTAATGCGCAAAGAAAATTTATGACTGTAACACTGCAAGACGGCGGCCGAAAATTTAATCTTACCAAAGGCGCTCCCGAGGAAGTTCTAACAATGGTAGCTTTATCAAAAAAAGAGGAAAAGGAAATAACACAAAAATTTTCCGTAATGGCAAGTGCAGGATATCGCGTAATTGCGCTTTCTTACAATGATGTCTTTTTAGCGTTAGTAGCAATTTTTGATCCGCCGCGTCCTGAGGTTTCCGAAGCTATCGATAGCTGCCAACGCGGTCAAATAAAAACGATTATGGTTACTGGCGATAACGCAATGACGGCTGCTTCTATCGCAAAAATGGTAGGACTGTATCCGAAAGAAATAGAACCGCAAATTATTACCGGGGAACAGATAGATGAAATGACAGATCTACAGCTGCGCCATGTTTTGGGAGGGGAACCATTGTTTGCCAGGACACTTCCGGAACACAAATTCAGAATAGTTGATTGTTTAGCGAATATGGGTGAAATTGTCGCCGTTACCGGCGATGGCGTAAATGACGCTCCGGCTTTAAAGCGAGCTGATATTGGTATCGCTATGGGCAAAAAAGGAACAGACGTTTCTCGTGAGACGGCAGACATGATTCTTTTGGATGATAACTTTGCCACGATTGTTCAAGCGGTTAAAGAAGGCAGAACGATTTTTGATAACATCCGTAAATTTCTTTTTTACCATCTTACTGCAGATTTTGGCGAGTTGCTGACGGTTCTTTTCGGAATTTTCCTAAACCTGCCATTACCAATGCTTGCGGTTCAAATTCTATTTATTGACCTTGCTACCAATTTACTGCCGGCGATGTCGATGATTTTTGAACTTCCGGAGGAAAATATTATGACAAGTAAACCGCGGTCAAAGAAAGTGGCTTTGATTAATGGAGAAACTATTATTCATCTAACGATTCTGGGATTAATTATGGGGGGCGGAGCCATTTGGAATTTTACTGCAGTTTTACATTCGGTAGGTTATGCCCAAGCAACAACTGTGGCTTTTGCCACTTTAGTTATCTGTCAAATTTTCAATAGTTTTCTGGCACGTACGCCCCATATCACTATTTTTAAATATTCCTTTTGGTCTAATAAATACTTGCTTATGGCTGTAGGTCTAACTTTAATTATGCTTTTTGTGATGGTCTATACTCGAATATTCCATGATCTTTTAAGTACTTTACCATTCCCGCCGATGTTCTGGCTTAGAACAATTATCGTAGGCATTGTCTTTTTAATCGTTGATGAGTTTTACAAAATCATTAAAAACCGTTATATTAAAACGCAAATATGAAAAAGAAAATAATTGCTATAGTCGGCCCAACAGGAAGCGGGAAAACTAACTGGGCCAAATCTTTAGCAAAAAAATTTAACGGCAAAGTTATTTCTGCCGATTCTAGGCAAGTTTATCGTGGGATGGATATTGGAACCGGCAAAGATAAATCATTTCATCAAGACTTGGTTGATATTTTGAATCCTGATGAAATCTATACAGTAGCAAAATTTCAGGAAGATGCTAATAAATTAATAAATCAATACTTATCAATGAAGGCATTACCAATGATTGCTGGCGGTACTGGCCTTTATATTGAAGCACTTCTATATGGTTATATAATTCCTAGCCTAAAAGAAGAAAGCCTTGTACTTCGTAAAAACTTAGAGAAATTATCAGATACAGAATTGATCCAAAAACTCAAAGAAGTTGATCCGAAATCCGCATTAAAAATTGATCCAAAAAATCGTCGTCGTATTATTCGGGCTCTTGAAGTATCGATGCTTAGCAAGCAGCCGTTTAGTAAACAACAAAAAAGAAAACCGAAATTTAATGCACTAATAATTGGTATTGATACTGATCGGGAAACTTTATATTCAAAAATCGATGCGAGAATTGATCAAATGATTAAGGATGGTTTGGTTGAAGAAGTACGAGCTTTAATCTCCAAGCATCGAAAAGATCTCCCGGCTTTTAATACAATTGGTTACAAAGAAATCATTGATTATATTTCATCATCTGAAATTCCGCGACAAGCGAAGCTTGGCAATATTAACGGCAAGCAAACTTTGAAAGATGCCGTACAAAAAATTAAGTTCAATAATCATGCTTATGTAAGACGTCAGATTACTTGGTTTAAACGTGATAAGAATATTAAATGGGTAAAAACTCCGGCCCAAGCCGAAAAATATATTAGAAAGTTTTTGCTCTCTAAATAGCTTGATTATTTATATAAAAGTGCTATAATTTGGCTACTGATATTCAAGAGGAGGATGTTATGATAGATTTTCGAGGGAAAGTCGCAGTTGTCACGGGAGCGAATCGCGGAATTGGATCTGCGATCGCTAAGACTTTAGCGAGTTATGGCGCAGAAGTTGCTATAAACTACCCGGCTCAGATCGCGGATGCTGAAACAGACGCGGAATCGTTGGTTAGGGAACTGAGCGCGATGGGCCGAATGGCTATCGCTGTTGCGGCAGATGTCACGAACTCCGATGAAATTGAACAGATGTTCAAAACTGTCGAGCAGGAGTTGGGCCTCGTAGCTATCTTAGTCAACAATGCTGGAATCACCGCTGATGGACCGGCAATAAGGATGTCGCTTGAAGACTGGGAACGCGTGCTGAAAGTTAATCTTACGGGTACCTTTCTTTGCTCTAAGATAGCTATCAAGCGAATGCTAAAGAAGGGCGGTTCGATAGTCAACCTTGCGTCTCTCATGGCGCAAACTGGCAACTCTGGTCAAGCAAACTATTGTGCCTCTAAGGGCGGGATTATTAGCTTGACTAAATCGCTGGCGCGAGAATATGCGTCGAGAAAAATTCGTGTTAATGCTGTTGCGCCTGGTTTTATCGAAACATCCATGACAATGGCGATTCCTGAAGAGGCCCGTCTGGAATGGATTAAACAAATCCCTTCGGCTCGGGCGGGGAGTCCGCAAGAAGTCGCTGATGTTGTGGCTTTTCTGGCTTCGGACCTAGCATCATATCTCACTGGAGTGATCATACCGATTGATGGCGGTTGGATGATGACTTCGTAAAGTAAATCAAAACAAAGAGAGGGAAAACTCGAAAGGTTCTGCAGAAGATCGCAGAACCTTTTTTCATTTTTGAAAATCAGATATGATGGATACAAAGGACTTATATGTCATTAGCAAAAGTTACTTCAGCGGCGGTAGTGGGACTGGATGCCGTGCCAATCGAAGTTGAAGTCGACATCGCATCTCAGGGCTTGCCAAGTTTTACAATTGTTGGCCTTCCGGACAAAGCGATTGAAGAATCAAAAGAGCGTGTGCGTTCGGCAATCAAAAATTCCGGCATCGATTTTCCTGCCAAAAGAATTACAGTAAATTTAGCTCCTGCGGATATTAAAAAAGAAGGTCCGGCGTACGATCTTCCAATCGCCTTAGGAATTTTAGTAGCGGATGAACGCATTCCCAAATTATCATCAAATGTTATTTTGGTTGGTGAACTTGCTCTGGATGGAAGTTTACGCCATATAAACGGGATTTTACCGATTGTCAGCTCTTTAAAAAAAGATATTGGCGGTATAATTTTACCGGAAAAAAACGCTGAAGAAGCATCGCTTGTAAAACACATTAAAATTACTCCAGCAAGAACTCTTAAAGATCTAATTTATCATTTTAAGAAAGAAAAAGAACTTCCAGAATATTATAAAAAATTCAGAATATCAGCGCCGGCACATTCAGAATATGATCTTGCATATATTAAAGGCCAAGAACAGGCAAAACGGGCGATGGAAATTGCTGCAACCGGCGGCCATAACTTATTTTTCTCCGGTCCGCCAGGTTCTGGGAAAACATTACTTGCGAGAACTCTTCCTACTATCATGCCGGAAATGACTGAAGAAGAAATTATGGAAATTACTAAGATATTTTCCGTTTCTGGAATGCTTCCGGTTGGTTCACCAATTGTGTTGGAACGGCCGTTTCGGGCGCCTCACCATACAACTTCATCAATCGCTTTAGTCGGTGGCGGCACTTTTCCTAAGCCGGGGGAAATTACTCTGGCACATCGTGGAGTTTTGTTTATGGATGAATTTCCAGAATTTCCCCGTTCAGTTTTGGAAGCGTTGCGCCAACCATTAGAAGATGGAATTGTTACAGTTTCTCGCGCTCAGGGTTCACTCACTTTTCCGGCGAAATTCATTTTGGTTGCTGCGCAGAATCCTTGTCCTTGCGGGTATTTAGGAGATCCTCATAAAGCTTGTATTTGTACGCCTACACAAATTATTAAATATCAAAAAAGGATTTCCGGACCGTTAATAGACCGCATTGATATTCATGTTGAGGTTCCTAAAGTTAAATTTGAGAAATTGTCAGACGAATCTTTGGCCGAGGAATCAGCTAAAGTTAGAAAAAGAGTAAATGATGCGAGAGTTATTCAGATCAAACGTCAAGGAAAAACCAATTCGGAGCTTTGTAATAAAGAAATAAAAGAATTTTGTAAGATAGATGAAAAATCTAAAAATATTTTAAAAGCTGCCGTCAATCAACTTAATTTATCAGCTAGAGGTTTTTCGAGAATTTTAAAGGTTTCAAGAACAATATCTGATCTTCAAAACCAAAAAGAAATTAATCCTCAAAATATAGCAGAGGCTTTGCAATATCGTCCTAAAGAGCGTTCGATTTATTAGGATTTAAAAAATAGTTGTCGGCGGAGCCGATACTTCTGCTAATATAGTTGCCCTGATACACTGCGGTAAGCCGCAGGGCCAACTCTATTGAATATGTAGAGCTTTGAAAAGAGTATTTCCAAAATTATTCAAAATATTGTGTTTGTTATCTAAAATAGCTAATGTGGCGATAATAATTACCATTCCTCCAACAACAATCGCAGTTTTTTTAAGATCGTATTTGATTTGCGGCAAATCAATTTCTGAAGAGGTTGTAGGCGTTACTGTCGCATTTGATTGTGGTGCTACTTTGAGTTGACTAGCTGTTTGCGCTTTTGACTGTATCTTAGTAGTAGTTGAAGTCTTGTTTTCACTCTCAAATTTTGCCATATCTTGAAAAATTTGCGCTTTAAGCTGTTTACGAAATTTTGATTTATCTTTTTTAGACATAAAAATCCTTTCAATTTTTGGAGGCGTGAGCCGGAATTGAACCGGCGTGAGCGGTTTTGCAGACCGCTGCCTAACCACTCGGCCATCACGCCAATGGAGCGGGTGAAGGGTATCGCACCCTCGACCTTCTCCTTGGCAAGGAGACGTTCTACTGCTGAACTACACCCGCATTACAGATTTAATTATAACATCTTTACAATCTTTGGTAAATACATTATACTCGATAGCGAATATGGAAAAAACATTTAATTACATACAAATTATTATTGCTGTGCTTTTGATAACTAGCATTTTACTTCAACATCGCGGAACCTCATTAGGAGGCGCTTTCGGTGGTGAGGGGAATGTATATAGATCACGGCGCGGTGCTGAAAAATTTTTATTTTATCTTACAATAGTCTTGGGAGTATTGTTTGTTGGTATGGCAGTTGCTAATATTTTACTGCAGAAGTAGGACTAATGAAAAAAGGTAAAATATCTATTTTTAAGTCTATATTTTCCAAAAATACTCTTCATTGTTTAAGGCTTTTGCCAAAAGTTTTATCGAAATTTGAAAAGATCTCACTTATAATTCTAGGAATAGTAATCTTAGGTAGTGGGGGATTTATTTGGCGGAACCACTGGCTTAAAACGACACATGATGTTCCTGCCTATGGCGGAACTTATACCGAGGGTGTTGTAGGGGAAGCAAAAGATTTAGACAAACACTTAGCGAGATTAACGGGCGCTGGATTAACAAAACTTTCTCCGAACGGTGATGTTCAAGGTGATTTAGCCGAAAGTTGGGAAATTCAGGAAGATGGCAAGCTTTATCAATTTAAATTACGATCTGGCTATGATTCTGGAGATTTAGCTTCACAAATCGCCGCTAAAAATATTTGGCCGGGAATCGAAGTTGGAACACCCGCGCCGAATTTAATTACTTTCCGTTTTAAACAGCCATTTAGCCCGTTCTTATATGCTTCAACTGAGCCGATTTTTTCATATGGTCCCTACCAAATCCTAAAGGAAGAAAAAAATCAAATTACATTGGAAACAAATAGTGCTTATTGGAAAGGCCAGCCAAATATTCAGAAAGTTATTATTAAATTATATTCTACTCAAGATGAATTACTCAAAGCTGCAAAGCATGGCGATCTAACAGCTTATTTGACTGATTCAAAAGACGATTATAAACCTGTCACTTTTACACAATACCAGATAGCATTACCGCGGGAATTAGATCTTTTCTTCAACCTTCAAAAAGACGATTTAAAGAGTGTTGATCTCCGTAGAAACCTACGAGATTATAAACCTTTAGATAAAAGTTATACTTGGACTTTTGTAACTTCTGACAATCCAAAAAATGTAGGGCTAGCAAATGAAATCAAAAACCGCTGGAAAAATTTGGGCGTTACTTTGAACATTCAAACTTATGATAATGTTACTTTACAAAAAGATATTATACCTAAGCGCAGCTATGATCTTTTGCTTTATGGTTTAGACTACGGTCCTGATCCGGACCCTTATCCTTTCTGGCATTCATCGCAAATCGGGGAAAGTGGAGAAAATTTATCTAACTTTTCCAACAAAAATGCCGATAAATTATTGGAAGATGCCAGGCAATCTTTTGATTTTAATGTTCGAAACCAGAAATACGTTGATTTCAAAAAGATATTAGATGATCAAGTTCCTTTTATTATTATTGAAAAAGCAAATCTTCATTATGATATTTCGCCAGACGTCAAGGGAATTAGTAAAATTTACGGTTCTTCAGAGACAGATCGTTTCTTAAACATTAGTGATTGGTATATTAAAAGTAGACGGGTAAAGAATTAGATTGGGCCCCGGTGCTGGAATTGGTAGACAGGCAGCGTTCAGAACGCTGTGTCGCTTGCGGCGTAGAGGTTCAAATCCTCTCCGGGGCACCACTCGACAGCCGAATGCCTAAAGGCGTGGCGAGCCACTTATCCACAATTAATATATTTACATTTTTTTATTTTATGATAATGTGAGCAAGGGAGCACCTAAAGAAGTTTTCAGGAGCTCCTCTTTTTGATTCAAAATTATTGAGGAGGATTAGGCATGTGCGGAATATTCGGAATTTTAAACGGTTCAACAGATGTTGCTGCAAAGATAGTCAAAGGTCTGGCATGTCTTCAGCATAGGGGACAGGAATCGGCGGGGATTTGCATCGCCAATAAAGACAGTTTGGAACACGACAAAGATCTAGGCTTAGTTTCCTATGTGGCGAGAGAGGGTCGCTGGGGTGGGATGCGAGGTTGTCGGGGAATCGGTCATGTCAGATACTCGACCAAAGGTTCGACGACGAAAGATAATGCCGGGCCAATGCTCGCGTCTTCGCCCATCGGATCAATTGCTGTAAGTTACAACGGCAACCTGATCAACGCCAATTTTCTAAGAGCAAAACTTGCGGGACATGGATTTGACTTTGTCACGACGACAGATACTGAAATCATCGTCAAGACAATTTCTTTCCATCTTAGGCAAGAAAACTCTCTAGTTGACGCGGTTCGGGCTAGTATGGAAGAACTTTCAGGCGCTTATTCCTTGTTGGTTCTTTCAAACGACGAGATGATTGCGGTTCGCGATCCCAATGGCTTCAGGCCTTTATGCCTCGGCGAGTTTGGAGGAGGATTCGTTGTTTCATCCGAAACTTGCGCTCTGAAAACTGCTGAAGCAAAATTCATCCGCGAGATTGAAAATGGCGAAATTGTTAGCATCTCTGACAACGGCATCTCCTCATTTCAAGGGCCGAAAAGCCGACGTGCAATGTGTATCTTTGAGTTCATCTATGTAGCGAGGCCTGACAGTAGAATTTATGGAAAGAATATGTACGGATGTCGCTACAACTGCGGCATATCACTCGCGAAAGAAGATCAAGAAAGTGGCAATACCGGTATAGCTGTGCCCATGTTGAATACGGGAGGGCCTGCCGGTTTGGGCTTCGGATGGGCGAAAGGTCTGCAAACTCATACTGCGGTTGTCAAAGATCGCTATGATCCTCTAAGGACTTTCATTAAGCCCAATCAAGACGACAGGTCTTCTGGAGTGGATGCCTTCTCGACTATTGATGATACCTTGAACCAAGAAAAAGTTTTTATCGTCGATGACTCAATTGTGAGGGGTACAACAAAAGCCGGTATTGTGGCAAAACTGCGTCAGGCTGGCGCTCGTGAGGTTCACGTACGAATCGCTTCTCCGCCGTATAGATTTCCCTGTTACTTTGGAGTTGATACAGCGACTAAAGAAGAATTGATTGCTTCATCAAGGTCAGTCAAAGAGATCGAAAGTCACATCGGGGCTGATTCGCTTCGCTACCTTTCTCTCGAAGGAATGTACGAAGCTATCGGTCTTCCGAGGGAAATGTTCTGCGACGGATGTCTCACAAACAACTATCCTTTGGAAATCCCAGAGGAAACTCATCTTACCAAGCTTTCATTAGGCTAAACGCCTTGGGAGCAAAGGGGCCAGGAAACTGGCCCCTTTCTCATTGAATTTTAATGATTTTTCAGATATAATTAAACCATGCCCGGGTGGCGGAATTGGTATACGCGCAGCCTTGAGGTGGCTGTGGGAGCAATCCTGTGCAGGTTCAACTCCTGTCCCGGGCACCACTAATTTTGGGCGGTTAGCTCAGCGGTAGAGCGCTTCGTTTACATCGAAGATGTCGTAGGTTCGAATCCTTCACCGCCCACCAATTTTCTTTTCATGGTATTATGAATTTAGGAGGGCTCGTTTGAAAAAGTTTTCGAGAGTCATTTTTGTCGTAATTCTCACAATATATTTTTTAATCGGAACTAACAGACCCGCTGTTGCTCAGGCATCAGTTAGTGTTGCTTTTGCAGCGATTTCAGGAAGCGGCAGTGAAAGTGTCACTTCGGTAAATATTCCAATTAATTTAAGCGTAGCTTCTACTCAAACAGTTTCCGTTATTTATCACACGACTGGCGGTACGGCTAGCGGAGTCGCCGATAAAAGCGTTTTTGATCCAAATGTTACTTATGGTACTGGGAAAGACTATGAACCATTACTGGGAACTCTTATTTTCAGTCCAGGCGAAACTTCAAAAAACATTACTCTAAACATAATAAACGATACAATCAATGAAATTGATGAGACTGTGGAAATTACGCTATCCAATCCTGGTAGTGCTGTTTTGGGTACGAATACAAAGTATACATATACTATTAATGACAACGATAATAAGGCAATTATTGATGTTACAAAAAGCCCCTATAATGTTGATAAAACCGGCGCAACTGACACTACGAAGGCGATTAATCAGGCAGCAACCGATGCCAACGCCAAAGGCGGCGCAGTCGTTTATTTTCCAGCTGGAACTTATATCCTTGATAACAACGGAAGTTCTTCTGTTCAAAATCTCTTTCCCAATGTAACCTATCAAGGCGATGGAATAGGAAAAACTATTATTAAAAGAAAGCCGGCGCAAATTGCCAGCACCAGCATTACAGCGATAACAGCTACCAATCCTGCCCAGATCACTACGGCAAATTCCATTACTTATAATGCGACTACTAACCCAAACGGTTTGGCAACTGACAGCCGGATTTATTTTAACGGCATCACACAAGCAAATTGGTTGGGCTTAAATAATCAAAGTTTTGTCGTTACGATGATCGACGATCATAATTTCACTATAAATTTCGATGCTTCCAGTTTTACTACGTCGTATAGTTCTAGTAATCCCACTATAATGTATAAGCAAAAACGTTGGGAAAGAACATTTTATGGTACTGCTTCGGGGGCAAATGATTCTGCACCAATTATTATTAAAGATATGACCATAGATGGCGATAGCCAAGATCAAGGGCCGTATACGAATTTCGTACTTGAACATGCGGCGCAAATTTTTGTTAGCGGCGACGTTAATCAAGCAGGTCATATGAAAGTTTATATAGAAAATGTTCATTTCCAAAATACTGTCGCTGATGCTTTGGAAATGAGTAATCACGTTGATGTTAACGTTTATAATGTTTCCGCGGAAAATATTTACCGTTGTGGTTTGGGGACAGGCGGCGATGGTTTGATTTTAAATGCTAAAAACTTTAGTGCCGGACAAAATATGTATCATGGGGCAGTTCACTTTGAAGATACTCAAAAAATAAACGCTAATTTGGAAAATATAAATTTAGATACTGGAAGTTTTGATATTTCAGTCGGCGCCGGTTCGGTTGTTAACGGCAATAATATCATTGCTAACGGTGGTTCGAGTTTTAGTTTAGGAACTGCTATGGGCCATTTTAGTCACAGTCAATTTAGGCGTACTCACTCGGGAGGCACAAACACGATTTTATACTCGCAAAACGTTACTTTCGATGATTGCATTTTTTTAGCAACACGAGATGGCTATACCGGTTCTGATTTAACTCTTGTCGCTGCTCCAACAATTTCCTGGACTACGCAATATGGCGATACAACGAATGGCGTTATCACCTTTAATAATTGCGGGTTTGATTTTGACTCTGATCCTAACAATTCTAAGCAATCAGGTGATACGGCATATGGTCTTATGAGCACAGCTGACGATAAAACTAAAAACAACCAAATTATTATCAATGGTGGCTATGTGACTAATAAATTAGACTATGGTTTCAATTTAGGTCTTGGCGGCAATTTGACAGTCAAAAACACTTTTATCGAAGCATCCAATACCGCGATTAAATGGCAGGGCGTAAATGGGACTTATGCTAATGTCACTCTCGATGGAATAGTCTCAACTAGCCCGCGATACATGTATTATACGGGCGATAACGTTTTGAATACTTTGACTCAAAACAACATTATGCTAGATGAATTAAACAGCCAAATTACATCATACTACTCCAACGGAGGACTTAATAATGCTTATGTTGGTAATCGCTTTATTCTAGGAACGAATAACCCGCCTCTGGCATCAACCAATTGTTTTTTAAACGATACTTATAGTTTAAAAAATCCAACTTCAGGTCAAACTAACGAATGGCTTTGCACAAAAAAGGGTTATTGGGATTCTAATGATTCAAAAATAGCAGGAACTCTTCATAATGCGACTTGGACATCTCAAACAATCTCACCGGTTGTTGCGACTCTCGTGACTTCGATTACCTATCCGAACTATAATACTTCAGCTTCTTTTACAGTTGGCGGAATTGGGATGACAAACTATGTATACAAGCTAGACGGCGGAACCTATGGCCCTGAATTTGCGGTAGGAACTCCAATTAAGTTAGATAACTTGAGTTTGGGTAGCCATACACTATCAGTAAAGGCGAAAAAGATTCCAAACTTCTGGCAGGATGACAATCTTCCGACAACATATACTTGGCTAATTAGTAAAAAGATTGGCATTCCGACGGTTAGCATTCCCAATATTTCGTTTGTTAAAGCAGTAGATAAAACTAAAGTTAATAAGGGTGAAATTTTGACTTATATATTGACGTTCAATAATGATGGAACAGGGGATGCTACAAATGTTGTTATCTCCGATGTTATCCCCAGCGGTACTACTTATGTTTCTGGCAGTATAAATAATAATGGTCAGTTTAATTCAGTAAATAATACAGTAAACTGGAATTTAGGGACTTTATCTATTGGAAGTATTGGGAATATGCAATTTCAAGTAAAAATTAACTAGGCATCGCTTGATAATTTGATTTCTTTCTGGTATCATAAAATAGATTTAAATATTAATCTCCTAACCTTCATAATAATACTCATTCTGCCTGGGTAGCTCAGTGGTAGAGCACTTGACTGAAAATCAAGGTGTCGCGAGTTCGATTCTCGCCCCAGGCACAATTTCATTATGAATATTATCCATCAGATTGATTTAGGTAAAATTATTAATATCGGTTACATTTTTGAAACAACGCCTTCTCCGGAAGGTTTGTACCGGTATTTAGCGATTCTTTTTGGTCTGATGATAATTGGTGCGATTGTAATTGTTATTTTAAATCGCCGAAAAAGTCTAACAAGAAAAGTTAAAAGTGGTTTTTTTAGTTTACTTTTAACGGTAGGAATTATTGGTTTAAGTCTGATTTTTTTCCGATTTGAAGAAATTCCATATTTAGGTAGCCGTTTGATGTTAATATTATTATTTTTTATAATAATTTGCTGGGCTGCTTTCATCATTTGGTACTGGCTAGTAATTCTGCCTAAAGAAATAGCAATGATTCGCGAAAAAGAAAAATTTCAAAAATACTTGCCTCGTAAGGCAAAGAAAGGATAAATTTCAATGGCACAAGAACCAAAAACAATGGAGGAATTAGCTGAAGTGTATAGCAACAAAATCATCCCTTTTAAAAGCGGTGATATTGTTGAAGTAAAAATCTTAGAAATTAAAAGAAACAAGATTTTAGTCGAAGTCGCCGGTTTCTGTTTAGGTATGATTCCGGAGAAAGAATTTTCTCCAGATATGAACGAAGTTAAAGTTGGTGAAAAAACTTTAGCCTATATTTTGACTTTAGAAAACGATGACGGAAATTGTATTCTTTCGCTCCGTCGTGCTGACAAAGAAAAAGTGACAAAAATTCTGGAAGATAAATTTACTACTGGCGGGGTATTAACGGTAAAATGTAATGATGCTAATCGTGGAGGACTGCTTTGCTCCTTTGGCGAATATGAAGGATTTTTGCCAGTTTCACAATTAGCGTCTTCGCATTATCCCAAAGTAGCTTCAGGTGATAAAGATGAGATTTTAGGAAAATTAAGATCGCTTATCAATCAAAACTTTCAGGTAAAAATTTTATCTTTTGAACCAGCTCAGAACAAATTAATTTTTTCTGAAAAAGCCGCCGGTGATATTGTCCAGCAGGAGAAAATAAAAAATTATAAAATCGGTGATATTAAAGAAGGGGAAATCACTGGTGTCGTTGACTTCGGTTTATTTATTTCTTTGGGTGATGTCGAGGGATTGGTACATATTTCAGAAGTTTCATGGGATCGCGTTGAGAATTTAAAAGACATGTTCAAGGTTGGTCAGAAGGTAGAGGTACAGGTAATTTCTATTGAGAATAATCGTATCTCCCTTTCGATTAAGCGTTTGACACCGGACCCTTGGCTTAAAGAAATTGAAAAGTACAAAGTTAATGAGGTTTTTAAAGGAGAGGTGACTAGAATTACACCTTTTGGTGCTTTTATTTCCCTTGGTGATGTTGATGGTCTTGCTCATATATCTTCTTTGGGAGAGAAAGTTGCTTCTCCAAGCGATGTTTTGGAAGTCGGAAAAACTTACAATTTTAAAATTTTAGAAATTGTTCCTGAACTTCATAAGTTGAGTTTGTCTTTAGAAAAAGAAGAAAAGCCTGCTAAAGAAAAAAAGGAGAAAAAGTGACGATTAAATGGGAGGGTGACCAAAATTTTCTTGTTAAGACCAAACAAGTCACTGCTAGTATTGGCAGTAAAATTAAATTGGGTGATTTAGATATTTTCTCACCCGGCGAATATGAAGTCGGCGGGGTTCAAGTAGAAGTTATCGATGGGGTGATAGAGGTTTTAGCGGAAGGTATGTCAATTGTTCATATGAAAAAAGCAAAAGTCCTTTCTGATGAAGCATTGGAGAAAATAAACGGAAGCGATATATTAATAATTGGCGTCGGCGGCGGTGATTTTACCGAAACAAAAACTGCATTACAAGTTATTAGTCAGATAGAACCGGCGATAGTAATTCCGATGCACAAAGGAAATCTTGAGGAATTTGCCAAAGAAGAAGGCGTTTCAGCTAAAGAGGGTATAGAAGAACTTAAAATATCAAGAGGGGATTTACCAACTGACGAAAGTAAAGTAGTGGTCCTGAATGCTCTTCAATAAAGTTATTGCAAAAATAACTTCTTTCAACAAAATCTTAATTATGATTCATGAAAACCCCGATGGCGATACTCTTGCTGCTTCTTCGGCAATTTTTCAGGTACTTAAAAAAATGGGAAAGTCACCAGAGATGGTTTGTAAAGACGATATTCCTCGTCCTTTTTTATTTTTGCCAGAAATGGGAAAGATCAAAAAAGATTTTTTATTTGGCGACTTTGATATTATTTTAGCGATTGATTGCGGTGATATCCGGCGTACTGGATTTGATGACCGACTTAAGAGTTTCTCACGGAAAAAAAGTAAATTCCTGATTAATATTGATCATCATCCAAAAAATGATTTGCACAAAATTGCCAATTTGAACCTTGTTGATTTTGAAGCGTCTTCAACATCGGAAATTATTTGGGAAATGTTGTCTGAAATGGATATAGAAATTGATAAGAATATTGCCACAGCTTTGTTTACCGGTTTATATACCGACACCGGTGGTTTTAAACATTCCAATACTTCAAAAAAAACTTTGGAAATTGCTTCTGAGCTTCTTAAACACGGAGCAAGAATTAAACTTGTTAACCGAAACGTAAGCCTTAATAAAACCATTCCGGCGATGAAGCTTTGGGGGGTGGCTTTAACAAGGCTTCATCGTAATTCTAAACTTAAAATTATTTCATCAGTTATAACTCGTGAAGATCTGAAAAAATGCCAAGCTACTTATGAAGATATAGCCGGTGTTGTTAACTTAATTAACACGATTCCTGATTCGAAAGCAGCAATTTTGTTTTTTGAAACTCCGGAAAATACCATTCGGGCGTCAATTAGAACCGAAGATAATGGAGTGGATGTTTCGCGTCTTGCCGCAATTTTTGGCGGAGGCGGTCATAAAAAAGCCTCAGGTTTTACAGTTGATGGCCGGCTGGTTTTTAACGAGTCAGGCTGGAAAATTGTTCTTGAATAAGGTACAATTATAATATGCCCGGGTGGTGGAATGGTAGACACGATGGACTTAAAATCCATTGAGGTTAACCCCTTGTGCGAGTTCGACTCTCGCCCCGGGCACCATTGTTAGACATTATTTTTCATTCCTGTTAGGATAGGATTAGAATAGCCAAGCAGTAACTTGTCGCGGAATTTTCTGGTGAAAATATGAAAAAAACACTTAAATTAGTCATAACTGCTTTCGTAACTATTTTTTTAATTGTGGTCTTCTATTTTTTCTTCCCTCATGTTTGGGGTGAAGCAGTCTATCCTTTGGAATTTAAAGATCATATTCTTAAATATTCAAAAGAAAGAAATTTGGACCCAAGTTTTGTTTGCGCCTTAATTTACACAGAAAGTCGTTTTAATAATACTTCGACATCTGGGGCGGGAGCACGTGGTTTAATGCAAATTATGCCGGCTACTGGCGGTTCAATTGCTGAAGAATTGGGTGTGACGAATTATAACGTCGATAGTTTATATGATCCGGATGTCAATATCAACTACGGAACTTACTATATTAAAGGTCTGCTTGATAAATACGACGGTAATGTTGATTTGGCGTTAGCTGCTTATAATGCTGGCGTCCCTCGTGCCGATAAGTGGAAAGATGGAGTAAGCTCGCTTCCCTATGAAACCGTGTTCTATATTCAAAGAGTAAAAGATGTTCAGGAAATGTATAATAAAGTTTATGGTCCGTGGACATTCTCGTCTGCAGTTAAAAAGCCTAACCCGTTTTACCAAGGAGTTACTAATATTGGCGATTTCGTTAAAGGTTTGCTTTTAGGCAGGTAAATGAACTCAAATGAATTACGAAAAAAATTTATCGATTTCTTTGTAGAAAAAGGTCATAAAGAGGTGCCAGCAGCCTCTTTGATTCCCGAAAACGATCCGTCGGTTTTGTTTACCACGGCCGGAATGCAGCAGTTAGTCCCTTATCTTTTAGGCGAAAAGCATCCGTTAGGTGATAAATTAGTAGATATCCAGCCGTGCGTTCGAACCGATGATATTAATGAAGTTGGGGACGAAAGTCACAACACTTATTTCGAAATGTTGGGTTTTTGGAGCTTAGGTGCTTATTGGAAAAGAGAAGCAATTCAATATACTTTTGATTTCTATACAAAAGAACTCGGCATTGATATTTCTCAATTAGGAATAACATGTTTTGAAGGCGATACTGAAAATGGAATTCCAAAAGATACCGAATCAGCGGAAATTTGGAAATCTTTAGGAATTTTGGAAAATAGAATCAAATTTTTAGGATATAAAGATAATTTTTGGGGTCCAAGTGGTGAAGAAGGTCCTTGTGGGCCTGATACCGAAATTTTTGTCTGGACTGGTGAGGAAAGTATTCCGCAAACTTACGATAATTCTGATAAAAGATGGGTTGAAATCGGTAATGACGTTTTCATGGAATATAGAAAAGTTAATGGAAAGTATGAAAAACTTGAACAAAAAAATGTTGATTTCGGTGGAGGTTTTGAAAGAATACTCACTTATTTGGAAAATAAGAAGTCAGTTTTTGAAACGGATTTGTTTGAATCAATCATTGAACTACTAGAAAATGAATTACCTTTAAAAAAAGAGAAGGATATAGAATATCTTCGAATTATTGCCGACCATCTTAGGGCAAGCGCAATGATTATTAATGTTGGAGTCGAACCTAGCAATAAAGGTCAAGGGTATATTTTGAGAAGATTAATCCGTCGCACTTTGCTTCACAGCCAGTGGGCTGAGCAAGATTTTGATTGGCTAAAAAAAGCGATTGATACCATTTCTAAAATTTATCCAGAGTTAGTACCGAATAAAGAGAAGATCAAAGAAATAATTGTACGAGAAGCAAAAAAATTCCAGCAAACACTCGAAAGAGGAAAGAAAGAAATAGAAAAATTAAATGAAATAAATGGACAAACCGCGTTTAATCTCTATCAAACTTATGGATTTCCTTTTGAATTAACAAAAGAGTATGCAGCTCTGAAAAACATCAAAATTGATTCAGAAGAGTTCAATCAAGAACTAGAGAAACATCGTGATCTTTCGCGCACTGCATCGGCCGGAATGTTTAAAGGCGGGCTGGCAAGCGGCGGAGAAATGGAAACCAAATATCATACTGCTACACATTTACTGTTAAAAGCGCTTCAGCAAGTTTTGGGACAAGATGTCCACCAGCGTGGAAGTAATATCAATTCCGAACGCTTGCGATTCGATTTTAGCTATCCGGAAAAGTTAACTGCTGAACAAATTAAAAAAATTGAAGATATCATCAATGAAAAAATAAAAGCCGATTTGGAAGTTTCCTGCGAAGAAATGAATCTGCAAGATGCTAAAAAACTTGGAGCCGAAGCCCAATTTGTCAATAAATATGGCGAAAAAGTTAGAGTTTATAAAATTTCTGATTTTTCCTGTGAAGTATGTGGTGGTCCTCATGTTGAAAAAACTGGCGTTTTAGGTCATTTTAAGATCATTAAAGAGGAATCTTCCTCTTCTGGCATTCGCCGGATTAAGGCGATTTTAAAATAGTAGATCTCTTTTTGTTTAACCTGTTAAGCCCTTGACTTCAGGGCATTTTTATGGTATAATGACATGTTTAGCTTGAAACTCGGTTAAGGAGAAAAAACATGAAAATCAGGATTCTATTGGTAGCTTTTGTTCTGCTGATTATGGTTCTGCCCTGTTCAGCACTGTCGTACTTTTCCGGCAAGAATAGTTTGCCAGGACTCGTCATCGAGCCAACAAGCTTTATTCAACAAAGCTCGACTCATGGAACAGCCATCCGACTTTTTCCAAAGTTGTATGGAAACGACACTTTCCTGGTTAGTCCGAGTGATTTGAAAAGCACTTTGGACAGAATCAGCACCGGTTGGAAAATTCAAATCGTCAAAAAAGTCATTGATTTAAAAGATGGCGATTTGAGAATCCGCTCAGAAAAGAAAAGTATTTTTATAGAAATACTCAAGGGTGGAAAAGTGATTGACTGTTTCGTACTCAATCGGAATGGTCATGAAATTTCCATCTGGCACAATATCTAACCAAATGGAAAGTAACTTTCTAGGAAAATGGGCTGCATTGCGCAGCCCATTTTAAATTTGACAAACAGGTTATGTAAGCTCTAAAATATAGAAGGAGGGAAATGAAATTATCCAAGAGATCATTAATTACCGGGGGTTCTGTTCTATTATTATTAGTCGTTTTGACTGGAGTGGGTTTTTGGGCTCGAAAAAATGGAAAGTTGGGATCACTGGCTTCTACTGTTTCTTATACTTCCCCAACTTATCAACAAGGAGCGAATTTAACAGGCAAAGTAGTTTTACAAAACGGCGGTAATATGGCCGATGTAATGATTTATTTGGATGTCCCCACTTATTTACTGTTTAACGATACTGCTCCATCACAAGCTGAGAGAGAAAGTGGAACAGCTCCAGGTGCTGACGGTTCTTTTACTCTTTCAAATATGCCCTTAGGAAAGAGAATGATGATTTCGGCAACCAATGGCATATCAGATGATGACCTGATGGTAACTACTCCCACTACCGAGGGTGCAACTGTTAATATCGGTACTTTTACTCTAAATGGGGCTTCTACTCCTGGTACTATTACAATTAATGCTAAGGATAAAAATGGAATTCCTATTGCAAGTGGTCATTATACATTGACCGCTACTTATTTAGGCAATGCATCAGATTTAACCGGGACTTTGAATACTCTGGGGAGTGTTACGCTTAGTAATGTACTGCCGGGAACCTATAAATTAGTGATAAGTAATAATGTATATAGTGTTTTCTTATTTAACGATAATGAATCTTTTCAATTAAACTCGGGTCAAAATCTTGTCCTAGATCTGAAGGCACAATGAAAATTCTAAAATTTTCATTAATCATCTTCTTTTTCTTGATATTAAGCGGTTATAGACTAGAATCTGCTAAAGCAGTTTCAACATTGACAGTTCTGACAAAAAAGTCTGCCAATGCTCTGAAAGTTGTTCCTAACGCAGATGCTTTTTTATATAGAACTAATAAAACAACAATGGCACAAACATTACTAAAAACGACCAAAACTGCTGCGGACGGAAAAGCTACATTTACGATCGATTTCACGCCAGATACTACGAATTATTGGTATACAGTTGTAGTGACGAAGAATGAATATTTCGGCGGTCAAGTTAGAGTTTTCGAAGGGGGCGTACCATATTCTATTACAATGCAAACCAAATTTGCGTATGGCAACCCGTCAAATGGCCAGCCATGGGGATTTTATAGGCTTACTTTAGCGACTGATGAAGTAAAGCTTTCATCGGCTAATTATAATAAATATCTGGCAGAAGCAAATGCAATGAGTAACGACCAATTAATTACGGCTTTAAGTGCACAGGTCAATGTCTATGATCAGGATTATCGTGCTGCAATAATTCAGCTGATTAAATCTAAACCCAGAGACAAAATGATGATTGCTTATGCTGATATCAAAACTGAAATGTTTAATGTCCATAGATATACTGGTAGGGCAAAATATACGATGTGGTGTACTGCCTTTCAAACCTGGATGGTAAGGCAAAACGGCGGTCCAAATGTAAAATTTCAAAGAGCTGCGGATTTTTACAACTATTTTGGGGCAAAATCTATTGTAACAGGGATTGATGGTGAACCGTATTATAAAGAAGGACTTTATAATGGTATAAATGTAATTCCAACAGGTGGTGTTAGAGCAGCTGATTATTGGTTAGAAAAAGTAACAAATCTTGGTTGGTCCGGACACTCCGCATTAATAATGCAGAATGCTGGTGGAACGACACCTCCTATAAGTGTAAGTACAGTAAATGGCAACTCCGATATTAAAGTAATTGAGAAAATAAGAAGTCTCTTCGGCTATGAAAAAAATCCTATAAAGAATAAAAATGGGGTAATTACTGGCTATTCTGAAGGATGGACTAAACTTGGCCGTTATACCCCTGCTCCATGAGTTGACAAGAACTCAAAAAAGAGCTATAATATACGATTGAACTAAGTAAGGAGGATTCAAAATGCGGATCTGGATAGTTTTGGCTGTTACGCTGATTTTTGTAAATTCTAGCTTTGCTTTAACGACTGAAGAGCAGAGAAAGGTTGTCGCGAGGGCGCGACTGGAAGTCACAAGGGGGGTTGTCTATAATGCCTCCTACGTAAGAATTAAGTTTCCCGGTGGAGATGTTCCCCAAACGCAGGGCGCTTGTGTTGAGGTAGTAATTAGGGCTTTACGAGCAATTGGTTATGATTTGCAAGAGAAGATGGCAAAAGGAAAACGGGTCGACCACAATCTTTATCATCGGCGTTGCTCAAACCAAATTCCGTATTTTCGTAAGTACGCTAGGTCTTTAACAAAAGATCCAAACGCAATAGACTGGCAACCAGGCGACATTATCTATTGGGATTTGAACGGAAAAGGCTTGTTGCATACTGGCATCGTTTCTGACAAAAAGAATGTTTTTGGCCGGCCGTATGTGATTCAAAATATTGGTCCGTCAGCTAGCGAAGACGATGCTCTTGACCTGAAAGATATTGGTCTTCCTGAGTCCAAAATAGTTGCCCACTTCAGATTATAAATTAACTTCGTATCTCAAAGGGAGCAGAAAATGCTCCCTTTATTAGTATCTTAGAAATTGGTATAATATAGAAAAGGACACAAAGTCCAATTTTTGCTGTATTTAATAAGGAAGGGTGAGCTTTGGGAATATTTAACCTCTTCAAAGGTAAGAAAATCGAGAATCAATATGCTATAGCTCTTGATATTGGGACGGAATTTGCCAAATCCCTAATTTTTAAGGTTGAAGATGGCCGCGGCATTATTACTGGCGCTGGCCGTCAGCGCCAAAGACTCTCTGATATGCAAGGTGGCGCTGTCACTGATATTCATGGTGTGGTACGAAATTGCCAAAAGTCTTTAGAAAGAGCAGCTCAGCAAGCCCAAATTATGCCGACTCAGGTGATTATGGGAATTGCCGGTGAACTTGTTAAAGGAAATACCACCACTATTAAATACACACGCCCTAATCCAAAAAGTAAAATTTCTCTCGATGAACTAAAAGATATTATTTTAAGAATCCAACGACGCTCTTTTGATCGTGCCCGTCAAATTCTGGCATGGGAAACCGGTCATGCAGAAGTTGATGTAAAACTTGTGAACGCTGCTGTTGTTGATGTCAAAATTGACAGCCATAAAGTTACCAATCCTTTAGGTTTTCAAGGCCGAGAAGTCCAAGTTGGCGTTTTTAATGCCTTTGCACCAATTGTTCATCTGGGGGCTATCCAAACTATTTCTGAAGAGTTAGGTTTGGATCTATTAGGGATTGTTGCTGATCCATATGCGCTGGCTAAGTCTGTTGGTCCCAAAGAATCTTCTGAATTTTCCGCCATATTCGTTGATATTGGTGGCGGGACTACCGATATCGCTGTTGTCCGTCAAGGCGGTGTTGAAGGCACAAAAATGTTTGCTTTGGGAGGCCGCTCGTTTACTAAAAGAATTGCTACGATTATGGGTGTTTCCTTTGAAGAAGCAGAGGAGTTAAAAATAAAATACTCTCATAATGAATTGCAAGAAGAAGATAAAATTTTTATTAAAAAAGGCTTGGAAACAGATTGTCAGGTTTGGCTTTCGGGGGTAGAATTAACTTTAGAAGAATTTTCCAAAGTGGAACTTTTGCCTTCCAGAATTTTAATGTGCGGTGGAGGTTCTGGTCTTCCTGATATTGCACAAGTTTTAGAAAAAGCAAATTGGAATCCGAAACTTCCTTTTGCCAAAAAACCGACAGTTCATTTTATAAAATCTACTGATGTCGAAAATATTACTGATCAAACACAAAGCCTCAATAATTTATGGGATATTACACCAATGAGTTTGGCTAATATGGCAATTGAATTAGTCGGCGAAGAAGTAGTTTTAGACAGCATTCTAAGTAAAATTGTGGTAGGTTTAAGCCAATAAGGAGAAATTTGGACGAAATCCTTTATTTAGAACCAGACGAAGAAATCACTTCAGTTATCGATAAAATTAAAAATACAAATACTTGTAATATTGGTTTAGTTGTACCTCGAGATGCCACTCTTCTGCAAAGTGTGATTAATTTAAGGTTACTTTCCAAAGAGGCAGCTGCTTTGGGTAAAGAAATTGCTATTGTTACTCAAGACAAAATAGGGATGAATCTCGCGGCCCAAGTGGGAATCCCAGTTTTTAATTCTATTGAGGAACAAAAACCGATTTATCAACCTCCACCGCCAAAACCATCATCGGAAGAAATAATTGAATTTGACGGGGAAGTTAAACAACCAGAAGTGCCTAAAAACGTTCCTGTTCATCATTTTCAGGAAAGAAAACCTGTTACTTGGCATCGAAAAGAAGCTCCTGTTTTAAGACCTGAGATACAACCAGTCGTCCCGAAAGTTTCATCAAATATCGCTATTAAGCCTAATAAGGATTTAACGAAAGCAAGAAAAATCATTTGGCCCATTCTCGCAATTCTAATTGTTTTAGGCCTAATAGGTTTTTATCTTTTGATTCCCAAAGCGACAGCTAAAGTTTATGTTCCTTCGGAGAATCTACAGAAGCAGGTTGCTGTTACCATTTTAACAAAAGGAAGTATCGATACTACTCAAGCTATTTTTCCGGGCCAAATTATTACCTCTCAAAAAGAAAACCAAGAGAATTTTCCTACTACTGGGCAAAAAAATATCGGTACGAAAGCTTCGGGGACGATTACTCTATATAATAATTTTGATTCTAGTTCACATGTTTTTTCAGCTGGAACGAAATTGGCTAGTTCCAACAAAACTTTTTTGACCAAGGCAAGTGTAACTCTTGGTCCTTTTCAGAAAATTAATGGCCAAGATGTGATGGGAACTGTAAAAGTTGATATCGAAGCACAAGATGTCGGCTCCGATTATAATGTTAAGGCTGGACGTTTCACTATTTTGGGATTGCCTGCTAATCAGCAAGACTCAATTTATGGCCAATCGCAAAATGATCTAAAAGGTGGTGA
>Ga0334722_10000333_pt1 | contig 72181 bp, 95 predicted proteins | sample C3_bottom_MG_FD_207210 | JGI IMG/M metagenome (GOLD analysis project Ga0334722, IMG submission 207210) | Sediment microbial communities from Yellowstone Lake, YNP, Wyoming, USA - C3_bottom | ecosystem: Environmental > Aquatic > Freshwater > Lake > Sediment | place: USA: Wyoming | collected...
TAGTATCCATTAGGTTGCATAGTTCCTGCAACCTTTCCCACTTTAAGGTAGGTGCAAAGGGTGGGCCTGGAAATTCTTAATACTTTTAATACTTCTGATGCTTTCACACGTGATATTTTAAACTTTTATATTATAAATTAAAATAGATTGGACACTTTTTATTAGAAAGGCGAATGATACCTTGGGATATTTGAAAATTACACTTTGAGGAAAATATGAATAAGTCGTTATTTCTCGACGCCGCTATTTCGAAAAACTGGAAGCGCCTATTTCGTAGTCAAGATTGTAAAAAATATCAACGGTATGCGCTTTCTAATAAAGAAACTGAATATCTGGGTTTGGCTTTGAGCCAGGTTATGGAAAAGGTTTTTACCCAAAAAATTAGGAATGAGGAATTTGATGCTTTGAACCAAGTGGTTTCGAACGTCGCTCAAAGATCAAAGGAGAGCAATTTAAGTGAAGCTGCACAATTAATGCTACAAACAATGGCGCCCTATCAGCCATCAGAGGAATGGAAACTAGCTGAACCGCTAAGAATCACAAATTTCGAATTGGAGCCATCAAATATAAGGGATGGTCCTGCGCCTCCTGGTTTAAGAGGTTTTCTTAAATTCCTACTTCAGTGCAAGATAGAAACCAAGCTTACCAATGAGGTCAAACTCAAATTGATCGACAAGCTAGAGGTAACTAAACAAGAGTATCATTGGGTAATAGAACTTGAAGAGTTACTTAAAAAACTTTATGCCTCGATGCCAAGTTTCTCTGGAAAATCCAAATCATAAAAATTCTTCTCAGATATTGACCTCTCAAAATCTTATGTTAGAGTAATTACGTGCCCTAAAAAGCACACAGAGAGATTGGCTTTCGGGCCAAATGAAAGAGAGAGTTAAAATGTCAATCTTCGATGAGAAGATCACATCTGCGCGTGCGATCATAGATAACTATAATGCATCACCGGATAAAGAAATTGTTATTGATTTTGATGAGTTTTTTAAAAAGTTGAAAGCCGCTGGTGGTGTCACAGATGAGGCGCTTAAAGCTGTAGCGTGGGAAGACTTTGATGGTAAGATGCTTCCTAAACTACCTCCCTACACTGCTCGCCAAATAGCAAATGTTTTCCGTGCGGCGAAGAGTGATAAACCTAACATCATTACTGAAAAAAAGGCATTAGCCTTAAGCTCTGCGGAATTGCTAGCGCACTATGCTTCCGATCGCTTCAATGCTGATAGTCCAGTAGGTAAACGTTTGGTAGACCTTTCTAAAGGTCAACGATTCCTCGTTTTCAAAGAAGATAATTCGCTGAATCAGGAAGCTAGCCTGACATGTCTTACTGACCTGATTGATGGTCACGATCCCCAGGAAGTCTATGTCGGATCGGACGGCATTCCTTACGAAACTTATCCAGTGGGCTATAAACCTAATAATTTTGCCTCAGAAAATCCTCTGCTTCCAGGTCAAGCTCTTAGAGGAAATGATGAGGCATGCGGCAAAACCCACCGCAAATGGTCAGCTATCCCTCAAAAAATCCGTGTTCTGCTCCGTCTGGCTTTAGAAAGTCGAGAGCTAGTGCTAGATCAAATTGGGCGAATTCATGATACCTTAGACCTTCTGGTCGGAAAAACGCCAGAAATAATGGTATCAACAGTTAACCAACGCTTCCCTAAAGCTACACTCAAATATCGAGAATTAGAAGCTGCAGGAACACTACCTACATTAAAAATCAATAAAAATAACCAGTCATCCAGGAAACAAGATCCGTTTTTCGGAAATCGCTAAACGGAAATTAAGGAGAATACTATGTTTTATAATCGAGTTACACCCAATAATACAGTGATGGAAATCAATGGACTCAAATGCGTTCTAAATATGCCAAAAGCTGTGAATCGAATTCGAAATACTGATGGAAGTGAAGGAGTAGCCCAATTACCCCCATATAATCCTCGCACTACCTACCCAGTAGATGAATATCCGGCGAGTCCCGAAAGTTGGATGCGCGGTTCTGCGACGGAAGGTAGTTATTTTGTTCCAGTAGAAGCTGAACATGGGCTTTGGCTCGATTTTAATTTGAATAATGGACATAGCCATCACGTTGCTACTGTCATCAGCGTTCAAGGCGTTAATCCTTTAACTGGACTTGCAGTTGATTCCTCTAAAATGGAACAGTATCGAGATAAGTGTCCAAAGCACAATGTTACATTCCAAATGTATCGATACTGCCCTGAATGCAAATTTCAATGGCATCCTCAAAACTATCTTTCCAGTAATAATGGCAGTCCTTTCTGGATTGACGGGTTCCGGACTGAAGATGGCGTGATTCGTCAATGGTTCTTTACCGAGGACGAATGCAAAGGTGTGGCAGCACAATTAATTGGAAAGAAACGAGTCTTTGCCATCGGGATTAAGTTCTTCCTTTCGAAGAACCCAAAACCAACGCCAACTTATAAATATCAGCCTTATAGTTTCGGCATCCAAGGCATCCAGGGCATCCAAGGCTCTCAAGGCATCCAAGGCTCCCTAGGCATCCAAGGCTCCCTAGGCTCGATTGCTGATGTTGCTCCCTGTTGTGATTATGCACCAGAAAACACTTTCACCAAGGGAATTTCCTCCAAAGTGCAATCCTATAACACTGGAGGCACTCTCCGAGGTGATGATTCTGAATTCCGAATGAGGCGCTCAAGAGCAGCGGGCCCAGCGACTCGTGGTTCAAATCGCTCTGTAGCTCCTATTAATATCATCAAACAATTAGAAATTGGAGCTGGAGCTAAAATTCAACAACTCATTAATCCTGATCCGGAGACTTTGGATTACTGGCAGATGGAACCTGCGGGAACTCTCTATATTAACTATTGTGATGTAACGACTGTTAATCAAATTCTTTCCGCAGGTAAGCGAGATAGAGCTGATGAGGGCTTCCTCCAGGGCCTTCAAATTAAGGACTAATATGCTGACACTTTGTAACTGCCTGCCGGGTAGTCATGATGAAAGATGTCCTTTCAATCCTTTAGGTACTAAATACTATCCAGCCCAACCAATTCCGATAGATGCCCCTAGAGGATGGGAGTGCCCGCGCTGCCGGATCATTAATGCTTCATGGATAGAAGCATGCAATTGTTCTACTGCATCCTATACAATATCGTGGACGCAACCAGTTGATTACCGAGGAACAACAATAAGTATTACTAGTTAAGTAATTACTTTCATGGGAAGAAGAAAGATCGAAAATATTGGGATCGTTGGCAGATATTAAAGATCACAATTTTGATCCAGTAATTGATCTTAAAAAGGATTGACAGAATGTGTATCAATTGACAGAAAGTGTAAAAAATATTGGATTGCGCGACGATATAAGAAAATATTTCCTACAAAGAAACGAGGATTCAATCGATCTAGAATGAATTATATGATAGAAATTATAGATGGTCAGAAAAAATGGGTTCGTCTCGTCTATAATAAGCAAACGAATAAAATAGATAAAAATCCCATTGATGCCAATCTTCAATTAAATCCTAATAATTACTTCGATGGAGACGAGGTTTCCATCAATAGTAATCCACCCTCAGAACCAGGGAATTGTATTCCTTTTGAAGAACTCTTAGAAGTTTTAAAAACTGAATATAAGAATCATAAACCACAGCCCGGACCTTGGATCTATTATTGCAAGGATTCTCCAGGACAAGCTATTGAAGTGACCCTAAACAGTGAACCTAGTATTGCCGAATGGCAAAATCCGCATTTAACAATTAAGTATAGTGCGGAAGATCGAAATAAGATAACAGGTTTTCGAATTGAAAATTTAATGGGGTTGAAACTTAAGCAAGAGGCGGATATTATGATTGAATAAAACCGGGTCGTTCGTAGTCTGCTCCTCGATCAATAAAACCAGGCCGTTGGAACCATGTAGGTGAGTCTCCAATATTTCCAAAGTGTTGCTTCTTTTGAGCGAAATTATATAAGGCCCAAATGTTTTTACCCTGGCTTGCTTCTGGAACTGTTGATGGTCCCCCGCGACGTGTTCGTAAGTCTATGTTTTTTAGTAAAGGAGGTTTTGAACCCTGGAACCAAGTCCAAGGCTTTAACAAGCCTCCGAACGTATAATCGCCAAAATTAGAACCTGAATTAGTACCATCAAAGAGGTGTCTAAGCCTAAATAGTAGGCCAGGTTTGCTACCATGTGGGCCAAATGCAGGTCTATCTCCTGGCCAGAAGCCGCGCTCTAGAATACCTGATTTTTTCCCGCCAGTTGGCCTTAAAAAACTTGCAGTAATGCCTTCATCTGTAATTTTATGGCTCCAATATCTCGGATCAGTCGTATCAACCATATTTCAATTTTAGTAAAAATTTAGCATCATAAAAAGAAGCAAGTAGTAAATAACCATGAATCGAATTAATAATTTGCCGATAATTGCGTACCTAGTAATTTATGCTATATAAAGAGTTATGACACATGGGAATTCGAAATTAACTGATGAACAGCAATTAGCAATAGTCAATGAATTTAGAACAACTACACCCTCTACTGCAATTCTAGCAAATAAATACAATGTATCAATAAAAACTATAAGACGTTTACTAAATAAACATCTAACTGAATTTAACGTTAAAAGCACTCATGGTTCTTTAAAATTCACTGAACTTCAACGCCTTGAAATCATCAAATTGTACCTATCGGAGCAAAGTTGCCCTCAAATCGCCAAATTATATAACTGTCATCCAAGCACCATTAGATATCAATTATTGATTGAAGATATTGACAGACGTGACGGTTCTGAAATGCAACGAATATATAAACTCAATCAGGAATATTTTTCTAATATAGATAACGAGGAAAAAGCTTATTGGTTAGGTTTTATAGCTGGTGACGGATATGTGAATGGTAATGATTTGGTGGTAAATCTTGCCAAAAAAGATAAAGGCCATCTAGAAAAATTACTTATTTCATTAAATTCTGATAAGCCAATCTATGAAAGGTTACGATATGATAAAAGAACGAACCGTATTTATGAAGGAGTAGCGGTTAAATTCTCATCAAAAAAATTAGTATCTGATCTCAAAAAATTAAAAATAATACCAAATAAATCTCTCGTGCTGGAACCTTCGCCAATTAATAGTAAACTACTTAAACACTATTACAGAGGTTTAGTCGATGCAGATGGACATTTAGCAAATAAAATCAAAAAGAAAAATAATCAAATAAATAATATTATTAACTTAGTAGGTTCCTATGCTATTGTAGAAAGCTTTATTATGTTTTTAAATGACAATCTCATTCTAAAGCATAATTTAAAGCCTCAAGCATCTGGGAAAATTTTTACCGTAACATATGGTGGTAACCAGCAACCGATCAAAATAGCAGAATTATTGTATAAAGATGCTCATATATTTCTAAGTAGAAAAAATGCGATAGCAAATAAAATGATTAATTCCCTTCATCCAATAGATCAAATGCCGGCCCTGCCAACTCTAAACCCTTAACCTCAGGAAAAGCTTCCATAATTCTATTTTGAACACCAAATTGTAGTGTCATAATAGAACTTGAGCAATGGGAACATGCTCCCTGTAGCATAACTCTTAACGTTCCGTCCAATTTTAATTCAATCAGCTGAATGTCCCCACCGTCTGAATTCAAGAAACCACGTATCTCTTCATCAACAAAATTTTCAATTTTCTCGAAAAGCTCATCACGTTCAATTTCATTCATAGTAATACCTCACTATTATAACGGAATGAGTGGGATTCGAACCCACGATAGGCTGTTACCCCTATAGCAGCTTAGCAGGCTGCTGCGATAAACCTCTCTGCCACCATTCCATCGTTCAGAATACCGACCATCAACAAGTCGGCTCTTGTGACCACCGGATCCTGAACATAGCTGGCGAAAGGACTCGGACCTTTAACATCCTGATTACTTTCGTGGACAGTTTAGTCCTGAAATCAGGTACTCTACCATTGAGTTACGCCAGCAGATAGTAGAATTATATCTACTAATTAATCCGTGTCAACTAATTCCACAAGATTCAAGATGCCGATGTGCTTCCTATTTTTTAAACTCGGGAAGTTAGAAACCAAAGGAATTAGGCTCTCATGTTTTACGGTTACGGTTTCATATTGTGAGATTCATAGGGCAACGAACTTTATTTTCTTCCGATCAAATACTTTTTAAAAGTACCAATGACTTATTACTATTCCGAAAAGAGGCTTTCTGGGCTCCCAAGAATCGAAGGATTTTTACAACATCAATTCCCTCACAAATTTCTCCAAGGTCTCAAAGTTCTTAACCTCATAAACCTCATCAGAATACTTATCATATTCGGCCATAATACTGTCCCCCATATTCCACTCCTTCTTATCTTCGGGATTGATCCAAATTACTTTCTTAGCTTTAGATTGAATAAGTTGGAGTTTCTTACTAGAAGGATCTCTACCATTGGACCTAGCATCACCCATCACAATAACAATACTCTTAGGTGTTATGGCATCTAAATAAGTATCTGTGAAATGAGAAAACGAAGCGCCAAAGTCGCTTCGTCCTCGATAATCAATATTCGCCTCTCCCATGGCCAGGTTAGTGGATATAGATCCACTTTTTAGGTATAGTGAAAATAGAATCATACTAGAAAGATCGCTGAAACCTTATGAACAAATAAACGATCAACTATCTATCCTTCCGCAAACAAAATTTGTCTTCGTCCTAAAATTCCTAGCTAGCGAATAATGCGATTATATCTCTTAATTAATCTGTTGTTATTCCACAAGATTCAAGATGCCGACGTGCTTCTAAACGGTGTTGCAAAGTTGATACATAATCAAGATATCTATACGTCCAGGTGCGAACCTTATTTTCTCTCAGCTCAAAGTGCTTTTTAATCAACACGCCAATCGGAAATCCCTTGGCTTCCATCGCCTTCCAGGCCGCTTTCGCTTCTTCGGATTGGCAACTGCTCCCATGTAAAACGAGACCGCGATGGATCGCGAGCCATGTTGCTGCGATTTTATAGAGGCGAGTTCCGTAACCATGGCGTCGAAGGCCAGGGTCAACGTGAATATAATCAACATAAGCAAAGTTAGTTCTATCAGCAACAAATTTCTTTAGTCGTCTGACACAGCAAATTTTTGCTAAGTATAATAAATCTTCATCACGAATCTGAGAAGATTGGATATGTTCCGGAAACAATGATAAATAACTAATATTGGGGCAGCTTCGGGGCCGCATTCCTGCATAATAGTGGGCATTAACCCAAAGCTGGTCTCGATCCGTTAAATTAAGACACCACCCAACAAAACCGGAGTTTTGATAGTGCCAAACTGATTTAATGTGCCTCAATCGGGAGCTGCTGATATGGGCAACTTGGATGTAACCAATCTCTCGACCATCGTCTTTGATCCCGATTCGATCAACAATATATAGACATAGATGTGAGTCTGACTCTCGTTCACAATCCGGTTTGATCTCAAAACTAATCATCATCCATGTCTTCTAAGATGGCATCGAGACCATCAAGATCATCGTCATCACCTTGCATCGCGTCTAGTAAACCAACGGGTACTTCTAGTTGCTGGCTTCGACGCTCATCATCTGGCTTGGCCTCACGAATCTCAGTGAAAACGCAAGACAGAGGCTTAACTTGTTCGTCCTCATCGTACTGACTAATGAAAAGGTTAAGCTCACGAGGTGTTTTACACCAAAGACGCGCGCCCTCCGAAGTTGTCAGGAGGGCGCGGTTCTCATCGACATCGATTTTAAGAAACCCCAAGCGAGTGAGCACGAGGGCGGCAGGACACTTATCGTAGACCCCGGCTTGCCCCTCAGCTTGCTTGATGTCATCTTCGGTGATCTCTAACTGAATAGAAGAAATCATCAAGGATGCTGGAGAGCTTCGTGGAGCCCATTAACTAGCTCCGCTGGAAAATCTAATCGTGTATCTGGTAAGTAATAACCGGAGGCGTCCACCCGGTAAGAAAGAACACTCTTTCCATCCATCGATCGCCAATAGGATCTTCCTCGATAATTAAAATCGGGTTCGCTCATCAGAGCATTGAAGCGTTTGATCCGCGCACGCTCCTGAGCATTGTACGCCGCAACCGCAACCACATCACATCTAGCGATCATCATCATCATCTCCTACGAGGCCAAAACCTCAATCCGAGCATCGTTGACACGAGCATCCCATTCACTTGCACAGGGCTCACAGAGGGGCACCATGAAGTTGATAACAAGAGCCTCACCTTGCGTCACATCACCCCATCGCCAATGCTCTCGATGGGTAGTGGAAGTCACGGGACAAGGCGGCAACTTCTCTGGGGCTACATGCTGTGCCCCTTGGCAACGATGTTGACTCACAGTGGTTTGACCTCTTGGGTTGGATCATCCGGGATCATCATCCGGGATCATCCGGCATCTCTGAGGTACGACCGGAGGAGAGCCGTCACCACCGTATCCTGCAGCGCTCCCGGGTCACGTCCGGTCACGCGCTCCACAATCCCCTCATCACCAACTGCACGCTTGAAGGTGTTGGCCTTCTCCTGGATGATCTCCTCCATCCGCTGATCGATGGTGTTGCCAGCCAGGAACTTGATGAACTGGCAATCTCGCTCCTGACCGATGCGCTTGAGACGACCCGTGCATTGCTCAAAATCCGCAGGGCTCCACGGGAGATCCAAGGTATAACCAAAGCGAGCAATCGGAAGATCAATGCCAACCCCACCAGCATTGGAACCGACGCAGAGAAGTCCAATCTCTCCCGCCATGAAGCGAGCGATGATCGCCTGCCTCGTCGCCTCCGGGGTCGAACCAATGAGAAGCGCAGAACCGTGCCACGTCTGCCCCTTGAAGTTTTTGCCCGTCTTGGCGGAGAACATCCGCGCCAAGACTTCCAAGGGCTCATTGAAAGCACAGAAGACCACCACCTGCTCATCATGCTTCATCGTCTGGTTGATGATCTTGGCGGCGGCTTCAACCTTGCCCTCGGCGGCAAGCTGACGCAACTTATTGAGCTTAACAAGCGCATGACCGCGCGCCGCTGCATCAAGTCGATCCTCATCGGCCCCATTTCGCCGCAACCATTCGATGAGATCGGCTTCCGCCTCCATGTAGTCTTGGCGATTGGAAAGAGCGAGCCACGCTTCTCCAACTTCCAACTTCGGTGCGTTCTTCCAAACTTCATCGGCCATCCGACGCACCATGAACTTTTGGAGATGTTCAGCAATCTCCTCCTGAGCTTCCGGCTTTCGATACATCTTGATGAAAGCCTCAAAACTCACTTCAGTCCAGAGTCGCCGCGTCATTCGTAGAAGCGGATGAAGCTCCTCGACACGATTCTTGAGCGGAGTCGCCGTCACCACCACCGTATGACGAGCATAGTGACTCAGACTCAAGCATCGAGCAGTACGGGTCGAATCATAATTCTTCGCCGCCTGTCCCTCATCCAAGATGAGAACACGGCCCTGGGCCTCAACCCACTCCGAAAGCGGCCACATTCCACGCTTCTTCAGCATCGCGTAGCTGACGATGATAACATCATACTTGTGGGCATTGTGAGGGTAGTTGGATTCGACCACAAAACAGGAGAGATTGGTGGCCTCTTCCAGCTTTCGCTTCCAGGCAAGACGGAGGCCCGCAGGACAGACCACTACAGCTTTGTAACCCATCGAAGCCAGATGGGCTCCGACGATGTAGGTCTTACCCAAACCCGTCTCATCACAGAGGAAGGCACCGCGCCCTTGGCGCGTTACTTCGTTGATGAACTGGCAACCCGGCCCCTGCCACGGATAAAGACGCTTCTTCAGGAAAGGGAAATCACGCTGCACCGTCTCCTCATCATAGATGAGGAACTTGCTAGCATCTTCGCAAACCTGATTTGCGGCGTGCTCGGCATCATACCATTCCTCGAAAGACTCCGACAATCGCACATCATAGATGCGCTTATTGTTGAAATCCCGGACGGCACTCCCATTGAGGATGGCGAAGAGCCTCTCAATGTAAGAGAGGTTACAGGGAATGATTTTCTTCATCGCACCTTGAGCTTTAAGCTCTTCGATGCGACCAAAGACACTCATCGGCACTTCTTCGTTCCAAGTGAGGTTCTTGGTAAAACCTTCGAGGTTCTTATCCCACTTGACAACGATCCGATTACCACCCTGCATGTCAACCCAGATGATAGCCCTACCATTAGCATCACGGATGGGCTGATGCTTCTCTACCTTGGGAGAAGAAGGCAACGGAGAAGCTACCGCAGAGGATGCTGCAACATCCTTCCCGGTTGTGGGAACCACGTTGACAGGAACCGTCTGCATCACCCTCTTCTTCAGCGAGAGTCGCGGCTTCGTCGTGGGCTTCATCGTCATCACATCAGGCTCCATAGATAGAGGAACCATCCGCAGCTTCAGCTTGCGGAACTTACGTTTGAGGGCCTTTAAGGCACCCATCACCTAACCCCCTACATAGTGAACATTTAGGGTCTTCGCTTCGACCCCCAAGTATAGCACGCCTCGCCGTCGCGTCAAGCCCCCATCTGGCCGTGGCTTGAGGTTCTCGCGATGATACCGACCATCCGATGAGGATGCGATGGACCATCCGATGAGGATGCGATGGACCATCCGATGAGGATGCGATGGACCATCCGATGAGGATGCGATGGACCATCCGATGAGGATGCGATGGACCATCCGATGAGGATGCGATGGACCGCCGATGAAGCCGATGAGGATGCGGCGATGGACCGCCGATGAGGTCGATGAGGATGCTATCATGCCTCGCCCTGTTGTCAAGCCCATCATCGAACAGTATACCTCTCTACGGAAAGGGGCTTGACGCGAAGCCAGCCCATAGTATACTGCCCTCGTCTGGATTGTCCAGACCCCAAAAGGAGTTAAGACGTGACCAAGCCTCTAGGGCGACCCGTGCCGAAGGCTGCTATGAAGGCAACCACCGCAGCCCCCGCGCCTGTCGCCAAGCATCGTCTCCCCGGAATGACCCAAGAGAAGCCGGTGGTTGCCCCGGCACCTTCGCAGGAAGATGCTCTCGATGATCTCCTCGGAGCCATCGGCCAGAACGCAACGGAGAAGCCCAAGAAAGGTGTCAAACCCGTTGTGACTCTGGATGGCAAAGCTGCAGAGCTTCTGGAGCTTCAGCGATGCAAGATCGAGGAGAAGAACATCGAGAGCCGCATCCGTCAACTTGAGGGAGAGCTTCTCCCTGAGATCGAGGTTCGACGGGTGGCAATCAACGTTGCGAAGCGGGAGTACATCGGCAGCATCTACGCAACGGCAACCGGCGAGGATGAGGAAGGCAATCCCATCGATCCCGGTCAGGTGCTCTACTACGTCCAGCGTCGTCACAGTGCCTTCAACCCCAAGGCACCCTCCAAGGATGACGACATCCAGAAGTTGTACAAGGGCAAGGCGACGGTGCAGGATGAAGCCATCGAAGCCATCATGGCGAAGTTCGCCTCCGAAGGCAATGATGTTGATCGAGAGACCGCCGCCGCGATGCTGAAAGAGCGGATGGAAGTCGAGAACAATGTCTCGCTGATGGAAGGGGCTCTCAAAGATCCTGCAGCCATCGCCATCCTCAAGCAGCATCTCGCCAAGTGGCTCGTCGCGGATACCAAGATGAGCCCCACCGATGGCTTCTCGGAGCGCGCCAACTACAATCACGATGACATCCTCGTGATGCAGGCACTCAACGACATCGGCCTCTGCAAACGTGCCAAGGCAGCGATCAAGCCTTCGGGTGCTCCGGATGCTAGCGACTAGCCGTAGACGTTGCCCTCAATAACGTCGCCCCTTAGCGACCCTTTCTTCGTTTGAAGAGGCCATGATGAAAGTCAAGCTCAAACATTTTCCCGATAAACCTTGGGAGCAAGATCCCCGGTACTTGCCGGAATGGGACGCCAGCAATAACTATAGTGAAGAGCAGAAAATCGATGGCTGGCGGATGATGCTTGTTATTACCGAAGATGACATCCGATTCATCTCACGGCATGACAAAGACCATACTAAGGATGTTGAGCCGGAAATTCAGAAGGCAGCGTTAGAGTTGCGGAAGCACTTCACGCCGCAAACGCAGATTGATGCGGAGTGGCTTTCTCGGCGTTCCTGTAGCCTGGAGTACCGACTCCCGCCAAAACTCTTTTTGCTCGACATCCTTCGTTGCAATAATGAATGGCTTCTGGCGAAGACCTATGCGGAGAGGCATAAGATCATCGAAGAGGTGATGCCGCTCCTCACGAATCACGACATCATCGATATGCCGCCCTCGGCCAAACCCGGCGAGTTCGTTAGCTTTTATGAAGCCCAAAAAACTATTCCATTCAGTGAAGGTGTTGTAATCAAGCATAAAAACTCGAAACTAGTCGCGAGCCGTACGGAGTGCGCCAAAAATCCACTGTGGTTCAAAGTCAAGTATAGAGGCGCATCATCCGATGGTGAAATGAGAATGGATCATCTTAGAAGTAAGTTGTGATTTTTAGTATCGCTATTATTGCTGCCATCGTTCTTTTTTCTGCCTTAACTTGTTTCTAATGCTCGATTACGACCAAAAAAAACCTTACTTCACTAATTAGGGACATCCTAGCGTCTCATGGAATCAGTAATGGTCAAGATAAACGGGATCTTGTTCCTACTTTAGTAGAAGTAGTTATCAAGTTTTTGACGAAGAGAAGAAACATGGACACCTTCGAGACGCTCGCTCATAAGATCCACGATAGCGGAATGCAGGGCGTCATTGCCATCACTGGCGGTGGCCTAGGAGCATTTAACCTTCTATGTCGCTTTGGTGGCGCTTCCAAGATGCTTCTTGAGGGACATATCCCCTACGCTACAGAGTCATTTCAGGAATACGTTAATGGCCAACCAGAAAAATGGGTCTCCGCAGAAGCCGCTCGCCAACTTGCAATGGTTGCTTTCCAGCGCGCCCAATATCTGAGTGCCAAGGCTGGAAAGGCCGGTACAGATAATCTTTTCGGTCTTGCATCTTCTGCATCATTAGTGCGACATGAAGGTGAACGTCCCGGTAGAACCCATCGAGTGGCGATTGCCTTTCATAGCTCCAAGATGACCCACGTCATCGAGTATCATCTAAAATTCGATACTCGACCTGCTCAAGAAGATGCAACATCAGAGTTGATCCTCTACAATGTCGCCAAAGCTGTCGGTTTTATCGGTATCGGAGAACACACCGATACTCGTGCCGTCCGTGCCGTCTTCCAACAAACTCAGCAAGCACAGGGAGAATGGCCAAAGCTATACAAGGCAGATCCTTTTGCTTGCTATGGTGACGGGCGTGAGCGTCCTCACTCAATCAATGCTATTCTTCCTGGCTCCTTCAATCCCAAGCATGAAGGCCATGAGGAAATGCAAAAAGTTGGAATTCGTCGTCTTAAAGTTCCTGTCCTCTTTGAACTTTCGATTGCCAATGTAGACAAGCCAACTCTCGACTATATTAGCATTGCGGAACGAGTCAAGCAATTTCATCACGGAGATATCATTCTCACTAATGCGCCATTAGCAGAGACCAAGGCCCGTTTGTTTCCAGACTCCACCATCCTCGTTGGGATGGATACTTGGAACCGCATCATCAACCCCAAGTATTACGGTGGCAGCTTCGAGGGTAATCTCGAACGGATGGGAATGGCGCTCAAAAACATCAAAGCATTGTCATGCCGATTTTTAGTCTTCGGAAGAATGGTCGATGGTGTATTCAAGAGCCTAGATGATAATACTGGTGCCGAATTGGGGAATACTCTTAAGATGGCAGCGCGTAGCTTGGCAGATGCTGTCACTGAGGAAGAATTCCATCGCGACATTTCTTCAACAGAGCTTCGAGCGAAGGCTAAAGAGATTAAAGGATGCTAAGACATTTTTATGACCTGCATCCTGGATTCTTAGGAGCTATCATTGAACTTCCCCTTGTTTTGAAGGAAGCTGCAAGTAAACTGCAGGGTCAAACAATGGAAGTCAACTACCGCGGGCTAAAGCCCACGGCATGTTAAAAATAGCTTAGAGCTTAGGTTCTAACTATTATAATGTGCCAGGTTCTTTAGTCCGGAGTTTGCTAATCGAACTTATGACTTAGTAATAAGAAGTAAGCCTGTTGGCACTCTCCGTTGATTAGACTGGCCTGCTTGATGCAAGTGGCAGGTAAAAATCGTTGGGAAGGTCATAATACCTACAAGTACTCCTCAAGCTTGTAGCTCTATTACTAGTAATTAAAAGTTCTAAACGGTTAGTGAACGGTGTTACTAGTCTCAAAAGCCTTCCCAACAAAGTCGAAGAGGATCCACGTCCGCAAGGACGAGTTACACTTCCCTCACGGGAAGAAAAGATGTAAGAAGTTTTCAAGGCCAACTATGGGGCTTATAAAGATTGCAAGAGTGTACAACTTGAGCTATCAATATAAGCCCCTAGTTGACTAGAGAATCAAAGTAACTAACGCCGTGTATCCCCACGTTAAAACGTGGGGTTTTACGGCGGGAAAAAGATAAATGAAGCAATAATAAAATTAGAAATTGCAGCCCAAGCTATTCCAGTAAAAGTCAAAATTAAGGATCATGGCGATTGGATTTCAGCCACTCTCAAAAAAGATGGCTATACCCATAGTTGGCGATTGATTCGTCACGAGACAATAAAGCAACAAGGAGATACCAACCATGGCGCTCAAGCCAAGTGATGTCGCGAAACCCGCTAAATCCACCGAACAAACCGTAGATGAAACAGAGAAAGAAGTAGACAAGTATCTTCAGGAGCATAAAGGCAAGATTGAACAACGCATCGCCGTTCCGATTTCAAGCAAGCTCACTCTGCAGCAACGCAACGAACTGGTGAGGCGATACAAGAAGGCTGGCTGGAATGCCAGAATATATGAGTATGAAGCTGATGTACATGATCCCCGCGAACACGACTGGACCGCCCTCGTACTCGAAATTTAGTAAAGTGAGTAAAAGTGACGATGGGCTCACGAGCACTATTTAATGTTCTCCAAAATTGTAAAAATGTTTTTACTGACAGAACTAGACCACACAGGCGTCTTTTGGATAGGACTCGGGCTCGCGACTTTGATAGCCCTAATATTCAAGTGAGATTAAGATGATTGATTCCTTCAATGGTAAATACCGATTTCTGTCCAACTTTGCGGCCTGCAAAGTAATGTATGACGGACAAGAATATAGAACAACAGAACATGCTTATCAAGCTGCAAAGACCACTAATCCGGAGGGTCGAAGAAAAATCCGCGAAGCCAAGACGCCGGGGGAAGCTAAGCGTCTGGGTAGAACGGTTTATTTACGCCCCGATTGGGAAGATATTAAACTTGAGGTAATGGAAAATTTATTACGCCAAAAATTCAACCAACCTGACTTCAAACGGGCTCTCCTCAATACTGGGAATGTGGAACTTATTGAAGGGAATAATTGGGGTGATACATTTTGGGGTATTTGCAAGGGTAAAGGCCAAAATCATCTTGGAAAACTTCTGATGAAAATCAGAAAAGATTTGCAGAAAGATTAAATGGAATATAAACGGTTATACGAAAATGATGAGCTAAAGAGTAAGCATCCGGTTGGTTCTTACTTACCGGATTATTTATCTTCTAAGATGCAATATGAAAATGACCGTGGGTATGGATCTTCGCCCCGTAATGGTGTCGAAGATCGAATCCAACGGATTGCCGAAACTATCGGCAGATTGTTAGCGACTTTAAATGCCAAAAATTTTTTAACTGACAATGAAATTCTTAATATTGTTGGACTTGATGACCACGAGATTAAGAGGGATAACATCACATTAGTAATGGAAAAAAGAGACGATTAGTATGTTACTCGAATGCGCCATTTTTGATGCCTATGGGAGTGGCTTCGAATTTGCGCCACCATCAGGTCATCGTCAAAATGATCTTCGATGCTATTATTCGCATCCAAGATTTCGTCAAATCCCTGGTGCTTATACCGATGATACCGAAATGAGCCTTGGGATTAGCGAGCTTTTGGTAGAAGGTCAAAAGTGGACTCCGCTCAATATCGCTACTAAATTCGTAGAAGTTTTCAAACGCAATGGCCAGAAAACTGGTTATGCCCATCGTTTTTACGAATTTCTCTGCTCGGTGAATAATGGAGAAGAATTTCTAGAAAGAATTATCCCCGATTCGGAAAAAAGTGGAGCAGCAATGCGAGCTTCTCCGCTCGGAGTAATTTCTGATATTAATAAGCTGCTCCAAATGTGTGAAGTTCAAGCCAAAGTTACTCATAATACACCAACGGGAATTGCAGCGGCTCAAGCAGCTTCCTTAATGGCCCACTATTTCATCTATGAATTAGGGGAGAAAGCTGATTTGCCTGAATTTCTAGAACAACAATTAGGCACTACTAGACTGGACAAAGATTTTCGAACTACATGGGAAGGCAAAGTTGGAATTCGCGGCCTAGACTGTGTTCACGCAGCGTTAACCGCTATTGTTGCTTGCGATTCAATGTCACAATTATTAAAAATGTGCGTTGACTTTAGCGGTGACGTTGATACAGTAGGAGCGATTGCAGGCAGCGCGGCTTCCTGTTCCACAGAAATCAAGCAAGACCTTCCAGAAAATCTCATTTTGACTCTAGAAAATGGAACATATGGAAAAGATTTTATCACGGGTCTTGATCAGAAATTGTTGGATCTATGAAAAATCAAGAAATTGATATTCCAGAAGATGATGAAGACTTGGATGAAATCATCAATGCTGTCACTGTTGATGGCATTACAGATTATGGCTATTTTGAGGATGTTGTGCCAGAATTAGCTAAGGAGTTAAAACAACTCCGTAATTTCTATCGGCAACATCGAAAGTAATATGAGCGAAATATTTTTTACTAGTGATCAGCACTATTATCATAAGAACATCATTAATTATTGTGGAAGACCCTTCACTGATGTTCAGGAGATGAACGAAGAATTAATCAAACGTTATAATGAAAAAGTAAAACCTGGTGATCAAGTTTATATGCTTGGCGACTTTGCGATGTGGCAACAAGAACGCATCGCGCGCCGCCTCAATGGGGCGAAACACGCCATCCGCGGAAACCACGACGCGAAATTCAAAAATAAATTCCTGGAATGGGGTTTTGCTTGGATTCGTGACGTTTATCAACTCCGTATTGATAACAAACTAACCATCTGGTTAGCTCATTATGCCCATCGAACTTGGCCCAAGCGACATTTCGGAGCATGGCACCTTTTCGGTCATTCTCACGGAAAAATCATTGGCGAAGGCTTTTCGACGGATGTGGGTGTTGATTGCTGGAATTATGCGCCTGTTTCTCTCGATGAGCTAAAAGTCTTTTTTAAAGATCGGAAGCCTTATCCTGATGGCGAAACAAAAGAAGTTGAAGACGACAACGAAATGTAGTGCAAAAGGACTTCGCGCACGAAGATATCAAGAGTTGAAAGCTGAATCGAAGAAGGAAACGGTTTCCAAACTCTTCATGTTGGCGTCATCTTCTTATACTGTTTCTGCCGCTCGTAGTATCATTGATATCGAACGAAGAAGAAACTTAGAAAGTAAATCACTTCAAAAGAATAAAAATGGGTAAATTAGTAGATTTAACTGGCCAACGCTTCAATTCTTTGTTAGTAAAAAGCCGTGCTGACAATACAAGTCATGGGCACACTCGATGGGCCTGTTTATGCGATTGTGGTATGAGATTAACTGTTGATGCAGAATATTTAAAAAAGAATTTAAAACAAGATTGCGGCTGTAAATCTAAATTAAACTTGATAGACGCAAAATTTGGACGCCTTACAGTTCAAAAATTAGCTTCAAAAGATATTTCTAAAGACCGTTCATGGGTTTGCTTATGTGAATGTGGACATACAATTATTGTAGATACCTATAGTCTCAACAAAGGGCGCACACGCAGTTGTGGGTGTCTTATTGCTGACGCATCCAGTGAGCGCAATCGACTTGAAAAGCCATGGATGATAAGTCGAAATTCAATTATCCATGATTACAAACGAGTGGCATGTTAGGGAAAATTGTTGCGGCTCAACCAGTAGATGCATTAACCGAATCAAATTTTAATTTTCTAGTACTTTGGTATAAACATAGTGCATTAAAGCGAGATTTAATATTTGAGCTATCCAAAACTAATTGCAACAACATGTTCAAAAGCAGTTGCTCTTATTGCGGTATATCACCCTTTAACACGCAAAATCCAAAACACTTACCGACTAATCGTGTTTATATTTATACTGGTATTGATCAATATATCCCAAGAGATGGTTACAGGATAACAAATTGTGTTCCTTGCTGCAAATACTGCAATAATGCCAAAAAGAAATTATCTCCTACTCAGTGGTGGGCCTGGATAGACAAAATAATACACTTTCATAGTCAGGACAACAAATGACAGAAGATCTTAAAAAAGCTATCGAAACACTAGAAAAGTGGGAAGCTGCTTATTATAATGGAAGCCCCGTAGTTTCTGATGCTACTTATGATATTGAACGGGATCGAATTATTGCTTTGCTCCGTGACATGGATCCTAGCAATCCATATCTAGCAAAAGTTGGCAATAAAGAGATTGACGGCATTTGGCCTAAATTCACGCACACGGAGATTATGGGTTCCCTATTTAAGATAAATTCTGAAGAAGAACTCGGTAAGTGGTCTAAGAATAAAGGAAATAATTATTTCGTTACAGAGAAAATAGACGGTTGGACCCTTGCTGCCTACTATAGCGATGGAAAACTTACTAATTTAGTAACACGTGGAGATGGAATAGTTGGTGATGATGTGTCAGCCAACTCTAGATTTTTTAGAAACATTAAACAATCATTATCTATTAAATTTACCGGAATTTTACGAGGAGAAGCTTTTATTCACCTCGATATATTTGAAAGATACTTTGCTCCTCTATATTTTAAAAATCCTCGTAACGCTGCTGGAAAAATTAGAGATCGTGAAGGAGATGATCTTAAAGAACATATAACCGTAAAATGGTTTGATCTCATATCACAGGATTCTTCGTGCCATGCAAAAACTTGGTCTGAAAAATTTAATTTTCTTAAACAGTTTAATCTGGATGTAGTGACACATTATGATAACTTGACACCTGATCAGGTATATAAGATTTATGAGGAATATTGCAAAAATAAACGAGACAAATTAAATTATTGGATTGACGGATTAGTGATTCGAATTAATGATATTGATAAACATGATGCTCTTGGAATCACTGATAGTCGCCCAAAGGGAAGTGTGGCCTTTAAATTCCCAAATAATGGTGTCAAAACTACTCTCCATGATGTAATCTTTAATCGCGGAAAATCAGGCCGAATGACGCCTGTTGCACTGATTCATCCCGTAGAGATTGATGGTACCACTGTCAGTAAAGCTTCTCTCCACGGCCAGGACTGGATTGCAGAGCTCGATTTACAAATTGGAGACGAAGTTGAAGTAGCTAAGGCGGGAGATATTATTCCACAAATTATTCGTGTTATTTCTCACACTAAGAATTCTCATTCCATTAAGTTCCCAACTACTTGTCCCGATTGTAAGCAGCCCCTTCAAAAAAATGGCGCTTATCTGGAATGCACCAATAATACCTGCCATGGAGAACTAGTCGGTAGTATTGGTAAGTGGGTGGAGAAAACTGGAATTAAAGGCATTGGCGAAGCGATGGTGATTGCCATTGCTGACAGAATTGAGGATGTTGCTGGTCTCTACTCTGGTGGTGAGAATCTTTTTATTCACGCCGCTAATGATTCTGAGAAGATTGGTCGCAAAGTTTTCAAGGAAGTTGAAAAAACACGAACCTTACCCTTAGAAATCTTTTTAAGTGCTCTTCACATCGATACTTTAGGTGATACTAATAGTCAGCGTCTCGCTAAACACTTTAAAACCTTAGACCGAATTCTAGCAGCTTCGGAAGAAGAAATTAAGCAGATTGACGGGATTGATGCTAATGCCAATAAAATTGGGGAAGGTTTACAGCAAAAGAAAAAATTAATCTCCAAACTTCGTGATCTCATCGAAATCGAGGGGATCGCTGAAGGTACCCTAACAAATATGAACTTCTGTATCACCGGCACTCTTAGCAAGGGTCGTAATGAAGTTGAGGCGTGGATAAAACAACACGGCGGAAGTGTTCAGGGGAATGTCAGCAAAACTACAACATACTTAATTACCGACGATCCTAATGGGGCCAGTGGTAAAAATCAGAAAGCTAATCAATATGGGACCAAAAAAATTACTGAGACGCAACTATATGCATTAGCGGGCTCATCCAAGCCCGAACGTCTTCCTATCAAAAAATTTGTAGACTCATCTCTCTTCGAATTTAGTCGAGAAGAAGCTGGATGGATTGAGGTTGAAAAGAGCCAGAATAATTCTTGGACTATTGTCAAAACTAACTTTGCTGAGCCAACCAAACTTTGCTTTGCATCTTGGGATAAAACCTTTATTAATCTTGATCAAATTTCCGAAAGCCGTAGCCGTCATCTTAAAAATAATAAGGTTGAGATCAAACGAAACAAAATCACAGCTAATTCATACGATGAGGTCAAAGACGCTGTTTCCAAAATCATTTTCGATCAATTAGAATGATATGCTAAAATATGATGTATGCGTTTATCTGCTAACCCCAAAAAATTTAAAGATTGGCCACAGTTACGCTATGACATTCTTTTTAATGGGTTAACAATTATTCAAGCCGCGGAAAAATATAGCATTACCACAGCTGGAATTTCTCAGCATCTCAAAAAATATCCACGCATTAAACAAGCTTATTATGATCGTTCTTGGGCGGAACGCCAATTAAAACTCGAATTTTTAAATCCTGAATGTCGCTGGACGCGAGAAGTCATTGATGATTATTATGCCAATGATTATCCACCTATCCATCAATTTGATAAAGAACAATATCGGGAAGCGCTTCAACATCGAGAACGTTGCCGCCGATGTCAGGATTATGAAAAATATTTAATTCAACGCGCTGAGGCTCCTTATCGAATTGATTGTCCGCCTATCGTTAAATTAGTTAGACACTTACGACCTCATCATGAAGAGATAATTACTAAAACTAGGAAAAGATTCGGTAGTGAAAATGATGTATCAATTACCGAACATCTATTGGTTTGTAATTTTTGTCGCGCTGAATTATATCAATTTCATATTCATCCTCTAAAAGACGTAATCCCTTTAATGGATAGAGAAGAAAAACTTTATCCTAAAAATGGTTGGAGGGAATATCTTTCAAGTGATGCACTAGAACAAATTCAGGCAGTAGCTAAATTACACCCGGATTTTCGTGATGTTGATCTAACTGTATTAGACTCCAAAGCAGCAAAATTTATCAAATGGAGACGTTTCCGTCGATGGACGATGCAACCAGGGACACTCTAATTTTCCTTGAGACTTGTAATCAATACAAAGCTTGTTATCCTTTGCAACTCTAAAAGTATAGGGTGCGCGATGAAGAGCGATGATTTCGGCGATCGGATGAAGCTTTTCGAGCAAGCGGAAGCTGGTCGTCGTTGCCTCCCACTACTTCCCATTTGTGTGCGCCTTGATGGTAAGGGCTTCTCTAAGTGGACCAAACATTTAGAACGCCCTTTTGATCAGAGACTTTCCAATTTAATGGTTGATGTTGCTAGTTTTTTGGTTGAAGAAACTCATGCCAAAATTTCATATACTCAATCTGATGAAATTAGCCTTATCTATTATCAACCAAATTTCGAATCTGAAGTTTACTTCGATGGAAAAATTCAGAAACTAACAAGCGTTCTGGCTAGCATGGCAACAGCCAAATTTAATTATCTCGCACCTAAGGTTTTCATGACCGGGCATGCCGAGAGGGCCGGACTAGCTTTTTTTGATTGCCGTGTTTGGGTATTACCAAACCAAGTTGAGGCTGCTAACACTCTTTTATGGCGAGAAAAAGATGCCGCCAAAAATTCAATTTCCATGGCAGCTCGGCACTATTATTCTCATAATGAGCTTCACGAAAAATCTGGCTCCGAAATGCAGGAAATGCTCTTTCAGAAGGGAGTTAACTGGAATGATTATCCAGATTTTTTCAAAAGGGGTACTTTCGTCAGAAGGGAAACATACAAAACGGAATTAGACACAGAGACCCTAGCCAAAATTCCTGAAGGAAAACGCCCTGCGCCCGGTACCTTGTTTGAACGCTCCCATGTAGTGAAAATTATGATGCCTCCATTTACTAAAGTTATTAATCGTGTTGGTGTTATTTTTAATGGAGAGTCCCCGAAAACCGAAGATCCCACTGTCATCAAGGAATAAAATGCCCACAATCGCGATGCTTTCATCGGAGCGATATCGTCGCCAAAAACCTGTTGATGGTAAATGCCAAATCTGTCATCAACCGACCAATAAGAAACCTTATTGCATCGATCATATTGAAAATATTCCATATGTTAAAGATTTAATGTCTAAAATTAATGACAAAGATTCTGAACTAGCATTGGTTAAAAAACGGGGAATGGAAGTTATTCAAGAAGGTAGTATAATTGTTGAAGAAATTGCTGATCTATTATTCCAAGAAAAGAAGCCTCTGGCTAAAATAGCTCAAGAAATATCTATTAAAGAAGCTATTGCGAGGATTTATTTAACTTATATGGAAAAGCATCAATTGGTAAAAATTGTTGCTACAACAGGAGGCGGCGTTTACACAGCACTGGATACTTAACACACATTACTTAATCCAAACTTCTAAATTAGGTTATTATGCAACGACGACTGATCTGGACCCAATCTAATCCAGCGATGCAACATATCAAGATTATCGGAGATCTAGAACATTTTCTCAACAATTTTGAAAATGATTCAGATGATGTATCCGGGGCGGTTAAATATTTACGTGATGGTTTATCACAACTAGTTGAGCTTCATCCCTTTTTAGAAAAAGGATGTTGGGATAATCAATCTTCCAGATTAGTTTTGCAGTCTGAGGATCAAATTCTTGGTCTAATTTTTGATCAAAATACCACGCCAGACAAAATAAATGATCTTTTATATAAAGTTAAAGCACAATTAGATAAGCGTAGCACTCGCCGCGTTAAAAGAATTAAGATCCAAGATGCGGAAATAGTTGAATCCGGAGAAATTCCCCAACCCTATATTCATAATGCAGAGGAAGATGTAGCGGAAATGAACTTATTTAAAAAATCATGACAAATCTTGTTCCTTTAAAAAAGCTCCGCATTTGCAGCCGCACCAGAACAACTTATAGGAATCGCAATCACATTTAATATTTTTGGAAATTTCAATTAAACATTTTTTAGGACTATAAAATGGTTGTATAAATTCTTTAATTAATGTCACAATATAAAATTCACTAACTAAATGGGTGTTAGATTTTACCTTAATTTTTTTACCCGTGATTTCTTTCCACCAAGTAAATCGAGGTGCAGCTATTTTGGCAACATATGCAATTTTATCATTCCACATATCGCGAGGAATATCTAGCTGATAGATACCATTAATGGCTATTTGCATACTCCGATGATAACATATTAGAAGAATGTTTCGAGTCGGAGATGATTTATGGGTAGATATTACTTATATCAACAATTATTTACGAAATCATTTGTCGGCCTCAACCCTTAGTGCTCTCGGATATTTAGCTACTGACGAAGTTACAGTTTTAGCTCAAGGAGAACTACCTAATAGCTTTGTTTACATACGTGTATTACCCAAAAATATTGGCAATAGTACATTTAATAACGGGCACGGAGTTAGCCTAGTCTTTCCTAAGTTCGAATACCTTGAAGCATCTTTTGTCAACCTAACGGCGGCTAGAAAAATCGTTCCCAAAGTTATTATCGTCTTCAACAACTATCCAAAACTTAAAATTCCGGCTTTCCATTTAGTTAAAATAGTTTATTATTCAAAAATAATCGAGACTAACATAGTTGAACTAGCGAGTATCGATGAGATTAAAAATCATCCGGTGGGTATTTCGGAGGAATTAATTTTACCAGGGCTAACTGGGGCAGTGACACAACTATCAGAATTTTTATTATAATATTATTATGTACCGTCGAACAACTGATGAGAAGATCCGCAGCTTAATAAAAGAAGTCGGAGACGGTAACGAAGAAGCCAAAAAGGAATTATTAAAGCTCTACAAGAAATTTGGAAAGCTCAAGGATTATTTTAAGCTTCTCGCTACAATACGCCCACTTAAAGATCATGAAGTTATGGAGTACACGGCTGCCACTTGGGCCGAGTTTTTTCAACAAGCTAGAATTTGTGAAGCTCAGAATACTGTCGATGAATCCCTTCTACAAGAAGTTTTGGATTTTGCTGAAACTGACGCCTTAGAGCGCATCAATCTTCCAAGTGGAGGAATTATTTGTTGGCATTGTGACGAATCATGTATTGATTTTCACGAGGATCGCAGCAATTTCCTTCAAATAATTCGTTTTATCAAGCGTCATGAAACCTGCGCCTCCAAATAAATAAATGGGCTTGCAAATCGTCAAGTTCCGGTTAGAGTGGCGGCATGACCCCTGCCGTCAGTAATCTAACTGATTTAATCCGTAAAACCTACTGTCATTTGTCCGATGAACATCTAGCTTGGGATCAATGGGCACTTGACTGGCAAGAGCACAGTAGAACTAAACCCAATATTCCTTATACTGCTTCCATTTGGGCCATGAGTAAAGGATTTGCAGATGCTCTTCAAAAAACTGCTTCAGAGTCAAAAACAAACTTTTTTTCCAAAAGTGCCCAACGCGCATTTTTTCGAGAACGTTTATCTAATTTAGCATTATTATGCATCCAAGAACCTAAATCTGATAACGATGAAAATTATCTACGACTATCAGATGATCAAGAAATTATCCAAGCGATCAGCAGTCTTCATCAAGAAATATTAATTTACTTTAAATAGGAATTTTAAAAATCCTGAAAGGCGGCAATATGCGCGATGTTTTTGCCTGGTTGATCTGCGAATCTCTGGCACCAATGGCGCTTGTTGCTGGACATCACAATTTTTATATTGGTAGATCCTCCGACTGTAATTTGATTCTTCCACATTCTGCCGTCTCTAAACGCCATGCTTTGATCAAAGTTGACAATAAAATTGCAATATTAGAAGATCTAGAATCTGCCAATGGTACTTTTGTCAATGGCAGAAAAATTGCTCACCAAGTCTTACGTTTCGATGATTTTATTGAAATTAAACCATTTGTACTTAGATATAGATCCAAGGATGCTGCACAAGAAGAATCTAATACTACCCAAGAAATTCCCACATCATTATTCTTAACAAGTAAATCAGTCCTAACGGGACGACTAAAAAATGATTCATTAGTTGAACTTTTTCAAAGTCTCGAATTTAATCAAAAGAGTTGTGGTGTAATGGTATACGATTCTCAAAATCAAGGCTACGTTATTTTTTCTTCTGGAAGGCCCATCAGAGCAGTTTTCGGTAAATTCAGTGGCATTAAAGCTGTTTTAGCAATGCTTCAAAGTAAAAATGGCCATTTTTCTGTGACATCTGAAATACCAGCGATCAAAGAGACTTCAGAAAATACAATTAATTGCCCAATGACAAGCATTCTCTTAGAAGCCTCGCGACAAGTCGATGAATCGTCGGAGACTTCTCGCCTACCACAAATAACCGAATAGACTTCGAAAGGTATATATGCTTAATATCCAGCAAGCGCTAGGCTCTGGGAAAACCCTGGAGGATCTTACCGCAGAACTGGCAATTGCTATTCATCGACATTCCGATTTACCACTAATTGGTCTAACCTATAACCAAATAGATAGTCCCAAAATACACCCAATTGTTAGGGAAGCACGTGGTATTGTTCTAGAAAATAATACCTGGAATGTTGTTGGAAAAGCTTTTAATAGATTCTTTAATGCAGGAGAAGTTCAGGAAGAATACGAAACTTTCAATTGGTCCAGGTTCACAACGACAGATAAAGTTGATGGTTCCCTGATTCTTCTATTTAATTATCAAGATCAATGGATTGCTAAGACTCGTGGTAGCTTTGGTGAGGGTATTGTTCCCTTCCCGAAGCCAGGAGAATCTATAACCTTCTCCCAACTTTTCTGGCGCCTATCGGAGATGTATCAACTTTCTGAAAAACTTTCTTCTCTGAATCCAAAGCATACTTATGCTTTCGAGATGTGCTCGCTTTATAACAAGGTTGTCCGAATATATCGCGAACCCAGGCTGTTTTTACTTAGTATTTTCAATAATGAAGATTTTTCCGAATTTTCAGAGGACGAAACTTCTCTGGTCGCTGCTAGCTTAGGACTAGAACGTCCACAGGTCTATAAGTTTACGTCCCATGATGAAATTGCTAAGTTCCTGCTAGAAAAGCAAGATACCGATCCTTCTTATGAGGGCGTCGTTATTCGCGATGATAAGAATCTTCGCTATAAGATTAAGACTGAAACTTATCTAGCTCTGCATCGCATGGCCGACAATGGGGCACTATATAGCCCTAAGAATCTAGTTCCTTTTGCGCTTAAGGAAGATCCGGCAGAATTGCTTGTTTATTTCCCGGAAGCTAAGGAATTTTTGGATCCAGTTGTTGCGGAGATCAATAAGGAGTGGGAAGTCCTTCGTAATCTCTGGCAGGAAACTCATCAGATCGGAGAACAGAAGAGCTTTGCTAAGGCGATTGTGGGCAAGAGCCGATTCGCCTCCTTACTATTTGAACTTCGTAAACTAACGGGGACTAAAATTCAAGGGGGTTTTGCACCAGGACCGCAGACTGAACAGCAGTTGAAGGAATCTTGGCGTAATAGTGGAGATCAAATCGTTAAGGTTCTCTATAAGTAGGATAACATGTCTAATTTCATTCTAGAACATCCGATGCTACTTGTAGCTATCGGAACTTGGTTGATTCTGATTAGTATCTCAATAGCGATCAAACTCATCCTTAATACAGGACAAACAAACTCTGTCAACACAGATTTTGCTAAGGGTTATGCATCCGGTGTTAAAGAGGAATTCCAACACTGCCAGCGCCTTCATGCCCAAAGCATAGATGAATTACAAAAAAGTTATTTTTTCATTCTAGGTCCCAAGAAATTCATCGAATTACAACTTCAATATCTTAAAAATAAAAAATAGTATAATAATTGTGTGAATGTAGACGACCTATGGAATCAGTATCAACTTACTGGACTCGAAAATGATCTAGAAATCTACAATGCAGCCAGACGTCAAAGAGGTTTAGACCTTTATCGTCCTCCAGGTTATGTTAGGGATTGGGGGCGCAGGCTTCTTGATCTTGTAAATGATTTAAAACTAAAATCTTGCAACAATATTTGGCGTTCGATTGATTTAACTCGCAATAGCCTCCAACCAACATCTATGGAATCTCTTTCTCTTTTAGCGAGGCAAGGACGAGGTTGGCAGCAAAAGCGTGTTTTCTATACTTTTAACAATATTCGCTTTTGTCTTTTCATCGGATTTTATTCAGCTCGTCCCGCGACGATATACCCCTATAATCATCTGCGAATTATGTTTCAAATTCCTGGCCCAGAAGCTCAGAGTCCTCCACCACCATTAGCTGTCTATAAAGTTGTAGATTTGGTGGATGCTCGTGCGCAGGAAGTGGAGGAGGTACGTGGGCCAGATATTTCTGAAATTACTGCGGGAGATTCCGTCACACCCTGGGCGTCAAATCATGCCAATAAATTTTTAAATGTTGAAGAGTTGTTACTGGATACAGCTCAGCAAGCTGCTACCTTGTATCAGGATTACTATCAAAGTCGGATAACAGACTTGAAACAGAATTCATCAGAATTCAATTTCCGAATGTACCTTAATATTGCTAAATTTTGGAAACAGGACCACTACAATAAGAATAAATCTATTTTTCAAGACGTATTTAGGCAGCGTTGGTTCGGAGATAAACTCCTAGCATATTCAAAGGCAGCGGAAAAATTCTTAGAAAAAAATGGATTACAATATGATTTAGAACAAACTTGGCCAGTTAAAACACAAGGATTTGAACTGTCGATTACAACAGGATATCGGGATAAACCGTCTACAGATAATGATGATGAGGATTATGGAGAAGAGCGCAGATATGCAGGAGAAGAAGGTGACCGCTTCGCAACCATGCTAGATAATTTTGATGCTAGCATCAAAATGATTGATAAAAATTCTTGGGCTGGAGATTATGAAATAGAAGAACGAGATGCTAATGAAGTTGCCTTCGAAGTTAGAGCAGAGAGGCCCTTGAGTCTCAAGTACTTAGAAATGTTAATCAATAATTTTCCCTGAGAATTTTTGCCGATCTTCGAAAACTTTCTTTAAAAATTTAGGATAAAGATCTAATAGGCAACCATCACAAACTATTTCTGGTGGTTCATCAAAAGTTCTAATAATACCAACTTGGGCTGGATGACAACAATGGACACAAGGAAGCATAGTACCCGGAGTGGGACTTGAACCCACAAGACTTAACAGTCAACGGATTTTAAATCCGTCGCGTATGCCAAATTCCGCCATCCGGGCATTTGTTAAAGCATAACATATCAAAATTTCAAAACAAGAGAAATTTTTTGTAATGTCTTTATTATATTTTGTATAATTAAAACACTATGGCAGAGACAGCAAAAAGTTCAAGTATGATGATGCCCCTCCTTATTGGCGGCGGATTAGTTTTCGCACTCGTGATTTATTTCATGTTTATTAAGAAATCTACTCCGACGATGGCCCCAGGACAAATTCCTGGACAAATGCCAGGTCAGCCAGGGGGCCAAGCAGCACTTGTGGGTCAGGCTGCAGGCGGCTTAATGCAAACTGGCGCTTCAGTTGCCGCCCTACTAGGCAAATAAGACTTGACACCTGCCCCTCCTCAGGTAAACTCTCACCACTGGCCTATGCCATAGAGTAGGGGAATTAGTGTCTGAATCTCGCGAAGATTCCACAATCGTTGCTGATGAAAAAAGCACGCACATTGTTGAGACCTTTATATTAGGTTCTTTAGTTAAGCACCACAATGCTGATTCTTTATCTGTTATCAAAATTGGTGATACTGACTATACCTATGTCGGTAGGACGGAGGATTGGCATGATAAAGTGGGCAAGGTTGTGGCTTGGGTACCTCCCGACAGTTGTGTTGATACAAAACGTCCGGAATTCACCTTTTTAGGTGATAAATCCCGAGTTCGCGCCCGAAATATCCGTGGGGTTAATTCTTATGGTGTGTTAGTTTTAGCACCAGAAGGAATTAAACCAGGAGAAAATGCAGCGTTACTACTGGGTGTGACGCATTATGACCCAGAAACGCATCAGGCCGAAGTTAAAACTAACAGCAAAAATGCTAAAGCTTTTGCTCTGATTCCGGGAGAAGTTGCTAGCCCGCCGAAGGGTGTTTTCCCAAAATACGACATAGATGCTTTCTTAAAGTACGCCAAGAAGTGTTTTAAAGATGGCGAAACAGTCTATGTTACAGAAAAAATCCACGGATCTAGCAGCCGTTTTACCTTTAAAGACAATGAAATGTATTGCGGATCTCGTAACGAATGGAAAAAAGAATATAGCACTGCCCCCAATATTTCTTTGGAAGATTTAACAACCAAAATGGATGGCAATGCCGAAAAGGCCAAAGAGGTCTACCAGCGTGCCGTCATTAATTTCAAACCGAAAAAAAGCATGTGGTGGACACTATTGGCTTCCTACCCGGAATTACGAAAATATTGCGAAGAAAATCCAGGTTATTGTGTCTATGGCGAAATTTTCGGCAATGTCAAAAATTTCCGGTATGGAGCTGCTGACAACCAGCTCCTTTTCCGAGCTTTTGATATTTTAATGCCTGCTAACCCAATTCCGCGTTGGATGGACGCTGATGATTTTATTACAACCTGTAATAAATACGGAATGCCGCGCGTTCCGCTCCTCACCAAAATGCCATATAATTTCGAAGATTTAATTAAAATGGCCGAAGGAAATACTACTTTCCCGGCAACGCATGTTCGCGAGGGTGTCGTAGTAAAACCAGAAAAGGATCGATGGAGTGAATTTGTAGGCCGAGTTTGTTTTAAGATTATCAATCCAAAATACTTGGAAATCAACTAACCCTATTCTGAACTTTCCAAAATTCTTTTAGTTTTTCAGGGAATTAAGAAAGTATGGGGTCTGACAACTTATGCTGACTTCGGCGGCCTGTCTTTAAATCGCTGATGTCAACTTGTTCTGGTGGCTTTTTCCACCGAGAACTGAGTAAAGATCCATAACCATCCTGTTCCTGATTCCAGCCAATATGATAACCATGTAAATATGGCATGGAGGTAGAGACACGGAGGCTGTTATAATCCTGGTCAATGGAATAACCTAATTGACGATTATCTAAACACAATTTGTAAAAAGCTAAATTCATGCCGATGGCATTACCACAAGTAAACATGTTGTAATTATTGAAAGAATTAATCCATTTAGTTCCTGGTAAATGTTGACGATTAACTTGCAGATTCATGGTTACAGCAGACTTTTGAACTGTAGGAACCAATTTATGATAAACGGTTGGCAAGTTCTCAGTGCTAGGAGACCAACACACCAGATCAAAACTTTTTAAACGCTGACTGAACAACCAAGGCCAATCGGGAAAAATATCCCGAACGCTTCCCGGCAGAATAAAATCATCCTCGCACAATAGTAATTTCTCCATGGTCTTACCTTGCTGCTGAGCCCACAACACAGCGTATTTACCTGTGCCCAAGTAACTATTAGGCTCAATTTTAATTGCATCACAGTGTGGATACTTAGCAATAAAAGTTCGAGCCATAGCCTCAATCTCAGGACTAGGCTGACTTAAAGCTAATAAAAAATATACCTGACTCATTCTAGCCCCTATAGAATGGACTAAACTATTCAAGGCTAATTGAGCATAAGTACTACGGCTATGAGCCCGAAAAATGATTGAGACTGGTTCTACCGGAGGAATTAGACGTCTAGCTGCCAAGTTATTACTGTAAAAATTAAGATGATTTTGCGGACATAAACGTCCCTTAATCACCTCTACTTTACGTGGATTAAAACTAACAATGTGGCCATCAGCCGAAAAGCACATTGGAAAATCAGGTGATCCACGATGAAATTCCTGAATTGCTTTAAGATTAGGTCCACGAGGCCCGTGATAGCGAAGATTAGGATCCGCAAAATACAGCACAGGTTCTGTTGGAGCCTCACGCAATTCAGCAATATATTCCGCTAGAAATTGAGGTGGGCAGACCTTAACGATGAAGTCTGCTTGTTGACATTCTTGCACCAAAGACCACAACAATTCCTTGCTGTCAAATTCATCAGAAATAATTAAAGCCAGAGGTTTAGGCATAAGATATGATGACATGCGAGTTCAATTTATCAAAGTTCGAACTAAGATTTAAAATTCCAATTTCCACTCAATTAAAGCGCCCCAATGTGATGGTTGAGTTTGACTAAATCCGTAATAAACAGGCCCTCCCTCTATCGACCAGGAATAGTCTTGATACTTTATTCCTGGCCTAAGCCAGGTACCACCCCAGATATAAGGTAAAATTGGCCAATCACGGCTCTTAACAATAAAATCTGAACCTTGAAAGCTCTCTAGAAAGAAATTATAATTTTGGTAAATATTATGATCTAGCCTTAGCCAAAAATAGGTCTCCCCAGTATAGGCATCAATACGTGGTGCTAAATTGCTGTTTCCGAGATCAGAACCAAGTGTCATCTTGGCTGGGCCTAGAATATATTTGATATCAAGATGAGATAAATCGTTGGAGCCTTGAATTTCACCTAAACAGCCATTTAATATTATGATAAGGAAAAAGGCTAGGATTTTTCTCACTATTTCATAATATAATAAGAATATGATGAGGCTAGCGACAATTAGTGACATTCATGGCGATTGGGATAAAGTTCAGTATCCTCCGGCGGATGTGTTGATTTTTGCTGGCGATATTTTCGGAGATTATGCTAATGTTGCGAAAAGAATCCCACTAATAACTGCCAGTATGCAGTTGGAAGAATTATGTCGTTTTAATATTTTTCTTGGAAAATTGTTAGAGACTGCTTTTTATAAAGCCATCATCGTAGTGGCAGGTAATCATGATTATGTCTTTGAGCAAATCCGAGATAGTTACAAACTTTTAACAAATGCTTATTATCTAGAGAATTTTAGTGTTATTTTAGACGGCGTGAAATTTTATGGTTCCCCCTTCACACCCTGGTTTTTCGATTGGGCATTCAACCTACCTTGTAGAGAAGAACGCTATAGTGGAGATCCAGAACACGCCTATGAAGTAACTAAACTATGCTGGGATAATATCCCGGATGATGTTAATGTTTTAATAACACACGGGCCTCCGTGGGGAATATTAGATCAAACTTATTCCGGAACGATGGCAGGATGTCCAATTCTAGAACGTCGCATTGAAGAATTACCTCACCTACAAGTTCATATTTTTGGGCATATTCACTATGGATATGGGCGCAAGACTTTGAATATCAATGGGAGGCCGATACAATTCATCAATACTGCTATTTATGGCGAAGATGAAGAAGGAAATAATCGCCCTATCCATTCCCTTCCGGTAATTACAATTTGAAAGGCCATAATGCCCCACCTACAATCAATTACAACAGCTTTTTATGGTAACTATGCTTGTATCGACCGAGAAGGCCGACTCCTATTTCGTTGTGATGAGAAAAAGAAACAATGGTATCTTAGTCGCAACCTGGCGGAGATGATTTCTGATGATCCCCCAACTTTCCGACTTAAGTTTGAGCCTAAAGGTCAGGGTCATCATGGGGATCCTTTCTTCTTACAAGATCGGAAAAACCAATGTGTAGTTTGTGGAACTTCAGAAGATCTAACACGCCATCATGTGGTCCCTCACTGTTATCGCCGATTTTTCCCTAAGGAATACAATCGATTCGGGTCTTTTGATGTGATGATGCTCTGTGAAGCAGATCACATTGGCTATGAATTTTACTCCAATATTTTACGAACCAAATTAGCAGAGGAATACAAGGCTCCTGTTAGTGGAATTGATACGCTCACGAGCAGTAAAAAACCAGATAAAGCTATTTCTTATTCTTTTGCATTATTACGTCACGGTGAAAAAATCCCTGAAGCTAAACGTAGTATAATGTATGACTATATTAAAAATTTTCTCCAAAAGTCTGAAGTTTCTTCTACTGACTTAGAGAGCCTTTCAGTCACACACCGCAAGCGAGAAATTCGAACTCACGGAGAAATTGTTGTTTCCCAATTAACTGATCTTAATCCTTTTAATATTCGATGGCGCCAGCACTTCGTTGATACAATGGAACCCAAGTTTCTTCCTGATTATTGGAGCGTTGATCGAATTTTTAGTTTATCATCTGATTAATGGACGAAGAATTACTTCGATTAGAACTAGCTGCAGAACTAGGAGACCCAGAAGCAGAAAACACACTGTGGTATAGACTCCAAAGTTTAGATATTGGACGTTGTTATTTTTGTGAAGTATCAACAGGTCTTTGGTCGAGTCCGGCTGGTTATAATATATCTGAATTATTAGCAGACGCTCGACTCTATAAACAGCGAGCAGAGGATATTCTCCAAACTTCTGACTTTGATATAGGCTATATCGCAGAGCAATACGAAGTATTAAATATTTTCAATCGCTATGTAGCTAAGAGCCTCCATCCTGGCACCACCATTTGTTATGAATGTTACGAAAATTGGAAGCAACAACAGCTGGGAGAGCCATCAAGTGCAGGGCGCACCTTTGGCTTCGCTTTGGAAGTTACCAAATAAGGATGAAATCTTAGATGATTCTCCTTGACGCCGGAATTTTCTTGACGCCGGAATTTTCTTCGGTATCATTAAGGGCTAAGCCATGATTAAACTAATTTTAACTTGGGATGAAAAATTTCCTCGCGTTGATACTTCTACCGCCTCATTAGGATCTGGGACCTTATCCATTAATAATCAAATTATATGGGACAAGGTTGCTACATCGTGGGTTGATTTTCTCGAACATCTAACCGCGAGTTGGGAAGCACTCTTAATGGAAGGGACGCTTAAATCAACGGCATCCGAGATAGATCGTTTCGAGTATGAATTAAATCATGATTTATCTAAAGGCGTTAAGGGAAAAATTGTCCCAAGCATTTTAGTTTATCGATATGGAAATGATTTTGAAATTAGATTTGGTGAAACTAAAATTAAGGCTCTCTATAATGAAATTATCAAAGATTTTAATTTCATCGGTAATCTGATTGTGGCTCGCCTAAATGGGTTGAAAGATGCAAGAAGTAAAAAGGTTATTAATATGTGGCATAGCAAAAAGTGGTAATGTGAAAAGATAAGTGTTTCCTTGCGGATACAGATAACTAAGTTTTTAAAGAGAGTTTGCTATACTATAATTATCTGCCCCTATAACTCAATGGATTAGAGTACCAGCCTTCTAAGTTGGGAATCCAGGTTCGAATCCTGGTAGGGGTATTGACGAAATTAAATTTCAGCAATAATTACATTTATGGATACTCCAAAAATTCAAGTCGGTGACCAAGCTATTGTTGCTCACGAGATTCGCGAGGTAACTAGCCTTGTCAGAAATATTAAAAGTGATTTGGTAATTGTCTGGGAATCAAAGTATGGTAGCGGTGCTTGTGTTCCAAGTCTCTGGGCAGATTGGCTTAACAATGGTGGGCCAAATTACTGAGTCTCTTCTCCTGTCAACCAGTCAAAGCCTAAGATCATTTTAGGAACTTTAATTTTCTTTTGACGACAAATCGATTACCATGTTAATATTTTAACCGAGTTTCAGAGACAATAGATAGGAATTCAATGCTCAGTCCGCTTCAAGTTAGTATTGCAGGCTACGACCCTTATGATGCCTATCAAAATCATCATATTCTTCGCAAACTAACTGAAATTGATAATGAATTACCATTTATTTCTCGTGGCAACTTAGTTCTTGCTAATCTTGTTAATCCAATCTCTCCAGATTTTCATAAAGAAATATATACTTGGCTTCACGAACATTCACTTAATATTCTTAACTTATGTCGGGAACAATTTTCCCATCCTTCTTTGACATTATTTGTATCTAGCCCGCTAAATTGTGACACGTATATGATCCTAGTATTTAGCAAAGATAATTTAACTTATGATATTTTTTCTCGTAACCACGAAGATGCGATTAAGTTGACTGATCTCTTAGAACAAAAATTTAAAGGTGATAATAAATCTGTCGGTGGGAATATTAAATTTGCTTTCTGGCAACATGATGATGACGATGATTGCGATGCGACAACTAGTAACAAAAAATGTCCTACATTAGACGAAATTCGTAAAAACTATTCACCTGCCTTAATGAAACGTATCGATACAGTCATCTCTTTGAGAGAACCTTATTTACACGGGAAGATCATTCTATATCATGGAAAATCGGGAAATGGGAAAACGTTCCTCATTCGAGCTTTAGCACGAATGTGGAACGAAATGCATGGTGTAATTCCAGAGGTTATCATTGATCCGGAACAACTTTATGAGAATCCTCGATATATAACTAGCTTGCTAGTAAATGGTTCTAATAGAATTTATACTTCCAAAGTAGAACCGCCTTTCCGTTTAATAATTGCTGAGGATTGCGCTCAACTATTTTCAACAGATAGCCGCAGTCAAACCGGGTTTTCTCGACTTCTCAACACCGTTGATGGTCTGTTGGGCCAAGATCAAAAAATAATCTTTGTTTTTACTGCCAATGAGCAGATCAATGAAATTGACCCAGCGATTTTGCGCGCTGGGCGATGCTTACAAAATCTAGAAGTGCCTAGCTGGAATCGAAAACAAGCATTAGAGTGGATAGGAAAACACGATGCTACAATCTCAGCTGGCAACTTGCCCAATGAGATATCATTAGCAGAAATGTATGCTATAATCAAAAAAACAGTACATGCCGACCAACTACGCAATACCCTTGGTTTCTAAGTGGAGAAATATCGCAAATTATCCTTGCAAATAAGTAATAAGTCCGATCATTACCGAGTCTTTACTATTGAGCCAATAGGCTATCGTTATGGAATGGACTCCAATCAGTCCTTTGCAATAATTATTGTCAGTGATGATTTTGAATTATATGTAGGTGATACTGACAAAGAAATGATGTTTACCTTTGAAAATTTCAACCATCTTGAAATATCCGTTTGGGATGGGGATCAGGAAATATTCAGTGGGCATAACCTTTTGTATAATTGATAAATGGAATACATCCAATGGAGTGAAGATATTGAATTTCCGTACACGTGCGATTTTTGCACGTATGGATGTCAATGCGATTCTCCCTATGGCTTAGATGTTGATGAAAGATCCTATCCAGGCCAGGAAGGTAATTGCCGGTGGTGTTTAGACGGATGTTATTGTCGCGCACGAACTGATGAAGAAGCCGAATGTACTTGTGAGTGCGAATGTTGTCAATGTGAATGCAATTGTGAAAATTTATATATTGATGCTGATAGCTATAATAAATGGATTGCTAAGACTTGTTATGTCCTTACATCGGAATGCCTTAATGAGCTAAGCCTTAAGACTAGCATTTATAAAAAACAGTGTTTACAATCTCTAGGAAACTTCGAGTTTTACATTAGAAACTTCCCCCAATACCATACAGTTATCTTCGGTGGATTCATGGGAATAGGGGGACACAAATATAAAGAGCATACACACCTCTCGATTCGTTCCGAAGAAAAAGAAAACAAAGTCTATTTTTCTGGGCCTATATTTGTCCCCACCTTAGCAACGCCGAACAAAAACCCTGAGGATGCTACCATTTGGATGTCCCTGACACCAATGGAAGTTATGAGTCAGCGGTCTGCTTTAGATTTTGTTAAGGATCGTGTTTTAATTGCAGGTTTGGGAATGGGCTGGTTGACTAAAAAAGTTTTAGAATCATCTAAGAGTAAGCATGTAACGCAAATTGAATCAGATTCAGCAATTTTGGATTTTTTTGGAACTCCACTAATTAAACAATACCCTAATAAACTTGACTTAGTTCTCAGCGATATTTGGAAATTTCTGGAGCAAACTAATTTAAAGAATTTTGATACAATTTTATTTGATATTTGGCCATTGTTGACTGATTCTAAACACGATACCAAATTTAAACAACTACGTCGTAAACATCCTAATGTTTGGGGATGGGGATATGAGGATTAATATGCATCAATTCACAATACCGATTAAAGATCATGTTATCAGTGAACTATTAGCTCGTCTCTCAACCATCGTCAAAAGTAAGGGAAGTAACTCACCCGAAGTTCATGATTTCATTGGAAAATATTCAGAAACCACATTTGTTGATTCTAAATCTGGTTTAATGCATACTTTTGAAGAACTTGCTCCAGGCTTAGTACAGCTTTGGGGCGGACTTGAGAATCAATCAAGAGATGATTCGTGGAAATCGGGAAATTCAGAAGATTCTTTTTATCAAAAGGACAATTCTGAGCCCGCTGATTGGTGGAAATGATGCCTTTGCCCAAGGTTTCCCAAGAAACGGATGCTGCGATTCTTCACGAAATGGGACAACCTGGGTACGTGAATAAAATCTTGCATCAGATTCAAATAGAAAATCCTGTTGTTGCTGGAATGATTAAAGGGATTTGTTCACAGTATAATCAACGCATAGAAAATCAAACAATGATACCTATTGAAGCGGCGATAACACTCGCCGCTTTAGTTTATAAACACTTAGACTCTCAATCTGAAGTTGAGATACTTAAAAAACAGCTCCTAGTCGGTTAGTTTATCTTATAATAAGAGCATGCGCCCACCCCTTTATTTTTTAGACCAAGACCATTTAACGCCACAACAGGTACTAATCGCTGGAGGTATTGGGAGCGTCATCTTCTTTATAATCTTGATCGGATCACGTAGTTAACCTATAAGTTGGATAACGCAGGTAGTCATTTCAAAATAAACTCTTGAAAACTTAAATATACCAGCTAAAATTCTTAAGCAGGCCGTGTCTCTTGAGTGAGAAGGGTACAGGGATATGTTCAAAGGCATACGTATTCTACAAATACACGCCGAACAATCCCAAAGTATTGCCAAAATGTGCGATATCTCTGGATGTTTTGAGACTACCCGAGAAGGAAAAGCATATTGCAGCAATCACGTCGAAAAACAGCCCTACGTTCAAAATCTTTTGAAGCGGATGCAAGAACGCCAAGAGCAAGATGAATTAGTGCGCCGAGAAGGTTCAAGAGCCGTTAATCTCGATAGCATCACAGTTAAAGAAATTAAATTACAACTTTCCATATATGGTAAACGGACTGAAGAACGTCTAACTCGTGAACTTCAAATAGATAAAACTATTATTCACAATTACGCTATCAGACTTCAAAATGAAGGTGTCATTGCATTCGGACAAACTGCTCGCAACAATTTAACAGTAAACCTTCTCGATTTCGATCCTGATAATGCCATTGACGATGACGATGACGACGATGGAGGTGATTAACATCGAGATTTTGCTTTGAGTATTGCATTATATGTAATTCTATTAGAATGAAAGCGCTGAGGAGTATATGGCAAAAAGGATCAGTTCCATTATCGAGGAGGTCGGGCTAGGATTGCGACCTCAAATAGAAGTAGATTTAGTGCCCACAGCAACTAATCTGAAGCTTCCTAATAGAGATCGGATGTTACATCATATTTTCGTTCGAGACGGCCAAGAAATTTATTTAGAAGAAACAAAAGAAACATTTCAATATTCACGCACTCGTAACCTCTGGATTTTATGCAAAAAGGATTGAATTGACATCTCTTGCAAAGAAATAAGTTATGTTATGATATGAGTATGAACATAATGCAAGAACCTAAACCAACCCGCGGTATAGTTAGAATTATTAAAAAAATTGTCGTTGCAACAATAATTGGTATTGGATTCTTTTTTGGCGGATTGTTCTGTGCTCTTATCTCACCATTAATTGCAATACTATCACTTCTTTATACACCAACTGCTGCGGTGACACAAAAATTCAAGACTTCTTGGGAAGATACATTGAAGGAACTCCAAGATCCTGATTATAAAGAAAAATGGAAACGGGATCACGATGATCTCTATAATGAAGATAAAGATAAGGATAATCAATAGGGGGCGAATATGCATAAAGATCTAAAACAACGCATTTTACGTGAAATACTATTGGAAGATGAAGATTATAAAAAAACTTTATCGGCAATCAAAAAATATCAGGTTGGCCCAACTATCGAGAAGAAGAGTCAACTAGTGGAACAGTTGCGAGAGAAAATTACATCTCGCGCCAAAGAGCTTTTAGCACCAGAACAGATTACACAATTCATTGATGATATGGGCGAAATTGGAGATATCGAAGAATAGAGTCTTCGATTGGTGCCAAATTTGTGATCGCCTTTGTGAAGAAGGTTTAAAGTGCTGGCATTGTCGGATGTTTACTTGTTTTCCTTGTTTCCAGACCCGTTGTAAAAATTGCGAAGAACAACGATGCTATAAAAACCTTTCTTATCTTGGGCGCTTCAAATATCATTTTCAAAAGCTCTTTGGAGAATAGGCCCGATTAATCGGGCCTATTCTTTTTTAGCTCATCATTTTTTTAATATAGTTACTTCATTTGGTGTTAAACCGAACGTAATGATCCAAAATTGAAATAAGAAAGTCAAGAAAAACAACGGAGGCAAAATCTGCCGCTACATTTTTTACTTTTACATCCAACCTTTGCGATGTGCAATATGACAAATAATGATACCAATCGCAATAAAGATAAAAGCACAAACAGCCTTGTTAACAAGATGGGATTTTGAAGGAGTTGAAGAAGTTGTTGGTGGAGACGGTGGAGATGGTGTCGTCAACTTCACCATCTCGGATACAGCAGGCGTCAAAGTTGACGCAGAAGAGTCTGTAGTTTGTCCTAAAGTATACCCATTCAAAAAATCATCTTTGCTTTCGGGATTAACCATCATCTGAACTGCGGCATCACTTTTTTCAATTTGCGCTGCTGTGGGTCTAAAATTAAATGAAACCTGTTCTTTAGTATCATTCCAATCTATAAAACCAGGCCTAATTCTGCCTCGCAAATCTTTAGCTTGCAAGACATCAACACCGTCTGATATCATAGCTGCTGCAGTTTTATCAGCACCTTGAGCATCAGCAGGTGAAATTTGTGTATAGCGCGAAGGAAGATTCTTTAGGTCCATTGATACCTCAAGACCTATTTTAACATAATGCCTTACGATTCAACAGCAAATTTGCCAGCTAATCGATTTGGATATTTTTTATAGTCAACGCATGCCAGTCCAGAACCCTGAATGCTAACCCGCAAGAGCAGGAAATTTTCGGAAAAGGCGCAGGAAATTTTTACAACTGAACTTAATTGGCACCATTCCCAAATGCGTTTCATGCGTCCCAAATATTAAGACTTACGCTGCTATGACACAATAATTTAATATTGATTCAAATATAGCTATTTTTATAAGACCAGTTATAATAATAAACGAATGAAAATAGTATCCTGGAATGTTAATGGATTGCGTGCTATTCTTAAGAAGGGTTTTATTGATTTTATTGAAAATGAAAACCCAGAAATTATCTGCTTACAGGAAACAAAGGTGTTACCAGAACAAATTCCTGATTTTAAATTAGACGGCTATCAGCTTTTTTGGAATCCTGCAAAGAAAAAAGGATATAGTGGAACAGCCATTTTTAGCAAAATTAAATCTAAGAACCAGCAAATTGGTCTTGGAATTGATGATTATGACGATGAAGGCCGACTAATCCTCAATGAGTATGAGACTTTTAATCTAGTTAACGTTTATGCCCCCAACTCTCAGCGGGGTTTGACTCGTCTTAATTTCCGCCTTAAATGGGATGAATATTTAAGGAAATATTTAACAAATCTTAGCAAGCAAAAACCTGTTCTCCTATGCGGCGACCTTAACGTTGCTCATAAAGAAATAGACCTAGCCAACCCCCAGATTAATCGACAAAATGCGGGATTTACGGACCAGGAGCGTCAAAGTTTTAATGAGCTTCTAAAAGTCGGGTTTGTTGATACTTTTAGGTATTTTTGTGAGTTGCCACATCGTTATACCTGGTGGAGTTATTTTAATAATGCGCGTGCACGTAACATTGGATGGCGTATCGATGCTTTTATTGCTTCGGATACCATGATGCCTAATATCAAGTCAGCGCATATTTATGCTGATATTCATGGTAGTGATCATTGTCCAGTTGGAATTGAAATAAAGGACTAATGAATTGGTTAAAATGTTTGATCGTAGTTATGGGACAATAATGGCTGCACTTCATGCCAAGGAAAACTATAAAAATTTCAAACCAAATTTTCCTATTACAGAAGATATTGCGAAAAAGATTAAAGGTAGGTCCGCTGAATGAAACTTAATTTTCAAAATATATCAGTTGAGCGTTCCAAGGTGTTTCAAAGCAGTAATTTCTCTATTGGTGATACCCGTATTATCTTAGAAATATTACGAGGAAAAATCTATTCCAACCCGATTCAAACTATATGCCAGGAGATCTCCACCAACGCACGAGATGCTCATGTTGAGATAGGTAAAGGTGATTTACCCATCGAAATCAAATTACCTAATAAATTAGAACCATCCTTCTACATTCGTGATTATGGGCCAGGAATTACCCCGGATAGGATGGAGAACATCTTTATTCGCTATGGATGTAGCACTAAACGTGATGATGATACTCTTTGTGGGGCTTACGGATTGGGAAGCAAGTCCCCTTTCTCGTACACTGATTCTTTTACAATAATTACAATCACTCCAGAAAATAACGGGCTAACAAAGCGAGAATATATAGCGCACATTGACGAATCTGGCCTAGGTCAATTGAGCCTTGTAAAAGAAGAATCTTCCTCAGATCCACAAGGAACTACAATTTTAATTTATCCCAAACTCAACGATTTTCCTACTTTTGCTATTCACACTAAAAGAGCAACGTCGCATTGGAAAGTTCGTCCTAAGATACTTGGTGATCCTAATTTCCAATGGCCAGAAATTCGTGTGGCTTACAAAGGTACTGATTGGGAACTACATGATGTCAGCCCATTGGAACAAGTTCCCTATGCCCTCATCGAGGGAATACCTTACAATATAAATCTGCGGCATATTTATCCGACGGGTCATGCACAATTAACTAATATCCCACTGCGCCTATTGTTCAAAATTGGAGAAGTGCCAGTCACAGCTAATCGTGAGGAAATCGATTATCAAACTAGCGTTATTGCATATCTCAAAACGAGACTCGAACGCGCTTTAAATGAACTTAAAACTATGCTAGCAGCAAGCTTAGTAAATGCTCAGAGTCTCAAAGCTGCAGTTGTTTTATGGCAAGAATTAAAACGGAAAACCTATGGTCATTTACTACTAGCACAAGTAAGCTGGAAAAATATTGATCTTGGTAATTTTGAAAATATTCGCCTTGGTACTTTCGATGTTCAAGTACAGCACTTTCGCCGAGATTCCTATACTGCCTTTGGTTGTCGAAAAATGAGTGATTCTCATAATTTACATATTAATGCAACTACATTACTGGTTGAAGATGATCTAAAAGCTAAGGGAATAGCCCGCGCACGTTTAGCTAGTCTTTTTGATATGTATCCCAAATTAACGCACATCACAGTTATTGACTTTTCAAAGAAAATAGATAAAGAAACCCTGCCTAATGGTGATGTCATCAGTAAAGTTAATATCGTTGACGATACCATCATCACAGCACGCAAAAAGCAAGCAGAAAAGGATATTCACTATTCGCAATTAGAAGTAGTTGTCCTTTCCGGCATTCCTAAAAAGAAAATTGTTTTCGAAACTGATCCGAATAAGAAGAAATATAAAATTGTGAAAGTTAAGAAATTAATTGGTGAATCAGAAGACAATTGTGGATGGGCGGAAGTCGAAGACGAAGTAATTGAAAATAAGAAACACAAACTTTATATAGTCCTCAGCAATAAAATGGTTCTTTGGAAGGGCAAAGAGGTGACGACAGAAGATAGCAAACTTCAAACGCGTCAACTTTTTTATATTATTGACCGCTTGAATCAAATAATCAAAATTACTGATCCGGCGATGAAGGTCAAATTAGAAATTTATGGAGTTTTACCAAGTTTCCTCACTAAAATCGAAGATAATTGGCAACCTTTTTATCCCGTAGCAGAGAAAATCCTTCACAAATACAAAGAACAACTACCTAAAGAATTTGGCTCTGATTACGCCATCACTCGAACTTTTAATACTTGGTTATGTGATATTATTACTAAAGATAAGTTTACAAGCAAATTAGATCCAGGGAGCACTTTAATTAAATTCGTTAAGGCTAGCCAAGCTATTAATGATGCTGCCTCCAAAGTTGGACTCTATAATGATCTTGTCATCTTTTTCAATCAACAGTACGTTAACCAAACAGCGGACAATCAAAAAGAATTAAAGAAACTTAGAGAACAAGCTTTGAGTGAATATCCTATACTCCAAAATATTTCACACTATGGCGCTGGGCAAAGCGTGATGGAAAATGAATTACTCCTTTACATCCAAACAAAAGATAGTCTTAAAAATGGCCCGAAGTAGACATTACCTTTTCATATGTTAAGATTAAATAAGGAATCCTATGAAGAAATATGCAAATCATCTCATTACACCACAACAAATTACGCTAATTTTTGATGCAGGAGCACCAATTTCAGTTTACCGGGATGATCCTGGTTATGAAAAAGTTTTATCCTGTCTCCGTAGTGGAGAATATGATAAAGTAATTGGTTTAATTGATAAACCAACTCAGATCAATGAATATACCAAGGGCAAATTCGTTGTTCGTGACGGCGTGGTTCATATTGCCAATGAAGCGCTTCCTATCGAATTGTCTGATAAATTATTAGAGCTAGTAGACGCCAACGAAGAGACGCAACCTTTAGAACGCTTCTGGCAGAACTTAAAGAGAAATCCTTCTAAAGATTCTCGGCAAGATCTGTTCGCTTTCCTCAGAGCTAATAAAATTCCAATCACACCAAATGGTTGCTTCATTGCCTACAAAAAAGTTCGAGATAATTGGCTAGATAGTCATAGTGGAACAATCAGCAACAAACCAGGAACCATCGTTAAGATGGAACGCAGTCACGTAGACGCTAACAGCAGTAATACTTGCAGCTTTGGTCTTCACGTCGCAGCCTATTCTTATGCTTTTAATTTCACTGGCGGAATTCTATTGGAAGTTGAAGTTAACCCTAGGGATGTGGTGGCGGTGCCCCCAGACTATAATCAACAAAAGATGAGAGTTTGTCGATATCGCGTCCTGAGGCGTGCAGAGAGGGAAATTCAGGAACTAGTTTATCGGAAAACACCAAACAAAGTTTCTAAAAATTAATCCTTATACTCCTCAATTATTCAAATCCGAAAAAAGCTGGCCAATGTCAGCTTTTTTCTTTTAATGGAGTTTACCCTCAGACTTGCACTCCTTATAGTTTAAGCTAGAGTTCTGCTCAGAGCAGGGTGTCATTATGGTTCGCGAATATCGGAATATTTTAGACGCCGGAATTACTTTAGGAGTCCAAATTCATCAAGACGTGGTTCGAATTGCCATAGTTTTATGCAATGATGAGGATAACTTCAGCCGAGAAACTGGTAGACATTTAATTGACTTACTTTTTGATGCCTCCGATTCAACCTTAAAAGCAATAAATTTGAAACGAAATGTTTTTAGTTTTAAACTACTTAATGCCTCAATGTCAGTTCATGATGTACTAGTATCATTAAATAAATTTTTGAGTGGAGATGAAGTCCCTAATTGTGAAGAATCAATAAACCTCGTTAATTACTTACAAGATCGCCGAATTAATCGCTTTATTTCTGAAACCAAGAAACATAATATATTAACTGTCGGGGAAGCGCGAGAGTTTGCTCTTTTCAAAGAAAATGCTGTTTTTGAAGATCTTGTTGAATCAATATTAGAAGATCTAAACGAGGATCAACAAGAAGATTTCAAACAAGAAACTGATTTAGATGGTTTATTTTTCGATTACCGGGGATCAGCGCAGAGCCTTATTGGTGCAGTTAAAAAATTTTGCCGCTTAATGAAAAAGGTCAAATTAGAGACACTCTAGTATGTATATTTTGGAAAATGACACAGAGTTAGCCTCTTACATAGACCGGATGGACTCGGAAGATCTAAGTTTAACTGCTAATCAGTTTGTGGATTTGGTAGATTGTCTAGATCAACGAACTGAAGTTAGTATCTCGTATCTATTAAATCGTTATGGTGTTAATATTCACCAATTGTCTTTTCTTGAGAAAATAGGTGTTGTTGAAATTATAAATTCATGTCCTATTTTCCGTGATGATGCTTCTGATGGAGCACTTCCAACCATCTTTGAGAAACCATTAACCGTCAAATTAGGCTCTAAGGGCCAAACAATTATCAACAGTAGAAAGAGTTCAACATGCGCAATGCCCCGGGACGTATAGAAACTGGCCCTGTTAAATTTGGTGAGGATTGGACGGGATTATTCATTCGCGGTGATAACTGTCTCTTTTATTCACAACAATTACGCCTTTTGCAAACTCTAGAAGTTGCCCGACACCTCGCGTTCCCTCACGTTGCAGTAGATGATGGCTATCCTTCTTTTGTTAAGGAGACATTAGAATCGTTAATCCGTCTCATGGACTCGGCAAGGGAAGGAACTTCTAAAGAGGATCTTCAGCAACTAAAATCTTTTGAAGAATGTGACCAACACCTTAGGTAATAGAGAACGGAATATGTCCAAAGCCGAAGAAGACGTTCTCCAAACACGCCGTCAAAAACTATATGAGTTACGCCAAAATGGTAATCCTTTTCCAAATCAATTCACCCCAACACATAAGATTGGAGAAATAACCTCTGGCTATCAAAAGACATCAGCAGATGAGTTGCAGCAAGTAAATTTAGATCGCCAAAATCTTGGCTTGAATCCAATTCGCCTTGCGGGGCGCATTCTACTCCATCGAGTAATGGGCAAAGCAAGTTTCGCCCAAATTGGTGATCATAGTGGAATCATTCAGATTTATCTTAAGAGACAAAATCCCCAAAAAGATGATGTGATCAATACTGAGACTTATGATAATGATGTAGTTAATGCCGAAACTTATGATGCTTTCAAAAAATGGGATCTTGGAGATATTGTTGGTGTTGAAGGCTGGTTATATCGAACCCAACGCGGAGAACTAACGCTAAAATTAATTGATATCCAACTCTTAACTAAAAATCTTCGACCTCTACCCGATAAATTTCATGGTTTAGCAGATCAAGATCTCCGATATCGGCAACGTTATCTTGATTTAATTTCTAACGCTGAAACAGTGAAAGTTTTTGAAACTCGCAGCCGATTTATTAATAATATCCGTAAATTAATGACTGATTCAGAGTATCTAGAAGTAGAAACTCCGATGATGCACTCAATTCCAGGCGGAACAACTGCTAAGCCATTCATAACCCATCATAATAGTTTAGGGATGGATCTTTATTTACGAATTGCGCCGGAACTTTATCTCAAGCGCCTAATAGTAGGGGGCTTTACTAAAATTTTCGAATTAAATCGAAGTTTCCGAAATGAAGGTTTGAGTCCTCGTCATAATCCTGAATTTACGATGATGGAATATTATTGCGCCTACTCGACTCATCTCAGATTAATGGATTTTACGGAAAACCTTATTAGGGAAGCGATTCAGCAAACCTTACCTAATCAGGATATTAGTTCGTTGGCGTCAGGTAATTATATATTGAACTTTGCCGCACCATTCCATCGCCAAACAATATATCAAGCTATTTTAGAGCATAATCGATGGTTAACAGATGGTGATCTAAAGAATTTTGAGAATCTAGTCAATTTAGCCCGTCAAAATATACCAAATTACCCAAAGGTTTCGAACCTTGGGGAAACTATTTGTCGCATCTTTGAGTTAACCGTAGAGCGGAAGCTTATCCAGCCTACCTTTATCTGTGATTTTCCAATCGAATCCTCACCCCTAGCCCGACGCAATGATGTAAATCCCAACATAGCTGACCGTTTTGAATTATATATTGCCGGTATAGAAGTAGGTAATGGATATTCAGAATTAAACGACCCCCAAGACCAAGCCGCCCGATTTCTAGTTCAAGCTCATGCCAAAGAAGCCGGTGATGATGAAGCTATGCATTATGATGCTGATTACATAACTGCGTTAGAATACGGTATGCCACCAACCGCAGGTGGGGGTCTTGGAATAGATCGTCTTATTATGCTTATCCTAAATCAGAGTAATATCCGCGATGTCATTTTATTTCCACAAATGCGCCAAATTTAATAAACTAATACCTTCCTTTCGAGCTAAAACATGATTAAATTTTTTCCAAAACTTGGTCTAGCCTTACTTCTTTATTGCGTCTTGGCACTGACATATGTCAGTACTAATCATTGGATTCAATATCGACATGCTTTTCTGGTTAATACTTCATTAGAAGATCGGATACCTTTCGTTCCACAATTTGTATACCTTTATATATTTGGATATTTGATGTTACTGTTATTCCCACTCTTTTTTGTTCGCAATAAGGCTGATTTTTATTTGCTAACTAAAGGTATACTTTTTATTATTGTTTCTAGTGGGATAGTATTCTGTGTTTTTCCAACAACTACATTACGGCCCTCTTTTACTGTTTCCTCTTTTACCCTACAAATTGTCAACACTTTATATGAATTGGACCCACCCAATAACTGTTTTCCGTCACTTCATGTTGCTTTAACTGCCTATATTGCTATTATCCTACATCGCTTAGATTATTGGAAAAATTATCCTTTAATAATTAGTGGAGCAGTCTGTGCTTCTACCCTCTTCATTAAAGAACATGCATTAATAGATATTATCGGAGGTTTAATTTACGCTTCTTTAACAATCGCAATTTTTTGGCAAGATTCTGATTCCGATTCTGCTAAAATTATAAGATATGAATCCAAGCATTGCAAAACTTCTAATCGGCAAGAATGAACAAGATGCCGCTTTAATTCTCCAAAGATTTGGTAAATCGTGGCGAGTGATTTTCCGTGATGGCAATCCAGTCCCAAACCTCACTCCTGATAGAAATGATAATCGCTATGGATTAGTTTTGAAAGAAGCGATAATAACACGAGTTATTTTTGGTTAATCGGGCGTCTCATTCGTGCAAGGATTTAATCCATGTATAAAGAAGACCTTTATTATTATTATCAAGCATTCGAGGACTCATTAACCGAAGATGGTAGAAAGGAACATCCAATGATTAAATGCAAAATTTGCTGCCTACGTGCACCTGCCTACTCTAAAAGAGCGCAAATTTGTGAAATGTGTTTTGACTCAGATTTCTGGGATGAAGATAGTTCAAATTCTCATAGAAAAGTCTAGAAAATCTATGAAAACTGTTTACCAAGAGTCAACTGAGGACTAGAGGAAAAGCCTACTATAATGGCGTCCCCCTCGATGGTATTTTTCTTTTCCACCGAGGGCCAATGCTCCATCTTGGCTAGGTGAGATGCACTTCCCTTTTCCAAAGATAAAGATTTTCCCTTACTACTAGTCTCCGCTTTCTTAGAATTCCCCTTTCGGAGCCTCCCTTGAAAGTCCTGATGGTAGTCAGAGTAATAAGGATTTTTTAGAATCGCTGTTAACGATTCTTGACTTAACGGGATGCTACTAAGTCTAGTAATAGAACTGGCGACCAGATCCTTAAGAATTTCTTCTTTAGAAGCATAGAGATTGGAACTTCCAATCCCGACGTTCCCAGATCCATTGCAGTCTGCGTGAGCCTTGTGGAAGCAGGCCCGACAAATAAAAATATCTCGATTGTTACTTCTATTAGTTTTATCGACATAGCCACAAATAAAACATCTTTGACTCGTGTAGGCTGGATTCTTTTTCTGATGAGCTTGTAAGAGACCATCCTCGATAAAACAGTTTATTTTATGTTCCATCACTCCTTGGCCGTAGCGATGAAGATGTCGATTCATCTGAGCATCTAAATCACTTTCTTGCCAGTCTAAGTCTTCCGACCTTAAAATATCTGGATGATGGATGGAAATTAGTTTATTGGTATTCCGACCAGTCTCATTTTTAATGTACTCAGTTCTAATTCGACTCAGATTCTGTAAACGATGGTTATCCCAGATAGGAACCACGTCGAGAAGGTCTCCCCGAGCCTCCGCACATTTATTCCGACGCTTTAATTCCTTCTTAAGATTATTTTCCAGATCATCATAGTAGTCCAGTTGCTTCTTATAATCTTGACCTAAAAGGTCTCCATAGTTAGTAGCAATCTGGCAATTAAGGCCACAATCGATGTCTAGAAATTTAGCCGTTTGAGGTAAGTTTTTAAGTTTTTTTAATTTACTTCGAAAAAAGGAAATTTTAACCGTTTTATCCTGGTTAAAATGAACTTGCAAATTATTACTTCGGCGCCCTGGAGCCTGATGAAAATAATCATTAGTCTCTAAAGGAATTTGAATGACTTTTCCTTTAGTATAAGTAGAAATTTGAATCCAGTAATCGGCGAAGCTAGCCGCTCCCTTCTTCTGACTTTGCCCAATCAAACCACCTTTGGAAGAAATAATAGCAACTTTGGCGTCTAAAGCCATCGTCATCCAATAGCGACAAGTCGGCCAAGCATTATTTTTTCTTAACTGCTTAAAAATAGACTTAGCTAATTTAAATAATTCTACCGCTGACATCTGTCCCGGCTTGGGACTAAGTTTTTCCAGAACGGAGGCTTTAAGTTGCCGCGGTGGGCATTGCCACAAACCAGCTTTATTGATGTAAGATAACCGGTATCGAAGGTTGTCATCAGAAAAAGTTTTAAAGACTATTTTGGTAAATTCCTTCTTGAGTCTTTCTAAATAGCTGTCTATTTGGTAGACAACTTGGTACTGCTGAGTTTCCCGGAATCTCTCGGTTCCTAAGTAATCTTGAAAGAAAGGGGAATCTTTCTTCTCGGCGTTTTTGTTAACTTTAAAGTCTTGGAAGAAAAGGCGCTTTTGATATTGATTTAAGATTTCGGAGTCTCGACGATAAAGAAGGAGCAAAGCCCATAAGGAAGCAATTTTACTTGGATTAGCCAGGCATTTTTGAGGATAGGATCGAGTGGCTAAATCCGGCTTTTTAACCTTCTTTTTTTTCTTCTTTTTTATCATATTTTTCTTATCTGATAAAATCTTCCGTTAGATCTTGCACCCAAGCCTCCTCTTTGGTTTAGGTTATCAACAAAATTTGCAAGTGTCAAGAAGCGTCATTAAAATACTGGAATCTAGATCTAGTTATAAGCCGCTCTTTTGAAAAAGAAGCCATAAAAATCTATAAATTTCTAAGAAAAATATATTCAAATCCTATACTTTTCACGATTAGCGTTTGCGACGGTTTTTACGCGCAGCAACTGGCCTCTTAAAGACGCCCATCTTCCAGGCAACGCCTCCTGCAATAGCAACTAAAACCAAGAGCCCTAGAATGTAAGAAGTGGTGCTCCAAGCGCCCAATCCCATCTTGTTTTTGCAAGAATCACAATGAGGGACTCCGGTCCGATCACAATCACATCCAAGAGTATAGAGTCCTGGCTTTTTGAGGCGTGCCCCTCGCTCGGCTAAATCCGAGATAGCGGAAGTATTAAGACCCGATAAAAATTGCGGCATTGCTGTGGCAGAACATGCTCCACAATTACCAATAGCCGTCTGAGAAGTCCTTAAAGCTGATCTTTTTGCAAGGTTTGCTATTTGAGCTTGGTTTATCATTATTTACTCCTTAGTAGTAAAAACTTCCGCTTTCCACCGGCTCGGCTTTGTAACTTTCTCTCACAGGAATTGCCTCTGCAACCACTACTTCTTCTTTCTTTTTGAAAAAAAGAAAATAAATAGCAATTACGGCGACAACCAAAAGAACGCCGGGAGCTGTTGTGGAAACAGCCTGCCCTAAATAACCAGCTAGACCTTTTGGCTTTGCAGCATTATAAAGATTCTTATACATGCCATGAGTTACAAACCCAGCGGGACTTCTAGTTTCAACAGGACTATGCAAAGGATCTGCCGCTCCCAAGCCATTAATTCCACGATAAACTTTAGGTTGTTGCTTTCCTACTGCGTTATACAGATTTGAATAGAGACCATGCTGCCTCACTCCAGCTTGAGTTCTGGCCTCGATAGGTCCATGTAGAGGGTCTGCTGCACCTAGACCATTGACGCTACCACGATTCCAATAAACTGCTTTAGGATTTTGTGTTCCTATTGCAGCATTGATCTGGCTATACATATTTTGATTTCGGAATTGTTGCTGGGTCTGAGCGTCTCCATAAGAACCCATTGTCCCGACAACATTGTGTATCGGACCATACATTCCGTCATCCCTAAATTGTTTTTGTGTGGAAGCTCCTTGCATAAATGTCCTCATTGAGTATTTTATAAAAAATTTTCAGTTATGTCTAACAAATCTTATTTAAACGATATTTTTGTTTATAATTAGTGTATGGCAAAAAATGCCCTCGGAATCACAGACCCTCAAACACTAATGGACCGCATTCATCAGATGAAAGCTCAAATACAGGCTAAAGAGCCAAATTGGTTGGTCATCGGAACTATCTCATTTTTTGGACTTTTTGCTTTATTAGTAATTCTAGTGCCGGATCGCAAAGAACGCGCGACTCTAGACAAACCTAGATTTCATGGTAAGATAGCAAGACTTGAAGCCCTCTAGCCAAGGAAAAAAGATGGAAGGAACTGCGATGGCGGTTTCAGATGCTACCAAACCTGATTATGGCGCCCAACACATTGTTCACATTGAAGGTGTTGAAGCTATCCGCCAAAATGTTGGAATGTATGTTGGCAATAGTGACATTCATGGATATCATCAAATCGCGTCAGAGGTTATTGATAATGGTATTGATGAAACCTTAGCTGGTTTCGCTACTAAAGTAGTTGTTATAATTTATCCAGATAACTCTATTTGTATTGAAGATGATGGAAGAGGAATTCCGGCTGAAATTCAACAGCAATATGGAATTTCCGCCTTAGAGATCGCTCTTACTAAGATCCACGCTGGAGCGAAGTTCCAGAAAAAAGCCTATAATATTAGCGGAGGGCTACATGGTGTTGGACTCAAGGCTACTTGTGCTCTAAGTAGTTGGTTAGAGGCAACTATTAAACGTGACGGCAAAATATATTTCCAGAAATATCTAGAAGGAAAAGCTATTAGACCAGTGGAGATAATTGGAGAAACCACTGAACATGGAACTAAGATCCTTTTCAAACCCTCTCCCAAAATTTTCAAACATGTAAATGGTTTTGAACGTGATTGGTTTACCAAAAGGCTCAGAGATCTATCTTATTTAAATCCTGGTATCCAAATCTTTCTCCAAGATCTCCGAAGTGAGCCTAAGTTTGAACACAAATACTTCCAAAAGGGTGGTTTAAAAGATTATGCTCAAGCATTGCTTACAGATGCTGCAATATTAAAAGAGCCAATTTTTATTAGTATTCTTGAAAAAGATGGAATTGTTAAGGAAGATGGCTCCCAAGATGAGATGCGTGTTGAAGCCGCATTCACTTTTGAAAATTCAGATAATGAAATTTCTCTTTGCTTTACTAACAACATCTTCAATCGAGATGGTGGAACTCATTTAACCGGATTCCAAACTGCCATTACGTCCTGCTTCAATAACTATCTTAAAGATCATTCAGAGATGCTTTCAAAAGCAGAACAAAAAGAATTAGGGGGTAAAGCCGCTCTTCGTGGTGAAGATTACCGTCAGGGTTTGATCTCTGTCATCAGTGTCAGATTAGCCCGACCTAGCTTTCAATCTCAGACTAAAGACCGTCTCACTAACGTTGAAATTCAGCATACAGTTCGAAAGGTCATCCAGGCTGCTCTAGATAAATGGATTGAAGAGAATCCGGCAGCGGCCAAAAAGATTGTTGAAAAAGCTATTCTCAATTTCCGAGCTCATATTGCTAGCAAAAAAGCTGCAGAAACGATCAAAAAGGACAGTAAATCTTTATTGACTGGTGATCGTAAACTTAAAGATTGTACGGACGATGATCCAGAAAAAATTGAATTATTTATTGTCGAAGGAGATTCGGCTGGAGGTTCCGCAGTTAATGGTCGAGATCCAAGCTATCAAGCAGTCTTAGCTCTTGGTGGTAAGATTCTTAATACTTGGAAAGCTACCGCAGCCAAAATGTTATCACATGATGAAATTAGTTCTTTGATTCGATCTCTAGGAACTGGAATTCTAGATTCTTTTGATTCAGCTAAATGCCGCTACAACAAAATTATTATCATGTGCGATGCTGATGTGGATGGCTTGCATATCCGAACTTTACTCTTAACTTTTTTCTTTCAGCGAATGCGAAAACTAGTGGAGGAAGGCAAAGTTTACATTGCTCAACCTCCTTTATACCGCGTTCAGCATCTTTACAATGATATAAAATGCGCGATTTGCGAAGGTAATACTAAAAGAAAAACTAGTTGCGGTGTATGCACTGGATCAGGACGCTGGACCGAATATATTACCTATGATTCAGATTTCTATGATCGAATGACAAATTTGGCTTTACAAGATGCTGTTTTAACAGGCACCGCCGAAAAATTTTATTCACAAGATTTATTAGAGAAACTCTTGCCACTTTGTAAAGATAAAGATATCAAAAATATCCAAGAACATGGTTTCAATGTAACAGATATTAAACAGTCAGAGTTACGATTAGGAGAAATTGCACCAACTAAATTTATACTTAGGAATAGTACTAAAGCTAAACCAGTTGAATTATCACATTTATTAGATTTGCCAAGAGCTCTAATTGAATTAGGCCAACATTGCGTCGAAATTACTAGATTCAAAGGATTAGGCGAGATGGGGTACCAAGAAATATGGCTGACTACAATGGATCCTAAGACTCGTTCATTGCTTCAAATTACTATTGACGACGTAGTTGATGCCAATAATAAATTTGAAATATTGATGGGAGCCAAAGCGGAAATTCGCCGTGATTATATTTCTTCGAAAAAAGCATATTGATGTCAAATAAAGAACAAGAAAAAATCTGGAGAGATAATACAAAAAATAATGCCAGGGCTAAGGGTCATTGTCCTAGACATACTGCTGTTAAAGTTATTGATGGAATATGTTTTAAGTGCGAAAATAATAAAATCCATCGCAAGGAAATTACTCAAGAACGGTTAACTAATAACATTTGTCGTAATCATAAAGATCAACCAATTGTGGAAGATAGAACATGTTGTCAAATATGTATTGATGAAGAAATGAAACGGCGAAGTAGTCGAAAAGAATCTGGTAAATGCATCCATCATCCCGATCGTGATGTTAAAGAAGGATTGACTGGATGTGAAGAATGCGTCAATTACGATTTTATTAGGAGTAAAATTAGGCGCGAAGACTGTAGAACTAAAAAAATATGTCAACGCCACTATCCAGAAAAATGGCTTGAAGGTAGACGCATTTGCCAAATTTGTATAAATGAGTATCAAAAGAACTCGAAGGAAAAAAGGGCAGCTGGTCTCTGTCCCAACCATTTAATAATCAACGTTCTAGTCGCTCCTGGTCTTGCAGAATGCGTTGATTGTAATGAAAGAAGTAAAATAAGCAGCGCTAAAGCAAAAAAATTTAAAAAAGATAACGATAGATGTCGAAATCATATAAATCAAAAGACGGATATTTCTGGTTACTGTGAAGAATGCTGGTTTCGCTTGGTAGCAAAGAGACACTTAGATGATGCAAATCAATCATCAAAACTTATTGAGTTATTAGAAGAACAAGATTACAAATGTTATTACACGGGAATAGAGTTGATCCCCGGCATTAATGCTAGTATCGATCATCTGAATCCTAAGTCAAAAGGCGGCCTTAATGAAATTCACAATCTTCGATGGGTGGATTTAGATGTTAATATAATGAAACGGGAAATGTATTGCACACAATTCATAAATTGTTGCAAAGGAATTATTAATTACCAGGTTGAACGAATTCCTTTATCAGAGCAGTTACCAAGCAAATTTAAATTTTCAATTACAAACAATATAAATTGCAGACGTTGTAAGAAAGTTAACAAGATTTATGGAAATCTATGTGAATTCTGCTACTTTTATGAAACAGCAAGTGGGATTAAAAACCGAGGAAATGGGACCGAAAAACCTATTAGAGTCTTAGCGCAAGACCTCAAAGATTTATTTTATTCTCAAAATACAATTTGCCCATATACTGGAATCAAATTAGTTCCGGCAAAAAACGCGAGTATAGACCATATTTTACCAGTAACTAGGGGTGGTCTGGATGAATTAGATAATCTGCAATGGATTGATTATGCTATTAATGTAATGAAGTACAATAAAAATCACAAGGAATTTATAGATATTTGTGCAAAAGTCAGTCAATTGCACATGGAGAAAAAATAACAATGGGAATAACACTAGATAATATTATTTCAAAAAACATCTCAACTGAAATTGAATCCAGTTACATTGGATATGCTTGCAGCGTCTTAACCGATCGAGCAATACCAGATATTAGAGATGGCTTAAAACCATCGCAGCGTAGAATTTTAATATCATTTAATGATCTGAAATTATTTTCTAATACAAAACATCGAAAGTCAGCACTTGTAACGGCAAGATGTACAGGGATTTACCACCCTCACGGAGACCAAATTGTCTATCCGACAATGGTGCGATTAGCTCAAGATTTTTCTCTAAGATATCCTTTGGTAGATGGACAAGGTAATTTCGGCAATATTGGTGGAAGCCCCGCAGCTGCAATGCGATATACCGAAGTTAGGATGACCAGAGCAAGTGAGGATATATTAGAGGATTTACATATAGATAATCAATGGATAGTCCCTACGCAAAAAAACTACGATGAATCTTGTGACGAACCAACTGTTCTTCCTAGCAAATTCCCAAATTTACTGGTTAATGGTTCTGAAGGTATTGCAGTTGGTTGGGCCACCAGTATTCCACCACACAATATCCGAGAGATTGTGGCGGGTCTAATTGCAGTTATTCGGAATCCGCAATTAGCCGATAAGGATCTATTTAAACTAATTACTGGACCTGATTTTCCCAATGGAGGAATCATCCATGGAACCAATGAAATTAGGAAATTGTATACAACAGGGGCCGGGCATTTAATTGTCACTGGTCGTGTTGAAATCGAAAACAAAAAAGGTGGAACTGCAACTATTACAGTTTATGAATTACCTTATGGTACAACTACTGATATTTTTTTGGAGCGTGCGGATTCAGCTTTTAAAGCCGGAAAACTCGTAGGCGTTTCTCAACTCAAAGACGCTTCTAGTGAACGAATGGGACATCCAGTTCAAGTTATTTTCTATTTAAAACGTGGTGAAGATCCTCAAGTTGTTCTTAATCAACTTTATGAGCATACTCCATTAAAAGAAACCTATGCAGGTAACTTGATTGCCTTGATTGAAGGAAAAGATGGCGACCGAATCCCGTCCAAAAAACCTTTAACCCTACGCAATCTAATGGACGCTTGGATCACTTTCCGCATTGAGGTTGTGACTAAACGAATCAGCATTCAACTACAAGCGGCGAAACGAGAAATTCATCGTTTAATAGCACTTTGGCTAGCTACTGATCCAGAAAATATTGATAAAGTTGTTAAAATTATTAAAACTGGGATTGATGAAGCTGATGTTATTCAGAAATTAATGTTTTTACTCCAAGTTGATGAGGGTCAAGCCAAAAATATTTTAGATATTACTTTGCGTCGGTTAATGACATTAGAACGCGCTGCTCTACAACGTCAAATTGATTCGCGGAAAACTTTTGCCATCGAATATGAGGTGATTCTTAAAGACCCGAAGTTAATTAGTGAAGTAATTATTAAAGAATTGGAATCAATTGAGAAAAGCTATGGGGACACTAGGCGAACTTCTATTGAGGTCGAAATGAAAAAATTAGATTCCCAGGATCTTGTTCCAGACGAACAGGTCATTGTGATGATGACCCATACTGGATACATCAAACGTGCCCCAGTAGAAGCCTATCGAAAGACGTCTCGTGGGGCTAAAGGAGTTATTGGCGCCACAACTGATGATGATGATTTCGTCACCACAGTTTTTCCAGCATCCACACATGATTGGCTCTTAGCCTTTACCAACGTTGGAACTGTTCATTGGCTCAAAGTTTTTGACATCCCTGAATCTGCGCGCGCTACCAAAGGTCGTGCCCTCATTAATCTCATTACCCTCAAAGAAGGCGAGAAGGTAACAAGTATTATTCCCGTCTCCGGAGAGTTTGACGAGAAGAGAGAAATTATCTTTGGGACGGCGAAGGGTCTTGTCAAAAAGACTAAATTAATAGAATATGGGAATCCTCGAAATGGGGGAATTGCTGCCATCAAACTCAATGATGGGGATCGTCTCATTGGGGCCGCTCTCACGCATGGACAGAACCATATTCTTCTAGTCACGGAGCAGGGGCAAGCTGTCCGCGTCAACGAGGAAGAGATAGGTTCGCAGGGGCGAAATACTGAGGGAAGACGAGGCATTAAACTCAAGCTAGAGAAAGATGAGGTAGTGGCTATCCTGTGTTTGGAGAAGGATGACCCAAGATATGTCCTCACTTTTACTAAGAATGGCGTAGGTAAACGAACACTTGCGTCAGATTATCCAGACCATCATTGCGCAACATCGGGGGTCATCACTTCGCTAGTAACACTCGATCCAGGCACCAAGATTGCGACCGCTGCTATCGTTCGTGAAGAAGATGAGGTCGTCATCGTCAGCCATCAAGGCAAGACAGTAAGGATTCCGGCCAGTGATATTCGGATCTCAGATCGACGTACTAAGGGAGTGCGTCTCATCAATCTCGAAGCCGGTCAAGAGGTAGTGAGCGCAGCAGTTATCTCCAAACTTGACTAGGAGCTAACGCGAGGCGTCAGACTCCCAAGAAAATGGTCTTTTCCTGCAAGTCCCTAGCTATCAAGGGCCAGGACAGGCGGATTTAGGCTTGTCACGAGCCTGGCACGTGGTAAACTCTTGCCGGACCCCGAGATGGATAGGTAGGAAACGAATGCAACGAGCTTTGATGACCAACCGCATCGAGCATCTACTGACTGAGACCAAAGGGAATGAGAAAGTGCTGGAACCGCAGACGCTTCCAGGGAATGCTCCGACTGTCAAACCCGAGGAAGCTCTCGATGTAGGAGAGCCCGAGGAGGAGGAGGAGGAGGAGGAGGAAGAGGACGAAGCCGATCTCGATGATGACAGCCCCAAGAGCAAGGGCTTCGGCGGTGGCAGTGATGACGGCGATGGTCTCGGCTACGATGACCATGATGATGAAGACGATGATGAGGATGAGGATGACCTGGATGAAGAGGCGTTGGAACGCAAGAACATCAAAGACAAGCTCCGCATCGCCAAGGATGGAACTTCGGGTCTGACCGATGGGCGAGTCATCTTCGTTCGTGATCCGAACAATGAGGACAAGGTCTACATGATCGCCGCCATTGAGAACATTATCCCTGAGGAACAGGTGAATATCGACGGTGGGCAGATGTGGATGGCCGATGTTATCGTTCGCCTCAAGGGACGAGGCTATACCGATCCGAAGCAGAGCATACGGAAGGTCAACCCGGAAATCTTCAAAAAAGATAACTGGGAAGGTCGAACCGAGGGCGCCCCTAATCTCTAGGATCATCAACTTAGCTCTTGCATTCGTGATGCAGATAGGATAGACTATCCTGCATCGTAGGCGATTAGCTCAGTGGCTAGAGCGCATGCCTTACACGCATGATGTCGAGGGTTCGAGTCCCTCATCGCCTATCTCATTGGTGCTCTAGCTTAATCCGGTCAAAGCCCTTATCTCATAAATAAGTCTATCAGGGTTCAAATCCCTGGGGCACCATTGTATACGGCGATCCTGAGCCAAACTTAGGATTATGGAGAGACTGGTATCTCTTGATTACGAAGAGAACGCATGATGTATATCGTTGACTTGAGAGGATAATTACGCGATTTGGAGCAGCGAGTGTTTGCATGACACTTGTGTCATTCGATGATTGGCATCGGCCTTTCATCGAGGCAGTTGTTGTAGCATTGGATGAAGAAGGCAAGCCGAAGTGGACCGGGCAGAAAGCACCCCTAGGTTTCGTGACGGAGTTTTTGGTCGATACCGGAGTGACCAGGATGTCTTTTATCCATGGTTTCCTGAGTGTGTTGGCGAACGTGAACGGTATGGAATTATTGGGTCGAGCGTTCTTGCGACGCTGAAATTAAAGCTCGGCATCGAGTTTGGACTGAGTGTTTCAATCGAATAGTTACAGAGCCCACCGCCCACCATTGAAGGCACCATTCTCAAAATCAAAAAGGGCGTTGATAATATTCTAACCAAGGTCATACAGTGCGGGAGTACCCAAGCGGTCAAAGGGGACTGATTGCAAATCAGTTGCAGTAATGCTTCGTGAGTTCGAATCTCACCTCTCGCTTCATCCTTCGTCAAGGTAAAAACTATGATCCATCTTTATGGGTCAGTAAAGTCTATTACAGCAGTTGCGGTAAGTGGCGGCCCAGATTCTATGGCCGCCTTATCTTTTTTATCTAATCATCGCCCTTCGCTAACGGCGATTTATTTCCACCATGAAACCGAGCACGGCGAAATTGCCCATCAATTCATTAACAATTATTGTAATCAACATCGAATTCCGCTCATTGTCGGGCGTCTCAAAGCTGATCGAATGCCGAAAGAGTCTCAAGAAGAATTTTGGCGCAACCAGCGTTATACCTTCCTCCATAATCAGCCCCATCTAATTGCCACGGCGCACCACTTGGACGACGCGGCAGAAACCTACTTATGGGGTTGCATCCACGGGCAACCGCGCTTTATTCACTACCAACAGCCCGGCCCTACTGGGCCCACCAACATTGCCCGGCCCTTCCTCTTGACCTCGAAGCAAAGTCTCTTAGACTGGTGCCTTCGCCATCAGATTCCCTTTCTCCAAGACCCGTCTAACAATGATGTCAATTATGTCAGAAATCGAATTCGACATAATATTTTGCCCGAGGTACTTAAAGCTAATCCAGGATTCCTAACAATAATCAAAAAATTAGTCTCACAGCAATTAGTTAGGAGGACCGATGTGGTACGATGACAAAACTTTCGTACCATATCTCCATTTTTCTCCAATACAACGGATGCCAATGAATTAGGAATTCCAGGTTTCCATCTTTGTGTTGGAAATTTGGGGCGTGACGGAGACAAAAAGTATAAAGTAGTTGCATCCCGCGTTGAAAATCACCAACGACATTCAATACCTGCCGAAGATATTCTGGAAGAAGTTGAGGTCGAACCGGGCAGCTATCATCCTAATGCTCATCAATTAATCTCATAAGGAATAACATCCTAATGCTCATCAATTAATCTCATAAGGAATAATATGAAAGACATCTCACAACGAAAAATTAGGCCCGTCGCACTTTTTGACTTAGATGGAACCCTGGCGGATTATGACTCCGCAATTGAGCGCGACCTTTATACAATTTTGGGACCACAAGATTTTGCTAATTGGCGTGTCAATCAAGATAAACCGCGAATTAGAAATGCTATCAAATTAATTCGCTCCCAACCGGGTTGGTGGACCCGTCTCGAAAAACTTCAAGATGGTTTTCGAGTCCTCGAATTAGCTCGTAAACTAATGTTCAGCATCAATGTCCTCACCAAAGGTCCTTTTAATCACCCACATTCTTGGAGTGAGAAAGTTGACTGGTGCCGAGAAAATGTCTCCGATGCTGCTATTACAATTACTGAGGATAAAAGTTTAGTTTACGGGAAAATCTTAGTAGATGATTATCCGCCATATGTGACAGAATGGCTTGCATTCCGTCCACGAGCTTTAGTAATTCTTCCAAATAGACTTTGGAATCAAGGACTAGAACATCCACAAATTCTTCGATACAAAGATAATTTACCAGAAGTCGAAGCCGCCCTTATCGATATTGTTAACAAATGGAAAATATCTACTGATGGATAGCATCTATGCCCCAAATCAAAGAAGTTTTCTTCTCCGATTTGTTGGGCTACCTAATTAAGACTAGGGACATTCACAAGCTTGTAGACAGCTTAGAAAAACGTTATAACGCAATAGACTTTGAGATCAGGATTCCGCTCCATAAAAAGAAAATATTTATTTTTCAGAGTCGAGAGTTTGTTTCTAAGGTTCTCAAAAAGCAAACTCGCCTCCCTTTCGTTAACAAAAACTTTGATCTTTCCCATGGACATCCCAACTCCATCAATGCAGTTAATACTACCGAACCTTTGTGGCACGATTTACATTATGGACTCTCTGATATTTTTGAACATAAACCGATTCTTCCGATTATGGAAAAATATCAGAGTATACTATTTCGAAATAATAACTTCTGCATCAATACAACCTTAGAAGAATACTTTCTCCATGTTTGGGGTGAATATTGTTTCGGACCGGTGAGTTATTTTACTTTTAAAAGAGTTAGAAATTCATTAATTGAAACTTTATGTTTGGTTTTTCACAACAACCACCTTAATCGACTCCCTTGGATTGGTCATTATAGTTCTCTCCGAAATTTCCAAAAACATCGGCGAGAGCTTGGTGCGGTTGACAATGATCTCAGCTCCATTTTGCAAAATGCTGTCACCCATCAACAGGGCGTCTTTTACGAACTCTACAAACAATTAGAATCTAAATATCCTAATGCTTTTCAAATCGCTTTAGATAATTCCTTTCTAGGAATCTTAGTTTACGATTTCATTTATACTGTCTTGTTAGATGCAATAGTAAAAATTGCCAAGAATCCTGACACAAATCGTTTTCTTCAAATTCAAAAAAGTATGCACAGTGGATTCCTTTATCCATTTCGTTTCAGGACCGCAGAAGAAAATTTCGATTCCGTCAAATCAGGGGATTACTGCATTATCAATCTTCAACAAGCAGGTCTTTACTTTTCTTCTGGTTCCAGATATTGTGTTGGCCAAAGTCTTTTTAGGCAAATTTATCAAAAATTCCTTGCGATGCTATCAGATTACAACATTCAACTAACTAATCCCACAGAAAAAATACGATATAATGGCAGCCTGGATATTCCTATTATGTTAAGCCAACATTTAGCAAAATTCAGCCCTGCCAGGCAAACTACAATTCAAGAACTTCGGCTAGAAATTAGAATATGATGAATATTATCTTATTAGGGGCACCTGGAGCGGGGAAGGGAACTCTAGCTAGTGGTCTTAGTAATTTTTATCGCATTCCCCATATTTCCACTGGTAGTTTAATCCGCAAGGAGATAGATAAGAAAACCGAACTTGGATGCTCCGTTGTCGAATTCAATCAACGAGGACAACTTCTTCCGGACACACCGGAATATATGGGGAAACTTTATCAGATTCTTAAAAACCGTCTATCAGAATCCGATTGTCGATTTGGGTTTATTCTTGAAGGAACTCCACGAACTGCGTGGCAAATTGACCAACTAGACACGATTTTTCAAAATCTTAATAAACAAATTAACGCAATTATATTATTGGATGTAGAGCATAACATTGCTATTTCAAGAATATTAGACAGGTTAATTTGCAAGACTTGTGACATTACTTATCATCGAAAATCACGTCCTCCTAAAGTTCTAGAAACTTGTGATCGTTGCCAAAATCGTCTCACACAACGATCAGATGATAGCTTCGAAATAGTCCAAGATCGTCTCCGACGTTATCAATTAGAAATAATGCCGATTATTGAGAGATATAGAAGCAGAAATTTTTATCGTCTTAATGCTAATAAAAATTCGGAAGATATTCTGACTATTGCTAAAGCGTTAGTATATCGTCGTGATTATTTGGAAAACTTTATCAGAAAATACCCTCAATCCAAAGCTAAATTTCCTATTTACAATGTCACCGATATTTATATGAATCCACCATTAATTCGCCATATCGTTGGGGATTTCGAAGAAAAATTAAAAGAGTTGGATCCAGATTTTTTGGCGGCGCCTGAGGCACGCAGTTTGCCTATTTTTGGAGCTCTATTATTTGAAACTTCAAAACCTGGCATTTTAATTAGGAAGGCTGGAAAACTAGCAGAGACAGCGCCTCGCCGTCGTACTAAATATTCCACTGCATATTCCTCAGAAGAACTAGAAATCATTTGTGATGATTCATTGAAAGGAAAAACAGTTGCCATAATAGACGACGGAATTTCCTCCGGAGGAACCACCCTAGCTGTCATCAGACTACTTCAAGATGCAGGAGCCAAAATAATTGGCATTTTGACAGTTATTAAATATCATTATAGGGAATTAGTTCCCGAGTATAAGCCGTGGCAAGTAATAACTCACTCATTATTCGATCTAGGGAGAACAAATGATCAGAGTCTTTAATAAGATTAGCCTAATCATTGGTCTAGTCATGTGTGGGGCCTGCACGATTATTGAACCAAATTATGACTTACCATGGATGCGATCCGGGCATGGAGAAGTCTTAGAAGAAATTGCCTACGATGCTTCCAATAATGCGAGACTAACAGCAGCAATGATAGCAAGAATTGACAGTGGTTTGACTAATATTGCAGAAATTAGGACCTTCATTTTTATCACGCAGCACGCCTGGTCAGAACACGCCTCTAAAGTTATCGAAGAATTGGATCTTTTTGAAGGTCATTAATTTGTTAGAATTCTGAAGTGAAGATAAAATACAATCCTGAAGATGAGTTGAAAAATTTGGAGATCTTGGCTTCTTTAGGGGATACTGAGGCTTTAATTCAGTTACAGAATTTACGAGAGCAGCGCGGTCTCTGCCGACCACATGGATTGGGGGCCCGTGAATGTCCCGCATGTAATAATCTAACTAAACTGGTATGGGATGACGCCCAAAACTTTCTCGATAACATAACGCGTATTATGCAAATGGCTCGTGAAGAAGGTAATCCTATAACCTATAATGCAGCAGAAGAACTTGCGAGACAAGATCATGATTATAGCGATGATATTCAGGAACAACTCTATGAAGATTTATCGGAGATGATGAAAGAAATAAATCCTGAAAATGATGAGTGGTTAGTTCACGGTGAGGATTTAGGATGGAGACGCCAAGTTGGCAGTAAGATAATAAAAGCCACTACTGGCAAAGAGCTGTTAAATAAAATTTTACCACCAACTGATTGTACCTATACTATTTATAAATGGCCTGCGGAACGTAAGCTAAAAATAGTTAATTCTCATCATGATGCGATGGGAGAGGTCTACTGGATTTACCCCACTAATGAATTTCAACAGTGCTCTAATTGCGATGAACTATTTGAACCTAAAGAGCTCCTAAATGGTCTTTGTGCTTCTTGTAGCAAAGATGCAGATGATAGAAGACAGAGCGCTGGATTAAGAAATAATCCTGATGATCTTGAAAATTTAAGACTAGAACTACAATTAACACCTAGCAGTGGTTTGCGTTTTCAATATTTACAACTCCAGCATCAGCGAGGATATCCAAGAGATATATCCATTCTTACGGAAGATGATATTCATCATCCCCAATTGATAAATATTTTGGACTCTCCAACCATCGATAATCTGTCATTTGGAAGTGAAAGTTTAAGAATTTTATTTAGTAGGTTAAAACTTGTAATTATTAATTACTTCTCAATCCAGGCACGAGGAGAAACTGAAAGAGCACCAAGATACGCGATTACCTCGATAGAAACACTACGGGATATATTTAAAATCATCAAATTTGCCTGGTTTCCAGCGACACAATATAAAAAACCATTTTTCCGACTATTAGTGCAGATTCCAGAAGAACACCCCCCATGGACAACTCAAGATGCCTTAATTTTCCATATGGAAATACCTTATTCTCTATCAGAAACCAATAAATGCATTTTACCTTTAGAAAAATGCTATCTATGTAATACCAATTGTTTGTTTTATAGCTTAGATAGTTTTTCTATTCCTTTAGGAATTTCAAACATAGAAATCCAGGGAAGAAGAACACCGGATTATTTGTCCCCACTTGGCAATTATGGTGAGCCTAATTATAGTGAAGCCAGTGGACATTATCGGATCACTGATCACCCAGTTATTTGGTATGCTCTCTATTCCGAATTAGGCATAGCTAAAAGTGCTATTGTTGCGGTTTATCTCCACTCACCTGCAAATCTACCAATTAATGAAGAAGATTATCATCATATGAATGCAACTCAAATCGCACAGCATTTTCGTGTTACACCCATTGAAGGCGCAGATAAAATCTTACCACGCAAAGTAATCAGAAGTCTACAAAAAGGTGATAGTTATATTTTACAAATGCCAGATGTTTCAGATCTAGAGATTCAAGGTATGTATGGCCCTCAGACATTTAAAGTTTCTGGTTTCCGAGATGTTCATGTTAATTGTCAAAAAACTGTCCATCGTTTTCCTTATTTTTTGTGGAGACTGCCAGGAGAAGTCCACTCCTACCATCTTTCATCAAAAGATTTAGAAAATATTGATGTTAGGTTCGTAAAGGATAATCTAGATCTGGGCATAGAACTTCCTACAAATTAAAGATTTCTCTCATTGGGGCTTGCCTCTAATACTAGCTAAGGTAAATTCTTCGGAGAAGGATCGAGCTATGCCGGAATCAAGCAAAACTACTTTATATGAATTAGCTGCACGCTTGGCCGCTGGTGGCGAGAATTCAGTTCATCAAAGATATCCTAATCAGAAACACTTTTTACTCGTGTTACCCGAGGATTCTGGGCCTCCCCCTGTAGTTTGGACCTCTAGCAATCCTAAGATTATCGAAGGAAATACTTCGATTACTAAACTCTCTCTCAAAGAATCACTTAAAAATTACAATGTGCCGGGTGCTGTAATTCAGCCTTTACAAAAAACATCTCGCAATAATTTCAAACAAATTATTGTAGGCCGCGACGAAATTGCTGATATTCGTCTTAATTCACAAAATGTTTCTAAATCCCATTCTGCTTTTGAAATAAAAGAGAATAAAGTTCACATTCGGGATTTGGATTCTCGAAATGGAACTTACGTCAATGAAGCCCAGTTTAGCGATCCCATTGAATTAACCTCCTTTACTGAAATCAAATTTGCTGATGTCAGAACTCTTTATCTATCGTTCACGGATCTGTTGGAATTACTAAAGATAAGCACAAAAGTTGTTCTGTCATAGATGTTTTTAGGAATTAGGTTATACTTGAAGTTACGATGAAACTACACAAATATATTCTTGGATCTTTAATATTCCTTGGCTTAGCCACGGGTGCCTATGCTGACAATAGCGCCAAGGAATTTATTCGCTATAAAGGGGGCACCGATGCCGATAGCGGGTTACAAATTGCTGTTACAGATTACGTCTGCTCTGGCACTACCATAACTCTTTATGGCGTCGTCCATGTCGCTGACGCCGACTACTACCAGAAAGTTCAAACAGATTTAGATAAATTTGATGTTGTTTTGTATGAAGGTGTTAAACAAGGTACAAAATCTAATCCCGAGACAAAAGTTCTTAATACAATACAAAAGTTAATGGGAGAAGTTCTCGACCTCAAATTCCAAAAAGATGGTATTGATTATACTCGTAAGAATTTAGTCCATGCGGACATCAGTATGGATGAATTGCAGGATTCGTTAAAAGGTGAATCAATTACCCCTTTTGGACAATATCTCAAGACGGATCAGCTAGAAGCTCTTAAGCCTTTCCTTGATATGGCTGGATCCTTCATTAAAGAATTGATGAAACAAAGTCCAGAGATGCAAATGAGCTTGAAGTCACAGCTTGCTCAACAACTAAGTAATGCTGATGTTAGTGAACAACTTAGTCCGGAAATGAAGAAAGCTATTGTTTTGGATCGAAATAAAATTGTTATTGATACTTATCTAGAGTATTCCAGAAGTCATCCGGATAAAAAGAACTACGCGGTCTTTTACGGTGCAGCCCACATGCCGGACTTGGAGACTCAGCTCCAAGCAATGGGATTTACCCAGAAATCTAAGCGCTGGATGACGGCTTGGAAAGTAACTGAAATTCAGCATCAAGATGATGAAGATACATTACCTCGGCGCGAACCACAAGATCGAAAAGAGGACAAATGAAAGCTATTAATGATCTTGAAGATTTTGATGATATTGTTGATAAAAATGAATTAGTATTAATTGACTTTACTGCAACATGGTGTGTTCCTTGCAAAAAACTGATGCCGACATTAGAAGAAATCAGCAAAGAATTGCCTAATATCAATTTTATTAAAGCCGATATTGAAGCTGTTCCGGAACTTGCCGAAGAGTTCAACATTGACGCTGTTCCAACTTTGGTATTATTAAAGGGTAGAGAGGAAGTAAGTAGGCAACAGGGAGCACTGAATAAAACAGCGCTTAAAGATTGGCTTACGAAATCTAGTGGATGAGCATAACTATAACTGAAACCGCAGCAACAAAAATTAAAGAATTAATATCTGAGTATGATCTACCTGTTGAAACTACTGGCCTCCGGTTTGGCATCGTTGGCGGCGGTTGTTCAGGGTTTGAATATAAATTTGAACTGTCAGAAAATCCTGAGAAAACTGACCAAGTTTTCGAACAATCTGGCGCTAAGCTTTTTTGTGATAAAAAATCTTATCTCTTTTTAAATGGTGTTCAGTTAGACTATCAAAAATCCGTGATGTCTCAGGGTTTCGTGGTCACCAATCCTAACGCTAAGGGTGGTTGTGGATGTGGTAAAAGCTTCAGTGTTTAGTAATGAGGGGCACTAGAGTTAGGTTTCGAAATTGGGTTGATAGACAACTCAGCAGACCAGAACGTTTTGGAACCATTTACGAATTACATGGTCAGTTTATAACTAACAAAGGCAGGACTTCTTTTTATTGGATTGCTCCGGATGAAGATCCAGGGCATCTTGTTGAGGTTGAAATTACATATATGACTCCGCTTAAAACAATATATGAGTTGTTGCATGAAATTGATGTCGAATGCTGCAAATCCCATGCAGCTGCTATAGGTGGGATAGATTATGTTAAGACATTACGAGCTTGGGCAGAATTAATTTCTGAGCCTTATCATGAACTTGCTAAAACTCATTTAAAAGAACTTCAAGGACATAAGCTGAATCAAGCGGCGACTGCTCTTAATGAGGAGTTGCAGAGAATTGTAGACAATAGAAAGGGCTCAAATGTTCAAAATGAATAAGAGACAAAAACAGTGGTTTGAAGAATATACTAAGCCTGATGCTATTCCTCAAGTCATTTAATATATATGCTCATTATAATACTCGCCTGTCTATTATTTTTTCATTTGCGCTTCCGGTCCCAATTAAGGTCACTGGTATTCTAAGTTCGTCTTCAATTTTTTCAATAAATTTCTTAGCATCTTTTGTAAGTTTTAAATATTCAGTCACACCATCATTACCTAAAAATCTAGTATCTATTTTAGTTAGAGCGATTTCTGTAGCTGCATTTACCATTGCGCTGTATTTTAATTTTTCAAAATTTAAATGCTCGGAAATTCTTCTTTTCCTGCCAGAGACAACACCCCACTCAGCATAACCTTTTTCCTGAGCTTCTTCAAAGGACATTTCAAATTCTAATGGACCATTTCCGACACGAGTACTGTAGCTTTTAATTACAAAAATTACATTTTTAACGTGCTTCGGTCCAATCCCCACGTCAGCGCAAATGCTAGAAGCGGATGTGTCTTTGCTGGTTGCATGAGGCCAATCATCTGAATAAAGATTGCTTAGATAAAAACCTTGCGAGCCTTCAATTAAAATTGAAGAAGCTTTATTACACTCGAAAGGAACATCTGTTAAGAATTTTTGTAGTAAAGGTTCTTCGCTTGCTAAAAGCGCTTTCCTATAAGCACGCGATGCTTGCGCAGGCCCCACACCACATTTTGTCGTTCCTATCTTTTTAGATAAATCAGAATTTGAATCCTCATTAATATGTTCAGGCGTTATAACAGTAGCTCGTTTATCAACACCAATTCTTTCAGGATTAACACTATACTTTGTAATTTCCCCTAGCAATTTACGAGGATCAACAAGCGTCCCGGCACCTAGTAACAATCGACTATTTTTATTTATTATCCCCGAGGGAAGCATACTTAAAGCGTATTTAGTACCATCGTATACCACTGTATGGCCACAGTTTGGGCCACCTGCCCTAGCAACTATTGTTGGATTATCTTTTAAAGCTATATATGATGTTATTTTACCCTTTCCACAATCGCCATATAATGATCCTACGATGATTGAAACATTAGGCATGCTTTTTCTCCTTAGTTATAAGCTGAGGTTAAGTCAATTTTTTTCGTGTCGAAGTTTTCTGACATTTTAATATTATTTTCATTACAAAATATTTTAATAATATCTTTCAATTTGTTTAGTGGAGTTAATGTTGTTAATTGCGGTATGCATAATAAAGAAACTTTATTGGCTTTACAAAGTTCTACTTTCTTTAGGTCGTTTGCTTGCAAAGTTGAAAATTCTTCAGAATCTTTGTGAAAAAAATTAGTTTGATTATAATGTTGCAATCCTTGATGCTCAAATGCAAAATTGAGATCTGCACAATAGCCATCTAATTCGAGACCATGGCCCTTAATCCCTATTAACCAAATCGGTCTTGTTTTTGGAAATGGCTTTTCAAAAAGCTGTTCCAAAAATGCGCGACAAATTTTTTCTCCTAAACTTTTGGAGGGACATTCCGGACACCAACAACCTTTTTTAATGCTAAAAAGCGTTGTTGTCCAAATGTGGCCCACATTGCATTTAAAAGGAATTTTATCTTTATAGGTAATTCGTCTATCTTCCGTTAAAAGACAACTACCATTTCTGGTGACGGCTAGCTCTTGTAACGACGCAGTGCTATGCACAAAATGCCGTGTTTCAGTGTTATTGAAGCATTCAGTGCAAAGTGGTCTATTTGATCTTTTTAGACGCCTAATGATTACATCTAACGAGATTTTTGATTTATGTCCTTTTATACATTGCCATTCCAAAAATTCATGTTGATTTGAGTAATTTTTAGATAAACATTCGAGGCCATACTTTTGTCCAAAATGTTGAACGCCAATTAATGACCAGGAGTGGATCGGAAATTCAGATCGACATTTGTGGCAGATGTCATCTCCGTGTGTTGCGCGAGATTTCATTGTCGAAAACTTAGCAATCCAGGTATGTTTGTTCAACTCACACTCCCACTCAAGGGGCGTAAAAATATCTTTGTAATCTTTAGAAATACATTTGATTTTAAATTGCTGTGCCCACCTATTCACTGCCTCTAGTGTATATTTATTGGGTGGAGGCTGCCGTAAACTCTTAGTCACAAAAAAAATATACAAGATAGCAAGTAAATATCAAGCTTGACACACTTAAAACTCGATTAAATCATTCCTTCTGCCAGTTAGACGAAATATGCTCGGACTTTTCGTAATTGTTAATCTTCCGAAAATCTGTAAAATGATTTCATTAGGACCAGAATGAAATTCTCTAATTCATCGAATTTAATAAATTATACTTAAATCTTGTGATTTGGGACGTTTGTGTTACACTTGCAACATAGTTCTTATTGAGAGATATGTGAAACACGAAAACATTATCCCTCTTGGTACTGCTACTTCCGTTCCGATTGTTATAGAGAAAACTAGCCACGGAATCCTCAAGAAGTACGAAATTACATTCAATTTGTGGAAGAAGAACTAGAAACTCAAATTGAATACGTTTTCTTTGGGCCGTAACGTAAGTTAAGATTGGATTTGAAATGATTGCTACGTTTAGAGATTGGTGGTCGCAAAAATCAGAAGAAATTTTCGCTCAAGCCGAAAAAGATGGTAATTGGCTAGAGGCATTTGAAAAATGTTGGGATGCTTCCCAAATGGCAGAATTACAAAGATGCGCCCAACTTGATGCCGAACGTCTAGCCATGGAAGCTAGACGAGATCGAGCTGGTCAGAATGGATACATTAAAGAATGGATAGACCTTGAAGAGAAATTAGACAAACTAGTTCATTTTGATGATTAGGTAATAAAGTGCTAAAGCTACATAATAGTTTAACACGTCAACTCGAAGATTTTATCCCTAGAGATCCTCCTAATGTCAATCTCTATACTTGTGGACCTACTGTTTACAATTATGCCCACATCGGCAACCTGCGTACCTTTATTTTTGAAGATATTCTCCGACGCTGGTTACAACATGAAAGTTATTCGGTCAGACAGGTTAAAAATCTAACTGATATTGACGATAAAATAATTAAAGCTTCTCAGGAAACTAAAGAGCCGATATCTCTCTTAACAACTCGTTATGTGGAAGCCTTTTTCCAAGATTTAGAAACTTTACAAATTGAAAAGGCCGAAGCCTATCCAAGAGCCACGGATCACGTCCCACAAATGATCTGTCTAATAAATGAACTATTGACACGAGGCTATGCTTACCAAAAGCCATCGGGAGTTTATTTCCGAGCACATCTAACAGAAAAGTTCGATCATTTTGTTGATTCGTCCAATTTAGAAGCCGGAGCTTCAGGCCGGGTGGATACTTTAGATAAAGAAAATCCTGAAGATTTTGCCTTATGGAAAGCTTGGACTTCCGATGATGGTGATACTTATTGGATCTCTCCATTTGGCAAGGGCAAGCCCGGTTGGCATTGCGAGTGTTCCGCGATGTTATTAACTCATCTCACGACAGTTTTTGGGAATACTTTAGATTTTAATAATTATCAAACTGTTGATATTCACACCGGTGGTATTGATCTCCAATTCCCACATCATCAATGCGAAATCGCCCAAACTCAAGCTTGTACCGGCAAACCATATGTCAAATATTGGTTACATGCTGCTCATTTGTTAGTTAATGGGCAAAAAATGTCCAAGAGTCTCGACAATTTCTATACTTTACGGGATTTACCAAGTCGCGCCGTAAAGCCCCCGGCTTTAGCCGTGGGGATATAAGGCGCGTTAAGAATCTTGTCCGACATTTGTCTTAGACCCCCTTGAACTGTATAATAAGAAACATGGATTGGCAAGATTTAAGGTCAAATAAACAAGTAGTCTACTCTTGCAAATATCATGTCATCTTTTGTCCTAAGTATCGACGGAAAATTCTCGTGGGAGAAATTGAAAAACGTTTAAAAGAAATTATCTTTGATGTTGCCATCGAACTTGAGGTCGATGT